>OLGE01003237.1_pt1 | contig 13176 bp, 7 predicted proteins | sample 1605151 | NCBI WGS metagenome assembly OLGE01 (sample SAMEA3888912, study PRJEB22519) | human gut metagenome | biome: human gut; feature: human-associated habitat; material: faeces | place: Denmark | collected 2010
AAAGCAAGGGACCTGCAACTAAGGACCCGTAGCGCATAAGCGCCTGCTTGCCTGAAATGGAACCAGACACATTCCCCTCCTAAGACATGAGACTATTAGTGCGTTGTAATTTTTATTGTAGTTTCCGTAAGAAACACGGGCGCCTCATTTTAGGCGTTCGGCAAAGCCGCCCCTCTCGGAAAGAAACAAAGACCTGCGTGAAATACTTAGCGTATTCCTACAGATCTGAGCGGATAGAAATGTGCTAGGTGATGCGATTACGGGTGTCTGTCCGTTCGGCCCATGTAGCGGCCCGAGGCATCGAACTGCCGTCCGTCAGGCGCTTTTCGACCCACATAGCGTCCGGAAGCATCGTAACAATGCCCCTTTGAATCAATTCTGCCTGTGTAGTGCCCGGCGGCATCGTAGTGATGCCCGCTTGCGTCCGTCCTCCCGATATAGCGTCCTGAGGCGTCATAATGACGCCCGGGGTGGTCAAAAGTAGCGGCAAGCGTTGCCGAACACAAAAGCGCCGAAAGAATCAGGACGAGTCCGCCGCGTACCGTCTGCTCTTGCCAATTAATACGTTTCGGACTGAAACGCATCTTTAGCGTCTTTTACAGCCTTGCCGGCCTTCTTAGCGCCGGCCTTTGTGGCATCCCACGCTTCCTCGGCCTTGTCTTTGGCACCGTCCCAGACGTCCTCAGCCGAGTCCGAAACTTTGTTTTTCGCATCGCGTGTGGCGCGCTTGGTGGACTTCCAAGCCTTACCGGCCGTCCCCTTGGCTGAATCCCACAGGTCGGCACTGTCTTTTTTGATGGCCGAACCGAGTTCGGAAAGTGCACCTGCCGTTTCCGATTTCGCGAAAACAGGACTCGAAACGAGTACAGAAAACGCGCCGAGAATCACGGTTCCGAGTAAAACGTTTTTCGTTATCTTTTTCATGAAATCTCCCTTTTTTGCATATCCTACCACCAGCTCACGCGTCCCCAATAAAGCGTTACGGCCATGGAGTCTTCCGTTGTCCGCCCGAGTCCTAAAAAGACCGGGCCTAACCACGTATCGGCTCCGAGGAAAAGGCTTGCGGCCCCGATCCAACGACCGTCCTGATGGGTCCATGTTTGCCGATCGCTATTAGAAAGCCGTGCGCCTTCGATTGTAATTCCCGCATAAAGCGGCATCGGAGAGGAGACCGGACCGTCGATGCGACGCGAAAGACGCGCGGCTCCGAAAATGAGTTTTTCTCCGGCATAACGATCCTCCGGGGCTCCCGAAAGCGAGAAAAGACCTCCCATTGTGTAGTACCCGCTTTGCGAAGACTTTCCGAGGCGCGTTGCGAGAACGGCCGTCCAGTTTTGACTCAGGGCCACGGGAAGAACGCCCTGAAAGTCGTAGGCATACCCGTTTTTCCCTGCAAGTGCGTGACTATACCGAAATTCCGCTTTAGCGCCCGTTCTCGGGAAGTTCACATCATCGAGCGTGTCATAGGCCAAATCCACGGCCCCCGTCCAACGGCGTTCGGTATCGGGCGCCTGTAAGGTTCCGCGTAACGTGCTATACGAGGTTCTTTCCCAACCAAGCGATGCCACAATGCGCGCCCGCCTAGCCAGTTCCACTCCCAAGTCCAAACCCGATTCAAAGTGCATAGATTTCATTTGGGAGACAACGTGGTTGCCCGTTTCCTTAAAGTACACATCGTAGTTTTGTTGGTCCAGACCGACAAAGGGACGTACGAACCACGGGCTTCCGGCCCCGAGCGGCTGGAAAAATTCCGTATATAGGTACCGTTTGTCACCAAACTGAACATGCGTGCGCCATTCGGCATCCCAAGCGTTTACGGCCCCTAAGGTATAAGCCCCGACGACCGAATAACGCGAAATATCCATAAAGTCGGTTTGGAACATACCGCCGAATTTAATGCTCGACTGTCCCCAGGCCCATTCTTGGGGTTCGTAAATGAGTGTATCGCCGTACTCGCCGGCACGGAACCGATACGAAACCTTTTCAAAGCGTTCGGTCCCCCAAAGACGTCGTACGCTTTTTTCCACATCTTCAACGCTCACGGGTTTACTTGTATCCAGATCCGCCTCCTTAATGATGCTTTCTCGGCTGACGGTGCGATTGCCTCGCACTTCGATGCGATTGATGCGTCGCTCGCTTGCCTGACCTGTCAGAATCTTTTTCTCGGCACGCCAACGCGCATAGGCATCGGGCGAAACCCGAAACGACGTCAGGCGCTCTTTTTCGTCCATGACGGCCTTGTAACCGATAGCAATGAGTTCGCGGGTTTTCGAAAAGTCTGCTGCCGTGTAATCCTCCAAATCCGGAACGATGAGCACATCGGCCGGTCCGATTTCCGACAAGGATTTTTTAACATTTTGTTCCGTGAGAATATTGACGACCTGCGCCATGATTTGAGGAATATTCTCAAGAGGCACCGCGTCCGAAAGGGGTGTCCCGACATTCACGGCAATCAGACGCTTGGCTCCCATATCGCGAGCTACGTCCACCGGAAGGTTATCGACGAGACATCCGTCGCAAAGAAGCATTCCGCGGTATTTGACGGGCGTAAAGGCCCCGGGAATGGACATGGAAGCGAGCATGGCCTTCGAAAGTGCAATGTTACGATTTAGGACGACGCGTTTTCCGGTTAGTAAGTCGGTTGAAAGCGCACTAAACGGGATCGGAAGATCGCTTAGGTCTCGCACCGAATCGGCAAACTGCACGGAGCGATTTAAAAAGAGCGTGAGTTCCTGACCCGAAATAAGGCCGCCGGGGGTACGCAAGCCTCCCCTCGTGACGCCGATCTCAAAGCTCCTTCCGAGCGAGGCATCGTCGTCTTCCTTAGCTCGCCACTTCATCTCGCGACGGTCGGGTCGGGAAGCAAACATCGTCTTCCAGTCAATTCCGAGCGTTAAGTGCTCGATTTCGCTAGCGGTGTAGCCTGCGGCATAGCCACCCCCCACAAGAGCCCCCATGCTCGTTGCCGTAATGCAATCGACGGGAATGCAAAGCTCTTCTAGGGCTTTTAAGACGCCGATATGCGCCAGGCCCCGAGCACCGCCTCCGGATAACACAAGACCGATTCTCGATTCGGTATCCGTAAGTGACGGCATTTGTGCACCGGCCGTCAATGCCGCACAACACCCGAGCAGTACCGAAAAAACGATTCCGACGATTTTCTGGTGCACGTGGGCCCTCCGGATTAGCTATTGGTTTCTTGCGTATTGTGCAGAAAGTTCGGCCAGTTTTCGAGTGGCCTCCTCGGTCAGCATCCCGCCTTTAAGGCGCCAACCCCAAGAGCCCGTTGCATCTCCCGGTCGATTCATGCGCGCTGACGCGTCAAGTCCCAGGACATCTTGCACCAAGGCCACGGCATAACACGCCCGCGAGGCATAAACGGCGCGAAGAGCCTTGACGTGAATCGGTTCATCTCCGACAAGCACCGAATCGACCGACAGCCGGGCTCTCTCGTCAAGCGCCTCGTACCAGCCGAGGATTGTGTTGTTGTCGTGGGTGCCCGGGAAGTACGCAGCGTTTTCCGGGACATTCCCCGGCAGGTGCGGATTATCCATCTGGCCGCTAAAGGCAAACTGCAAAACCCGCATCCCGGGGAATCCCAAAGTGCGGCGTAGCGCGCGCACCGAAGGCGTGATAATCCCTAAGTCTTCGGCAATAAAGCGTAACGCGGGACGCGCCTTCATGACACGTTCGAAGGGTTTCCTTCCCGGTCCTTTCTCCCAGTGCCCGTGAAGCGCGGTCCGAGCGCGCGCCGGAACCGACCAATAGGCATCAAAGCCTCGGAAGTGGTCGATGCGAACGATGTCATACAAATCGGCGGCACGCGAAAGGCGCGCCGTCCACCACGCATAGTCCTCTTTTTCATGCGCAGGCCAGTTGTAAAGGGGATTGCCCCAAAGCTGCCCCGTGGGACTGAAGTAATCGGGCGGAACACCGGAAACGGCCTTGGGATTACCGAATTCATCCAAAAGGAAAAGTTCGGGATGCGACCACACATCGGCACTTTGCGGAGAAACGAAAATCGGTAGGTCCCCGATGATTTCGATTCCTGATGCGTGTGCGGTTTGACGCAGCGCTTCGTACTGTCGCGCAAAGCACCACTGTGCAAATTGCCAGAAGCGAACGGACGGCATCAAGCGCATTGAAGCCTTTTTCAAGGCCTCCGGATTGCGACGCCGTAATGCCTCAGGCCAATCTTGCCACTTGCGACGTCCGAAAGCCGCTTGTTCGGTTTTAATTGCTTTAAAAAGCGCATAGTCCTCAAGCCAATAGCGCTCCTGCCAAACGAATTTTCCGAACTCTTCCGGGAGCGTCTTTTGCGAGAAGAACCGAAAGGCTGCCCGCTTGAGTCGGTCGATTCGAAATGCCGTAACCCGGGCAAAATCGACCTTCTCTTCATCAAAGGGCTCTTTTACCGCAAGTTCCGAAGGAAGAAGTAACCGTTCGCGCACAAGTGTCGCAAGGTCAATGAGTAACTCATTGCCTGCAAAAACCGATTCCCCCATGTACGGGGAATTGCCTTCACCCGTGACGGTAAGCGGCAATACTTGCCAAAGCTTTTGGTTCCCGCGCTTCATCCAGTCGATAAAGTCGCGCGCTCCTTTGCCGAAATCGCCCGACCCGAAGGGACCGGCAAGAGATGTCACATGCATGATAAGGCCGCTTCGGCGCGGTAAATGCTCGGTTTTCTCACACAAAACGGTAACACCCGGGCCCGTGACCGTAAGACTCTCGCTGCACTCGAAAAGACAATCAGGCTTGGGGTCTTCCGTTTTCAGAATGCATGTCCAATCACCGAGAGGAAGCTTAACGGTGCGCTCCCCTTCTTGGCGATACAAATACACAAGAACGCGACCCGTCAGTCCCTTTCGTGCCAACAAAAATCCGAGCGTATCGGCCCTATCGCTCCAATCGGCCGTCTTCATCGGCCGAGCATCGGGAGTAAGCCATGTGATATCCCGCTCACCTTCTTTCACCAAACCTGTGAGCCAAGACGTGTTTTCAAACTGTCCGAATGCACGGCGAATGCGGCAAAGCATTCCGATAAATGTCGTATCGTCATCGGCCTCGTTTTCGTGCCAACTGAGCCACGTCGTCGGGTTATCCTGACAGTACGCGTTGTTGTTACCGCCTTGAGAGTGCGCAAATTCATCCCCGGCAAGAAGCATCGGGACGCCCTGCGACAAAAGAAGTGTGGCTAAAAGCGCGCGCCTTAAAAGGCGACGACGCTCAAGTACCGCTTCATCGCGCGTCGCGCCCTCAACGCCACAATTAAAACTTAAGTTGTGGTCGGTTCCGTCGCGGTTTTCCTCCCCGTTGGCCTCATTATGTTTGCCGTTATAGGACACAAGGTCCGATAGCGTAAACCCATCGTGCGCCGTAATGAAATTGACGCTTGCCTGCGGAGCTCGTCCGTCGCGCCGGAACACTTCGCTTGAGGCACAAAGGCGCTGCGCCAGGGCACCGATCGGAGCACTTTTGGTGACCCAAAACGCACGCACGTCGTCCCTAAAGCGGTCATTCCATTCGCTCCATGGAGCGCCGAAGCGCCCGAGCCTGTAGCCGTCGGGTCCTATGTCCCACGGCTCGGCAATGAGTTTCACGTTCCGTAAAACCGGGTCGCTTCGAACCGCGTCAAGAAAACGGCTTTCGCGTGTTAACGTGGCCGCCAAGTCAAAGCGAAACCCATCGACGTGCATTATTCGCACCCAGGTGCGAAGCGACTCTAAGATAAGCTCCAAGACGACCGGATGCGCCGCGTTGACGGTGTTGCCGCACCCGGTATCGTTGACATAAAGATCGGGATTGTCTGCTCGTACTTTGTAATAGGTTTTGTTATCGATTCCGCGGAATCCGAGCGTCGGTCCCGTCTCATCGGTTTCTGCCGTGTGGTTGTAGACCACATCGAGAATCACTTCCAGACCTTCCTTATGTAAGGTCTTGACCATGCGCCGAAATTCATCGCGCACGTGTGCGGGATCGGCTGCATACCGGTGCTGCAAAGCAAAAAACGAGATCGGGTTGTAACCCCAATAATTGCGTAACCCCCGAGCCTTCAGGCGATCTTCATCGATTGCCTGGGTCACAGGGAGTAAATCCACGGCCGTCACGCCGAGCGCTTTTAGGTGCTTTACGAAAGGAACACTTGCGAGAGCCTCGTACGTCCCCCGAATCTTTTCGGGAATATCAAACAAGAGCTTGGTGGCTCCTTTGACGTGGACCTCATAGAAAACGGATTCGGAAATCGGCGTTGCCGGCGGCCTGTCGTCTTCCCAGTCGAACGTATCGGGCACAGGCAAAACACCGTAGAGCCCGCATGCGCCGTCTGCGGCATCTCGCGCATAGCACCCGGTGATATCCGGTGCATATGGATCAAGAAGAAGACTGTCGGTCGGTTTATTTCCCGGCCCCTGCCCTGTTTGCACGCGATACCCGTAACGGATACCGGCAAGAGCCCCGCGCACACGACCGACCCAAAGATTGTCTTTCCGGACGAGCGCAAAAGCGCGCGAAGCGCCGTCCGCATCGAACAAAACTACGCTCACGGCACGCGCACTTTCCGAATAAAGCGCAAAGTCTGCGCCGTCGCTATTGAGCGAAACGCCCGGACAAATCCGGGCGCCGGCACAAAACGTCAAAGTATCTAAGAATGCCATTTAAGATAAATCGTCGCCAGCGGCGGCAACGTCACGTTAACGGACTGATCCTTGCCGTGAAAAGGAATTGCCTCGGAATCGACGGCGGCAACGTCGGACGTTCCGACGTTACTGCCCCAGTAGTAGGCACTGTCGGTATTGAGAATTTCCCGATACGTTCCGGCCTTAGGTACACCGATTCGATAGTTATGCCGCACCACGGGCGTAAAGTTCGAAATACAGACGACACACTCATCGCCCGATTGCCCCCAACGTGCGAAGGCCACAACCGAGTTATCCTTATCGTCGACATCAAGCCACTCGAAGCCGCCGAATTCGCAATCTTTTTCATAAAGAGCGGGGGTCTCTTTCAGGACCTTATTTAAATCCGTCACTAAGTGCTGAACACCCTTGTGCGAGTCGTACTGCAGTAGGCCCCAATCGAGCTCGGCGTTGTCGTTCCACTCACGGCGCTGCGCAAATTCGCCGCCCATAAAGAGAAGCTTTTTGCCCGGGTATGCCCACATAAAGCCGTAAAAGGCGCGCAAGTTAGCAAATTTTTGCCAATCGTCGCCCGACATCTTCTCTAAAAGCGACCCTTTACCGTGCACCACTTCGTCGTGCGAAAGCGGCAAGACGAAGTTTTCCGAGTACGCATAAAGGAGTCCGAATGTGAGCTCATTGTGATGCCAACGGCGATATACCGGATCTTCGTGCATGTAATTTAAGACGTCGTGCATCCAGCCCATGTTCCACTTGTAGTGGAAACCGAGGCCGCCCATCGAAGGCGGACGAGAGACCATAGGCCAGGCCGTCGATTCTTCGGCGAACGTGGCCACGTTCGGTTCTTCCTGTCCGAGTGTCTCGTTAACACGCCTCAGGAACGCAATCGATTCGAGGTTTTCCCGACCGCCGTACACGTTCGGAATCCACTCACCGTCTTTGCGACTGTAGTCGCGATAGAGCATCGAGGCGACCGCGTCGACCCTTAGTCCGTCCACCCCGTAGACTTCCGCCCAGAAAAGTGCATTGCCGACAAGGTATTCGAGCACTTCCCGACGTCCGAGGTTATAGATATAGGTACCCCAATCTTTGTGTTCGCCCTCGCGCGGATCGGCATATTCGTAAAGCGGAACACCGGTAAAGCGCGCCAGGCCCGACTCATCCTTCGGAAAGTGTGCCGGAACCCAATCGACAATCACGCCGATTCCCGCTTCGTGGCATGTACTGACAAAGTGCACGAACCCTTCGGGGGCCCCGAAGCGCGCCGTCGGAGCATACAGACCCAGTGCCTGATAGCCCCACGATCCGTCAAAGGGATGTTCGCTCACCGGCAAAAGCTCGATGTGCGTAAAACCCATCTTTTTGACGTACGCGACAAGACGCTCGGAAAGCTCCTCCCAGTTGTAGTAAAAGCGCTCGTTCGGGTGACGCATCCAACTGCCTAAATGCACTTCGTAGATACTCATGGGCCGATTAAAGCCGTTAAGGTTTTTCACCGCAATCGGTTTGGGGCGCTCGGGTAACGCGCAGACAATCGAAGCCGTGCCCGGGCGCATTTCCATACGGAACGCATACGGGTCTGCCTTGAGCGGCAACTTCTGACCGTCAGCCGCAATAATTTCGTACTTGTAACACTGTCCTTCCTGGACCCCGGGCAGAAAGATTTCCCAAACCCCAGCGTCCCGTCTTAAGCGCATCGGAGCACGGCGTCCGTCCCAGGAGTTAAAGTCCCCGACCACGCTCACACGGCGCACTCCCGGCGCCCAAACAGCAAAAGCTACACCGGCAACGCCGTCCATCACACAAGGCCGCGCCCCGAAACAAGTCCACGGACGCTTGTGCGTGCCTTCGGACAAAAGCCACATATCCGAGTCGGAAATCACGGGACCGAACCGGTACGGGTCATCGGTAACCTGCACGGCCGCGCCCCAGTCAATCCTCAGTTTGTATCGAATGACCTTTTTGGCTCCTAAGCGGGCCTCGAAGTACCCTTTAACGGGTTCCTTAAAGACGGCAATCGGCTTCTCGGTTTTCGGATCGACGGCCGTCACGGAAACGGCATTGGGAAGCACGGCGCGAACGACGAGCGTGCGCTTGACGCGATGCGGGCCGAGCACGGAAAACGGGTCGCTGTGATCGCCGCGAAGAAGTGAATCAATTTGAGCGCGATCGAGCGTAATAACATGTTTCATAAGCTGAGAAACTCCCGATAAGCGTTATTTTCTAAGATATTTTTCCAGATTCCAGGTATCGCGCGCGTAGTCGCGAATCGTACGGTCGGAACTAAACGGTCCCATGCCGGCCACATTCAAAAGTGCCTTCTTGGCCCAGGCCTTCGGATCGGCGTAAAGCGCCTCGGCCCGCTCTTGAGCCGCTATGTAGCTTTCAAAGTCTGCAAGCAGCATGTAGTAGTCCCCGTAGTCCACAAGACCTGCGAAGATGTCGGCGTAGCGCTCGGGCTGCTCGGGGGAGAAATATCCCGTCCGAATCATGTCTAAAACGCGGCGAAGGCGAGCATTCCCTTGGTAAATCACGCGCGGGTTGTAGCCCCGGCGGCGGATTTCGTCGATTTGCGAGGCCGTGTTGCCGAAGATAAAAATGTTTTCCGCCCCGACGCTGTCGCGAATTTCAATCGTGGCGCCGTCTTCGGTACCCATAGTCAGGGCGCCGTTTAACGCAAGTTTCATGTTGCCCGTACCCGAGGCTTCCGTGCCCGCCGTCGAAATCTGCTCGGAAAGGTCGGCTGCCGGGATAATCACTTCGGCGGCCGAGACGCTGTAGTTGGGTACAAAGGCCACTTTCAGTTTTCCGTTCACGGCCGGGTCCGCATTGACAATGCGCGCTACATCGTTAATCAGGCGAATGATGAGCTTGGCCATGTAGTAGGAGGATGCGGCTTTGCCTGAGAAGATGACGTTACGCGCCGGGTGAGAACGACCGTCTTTAATGTCGTTATAAAGCGCAATAACGTGCAGGACGTTTAAAAGCTGCCGCTTGTATTCGTGAATGCGCTTGACCTGCACGTCCATTATGGCCGCAGGATTGATTTCCACACCGGTCGTACGACGCACGTAGGAGGCAAGGTGCTCCTTATTGGCGTGTTTGACGGCCATAAATTCATCACACAGGGTATCGGCCTTATCGGAGGCAAGAACCTTACGAAGGGCCGCCACCTCGTCTAAGTTGTAGCGCCAGTTCGTGCCGATGTACTTATCCAAAACAGCTGCAAGGCCGGGATTGGCCTCCGCAAGCCACCGACGCTGCGTAATGCCGTTCGTTTTGTTGTCAAAGCGATCGGGAAAGATTCTGGCAAATCCGGAAAAAATCGTCTTGACCATCAGGTTACTGTGAAGTTTGGAAACGCCGTTAACCTTATGGCTTGCCACAATACTCAAATGCGACATGCGCACGCGCTTACTTTCTTCGGTGTAGTTGCCGTCATCGATAAGCGAGACGCGACGCACCAAATCAATATCGCCCGGGAATTTTTCCCGCACCATCGCTAAGAATTCCGCGTTGATCCGGTAGATGATTTCCATATGGCGCGGCAGCAGGCTCTTCATCAACGGAACGGACCAGGTTTCCAATGCCTCGGGCATGAGCGTGTGGTTCGTGTACGAGAAAATCTTGGTGCACTGCGCCCAGGCGTCTTTCCAGCTCATGGAGTGCTCATCGACCAAAAGGCGCATGAGTTCGGCAACCGAAATCGCCGGGTGCGTATCGTTTAGGTGAATGGCGATCTTGTCCGAAAGATTTTCGAGCGTTCCGTACTCACCGATGTGGTGCTTGAGGATATCTTGCATGGACGCCGAGACAAAAAGGTACTCTTGCTTTAAGCGCAACTCGCGTCCGCGCGGCGTACTGTCATTGGGGTACAAAACCCAAGAGATGTTCTCAAACTGGTTTTTCACACCCGACGCACGGGCATAGTCACCGGTATTAAAGGCATTCAAATCAATCTGTTCGGGAGCAAACGCCTTCCATAGACGCAAGGTGCTCACGCGGTCGGTCCCGTGACCGGGAATGACAAAGTCATAGGCTCTTGCCGTCACTTCCGTTGCATTGAGCCAAGCACAGGCGTCAACGCCGCGCGCTTCGGTTTTGCCGCCGAAACGGATCGTGTAACTGGTGTTGTAACGCGGAAATTCCCAAACCGTGCCGCCGTCAACGAGCCACTGATCGGGTCGCTCGACCTGACAGCCGTTAACGATGGACTGCGCGAACATGCCGTACTCGTAGCGCATACCGTAGCCCCAGCTCGGAAGCTCAAGGGTAGCCATAGAATCCAAAAAGCACGCGGCAAGGCGTCCTAAACCGCCGTTACCGAGCGCCGCATCGTGCTCACACTCGAGGAGATCGGAAAGCTCTTCGAACCCTTCGGCTCGCACGGCTTCTTGGGCTGCCTGTTTTAAACCCGTGGCCGCCAGAGCGTTATTAAGAGACCGGCCGATCAGGTACTCCATCGACATGTAGTAGATGCGACGAGCGTGGTTAGCCTGGTCTTCAAGTTGCGTTTTAACCCACCGCTCCGATAGGCGTTTTCTCACGGCATACGAAAGCGCCACATAGCGCTCCGTCGCATTGGTCCGATTCTCCGGGCGCGACAAAACATCACGCAGGATTTCTTTGATTTCGCTTCCTAAAGCAAGAGACTTATCTGTACGTTTTTGATTTTCTGACATTTTTTAAACGAAAACTCCGAATGGGATTGAGCGACCTTACGGTCGATTAATCCGCCGGGCACAAAAAGTGCACTTTAATCTGCGAGATTTTACTCGAACGAGTCCCTTAACTCCTGTTCTTGAGCAAAAATTGCGTTCCAAGACAAAACGGTTAAGCGAACTTGATTAAAAATGTCGGCGCAAACCTGCGACTTCAGTCGCGGGTCAAGCCGATGGTTTTAAAGAGCATCAAAGTGCTCTAAAATCTAAAGAAACTTTCAGCCAATGCCATGAAGAGTGTCTCCACCTATTCAGCCAAGCTAAAGGAAACTTCCGGGGCTTTTAAGGCCACGGCGGGTCTTTATTGTCAGGCGGCGGATTACTGCATTGGCATTATGCTCGAACATTGGGATGGTTCGTTTTCGACCATCACCAATTCGACCTTCGTCGCACGTGCAACAGAGTTGCTCTGTCGGCTGACGGCCATGCGGCCTCTTACGGAGTATGACTTCGGCAAATTGTTCTACAAATTTCCGAACTATCTTCGCCGTGCTGCCGTTAACGAGGCTTACAGTCCGGTTTCCTCTTACCTCACCCGTTTGAGACAGTGGGAAGCCAATCCTCGAGGAAAAGAACCGGGGCTGCCGAAGGCAGGACGTACCTTCCCGGCGATGTACCGGGAAATCATGTTCAAAAATACGACGAATCGTTATACGGTACGGATTAAGGTCTTCATCCGCACTACCTGGGATCGGATGGAGGTGAAGTTGCGAAATCTATCAATCAGTCGTAGTCAAGCCCCGTTTTCGAGGGGCTTTCGACAGGTTTAGTACAGTCCTTAATTTTCGCCGCAAGGGGGCGCCATGAAAGTTTTGTCGGCAGATATCGGAGGAACAAACGCACGGTTTGCCATGGCAAAAATGACGCCTGACGGCATAGCGTGGCTTGACCGCCGAGTGTTCTCAAGCCAAAAAGCGTCCTTTGAAGCGGCTCTGCGTGAAATTATCCGAACCTGGGACGGAATCGATGATGTCCGTGCCGTTGTCATTGCCGCCGCCGGACCCGTTGAAAACGGGCGTGTGCAAATGACGAACGCGACCTTTAGCGTTGACGCAAGAGTCGTTCAGGATCTTTTTAAAAACGCTCGCGTTCTTCTTGTCAATGACTTTCAGGCGCAGGCTTGGGGGCTTGATTTTCCCGGGATTGAAAACTCGCTTGATGTCCTTTATCAAGAAGGTCCGGCCTTTTCTTCTCCTGTTCGCACCGTCATCGGCGCCGGCACGGGATTCGGAACCGGGTGGCTCCTTACGGGGGATACGTCCACTGTGATTGCAAGCGAACTCGGCCACATCCCGATGACCTTTACCTCCGAGGAAAGAGAAATCGAGCGCTTTTACCAAAGCATTTATCCGGATACGCTGCTCACCATTGAACACGTACTCTCGGGAAAGGGCCTCACGCTCCTACATGTCTTTTACACAGGGTGCGAATCCGAGCCGGCTCTTTTTACGCACGACGCCGGGTTTGACGACAGCGACACATGCGCGACTTTTGCGCGCTTTTACGGACGCGCGGCTCGAACAGCCGCCTTAGCCCTCCTAACGCAAAGCCTTGTCATCGGCGGAGGTATTGCGCGTAAGAGCCCGTGTCTTGTCAAGCACCCGAATTTCCTCACGGAATTTTTGCATTACAAGGGGCCCCATTTAGACTACTTAAAACGCATCCGATTGTTTTTGGATACGACAGGCGATCTCGGTCTTTTCGGCACATTGGCTTTGGCCCGAAAAACCGCTTAAAACTAAAAAGGAAAAAAGACTATGCATCTGATTCAAACCGCTTCTTACCAAGCACTGGAAAAGAAAAAAGAAGCGCTCGCC
>OLGE01003245.1_pt1 | contig 13143 bp, 10 predicted proteins | sample 1605151 | NCBI WGS metagenome assembly OLGE01 (sample SAMEA3888912, study PRJEB22519) | human gut metagenome | biome: human gut; feature: human-associated habitat; material: faeces | place: Denmark | collected 2010
AACTGCACCATGGGGTAAAGCCGAGTTTTCATGTTCTGTTCTCCTCCCTTTTTTTCGGGGCTTGTGCCCGCTTCTATTCTGTATTAGGATAAACCATGAAGCCGCTTCATAGTCAAGCCTTTTTGAGGAAGGATTCCGCATATTTTTCCGCACCGGTGAATTTGCCAGGATGCTGTCCGTTGAAAAGAGCGTGCTGATCTATTACGACCACATCGGCCTGTTCTGCCCCGTCCATGTGGACAGCAACGGTTATCGCTGTTATTCCGCCGAACAAACGCGAGATTTCCATTTTATCCGCCTGCTGCGCGATCTGGGGCTTTCTTTGGACGAGATTGCCGCGGCGCTTTCGGCGCGGGACGCTGCCTCGCTGGAAGCGCTGTTCCGAGCCCGTGCATCGGCGTTGGATCGGGAAATTGCGCGCCTGACCGCGCTGCGCAGCCGCCTTTCCGCCAGCGTAGAGGATCTTGAACATATTCAACTCTCCCCGCCGGAAATTGTTTTTCTGCCGGAAAAGCGCTTCGCCGCGATCGACCTTTCCCCGGAGCAATTCCGCGACAAAAAGCTGCGACAGCGGCGAATACAGGAGCTGATGTCCGCTGTGGATCAAAGCGGCTTCCGCAACCTATTCAAGGGAACAATGGTGCCGCTGGCCAGCCTGCTGGACGGCAGCTTCCGCCGTGGCTGCTTCTGCATAGAGCTTACGGATGATTCGGCAAATCCGTTGCTGCGGATTCGTCCGGCAGGGAGCTACACACGCACCGTCTGTTCCTGCTCTTACGCCGCGCTGGCCGGTCGCTATGCCGAATTACTCCGTTTTCTTCGCTCACAGGGCTTTTTCCCTTGCGGAGACGGCATGGATCGTGAGCTTGCCGGGCCGTATGGCGAAGAGGGCAACTATCTTCTCGAAATCACAATTCCCGTTCACTCGCGCGCATAAGCTTCGGCCAGTTTTTCCACTGCATGCTTCTCGATGCGCGACACATAGGAGCGCGAAATGCCCATCATCTGCGCAACCTCCCGCTGGGCGCGGGGCGCACGCCCGTCCAACCCGTAGCGCATCTCGATCACCAGACGCTCCCGCGGCGTCAGTTCCGTCGTCACGAGCTGCCGCACGCGGAGCGCGTTCATCCGGCGGGATACCTCGTCCTCCACCTCCCCTGCCTCCGTGCCCAGGATCTCGATCAGCGTGATCTCGTTCCCCTCCTTGTCGGTTCCGACCGGCTCCTGAAGCGATACTTCATTGCGCCGCTTCTTCCCCGCCCGCAGCACCATCAGGATTTCATTCTCAATACATTTCGCCGCATAGGTTGCCAGCGCTGCGCCGGGGACAGGGGAAAAGGTCTGCACCGCCTTAATCAGGCCTATGGTACCGATCGAGATGAGGTCGTCGCTTTCCAGACCGGAAGAGCGGAATTTACCGGAGATGTGCGCGACAAGGCGCAGATTGTGCTCAACGAGCACATTGCGCGCCTCAATGTCGCCCGCAAGCATGCGCTCGACGTATTTCTTTTCCTCCTGTGCCGAGAGCGGGCGCGGGAACGAGCCGCCCGACAGGTGGAGCGAGAGCAGCATGGCGTGCGTAAGCAGATAAAGTGCAATCGACAGCATAAAAACGCCTCCTCTTTTTCTCCATCCTATGGCCGCACGGGAAGTCCCTATGCAGTGCTTCTTTCCATGACATGAAGGAACCATTAGGATTCATTATGTCTTTTTAACAATGTCGAAAAGTGGGTATTTCCGTTTTTTGTGTACTCGTCCAATCTTGCATAATCAGTCGCTTTTCCCCCTTGCGAGGTAAAAAAATGTGTGTTAAGATGCGTTCATCTTCAGGAAAGGAGAAACGTCTGATGACTCAGTTCTTTGCCAATGCAGCTGCATCTCACTTCGCACAGGCCGCCTGTGCCGCTTTCTCCTGTTCTGATATGAACAGCATGATTATTCTGGACGCCAGCCTTATTCTGCTGGCGTCCTTTATTATTCTGCCTCTGGCAGTACTGGTAAGAAACAAAACTGAACAGCCCGTCCGAATCACGACGCAACTTCGACTTCTCTCCCGATTCTCCGCACGAGATAGAGACTGATATCACGAAAGAGGCTCCGTCGATTCGACGGAGCCTCTTCCTCTTAGCTTTTTCACTTTTTCTCGTTCGGCTGGCGAAAAAAGCGGAAATAGATCCCCCCATTCCACATTTTTCAGAAAGAGAGATCCCTCCAATGGACTTTTTAAACTTCCTCATGGCGCTCAGTCCAATTGTCGTCGTGCTTGTCGGCATCCTGGGCTTCAAGAAATCCGCAAAAACCGTCTCGCCCGTTGCCCTTCTCTGGACGCTTATCCTTGCCTTTACCTATTTTAACCTCGACGGCCTCACGTTCGCTGAAAACGTCAAGGTGCTCGACCCTCTGGTCTGGAAGGGCATCAAGGAAGGCCTCAAGATCGTGCTGATGGTCTTCGGCGCGTTCACCATTTTGAACCTGCTGCGCGAGACCGGCGCCATCGAGGATGTGAAAGCCACCATTGCGCAGATCAGCGACGACCGCCGCGTGCAGGTCGTCATCATCGGCATGATGCTGCCGATCTTCCTTGAGGGCGCGGCGGGCGCGGGCGCTCCCGCCGCCATCGCCGCCCCGTTTCTCGTGGCCCTCGGCTTTAACCCCACCACCTCCATCGCCATTGCGCTGCTCGGCGACGCGACGCCCGCCTCGTTCGGCGGTGCGGGCCTGACGACCATCAACGGCGGTGCGGCCCTCGTTGACGCGGGCCTTGCCACCGTCGCGCAGAACGCCGCAATGGCCGGCCGCTTCCACATGTTCGGCGTGCTCGTCATCCCGTTCATCATGGTCGGCATGGCGTTCGGCAAAAAGGGCTACAAGGGCATTCTCCCCTACCTCACTTTCGCGGGTGTGAGCACGTGCCTCACGATGTTCCTCCTCTCCAACTTCGTCGGCGCAGAGGTCACCTCCATGGGCACGGGCCTCATCTCCATTCTTCTCTCCGTTGCGTATGTCAAGCTCATCGGCGTGAAGACTCCGGACGAATTCCGCAATGAAAGCGCCGACCATCAGCGCAAGTACAGCTCGTTCAAGGCCATGTCGCCTTACGTCTACATGCTCGTGCTGCTCCCGCTCATCCGCTACGGCTTCCCTGCCGTCGTTGAAAACGGCTTTGCCATCATGTGCACGTTCGGCTACATCTTCTGGGTCGACCTTGTCATTCTTGTGTGCGGCATCCTCGGCGCGCTCACGCTGGGCGTGAACTTCAAGACCTATAAAGCCGTCTGCAAACGCACCGCGAGCGGCGTGCTGCCGGTGCTCGTCACGATGGGCAGCCTCCTTATCGTCGCCTACATCATGCAGTCCTCCTCCACGGGCATGATGAACCTCCTCGCCTCTGACATCGCCGCCGTCGTCGGCCGCTTCTATCCCGCGGCAGCCGTCCTCATCGGTTCGAGCGGCGCGTTCATCACCGGCACGGGCCTTGGCTCCAACATCATGTTTGCTCAGATGCACATCGACGCCGCAGCGTCGCTCGGCATGAACCCCATCACGATCTTCGCCGGTCAGAACGCGGGCGCTTCGCTCGGCAACCTGATCTGCCCGAACAACACGGTCGCCGCCTGCGCGACGGTCGATCAGGTGGGCAACGAAAGCGACGTCATGAAGAAGACCTTCAAGGCCTTCGCCATCATCCTTGTTTTGTACATGGTTCTCGCCATGCTTTATACCTGCGTGCTCTTCCCCAACTTCGGCATGTAAGGGCCGCACAAACGATCAGTTAACTACACGGGCACACCGTTTTTGAGAAAGGAAGTATTCTTATGGCAAAGAAAAGAGTTCTCGGCGTGGTCGGCATGGGTCATGTCGGCGCACATGTGGCTTACGCTCTGGCGATCCAGGGCATCGCGGACGAGCTGGTGCTCGTCGACCAGAACGAGCAGAAGCTCGCAAGCGAAGTGCAGGATCTGCGCGACGCAGTCGCGTACATGCCCCACCGCGTGACGGTGCGCGGCGGCGACTTCTCCGACCTTGGCGTGTGCGACGTCATCGTCAACAGCGTCGGCAAGATCGACCTGCTGCGCGGCACGCATGACCGCGTGACCGAGATGGACTTCACCATCCCCGCTGTGCGCGGCTACGCGGAAAAGATCAAGGCCAGCGGCTTTGACGGCGTGCTCATCAACATCACCAACCCCTGCGACATCGTCACGCGCGAGCTGGCACTGCATCTGGGCCTGCCCCGCGGCCGCGTGTTCGGCACCGGCACGGGCCTCGACACCTCCCGTCTTCTGAGCGCGCTGGCGCGCCAGACCGGCCTTGACCACAAGTCCATCACCTGCTACATGATGGGCGAGCACGGCAACCAGCAGTTCGCGCCCTGGTCCTGCGTCAGCTTCCGCGGCGTGCCGCTGGATGAGTGGGCCAAGACCGACGAGCGCTTCCGCTTCGACCGCGACGCGCTGCAGAAGGAGTCCATTGGCGGCGGCTGGGTCACGTTCTCCGGCAAGTTCTGCACCGAGTATGGCATCGCCACCACCGCCGCGCGCATGGCCTACGCCGTGCTGCACGATGAGAAGGTCATTCTTCCGGCAAGCGCGGAGCTGTGCGGCGAGTACGGCGAGGAAGGGCTTTTTGCAGGCGTTCCCTGCGTCATCGGTGAAAACGGCGTCGAGCAGGTCGTCGAGCTGCCGCTGACCGCCGACGAGAAGGCCACCTTCCACGCCTGCTGCGAGGGCATCCGCCACAACATGGAGCATCTCAAGGAAATCTAAAGAGCAAACAAATTTCGACAGGAGGTCATCCTTATGAATATCACGATCACTAAGACTACCCATCCCGGCACGCTGCCCCCGTCCGACCAGCTCGGCTTCGGCACCGTGTTCACCGATCATATGTTCCTGATGGACTACAGCGCCGACAAGGGTTGGCATGACGCGCGCGTCGTGCCCTACGGCCCCATCACGATGTCCCCGGCCGCGAGCGTCCTGCACTACGGCACCGAGGTCTTCGAGGGCATGAAGGCTTACCGTCGTCCCGACGGCGGCGTGCAGCTCTTCCGCCCCTGGGAGAACGTCGCCCGTCTGAACCGCTCCTGCGAGCGTCTGGGCCTGCCCCAGCTTGATCCCGACGATGCGCTGCAGGCCATCAAGACCGTCGTCAAGGTCGACGAGAACTGGGTCCCGAGCGATCCCGGCACGTCCCTCTACATCCGTCCGTTCCTGTACGGCACTGACCCGACGCTTGCCCTGCACGGCGTGCATGAGGCCACGTTTGCCGTCATTCTCTCCCCCTCCGGCAGCTACTTCAAAAACGGCTTACAGCCCGTTCCCATCATGGTCGAGACCGAGGACGTCCGCGCGGTGCGCGGCGGCACGGGCGAGGCCAAGTGCGGCGGCAACTACGGCGCGGCCAACCGCGCGGGCGACCGCGCCATCGAAAAGGGCTTCTCTCAAGTCCTGTGGCTCGACGGCGTGGAGCGCAAGTACGTCGAAGAAGGCGGCGGCATGAACGTCATGTTCAAGATCAATGGCACCGTCGTCACCCCCGCGCTGACTGGCTCCATCCTGCGCGGCGTGACGCGCAAGTCCGCCATTGAGCTCTTAAAGAGCTGGGGCGTGCCCGTCGAGGAGCGTCTGCTGAGCGTGGACGAGCTCTTTGACGCCGCGGCGTCCGGCGCGCTGGAGGAGGCGTGGTGCATCGGCACCGCCGCCGTCATCTCCCCGATCGGCGAGCTGAGCTGGGGCGACAGAGACTACAAGGTCAACGACAACAAGATCGGTGCGCTGTCTCAGAAGCTCTACGACGAGCTGACTGGCATCCAGTGGGGCACAAAGCCCGACCCGTTCGGCTGGGTCTGCCCGATCGACTAATTTTGCTATTCTCTCATCTCTCTCATATAGGGAAAAGGCGGTGCGCTTGCACCGTCTTTTCCCTATTTTTTCGTTTTGTTATCGTTTAAATTCATGCAAATTGTAAAATAGCGCTCCGCTTATTTTGATAGATTTTAAGATTTTTCCTCGTTTTCTATGTCTGACTATTGATCTTTTAAAATTAAATGATATACTAAGCTCATCAATCAAAAGAAAAAGGAGGAGCTTTCCATGCCTACGCAAAAAAGCACCGCACGGCTGTCGAAAAAGCCGCCGCTGTCGCCCGAGGAGCTCAAACAGATCGACGCTTACTGGCGCGCAGCAAACTATCTGACCGCCTGCCAGCTCTATCTTCTCGATAATCCTCTGCTCGAGCGCCCGCTGTGCGAGAGCGACTTAAAGCAGACCATCGTCGGCCATTGGGGCACCTGCCCGGGCCAGAACTTCATCTACACGCACTTAGACCGCGTCATCAAGCGCGATGACCTCGATATGATCTACCTTTCCGGCCCCGGTCACGGCGGCAACGCCATGGTCGCGCAGGACTGGCTGGACGGCAGCTATACGGAGGTCTACCCCAACATCACGCGCGATAAGGAGGGCATGCAGAAGCTCTTCAAGCGCTTCTCCTTCCCCGGCGGCATCCCGAGCCATGTCGCGCCCGAAACGCCGGGCTCTATCCACGAGGGCGGCGAGCTGGGCTATTCCCTCTCCCACGCCTTCGGCGCGGTGGCGGATAACCCCGACCTGATCGCGGCCTGCGTCGTCGGCGACGGCGAGGCCGAGACCGGCCCGCTCGCAACGTCCTGGCACGGCAACAAGTTCATGAACCCGATCACCGACGGCGCAGTCCTGCCTATCCTGCACTTAAACGGCTTCAAGATCGCAAATCCGACCATCTTCTCCCGCATGAGCCACGAGGAGGTCGAGTGCTTCTTCCGCGGCTGTGGCTGGGAGCCGCGCTTTGTCGAGGGTGACGAGCCCGAGACGATGCACCAGCAGATGGCCGCCGCGGTCGACTGGGCCATCCGCGAGATCAAGCGCATCCAGCGCACCGCGCGAGAGAGCGGCAAGGCGAGCCGCCCCCGCTGGCCGATGCTCGTGCTGCGCACCCCGAAGGGCTGGACCGGTCCGAAGGAGGTCGACGGCAACGCAATTGAAGGCAGCTGGCGCGCCCATCAGGTGCCCATCTCCATGGGCGCGGATGAAAGCAAGCACCTGCCGCTGCTCGAACAATGGCTGCGCTCCTACAAGCCCGAAGAGCTCTTCAACGAGGACGGTACGCCGGTCGAGCTGATCGCGTCCTTCCCGCCCAAGGGCGAGCAACGCATGGGCGCAAACCCGCACGCCAACGGCGGTCTTCTCCTGCGCGACCTGCGCACGCCCGACTTCCGCGACTACGCGGTCGATATCCCCGCCCCCGGCGAGGTCGAGGCGCAGGACATGTACGTCCTTGGCACCTATGTCCGCGATGTGATGAAGCTCAACATGGAGTCGCGCAACTTCCGCATCTTCGCACCCGACGAGACGGCGTCCAACCGTTTGCAGGCCGTGTTTGACGTCACGGGCCGCCGCTTCCTCGACAAGCAGATCGAGGGCATCGACGATCACCTTGACCCCGACGGCCGCGTGATGGACTCCATGCTCTCCGAGCACTTCTGCGAGGGCTTCCTCGAAGGTTACCTGCTGACGGGCCGCCACGGCTTCTTTGACAGCTACGAGGCCTTCATCCGCATTGTCGACTCGATGTTTTCCCAGCACGCCAAGTGGCTCAAGATGTGCAATGAGCTCCCCTGGCGCCACGATATCGCCTCCCTCAACTATATCCTTGCCTCCAACGTCTGGCAGCAGGACCACAACGGCTTCACGCATCAGGACCCCGGCTTCCTCGACCACGTCGCCAACAAGAAGGCCGACGTCGTGCGCATGTATCTGCCGCCCGATGCCAACTGCCTGCTCTCCTGCTTTGACCACTGCATCAAGAGCCGTAACTATGTGAACGTCATCGTCGCGAGCAAACACCCGCGCCAGCAATGGCTGACGATGGAGCAGGCCGTCAAGCACTGCACGCAGGGCATCGGCATCTGGGAGTGGGCCTCGAACGATCAGGGCCAGGAGCCCGACGTCGTCATGGCCTGCTGCGGCGACACGCCGACGCTTGAGACTCTCGCCGCTGTGACGATCCTGCGCCGCGAGCTGCCGGAGCTCAAGATCCGCGTCGTGAACGTCGTCGACCTGATGAAGCTCCAGCCGCACACCGAGCATCCCCACGGCCTGACCGACGCAGAGTACGACACGCTCTTTACCAAGGACAAGCCCATCATCTTTGCCTACCACGGCTATCCCACGCTGATCCACGAGCTGACCTACCGCCGCCACAACCGCAACCTGCACGTGCGCGGCTATAAGGAGGAAGGCACGATCACGACCCCGTTCGACATGCGCGTGCTCAACGATATCGACCGCTTCGATCTCGTCATCGACACGGTGCAGCGCCTGCCGCAGCTCGGCAACCGCGGTGCTTACCTCATCCAGAAGATGAACGACAAGCTCGTTGAGCACCGCCAGTATATCAAGGACAACGGCGTGGATCTGCCCGAGGTCCGCGCGTGGAAGTGGAACGACGGCAAGGGCGTTGAGGTGTAAAAGGAGGAAAGCAATGCGTATTGCAATCCCTGTTGTGAGTGGGGAGGTTTTCTCCCCGCTCGCCAATGCCGAAGCCTTCCATTTTTATGAGGACGACCACGGAAAGATCGTGCGCGAGTTCCTCGAGCCGATGGAAGAAAGCGGCACCGACGCTGCCGTCGGCCTTTTGGAGCGTTACGGCATCGACGCGCTGCTCTGCGGCACGATCGACGACACCGAGCGCACCGCTGTCGGCATGGCGGGCATCATGCTCTTCCCCGGCTATTCCGGCAAGGCAGACGACGCCGCGCTGCGCTTTCTGAGCGGCAGCGTCGTGTCCGACCCGAACAACCACTGCAATGCCTGCGGCTTCAAGGGAGCGTGCTCCCTGAAGGACAAAGGCGGCTGCGGCGGCAACTGAACAGCAAAAAGGAGCAAGCTTTCGGCTTGCTCCTTTTTTGCTTGATATTGTTACGATGCGGGGCGCGTGGTGGAGAGGAAGTCCGAGTTGATCCAGCCGAACTTACCGTCCACGCTGACGAACGTCCACCCATCCTGCTTGGCCGCAGCCTGTACCTCGCTGCCGAGCGACACGGTCGTGACCTTGTCATAGCTCGTGCCCGGGCCGCTGCGCAGATTCACGCCGCCGGTGGTGTAGTAGATGTAATACTTGTCGTACACAGAACTCGGCTTGACGGAGACCTCGTCATGGCCCGTGAGGTCGAGCCAGTCGATCGTGTCGCCGCCCGTCTGATTATCGCCGCTCATATTATCGCCCTGCGTGGGTTCGCTCACATCGTTCTCTCCGGTGATCGAGCCATCTTCGCCGGTCACAGTCTGGCCGCCCTCGCCCGTCTGCTGGCCGCCGCGCAGCTGCTCGATCTTCGTCTGCGCCGCAGCAAGATCGCTGCGCGCGCTCTTGAGCTTGAAGCCCAACACGACCACCGTGATCAGGAGCACCAGCGAAAGCGCCAGCAGTCCCATAAAAAGCACATAAAGCGGATTGCGCCGCGGTTTGCGGCGGCTGACCCGACGTCCTTCCATAATGATTCCCCCTTATCGGTTTGTTCGCCTTTATTGTACATAATTTTCACAAGTTATGTCAAGTGCCTTTCCTCTTTAGACGCGCAAATTCACAAAAAGTTCCCGCCCGGTGCAAAAAAAGGAGATGACCAAGGCCATCTCCTTTCAGCGGATTTACTTTTTGTTTGCGCGCTCCTTGCGGCGCTCGAGGAATTCCTTGGGCTCGGCCTCGGCGAGCTTGCGCTCGCGGCGCTCGAGGACTTCCCTGGGCTTTTCGGTGATCGCGCCGGCGGCCTCGAGAGATTCCTTTGTCGCCAGCGGGCCGACCAGCTCGTAGATCAGCACGGAGAAGAGGATGATGTTGCGGATCAGCTCGCCATCCGCGCCGAGCACCTGTGCGCTCACGCACATACCGAGCGCCACACCCTCCTGCGGCAGCAGCATGATGCCAAGGTACTTCTGCACCGTGTGGTCACAGCCCACCGCCTTGGCCGACCAGCGCGCGCCGCAATACTTACCGGCCGAGCGCGCGATGATGTACACAACGCCGATGAGCACGAGCACACCCTGAGAAAAGACGCTCAAGCGCAGGTTTGCGCCGCTCACGACAAAGAACACCGCCAACATCGGCGTGCTCCACTTGTCCGCGCGGTTCATCAAATCGTCCGATAGCGGGCAGATGTTGCAGAACACCGTGCCGAGCATCATGCACACGAGCAGCGGCGAAAAGCCGCAGTCCACGCCCACGACGGTGAAGTCCACTGCGGACAGGCCGACCATCAGAAAGATGAACGCGATACTCAGCGACAGGCGGTTCGAGTTCGAGCGGAACATAGTCTCAAGCTTCGTGAGCACGAAACCCGCAAGCGCGCCGAGCAGCAGCGAGCCGACGATCTCAATGAGTGGAGAGAGCAAAATGCTTGCGAGGCTGAACTGTGCGCTGTCCATCGCGCGGGCAATACCGAAGGATACGGCAAATGCGATGAGACCCACCGCGTCGTCGAGCGCGACGATTGGCAGCAGCAGATCCGTCAGCTCGCCCTTGGCCTTGTACTGGCGCACGACCATCAGCGTCGTCGCAGGTGCGGTGGCCGTGGCGATCGCGCCGAGTGTGATGGCCGCAGGGACGGACAGCACGTCGGGGCGCAGGAAGTGGAAGATCACGAGCGCAATGTCGACAAAGGCCAGCGCGGCCAGCGCCTGCAAGACGCCGATAATCATCGCCTGCCTGCCAGTCTTTTTGAGCTGGCTCAGGCGGAATTCATTGCCGATGGAAAAGGCGATAAAGCCCATCGCCACATCGGAGATCATGCTCAGCGCCTCGACCTGGTCGTAGCTTGCAAAGCCGAGGCCCGGAATGCCGAGCCGGCCCAGCACGAACGGCCCGATCAGAACGCCCGTCACAAGAAATGCCGTGACATCAGGCAGATGCCAGCGGCTAAAAATACGGGTCATCAAAAGCCCTGCGAGCAGCGCAACGGCCAGATTCAAAATCGCAGTCATGGTAACACCTTCACAACAGAAAAAGTACGGGCGAACAGAGCCGCCCAAGGCTCATATTGTAGTCTGTTTGTTCGCAAAAAGCAAGCACTATTTTGCAAGTTTCCTGTCAAAGTAAGAAAAAATGGCAGCTTTTTTGGGCAAAAGCTGCCATTTTGTTTTGTTTCACACAATTCAGTCTGTGTTCGCGCGCACACCGGCGAAGTAGCTGTTGCCAAAGCCGTCGGTGTAGACGCCGCGCAGCGTGTCGCGCAGCATGTGCGCCGTGCCGTCAAAATACACGGGCGAGAGCGCCGTCTCACCGAGCAGCATCGTCTCCGCATCGTGCAGGAACGCTGTGCGCGCCACAGGATCTTCCGACGCTCTGGCGACGCCCATCAGCACGTCGTAGGTGCCGTTTTCATAGCTGATCAGGTTCTGCTCATCCTCGCTGCACCAGCGGTCGAGGAAGCCCATCGCGTCGTCGTAGAGCGCGGTGACCTTTTGCAGCGCGAGCTCGTAGTTCCCCGCTTCCATGCGCGTGTTGTACTCTGCCTGCGTCACGCCGCGCAGCATCACGTTCACGCCGAGCGTCGTGCTCCACATGTTTTGCAGCGCGCTCGCCACAGCGTCGTTTTCCGTGCCGGTCACATACAGAAGCTCGACCGGTGGGAACATGCTCGTGCTGTAATAGCCCGCGTAGGTCAGCTCCTCCTGCGCTTGCGTTGCCCGCGCGCTCATGCCCTCTTCATCGATGGCGCAGACCTCGCCGCCCGTCGTGCGGAAATCGTCCTCCGTCTCGCCGGAATCCGGAATGCCGTAGGGAACAAGGCCCGTCGCGGGGCTGTTCTCCGCGCCGCCCGCCGCCGTGGCGGCCGCGCGGTCGATGGCAAGGTCAAAGGCCTTGCGGATGTGCTCGTTCGAGAACGTGTCGCTCTCGTTGTTGTAAAGGACGCTCGTCGTCGCGTACACCGCCGTCGGCTTCCAGCTCTCGTCCTGCGAGAGCTCGGCGATCACGCTGTTGGGCAGGTGGGCGATGTAGTCGATGTCGCCCGCCTCGTAAAGCTGCCACGCCTCGTCCGCGCCCGCTGTGAAGATGAAGTGCAGCTCGTCGGGACCGACGAGACGTGCTTCATAATACTCGTCGCTGCGCGCCGCCGTCAGCTCACTGCTCTTCGTCCACGCGCTCACATGGTACGCGCCGTTGCTCACAAGGTCCGGCGTGTCAAAACCTCCGCCGTTCTCTGTCAGATCGCGGCGCAGCGGCATCGTGGCGACCGCCGTGCAGATGCCCTCGATAAAATAGGCACACGGCGCACTCAGCGTGACGACAAACGTGGATTCGTCCTTCGCCGAGACCTGGAGCTTCGTCTTGTCGCCCGTCTCGCGCACGTCATCATAGCCCGCCACCACGCTCATCAGCGCGTGATTCGGCGAATCCGTCGCGGGGTCGGCAAGTCTCTGCCAGGCATAGACGAAGTCATCCGCCGTCACCTTTTCCCCGTCCGACCAGCGCGCGGTGGAGCGCAGCGTGAAGCGGTAGGTCACGCTGCCGTCGTAGTTTGTCTCTTCGGTGTACTCCTTGGCCATGCCGTTCGTCAGCGTCACCTCGCCGCTGCCGTCGTCGCTCTCGCGCATCAGGTTTTCATAGAGCGCGTAGAAAACGCTGTCAGCGTCCGTGTCGGTGTTCATCGCGGGGTCGAGTGAGTCGATCACGTTGCAGACGCTCACGTTCAGGACGAATTTCTCGTCCCCTTGCTTCTTCTCCCCGCAGCCGGAGAGAAGGCCCAACAGCATCAGCGCACAGAGCGCCAGAGCTGTGATCCTCTTTATTGCTTTCATCATGCCTCCCATTGGCAAAACGCAGCGAAGGCTGCTTGGTTTTTTGTAATACGGAGATATTATAGCGAAAATCGTTCGCCTTGTAAAGGTGAGGGAGGAAGAAGTTACAATTTGTTACCAAATTGCATCTGCTTTTCCGCACAGGTGCGGAGGGATATGCCGCCCGCGTGCGGCAGCGTCAAAGGGGCCATTCTCTTTCGCAAAAGAGAATGCCCCCTTTGGAACCCCAAGAGAAAGGCTTAGATTGGCAGTCTCAGGCTTGAATGACTTTTATGCCTCCGGAATGAAAATACCTGCGCGCGGCGTCGCC
>OLGE01003255.1_pt1 | contig 13091 bp, 8 predicted proteins | sample 1605151 | NCBI WGS metagenome assembly OLGE01 (sample SAMEA3888912, study PRJEB22519) | human gut metagenome | biome: human gut; feature: human-associated habitat; material: faeces | place: Denmark | collected 2010
TTGAGAAAATCCGCGTTTTATGCTAATCTCTTCTATATATTTATCTTTTTGACAATTCGAGGAATCTTATGAAACTTTGGGAAAACGGCGCTTTTCTTTCGGGCGGAAAATTAGTTGAGTCCGTGCCGGGCAAAAATACGGCTGACTGTGCTAAAAACACTATTTCTTATTCTATCTTGCAGAGGCACAATACTTCGGGCGATGCTTCTAAACTGAAAATCAAATTTGACAAAATTACTTCGCACGATATTACTTATGTTGGAATTATTCAGACGGCGCGCGCTTCGGGGCTTGAAAAGTTTCCGATTCCTTATGTTTTGACGAACTGCCACAACTCGCTCTGCGCGGTTGGCGGAACGATTAACGAGGACGACCACATGTTCGGGCTTACTTGTGCTCAGAAATACGGCGGAATCTATGTTCCTCCGCATCAGGCTGTAATCCATCAGTTTGCGCGCGAGATGCTTGCGAAGTGCGGCGACATGATTTTGGGTTCAGACAGCCACACCCGGTACGGCGCGCTTGGAACTATGGCGATTGGCGAGGGCGGCGGCGAGCTTGCTAAGCAGCTTCTGGGAAAAACTTACGATGTTAATATGCCGGGCGTTATCGCGGTTTATCTGACCGGTTCTCCTGTTCCGGGCGTCGGCCCGCAGGACGTTGCTCTTGCGATTATCAAGGCTGTTTTTGCGAACGGCTACGTTAAGAACAAGGTGATGGAATTTGTGGGTCCTGGAGTTGCGAATCTTTCCGCTGACTTTAGAATCGGCATTGACGTTATGACGACTGAAACAACCTGTCTTTCTTCAATCTGGTCAACTGACGAGAAAATCCGCGAGTTCTATTCAATTCACGGAAGGGAAGGCGACTACAAGGAATTGAATCCGGGAGAAGACGCTTATTACGACGGCGCGATTGAGCTTGACTTGGGAGAAATCCGTCCGATGATTGCGCTTCCGTTCCATCCGTCTTGCGCATATACAATAGAAGAAGTTAACAAGAATCTTATGGACGTTCTTGAAGAGACTGAAAAGCGCGCGAAAGTTTCGTTCGGCGACAAAGTGAACTTTACGCTCAAAAACAAGGTGATTGACGGAAAACTTTACGTTGACCAGGGCGTTATCGCAGGCTGCGCCGGCGGCGGTTTTGAGAACATCTGCGCGGCTGCCGACATCCTAAAGGGAAAGGACACTGGAAACGGAAAATTCCTTTTGAACGTTTATCCTGCTTCAATGCCGGTCTACATGGAGCTTATGAAGAACGGAGCGTTCGCCTTGCTTGTTGACGCGGGCGCAATCGTTAAGACTGCTTTCTGCGGACCTTGCTTCGGCGCGGGCGACACTCCTGCCAACGGCGCTCTTTCAATCCGCCATTCTACAAGAAACTTCCCGAACCGCGAAGGCTCGAAAATCCAGAACGGTCAGCTTGCTTCTGTTGCTCTTATGGACGCACGCTCAATCGCTGCGACTGCCGCAAACAAGGGCTTTTTGACTGCCGCCACAGACTTGGCTGACGGCGAGTTCAGCAAGAAAAAATATTTCTTTGACAAGACAATCTACGAGAAGCGCGTTTACGACTCAAAGGGCGTTGCGCATCCTGAAGTTCAGATTCAGTTCGGACCGAACATCAAGGACTGGCCGGAGATGCGGCCGCTTTCTGACGACATTCTGCTCAAGGTTGTATCTGAAATCCACGACCCGGTTACAACTACGGACGAGCTTATTCCTTCGGGCGAGACTTCAAGCTTCCGCTCAAATCCTCTTGGACTTGCGGAGTTTACTTTGAGCCGCAAAGATCCTGCCTACGTTGGAAGGGCAAAGGCTGTCCGCGACAGGTCGGAAGAGGTGAAAGCGGAAGTGAGCCGCGCGGAAAAAATCCTTGAGGAAAAATATCCTGAGTTCAAGGGAAGAATTGAAAAGGCCGGTCTTGGCTCTACAATCTACGCTGTTAAGCCGGGCGACGGTTCTGCGCGCGAGCAGGCGGCAAGCTGCCAGAGAGTTTTGGGAGCGAGTGCGAACATTGCAAGCGACTACGCCACAAAACGCTACCGCTCGAACCTGATTAACTGGGGAATGATTCCGTTCCTTTATAAGCAGGGCGAGTCGCAAAACTCCGTTTTGCTCTCCGAGTTTTCTGGCGAAAACTCGCGCAATCTTCTTCCAAGCGGTCTTCCGTTTGCGAACGGCGACTACATTTTTGTTCCGGGCGCAAAAAAGATGATTGCGGAAAAACTTCCTGGCGTAAAAGCCTACGCAGTCCGCGCCGACGGCACAACCGCCGAGTTCGACCTTTCGACAGGAGATATGACCGACGACGAGCGAAAGATTATTCAGGCAGGATGCTTGATTAACTTTTACAGGGGATAATTTTTGCATTTTGATAAATCCCGCGCCGGGAAGCCTTGTGGCTGAAACCGCGCGGGATTTTTTTTAGAATAGTATGGAAAGGAAAAATAGGAGAATAAGAAAATGTCTGATGAAATAAAAAAGGAAAAACACACTGCGATGAAGTTTTTCATTGTAATTGCATTTGTTTTGATAGGGTATTTACTGATATGCAATTACAATTTGAAGCAAAAAGTTGATTATTATTCAGAACAGATGAATGAATTCAATGAAAATTTATATGCACAAGTGGAAGGCTCATATAAAGATGGTGCGCATACACTTTCAATTTCAGATATTTATTATAGAAAATATTTTAAGTCATCGGCTGATGAAAAACAATAATAAAAAGAAAATTGTTTTATGGTATGGCTTTTGCGCAAACAGTTTTCAAAAGGTGAATGTAAAAGTGAATGCAAATCAGAAGAAAATCCTTGCTTGCCTTAAAAATAATCCTTACGCAACTATGGACGAACTTTCTGAAACTATTGGAATTGCAAAAAAGAACATATTTAACAACATGAAAAAACTGCAGGAAAACGGTTTGCTCCGCCGTGTGGGCGCAGACAAAAACGGCTGGTGGGAAGTAGCGGAACAATAGTGTTTGCTGTTTCTTTCATATTATATTTTTTTATTGCTTTCGTATCCTTTTGTAATTTTCTTTATGGTGGCAGGTTCTGGAGACAGATTGTTCATTCTGTAATATTCATCATGGAAAATTACATTGTTGCAGCCTTTGCCATTTACATTGTAATTTGTGCAGCCTAGCATATACTTTCCGTCTTTTTGTTGTCTTGCGATTAGATATCCATCGCATTTATTGCATTTCTGGATTGAAAGTTTGCCGGCTTCAATTTTATTTGTCATAAAATCACAGACTTCAGGGTCGTTCATGCAAATCCATAGGTTCAAGCCATAAGCGGGTTTTACTTTGTGCTGAAGCGGATAGCCGCACATTGGACAGAATTTTTTGAAAGCGGTTCTGTTGTCTGCATCTTCCTTCCATTCGCCTTTTAAAATTACATTCTTATAGTCATGCTTTATCTCAAGCAAAAATTCAGAAGGATTTTCTTCTGGTGCGATAAAGAACACCCTGTTTTTTGTTCGAGTCATTGCAACGTAAAAAAGTCTCCTTTCTTCCGCGGCTTCAATAGAATCATCTCTTTTTACAACATAATTTAAAACAGGATCATTTTCTATTTTTGAGGGAAATCCATAAGTCTCATTTTTGCCGTTTATGACAATTACATTGTCGTAGCCCAGCCCTTTTGAAGCATGGGCTGTCATGAATGTGATTTTCAGTTCAGGATGTTTTAAGCACTTTATTTTGTTGCCGTAATCTTTATACTCAAAAAGGCTTGAACGCTCCAGGTTTTTGCCGTCAAATCCGAACCTTCCAAGCAGAAGTATTTCTTGTTTTTTTGAATCTTTTCCTTCTGCTTTGTTGAAGTCTAGGATTTGTTCAATTGCAGTTTCAACAGATTTTGCAAGATTGTAGTTTGCGTTTCCGCCAAAACGTTTTTGCCTGGAATCATAAGTATAAATTATTACAGGGTCTTTTATTGTCTTTGGCGACTTTAGCGATTTTTTTATCTGGGCTGTATTTTTCTGAATAAAGTTTCCGGCGATGTCGATTACTTCCTGCGAGTTGCGGTAAGTTTTTGTAATTTTTAAAAGTTCCGCATAACCCATAATCTCAGAAAATTTTGTGAACAAAGTTATATCAGAACCGCTGAATGCGTAAATTGACTGCCAGTCATCACCTACAGCAATAATTTTTGCGTTTGTAACATCATGCAATGCGCCCACCAAATCAAAACGCTGCCTTGAAATATCCTGATATTCATCAACAATTATGTACTTGAAATCTATTTGCTCGCTCACAGCTTTTGATTCTTTTAAGAGCCGGGCAGATTTATTTATCATGTCGGAAAAATCAATTGCATTGTTTTTATGAAGATAACGCTCATATTCAAGATAACATTCTTTGCAAATTCGTAAAAAAAGTTTTGTCCGCACATTTTTTGTTTGGTTTTCCCATTCATCAAACTGTTCTGCTGAATACCCATTTGTCTTGAAATTCGAGATGAACCTGTCTATAAGATTTATTAGTTTTCTAATGTATCGGCTGGAATCTTGTGAGGAAATCTTCTGCATAACTTCTTTGTTGTCACGTGGATTCAAAACAAAACCGGACGATTCCAGTTTCTCTTTTAAGTGCTCAAGAAGTTCCCTGCCATCGTTATATTGCGAGCAAGTGCAGATAAGATTTGTTCCGTGTTTCCGATGGATTGCAACCTTGTCATGCATTGCCTTGTTATACTTTTTTAATTCTTCTTTTGAGTACCTGTCGCTGAAGCCGTTTTCTGTAACTCCGAAATGCTCAATATATGCTTCCTTTCCATTCTGGGTGATTCTGAAATCCGGAGTATAGGGTTTCTTTGCTCCTTCGATGTTGTATTTATAGCATGGCTCGTATTCATAATAGATATTGTTCAAATATAGAAAATTTGCAATCTGAACTTCCTCTTGTGAACGCAAGATTTCATTCTGAATTGTCTCATATTTCTTGCTTCTTGAATTTTTTATTTTCACTTGGTAGTCAACTTCGCCAAGCTCGCTTTTTATTGTAGAAAAATTGGAATTCGCTAGGTTTACAAAAAATTGATTTCTGTCTTTTGTTTCAAGCGGAGCGTCAAAGTAAGTTGCAAAAAATTTAATCAGGTCATCGACAAGCTTCTGGTTTTGCAAAACAGTACTGCGGAAATAATCTTCTAATACAAAATATAATTTATCATTTTGTATGATTTTTAATTTTTCATCATTTTCTTTGTGCAGAATTGCATTTCCTGTTGAATGAAAAGTTGTAATCGGGCAGTCGATTTTCAGCTGCTTCTTTATTTTCTCCTGCAATTCTCCTACAGCTTTATTTGTAAAAGACACTACAAGAATTTCACGTGGATTTATATTTTTCTTTTCAACAAGATATTTCACTTTTGCTGCCACTGTTGTGGTTTTTCCAGCGCCGGCTCCTGCAATTACCAGACAGTAATCCTCATCAGTAAGCACAACACGTCGCTGGTCATTATCAAGTAGAATGTTTGAGTCAACGTCGGACAAGATATTATCAAGATATGGTTTTTCAGATTTAAGTTTTTGTGCAATGAAATCTTCGTTGTGCTTATGAACGAGATTTTTTATGCTGTTGAAGTTTTCAATTATCTGAATAATAGTGTCAGCGACAATGGAGTTTTTCCTGCAGAAATCAGAAAGCAAGTCATCATTTTGCAATTGCTGGAAGTAGGATACAATCTCTTTCTTTGATTCTAATTTTTTCAAATAATCTGATTTTGCAAGATATGAATCTTTTGAAAGCAAGAAATCAATAAAATTTTTTAATTCTAGGATTTCCATGATTTTTGGATTTTTAGAATGAGATGGATTGTGCCCCTTTTTAGAAGTTGACTTTCTGTTTCCAAAAATATTAATTAAAAAAGACATATCAAAACCCTAGTATAATTATACTTCTAAAATTCCATTCAATAAAGTGTCTTTTTTACATGGGACTAGTTTCTGATTTTGAAAGATTCAGATGTTAAAGCTGATATTGTAGGAAATCTTCATTGATAGGAACAAGTTGCACAAACATTACATTAAACCTCTGACAACGAGTTTTGAAAATCTTCCTTGTGAAAATACTCATAAAATCGTACAATCAAAACTATAAAAGAAAATCCAGTTTCTCTTTTTCCAAAATCAACTAGGAGCCAACCCAAATGTCTTTAAATCCCCTCACACAAGCTCTTTTTGAGCTGAAAGATGACAATTACCGCGAGTTTCATGCGAAGCTTATTCCGAATGTTCCGGCTGAAAAGATTATCGGCGTGCGGACTCCGGCTCTGCGTGACTTTGCGAAAAAGGCGGCAAAAATGCCGGAGGCAAGGGCGTTTCTGGAGGAGCTTCCGCATTTTTACTACGAGGAAAACAATCTGCACGGCGCGCTGCTTTCCCTGATTTTTCCGAATGACATCGGGCAGTTCCTTGCGGAGATTGAGCGCTTTCTGCCGTACGTAGACAACTGGGCGACCTGCGATATGCTTTCTCCTAAAATCTTCAAAAAAAATCTGCCGCTGGTCTACGAAAAAGTGAAGGGCTGGCTCAAAAGTGGAAAAACGTATACCGTGCGCTTTGGAATTGTTACGCTGCTCGGATTTTTTCTTGACGACGCGTTCAAACCCGAAATGCTTCAGCTGGTCGCGGACGTAAAATCAGATGAGTTCTATGTAAAAATGGCGGCCGCCTGGTATTTCAGCGTTGCGCTTGTAAAGCAGTATGACGCGGCGCTTCCGTACATCCAGAACAAGCAGCTCGACCCATGGACACACAACAAGGCAATCCAGAAAGCTCTTGAAAGCAGAAGAGTCTCGCCCGAAACAAAAGAATACCTGAAAAGTCTTAAAGTTAAAGGAAGGAATTAGGCGGGGAAAGCCTTTCCCTTCGGCTAAGTTGCTCCACCTCTTAAAAACACCGTGAAAATATGTTATAATCAAAGTTGACTTTTTGGGAGACTTCAATGGTATTAAAAGACATTCTATCAGACAATGAAATTTCAAAACTTACACAATTCAGTCCAGCAGAAATTACTTGGCTTGAAAAAAGAATGTTCAGCGGAACGAATGAAGAGGGAAAAACTGTTGCAAAAGTTCAGTGTGTTGTCCGCGAACGTGTATTTTTCAGAAGAAGATGCAAAGTCTTCCGCATTGTATGAACGGACTGCAAGAGGAAGCGACTTGTATCCATATAAATGTGAAAAATGCGGTTACTGGCATTTAGCTCCACTATCATCAAAACTAAACGTTCAAAGAAATGCCTGTTCCTGCTTGGACTCAAATGGAAGGCACAAGACATTGTATTTGACAATAGAAGATGCGGAAAAACAGCGGATGAAATCAGAGGCGGAACAGCATATTTCGCTAAAGATTTATAGCTGCAGTGAAGGGAAAGGCTTTCATTTGACGCATTGTATGTAATTCAAAACAGGCAAGGCTGCTCTGAAGACAGTGCGGTTTTGCCTATTTTTTTTGTAGATTGTTTTTTGTGGAAACAGATGGGAAAGTGAAGAATGCTATATCTTATTTTACATCCCATTAAAATACATCGAGTAAATTTCTCTCATCTCTTCAGAAAGTCCCCAGCCGACTTTGGCCGCAAGTTCGAGAATTTCTTCGCTTTCTGAAAGTTGTTTTTCCAGCAGTTCTCTGTTTGATGACGCATATTTCAGACATTTTTTTAGCATTGAAGCGATTTTTGCATAATACGATTCTCCCATATCTCCGAAATCAATGGAAAAACTGATTGCGTTGACAATAAAATCTTTCATCAATGCTGCTATTAATTCTGCAGAAGTGCACTCGTTTTCAAATTGGTTTACAAGATTTGCGGCATTGCTGATGTTAAATGAATTTTTTGGCTCAAATGATTTTTCAAGCTTTTTCTGAAAATTGCAGTAAAGCTTTTGGTGATCTGTCCTGTCGCCCAGTTGCGAAGAAAATGCGCTTTTTATTATGGAGCTGGTTTTGCACGCAGAAATTATGAGACCTATCAGTTCATCCTTCTCAAAATCTGAGAGGTTATTTTTAATCTGTGAAATTGTCATTTATCAACCTCTTTTTTATTGTCGGAAAAATATAAAAAAGAGGACACAACTTTTCACCCCTCCAAAATCCACTCCCTTATGATTCATTTGCATGGATTTTATATCGCGGCAGAAAGTTTTCGTTTTGAAAACTTCGGGGGTTTTTGTATAAAGTATCACAAGTATTAACCGCAATGTTTTGTTTTGTTTCAGCGGAAAAACAAAAACGGCAGCAGAATAATTCCTGTCTGAGTAAAGTCTGCGTGCAAAGTCCCTGCGCCAGTTATCTGCGGACAACGGCATCCACGGAATCTGCTTTTCGCTGTTGCCGATTGTGCTTGAATAGAATAAAATTTTTTGATAAGTTTCTATTAGAAATTAGTCAAAGACTTTGGAATTTTTGCAATAACATTAAAAGGAAGAAAAATGGGTTTTAGACGTGATGTTTATCTCAAGCGTTTGATTGTCCGCGAAAACAACGGTCTTATAAAAATAATCACAGGAACAAGGCGTGCAGGCAAGTCTTATTTAATGAACAGGATTTTCTATGAATATCTTAAAAACAAGGGAATTTCCGAAAATCAAGTCATAAAATTTGCCTTTGATTCTGACGAGGACATAGATTTGCTTGATCCATTTTTTCCTGAAGAAGAAAACCGTCTTATGCAGAAAAACGGAACTTATTTGGTGAATGCTAAAAAATTCCGTGCATTCATAAAAGAAAAAACAAATGAATGTGATACTTTTTATCTGCTTTTGGATGAAGTTCAGTTGCTTGAAAATTTTGTCGGAACATTAAACGGCTTTTTGCGGCACGAAAATTTTGATATTTATGTAACCGGTTCAAACTCAAAATTTCTTTCATCTGATATTATTACAGAATTTAAGGGACGCGGCTCAGAAGTGCATATTCTGCCTTTGAGTTTTTCTGAATATTGCGAAGGCTTAAGTTTAAAACCTGAGGATGCCTGGAAGTCATATATTGTAACAGGCGGAATTCCTTTGGTCGCTTTGATGAAAACTGATGAGGAACGTTTTTCTTATTTAAAGAATTTGTGCGAGGAGACATATTTAAAGGACATAATTGAACACAACGGAATCAGAAAGCAGGCCGAGCTTGCAGAAACATTTGATATGCTTTCTTCTATGATTGGCTCGCCTGTAAATGCTTTAAAACTTGCCAACACTTTTAAAACGCTCACAAAGAAGGAAATTAGTGACAGCACGATAACAACTTTTATCGGATATTTTGAAGACGCTTTTTTAGTTTCAAAGGCAAAAAAATTCAGCATAAAAGGAAAGAAATATATTTCCACTCCATTTAAAATTTATTTTGAAGATATGGGAGTTCGTAACGCAAGACTGAATTTCCGTCAGATTGAAGAAACTCACATCATGGAAAACATTTTATATAACGAGCTTCGCTACCGGGGCTTTTTGGTTGATGTGGGCGAAGTGAACATAAATGAAAAAACAGAACGCATTGATGCCAACGGAAAAAATATTTATGCGCAAAAGCAGCTTGAAGTGGATTTTATAGCAAATTCTGGAAATCAAAAATTTTACATCCAATCAGCTTTTGGCATGGATTCGGCGAAAAAAGAGCTTCAGGAAAAAAAATCACTTTACAACATAGGCGATTCCTTTAAGAAAATCGTAATTACAAAAAACAATCTGAAATCTTCTGTCGATGAAAAAGGCGTTGTTACAGTAGATTTATTTGATTTCCTGCTTAATTTTGATTTTTAACATTCTCCCTTGATTCTTTTTCCAATAAAGCCAGGTGGAATAAAGCTTGCCCGCGGGCGTCAAGTGTTTTTGGTTCTGCATATTTTTCAAGTCTACACGCCGTGTTCAGTCCTAAAAAAATCTTAATTATAAATGATTATTTGACAAGCACGGTTATGCACAGTTTATTTTTCTGTAGTTCAAAAACACTCGCTTATATGGCAATGTTTTTGTAAGAAATTGCAGCAAATCCGTGCGTTTCCGCAATCATTTGTTTATTTGTAGGCTTTGAAACAGAAATTTGTCGTTTGTTATTTCAGAAAAAAACTTAGAACGTTACTGTATCCTCAATTATCAGGATTCTTCCTCTTTCCCGACCATCTCTGCTTCTATTTCCTGTGCCACCGCTGCGCTGAAAATGCGGATTGTGCATTCTTCGTTTTCTTGTGGGCTGGGCGTGTGAAAATTTGGCGCGCTTAAAAAGTTCACGCTTCCGTACCAGAGAATTTTTTCGTCGATTATTGCAGTTTTTTGGGAAAGCTCATTCCGTTTTTCAACTTTTGCACCGGCGTTTTCCAACTGGAGAATCATGGCATCCTGTTTTTTCCGGGTTTCTGCGGTTGCCGCACGCCTTGTAAAAACAAGAACCCTTGCTCCGTCTGGAATATTTTTTAAAGCTAAATGAATGAAATTCTGCGTCTGCGTTTTTGTAAGATACGGCAAAAACAATGTGACAGATTTTTTTGCGCAAGCGAGGTCATTTTCAAAATCTGTTTTATATTCGGCGAAAGAATATATTTTTGAACGCGCATTTTGCTGTTGACCAGCGCTTTTTTCATCATCTACTTTTACAGAATAGCCAAGCTGTCTGTAGCCTTTCAGTCTGTTCTGATACATCCTGTCAAAGACCGGAATTCTAAAATCCACGTAATCATAAATCTGAACCTCGTTTTTGCCTGCGAAATTCCTGTGGAGCCGTCCGCAGTATTGTGCAAGAGTTCCCTTCCAGCTGAACGGAAAAACAAGCATTAAAGTGTCTAGCCGCGGCTGGTCAAAACCTTCTCCTGCATATTTCCCTGTGGCAAGGACAATAAGGCTTTCTTCCTTTGGGATTGAATTGAGTTTTTCAAGCTGCGTTTTCTTCTGCTTTGAAGTTCCGCGTCCTGTAATCAGAATCACATTTTTTGCGGAATTTTTAAGGTGCTTTTCTAATGTTTCAAGATGTTCAATCCTATCAGACAAAACTAGCGGAGTGCGTCCGTTTTTTACCGCATTTTTTACGTCTTCTGCAATCAGTTCGTTTCGAGCCTCGTTCTTTACAAGTTCTGCATAGTAGCTGTTGATTGAACGGTTTTTGTCTGTCGTGTTTGAGTCGGGCTTAAAATGAAAATTTGAAAATCGGGGAATAAAATAATGGTCGAAATTCTGCATTTTATTCATCTGTTTTGAGCTTGTAGAAAACAAAATTTTTCCGCATTGATAAAAAATTATTTTCTGATGACCGTCGCGCCTTATTGGAGTTGCTGTCAAGCCGTAAACGTATTTTGCGCAAAAGCTTGAGGCAAGATTTTCCGTGCTGAAAGCGGAAACGTGATGACATTCATCTATTATAACCATTCCGTATTTATGAGTTCGCGGCTTTATTCTGTCAGAATTGTTTTCTGTCAGGGATTTTACTATTGCAATGTCGACGATTCCTGTGGACTTGTCCTTTCCTGAAGCGATTGTTCCGGGAGCGAAGTCTAAAAAAGTTTTGACGGATTTTTTCCATTGTTCTAAAAGTGCGTGGGTTTGAACAAGAATAAGAGTGTTTGTTTTTCGCCTGGCAATAAGGGCTGCCGCGGTGACTGTTTTTCCGAATCCTGTTCCTGCAGATAAAATCCCTGTGTCGTTTTTGAGCATTTCGGTTAAAGCCAGTTTCTGTTCATCGTAAAGTTCTGCCTTAAATGCCAAGTCGATTTTTGTTCCGCTTTCTCTTTTGTCCGCAATTTCGTATCCGGCATTTGCAGAATTTAAGGTTTCAAGCGTTTCGTCCAGAAGTCCGCGCGGCAAAAGCAGGCACTCCGCATTTTCTTTGGAACAGTCGATGAACCTTGGAATATTATACAGCGGCAAATGAAGGCGAAGATTTTTATAGTATTCGGGATTTAGAAAAACCGCCGTCCGCCGCAAGATATACAGTGCTTTTTCGGAGATTCCGGTTTTTTGAATTTCAATGCGGTTTGTAAGTGTAATTTTTACCTTTTGCGAAAAATCTGATGAGCCAAGTTCTTCATTTTCTGTGTCTTTGCTTTTAAGTGAATTAGAAAGTGGTTTTTTATTTTCAAATGGATTTTCTTCGTTGCAAAGCGGAACTGCGAATCCCAATTTTTTTTGAATCTGGTCTGAAATTTCAATTATTTCTTTTTCTGACAGTTTCTGGACCGAACTTAAATATTTCCACTGGTCGTCATAAGGCAAAAAAGATTCATCGGTAAAAACAGAATGTTTTTCTTTAACGGCCCGGCCTTGAAGCGGAAGCGCAATAAGATTTCCGTAGCCGCCATTTGGAATTTCATCCTGGTTCGGGAACATCCGGTCAAAACTTTCAAAAGAAATCGAATGATTTTTCAGCATTGACGCCTGAAGAATCAAAGAGCCGAATTGTCTTGCCGTTTTAGCTTTTATTTTTTCGCTGAAGAAAATCCACAGATGTGCGCCGTTTCCAGAACGAGAAATTTCAACGGAATGAAAAATTGAATATTCACCGCAGGTTTTGCAGACTGCCCGAACATCGTTTTTCCATTTCTCAGAATTGCTGTTGTCATTAGCTGCAGCGTCAGATTTTTCTGTATTCTCAAAGTTTTTTTTGTGCGAGTCAAAGTCGAACGCAAGAAAGTTGCAGCAGTTGTCCAAAAGAAGCGGATAAATTCCAATCACGTCGCGGCAGTATAAATCTTTTCCGGCAAGATGATTGTAAATTCTTGAATCGGACATGCTTTCCGGAAACTTAAAGGGGCAGGCGGCGCACGAATATTTTTTCAAGTCGCATTTTCCCGAAAGCCATTTGTTTTTGCATACCGGCGAATATCCGCTTTTATTTGATTTTTCGTTGTGCCAGCGCAGGGCAAAAACATCAGTCCGCCCTGAAAAAAGTGATTTAAAAAGCGCGATTTTTTCTTCCGGGGAACTAAAACGGTTTATGGCATTGGTGTATGCAGAAATTTCCGCAGCAGGAACTTCCGCATTCATGGCTTTAGGATTTTCTAACAGATTTTCTTGTTTGTTGTTCTGTCCTAAAACTTCAGCCTGATAGATTTTTTTCTGAATAAAATCACCAGCTTCCCGGTTCGTTTCTGAAAAAC
>OLGE01003259.1_pt1 | contig 13079 bp, 10 predicted proteins | sample 1605151 | NCBI WGS metagenome assembly OLGE01 (sample SAMEA3888912, study PRJEB22519) | human gut metagenome | biome: human gut; feature: human-associated habitat; material: faeces | place: Denmark | collected 2010
AACAAGGTATCCCTACGAGAACGTGGGGATGGATCACCTCCTTTCTATGGAGAAATAGAAAAACCGAAAAACTAGCTACTTGTATATTTTGCTTAGTTTTGAGAGAATAACTCTCTCATAATAGTTCTTTGAAAACTTGATAATGTGGTAGTCTTATTGTAGTCGCAATAAGACGATTAAGATTTTTATTATAGAATCTCAATCAAATTAGGATAATAATTTTAATGGTGATTAAATTTGTAAGGGCGTATGGTGGATGCCTTGGCATTAGAAGCTGATGAAGGACGTGACTAACTACGATATGCTTCGGGGAGATGTACGTAATCTTTGATCCGGAGATTTCCGAATGGGGGAACCCACTAGTGGTAATGCACTAGTATCACATAATGAATATATAGTTATGTAGAAAGCAACCCAGTGAACTGAAACATCTTAGTAACTGGAGGAACAGAAAGAAAAATCGATTTCCTTAGTAGTGGCGAGCGAAACGGAAAGAGCCCAAACCGACTTTAGAGTCGGGGTTGTAGGACCTCTCTATAAGAGTTACAAATTCATAACATAGTTGAACTTTTCTGGAAAGTTAGACGAAACAAGGTGACAGTCCTGTAAACGAAATGTTATGAACTCTTTGAGGTATCCTGAGTACAACGAGACACGAGAAATCTTGTTGGAATCTGCGGGGACCATCCCGTAAGGCTAAATACTCTCTAATGACCGATAGTGAACAAGTACCGTGAGGGAAAGGTGAAAAGAACCCCGGGAGGGGAGTGAAATAGAAACTGAAACCGTATGCTTACAAAAAGTTCGAGCACATTAATGTGTGAGAGCGTGCCTTTTGCAGAATGAACCGGCGAGTTATTGTATTATGCAAGGTTAAGTCGAACAGATGGAGCCGAAGCGAAAGCGAGTCTGAATAGGGCGCTTAAGTATGATGCAATAGACCCGAAACCGAGTGATCTAGCCATGAGCAGGTTGAAGTTGGGGTAAGACCCAATGGAGGACCGAACCGATATGCCCGGAAACGCGTACGGATGACTTGTGGTTAGCGGAGAAATTCCAAACGAACTCGGAGATAGCTGGTTCTCCCCGAAATAGGTTTAGGCCTAGCCTTGATTGAATCTGCCCGGAGGTAGAGCACTGAATGTGCGATGGCGTCGTCTAGATGTACTGAGTACAATCAAACTCCGAATGCTGGGTAGTACTAATCAGGAGTCACTGTATGGGTGATAACGTCCATACGGGAGAGGAAAAGAATCCGGATCGCCAGCTAAGGTCCCAAAATTTGTGTTAAGTGGGAAAGGATGTAGAGTTGTCAAAACAGCTAGGAGGTTGGCTTAGAAGCAGCCACCCTTTAAAGAGTGCGTAATAGCTCACTAGTCGAGTGACACTGCGCCGAAGATGTACCGGGGCTAAGCATATTACCGAAGCTGCGAATTCATACTTATGTATGAGTGGTAGGGGAGCGTTCTAATTGCGGTGAAGGTCGATCGAGAGGACGGCTGGAGCGATTAGAAGTGAGAATGCCGGTATGAGTAGCGCAAGATGGGTGAGAATCCCATCCACCGTTTGCCTAAGGGTTCCTGGGGAAGGTTCGTCCTCCCAGGGTAAGTCAGGACCTAAGGCGAGGCCGAGAGGCGTAGTCGATGGACAACAGGTTTATATTCCTGTACTACCTATATAACTGATGGAATGACGGAGAAAGCTAGGAAGGGCCAATTATTGGATTTTGGTCTAAGCACAAAGGTTTGTATAATGGTAAATCCGTATACTGTACAACTGAAGTGTGATGGTGAAGATGACAGCAATGTCATTGAAATCTTCTGACGCTATGCTTCCAAGAAAAGTTTCTAGGGTTAATTATATAGGTACCTGTACCGAGAACCGACACAGGTGGGCAAGGAGAGTATCCTAAGGTGAGCGAGAGAACTATGGTTAAGGAACTCGGCAAAATAACCCCGTAACTTAGGGATAAGGGGTGGTCTAGCGATAGACCCGCAGTAAAGACGTCCAGGCAACTGTTTACCAAAAACACAGGTCTCTGCAAAGCCGTAAGGCGAAGTATAGGGGCTGACACCTGCCCAGTGCTGGAAGGTTAATAGGAGAGGTTAGTATTTGACTTTGTCAACATGATACGAAGCTTTGAATTGAAGCCCCAGTGAACGGCGGCCGTAACTATAACGGTCCTAAGGTAGCGAAATTCCTTGTCAGGTAAGTTCTGACCCGCACGAAAGGTGTAATGATCTGGATACTGTCTCAACCATAGGCTCGGTGAAATTTTAATACCTGTGAAAATGCAGGTTACCCGCGACAGGACGGAAAGACCCCATGGAGCTTTACTGTAGCTTGATATTGAAATTTGATATTCTTTGTAGAGGATAGGTGGTAGACTTTGATACTAGGACGCCAGTTCTAGTGGAGTCGCCCTTGGAATACCACCCTTGGAATATTAGATTTCTAACCTAGGACCGTGATCCGGTTCGGGGACAGTGTCTGGTGGGCAGTTTGACTGGGGCGGTCGCCTCCCAAATAGTAACGGAGGCGCCCAAAGGTTACCTCAGAATGGTTGGAAATCATTCGCAGAGTGTAAAGGTATATAGGTAGCTTAACTGCGAGACTTACAAGTCAAGCAGATACGAAAGTAGGGCTTAGTGATCAGGCGATTCAGTATGGAATGGTCGTCGCTTAACGGATAAAAGTTACCCCGGGGATAACAGGCTGATACCACCCAATAGTTCACATAGACGGTGGTGTTTGGCACCTCGATGTCGGCTCGTCACATCCTGGAGGTGGAGTCGCTTCCAAGGGTTGGGCTGTTCGCCCATTAAAGTGGCACGCGAGCTGGGTTCAGAACGTCGTGAGACAGTTCGGTCCCTATCCGTCGTGGGCGTAGGAAAATTGAGAGGAGTTGTTCTTAGTACGAGAGGACCAGAATGAACATACCTCTGGTGTATCTGTTGTCACGCCAGTGGCAGTGCAGAGTAGCTATGTATGGAAAGGATAAACGCTGAAAGCATCTAAGCGTGAAGCCTCCCTCAAGATGAGTTTTCCCATTGTTTACAAGTAAGATCCCAGAAAGACTATCTGGTTGATAGGTCAGAGGTGGAAGCATAGTGATATGTTGAGCTGACTGATACTAATAGATCGAGGATTTAACCCTAATTGATATTAATGGTTATATATTTTGATTTTATACATTATCTTAGTTTTCAGAGAATTATTTCTCTAAATTTTATTTCATTAGTGACGATAGCAAAGAGGGTACACCTAGTCCCATCCCGAACCTAGAAGTTAAGCTCTTTAACGCCGAAGATAGTATAATGCTAAAATAGGTAGTCGCTAATGATTTTTTTTGTGCAAAAATATTAATAATATTGACTTTATATATATTAATGTGTTATATTTAATTCATAAATTTAGTATTGATAGAACTTTAGTAGTTTTGTAAATAGTAATAAGAAAATTCATGGTTGTTGAAAATGAATCAAATTTATAAAATGAAATACAATTCTTGAACTAAATCGTTACTCGCGTTAAGAGAAAAAGGTAATATTAATATTATAAAGTAGAATGGTACCACGAATAGTTCGTTTCTATATTTATAATATTTTTTTTGAAAGGAAGGTATTTTTATGAATTTATATGAAGATTTAATGTATCGTGGACTTATTAAGGATTTTAGCGATCCAGAGTTAAAAGATAAATTAAATAATGAGAAACTAACATTTTATATTGGAACAGATCCTACAGCAGATTCAATGCATATAGGACATTTTAGTTCGTTTTTAATCGCATCAAGGCTTGCTAAATATGGTCATCATCCCATTCTTTTAATCGGGGGAGCAACTGGTTTAATCGGTGATCCAAAACCAAGTAAAGAACGTCCAATGATATCAAAAGAACAAGTTTTAAAAAATGTTGAAGGTTTAACAAAACAAGCAAAAGAAATATTTGGTTTTGATGTAGTTAATAATTATGACTGGTCCAAAGAAATTAACTTTTTAGATTTCTTTAGGGAATATGGAAAATATATAAATGTTAATTATATGCTTGATAAAGATATAATAAAAAGGAGATTAGATGAAGGAATTACATATTGTGAATTTTCTTATATGTTAATGCAAGCAATGGATTTCGTTCATTTGTATCAAAATAAAGGTGTTACACTTCAAGTAGCGGGTTCGGACCAATGGGGTAATATCACTACAGGTATTGAACTTGCTCGTAAAAAATTAGATGTAAAACTATATGGCTTTACGATGCCTTTAATTTTAGATTCAAATGGTGTTAAATTTGGAAAAACTGAAGGTAATGCTTTATGGCTTGATGAAACTAAGACTTCTTCTTATGAATTATATCAATATTTAATTAATGCTGATGATAAAATGGTAATAGATTATTTAAAAAAATTAACATTTTTAACAAAAGAAGAAATTGAAAATATAGAACAAGAACATTTTAAAACCCCAGAAAAGCGTCTAGCACAAGAAAAACTTGCTGAAGAGGTAATAACATTCCTTCATGGAAAAAATTCATTTGACAAGGCAAAACATATCTCTAAAGTATTATTTTCAGGTGATGTTAATGAACTTAGTGATGAAGAGATAGAAGATGCTTTTAAACAATTTGATAAATTAAAATTAGAAAATTTACCACTTATAGATTTATTAGTTTCTAATTCTGTAGCATCATCTAAAAGAGAAGCAAGAGAATTTATTAAAAATAACGCAATTACATTAAATGGAAAAATTATTAATGATGAAAATTATATAATAGATAACAATAGAAAGTACAACATAATAAGAAGAGGAAAGAAAAAATATTATATATTTGAAAAATAAAAAAAGATAGATTTCAAAATTGATTTTGGAATCTATCTTTTTAATTATTATTTAATCTATTTATAATAAGTGCAATTACAATAAGAATATAACCAATTAAAGATATATAAATATTAAAATTAAATATTGGCGTAATTCTTAAAATTAAGATTGATACAGTTGTTCCTATAATTGATGCAACAACAAGTGATATAATATTAATAAAATTATCTTTCTTATTAAATAATATTTCACTTCCATATTTAATTATATAAATAATTGCACAAGATATAAATAAGTTTGTAAGAAGCGAAAATATAAAATTAGGATTCTTTCCAAAAATAGGTAGTTCAAATAATCCCCAAATAACAATAGGTATATTTAATATACTAATATCATTAAATAAATGATTATTATTTGTTGAATAAATAAAATTAGTTATTTTGTTTATTGGAAAAAATTCATATATATAATTTATAAATATTCCTGCGGTTAAGATAAATACAATTCCAAATATAAGAAAAAACAAATACATATATTTACCCCTTTCATATTTTATTCTTATAACAATTATAACTTAAATTAGTTAAAAGTTCAAATAAATTATTGTATAAATGTTAAAATTCAATTATACTAATAATATAAGATATAAGTGAAAGGACATGATTTTTTATGCAAGAAAATGAATATAGTATTATAAATCGTTATGGAGATAATTTTACTTCGAAAACATATATAACTAATCCAGCGATAGGAAGAGAAGATGAATTAAAAAAATTAATATTAGTTTTGTTAACACCAGATAAATCTGCTATATTAACTGGTAAACCTGGTATTGGTAAAACTGCTATAGTGGAAGGACTTGCATATAAAATACAAAAAGATGAAGTTCCTGATGCTTTAAAAGGTTATGAAATTGTTAAAATAGATACACAGGCTTTGGTAGGTACAGTTAAAGATACTGGTGATACAAGAGTTCAAGCTTTAATTGATGAAATTAAAACAAAAGAAAAATTTATTTTGTTTGTTGATGAAATCCATACTTTAATTAATTCTAATAGTGATAATGCACTTGATTTTGCTAATATGTTTAAAACAGGTTTAGGACGTGGTGATATAAAAGTAATCGGTGCAACAACATCAAATGAATATGAAAGATATATTTTAAAAGATAAAGCATTCGTAAGAAGATTTACTAAAATAGAAGTGGAAGAACCTGATAGAGAAATGACTATAAAAATTCTTATGGGGACTCTTCCTAAAATAGAAAAAAATATGAATGCTAAATTAGCATATACAAGTTTTATTCAAGAAAAAATAATGGCTTTCATCGTTGATATTACTAAAGAATTTAATAGAGTTTATGAAACAGAAGGAAGATATCCTGATATAGCATTAACCCTTCTTACACAAGCATTTTCTGAAGCTGTTTTTGATAATAAACAAATAGTAACAATAGAACATATAGAAAAAGCAATAAAAAATAGTACTGCTATATATCCTGATGTTATAAATAAAGGTATTGTAAGTTTAAGAGAAGAGTTTAAAGATTTATTTAAACAGGAAGAAGATTTAAGAAAGGATTTTTTTAAAAATGAATAAGTTAAGTAGTATTATATATCGTTTAAGAAATATATTGTTTATTCTTTTTATGATAGGTCTTATAAGATTAATCCCTAATATTAAAGAATTAGATTTTATAGGAACAATATTTATAATTTTTGTAATTGCTTATCTTTTACTTGATTTGTATTTTTATGGATGTAAAAATAAATATTTAAATAATAATAATTTTCAAAATATATTAGTTATATTATTATATATTTATGTGTTTATTGTTTCACAAAAATATATTAATTCAATTAATGATTTTACTTATACAATTGATAATATGTATTATTTAATAAATTATATAATAATAGTTTTAGCATTTATATGTATAAGTGTTAATAACTTTATATTACTTTCAACAAAAAAATAGTTTTTTAACTATTTTTTTTATACATATTCATATATTCATTATATAATTCTTTAAATCTAGTAAAATGTACTATTTCTCTTTGTCTTAAAAACAAAAGTGGTGCAATAACATCTGGATCGTTTGTTAAATCTATTAAATTTTCATATGTAGCGCGTGCTTTTTGTTCTGCAGCCATATCTTCAGATAAATCGGCGATAGGATCACCAGTAGTGGCAAAGTATGCTACAGTAAAAGGTACACCATTAGCATCTGTTGGATATAACGCTTTTTTATGTTCGGCATAATGAGTATCAAGTCCAGCTTGTTTTAATTCTTCAAGTGTTGCATCTTTCATTAGTTGATAAAGCATTGTAGAAATCATTTCAACATGACCTAGTTCTTCTGTACCAATATCAGTTAAAAGAGCTTTTCCTTTATCAGTAGGCATTGTATATCTTTGATTTAAATACCTAAGAGCAGCAGCAAGTTCTCCATTAGCACCACCATATTGAGTAATAATGGTTTTAGCAAGATTTAAATCTTTTCTTTTTATATTAATAGGATATTGTAATTTTTTTTCATATTTCCACATTACTTATTCACCTCCCAAGGAAAAGATGAGTCCCAATTCCATGGTGTTTTGTTTAGTGTTTCACTATACGTTGTAATAGCACCATATTTTGTTTCATAATTTTTCTTAGCAGTTTCATATTCTTTTAAATATTTCTCTCTTAAATTAAGCATATTAGTATCATTTGGGTAGATATCTAAATATAAATTTAAGTCAACTAAGTTAAAATCATATATTTGAAGTAATAACATCATATAATCTTTTTCATTGTTTGGATTTATTTCATATGGTTTATAATTTTTATAAGGATCATATAAGTTATCAAATATATTACCACGTATAAATCCTTTATATGGATCTATATTATTATTTACATTATTATTAGAGTAATTATAATTGTTAAAATCATAATCATAATAGTTATTCATAATATTTTTCCTCCCCATATTAGGTTATGTTTATCATTTTTTATTGAATGGGTTAATAACTATAAATAAGTATTTTCTTAAATAAAAAAATTTTAAAATTTGGAAAAAATTACTAAATGTTAAAATCATATGTTATAATAAAATTAACTGATTGTTATTTGAATGTAATTAGGAGGTAAATTATGACAAAAAATTACAGTATTGGAATTGATATGGGAGTTAATAATGTTGGATGGTCTATTTTAAATAATGATACTAAAAAACTTGAAAATTATGGAGTTAGACTTTTCCCTACATCAAATGATGCAAAAGAAAGAAGAGAAGTTAGAAATACAAGAAGAAGATTAAAAAGAAAGGAAACAAGGCTTGATGATACTTTATATTTATTAAAAAAATATGGTTTCAATGAAGATAATACAATTGAAGAAAATTTATGAAAAACAAGATATAGTTAATATTCTTTGCTATATGATAAAACATAGAGGTTACATTCCATTTGGAGATGAAGAAGTTACATTGGTTGATTTAAATGGAAAATATCCTTGTGAATTTTATTATGAAATGTATAAAAATGGTGGTAAATATAGAAATAGAAAAATGACTGTTAGAATTACAGATAATGAAAAAGAAATAAAAAAAATATTAGAAACACAATCTAAATATTATAAAAATATAAATCAAGATTTTATAAATGAATATTTAAATATATTAACAAGAAAAAGAAAATATTGGGAAGGTCCAGGTTCAATAAATGATTTAACTCCTTTTGGAAGATTTAAGACTCAAGAAGATGTTGAAAACTATTTAGAGGAAAAAAGAAAAAATCCTAGCTATGAAAAATATATTTATGAAGATTTAATAAAAAAATGTGATTATGAATTAGAAGAAAGATGTTGTTGTAAATTAAATATTTACTATGAATTATTTAATATGTATCAAGATTTTATTAATGTTTCATTTAAAAATATTGAAGAATTAGAAAATAAAGATTGCTTTTATGAAACAAAAAATGGATTATATAAATTAAATAAAAAAGGACTTCTTATGGTAAAGGATTACTGTATGAATAATTTTAAATTAAAATATACAGATATTTTAAAAAAGCTATTTAATACTGATAAAGATAATATTTCTGGTTATAGAATTGATAAAGACCATAAACCAGAATTTAGTACATTAAATAGTTATAGAAAAATAATGTTAGAATTTACAGAAAAAGGATTTGATACTACTTGGGTAAGCGATTATAATTGTTATAATGAGATAATGGAAAAAATGACTTTGACACCAGGTGGTGTTGAGTTTATAAAAGAAATAGAAAATAATAAATTAGTTCCTTATAAATTTAATGAAGAAGAAAAGAGTTTATTTAAAGAGTTAAAAGAGTATTTTAATAAAAAAACATTACTATCTTATGGCTCTTTATCACAAAAAATACTTCAAAAAGCAATTAATGATATGCTTGATTTAGAAAAGAATTTTATGCAGGTAAGTAGAATAAAAGATTATGGTAAAGAAGCAAGGGAAAACTTTATTAAACAGTATAAAAAAACTTCAAATAAATTAGAAATAAATGCTAGTTTTGTAGATGATATTATAGCGTCACCTCAAGTTAAAAAATCATTAAGACAAGCTATAAAAATTATTAATGCAATAATTGAAAAAGAAGGATGTTTACCTGTTTCGATAGCTATTGAATCTACAAAAGAATTAAATAGTGATAAAAAGAAAAAAGAAATAGAAAAAGAGCAAAAAATTCAAGAAAATTTAAGAAAACAAGCTTCTAATTATTTATCTGTTGTTTTTGGAGATAGTAATGCAACAGAAACTAATATATTAAAAATAATGTTATATAATGAAACAAATGGACATTGTGCATATTGTAACAAACCACTTAATATAAATGATATTTTTACTGATAATATTCAAGTTGACCATATTTTGCCTATATCAAAATCTTTTAATGATTCGTTTAATAATAAAATTATTTCTTGTAAAAAATGTAATGATGATAAAAAAAATAATACTCCTTATCAATTCTTAAAAAATAAGAATTATTTTGAAGAATTTGAAAAAAGGGTTTTAGAAAATAAGAATATAAGTGATTATAAAAAGGATAATTTATTATATAAAGATGACTTAGATAAATATAAAACTAGATTTTTTAATAGAAATTTAAGAGATACTGCTTATGCTACTACAGAACTTATTAACCAAATAGAAATATTTAATAACTATTTAGAAATTTTAGATAAAAAAAGAATAAATACTTTGTCTGTACCAGGACAAATAACGTCTAGTATTAGAAATAGGTATGTAAAAAATGAAGATAAAAAAAGTCTTGAAAAAAATAGAGATGCTGGTGTTTTTCATCATGCTGTTGATGCTTCAATTGTAGTATCTGTTAGTGATACACATATCGGTCAAATTATGTTAAAAGCACAAAATGATAAAGAATATTGGATTAAAAATAAAAGTAATTATGATGATATATATAAATATTTAATAAATTTAAGAATAGATGATACGATAAATCAAATAGAAAAAATTAATAATGAAAATATAAAAGTTTCTAAACAAGTTAGTAAAAATCCTCAAGGTAAACTTGCTAATTCTAATATTTATAAAATGATAAAAAAAGATAACGAACAATATATAATTAATCAAATAGATAATATTTATACATTTGATTTTAAAAAAGATGAAAATAAAAAGTTATTTGAAAAACTATTAAACGAAGAAAATAATGAATTTACTTTATTATGTTATGATAATGATAAAAATACATTTAATTATATTAAAAAAATATATAATGAATATAAAAATGAAAAAGGAAACCCATTTGTTAATTATTTAATAGATAAAGGAGAAATATCAGATGGTAATAGTCTTGATTATGATATAACAGGTATAAGAATGATTACTAAAAAAGGGAATGGTCCTATTATAAAAAGATTAAGATATTATAGTAAAAAGAATGATTTATATATATTAAATAAGAAAAATATAAACAAAAAAGATAGTAATTATTTAGCATTAGATAGTTTAAAACAATTTTGTGTAAAAGTATATGTAGATAATGATAATAAAAAGTTTGTATTTTTACCAATATATACTATTTCATTAGATCCTAAAACAAAGAAAGTAAATGAAAATGGTGAATTTTACAAATTATTTTATAATAAATATATAGGTAATAAAAATGTTACTTTCTTTGCAGACATTTATAATGGAAATAAATTAGAAATAACAAAAAAAGATAGAACAATAGTAAGTGGGTATTATTCTACTTTTAATAAAGCAAACAATAAATTAATTTTGAATAATGGTGATACTTTTACTCTGAGTGACAAAAAAATATCAATTATTCACACTGATATTTTAGGAAATGAGAAAAAAAGGTTGACAAAAGAATTATAAAAGAGGTATATTAAATATGTAACAAGTAGTTTGTTTCTCAAATTGGAATTATTTGTTGCATATTTCTCAAATTATACAGGGTTTCCTATTATAACTCATTATGAGGAACCCAAAAGATACCTTCGGGTATCTTTTTTGTATAATTATGGCTTTTAGATCTATATTAATAAATAAAGCAACTAAAATAAATTTAGATTTGAATAATATGGTTGTATATTATGAAGAACAAAAATATTTTATAAATTTAGATGAAATAAATTTAATTGTAATTGAAGATCCGAGATGTTTAGTATCATTAAAATTATTAACTAAAATTGGTTCAAGTGGAATAACTTTAGTTTTTGTTGATGAATCACATATGCCTGTTTGCGCGATGGAAACTTTATTTAATAATGCAAGGTCAGCAAAAAGATATAGGCAACAGATTAATTGGGATATAAATGGTATTAATTATTTATGGACTAGTATTGTAAAAGAAAAAATAATTTTACAAAAAGATAATTTAATTAGAAATAATAAAACAAATAAAATAAATATAATTGATGAATATATAAATACAATAAAAGAAAATGATATATCTAATAGAGAAGGGTTAGCTAGTAGAACTTATTTTAAAGAACTTTTTGGCTCAGAATTTAAAAGATTTAATGAAGACATGATTAATTTTTCATTAAATTATATATATCAGATAATAAGAGCCAAAATAGTTCAAGAAATAGTAAAATGTGGTTATAATCCTTGTTTAGGAATTAATCATAAAAGTGAATATAATTCTTTTAATTTGGCAGATGATTTTATTGAAGTTTATAGACCTATCGTAGATTATTATACTTATGAAATAATAAAAAATGATAATAGTTCATATTTAACTCCATCATTAAAAGAAAGATTAATTAATATAGTAAATGAACGAATAATTTATAACAATCAAAAAATGAAATTGCATAACTCAATAACATTATTCGTTCAAAATATGTTTAATTTTTTAGAAACAGGAGATGTTAGTAAGTTAATATTTCCTAAATTAGATAAATGAAAGTAAGTAATTATAAACAAATGAGATTAATATTAATTTATGATCTACCAATGGAAGAGGAGTTGGATAGAAAAATATATGCAAAATTTCATAAAAAACTTCATAAAATAGGTTATCATATGCTTCAGTATTCAGTTTATACAAAGGTAATTGTAAATGATGATAATTATAAACAAATAAAAAAGCAAACAGAAAGTATTATACCAAGTAAAGGGCAAATTATTATATTTAAGTTAACGGAAAAACAATATCAAGATATGGTTTATTTAAGGGGTGAACAAAATATGTTTGATGTGATAGTGGGTAACAACGATATGGTTGTTTTTAAAGAAATAGAAGATGAAAGAACTTAAATTTGAAATAGAAAATCATATAAATAATGTATTAATTAAAAGAAATAATAATATTATTTATAAAGATAAAATAAAAATATTAGAATTTTATAATATTTTACAACAAGGAATTAATAAAAATAAAGATGTTTTTATATCAAATAATAAAATAAATAATAAAGAATATGCTTTAATAAATTTAATGGATATAACATCTATTATAGAAAATTTTAAGTATAATAAAGGAAGTTTATTATATGAATATATTAACTTAATTGTTAATAATAAAGAAGAATATTTAGATAAAATTGAAGATATTGTTGATGGTTTAATGCAGGACATAAAAGATAATGTAGATTTAAATATATCATGGGAATTTAATAGTAGTTTGTTTAAAACTTTATCATCTTTAGTAGATATTGATATTAATATCAATATAAAAGAGTTAACTGTTGTTATAAATGAAATATTAGACTATATTATGAAATATAATTCTAATAAAATATATATTATAT
>OLGE01003261.1_pt1 | contig 13073 bp, 20 predicted proteins | sample 1605151 | NCBI WGS metagenome assembly OLGE01 (sample SAMEA3888912, study PRJEB22519) | human gut metagenome | biome: human gut; feature: human-associated habitat; material: faeces | place: Denmark | collected 2010
TCCTGTACATGTCCTGAAATTCAGGAACAATAAGAATCTTCTGGAGGTCTTTTTCAGATATATTATATGTATTATAAATAGTGTCAAGTTCCGTAATAGGTGTATCCGGAACCTGCATAACAGCAAGGTCTTGGGCAAGAGATGCCCAGCGATACTGTGCTAACATAATTACCTGTCCGCCACTACTCTATATTTATTGGGGTATTTGCTTTTTGATGTGCATCCAGAAGGTACATGGATTACACGTTGCGTAGTTGGTGTCATATCTGGAACACCTAGGAATGGGATTTCGTAGAATGAAGGACAACTATCCAGATACAGGTCCATAGCACCTAATACAGGCGCAACGTGAAAGAGGCAACCAAAAGAGTTTAGCTTAGTACAACCCGAGAAAGTGTGCGGTGGTAATGTCTTGAACTTGGGGACATTGTTTAGAAAGTGACCAATATTAGTAAAAGATGTACAATTCTGCCATGTATAGTCGCCAATAGACTCCAGCTCCAAAATAGGGCTATTACTATCTGTTCCACTAAAATTATACCCACCTTGTCTAATATTTATACAATTAGCGAAAGTTCTGGCTCCTATATTCTTGGTAGATGTAATGCCTTTGAAAGTGTTTGTATTATCTCTAGTTACCCCAGTGCAGCCGTTAAAAGTGTCATCGCCAAAAACTGGAATCTTAGCATTATTGAAACAATGGTCAATACTATTAAGCCCTGTGCAACCAGCGAAAATTCTGTTACCAGAGTAAGATGCTTTCGCATTTTCAAACGTCCGGTCTGCACCAACTATTGTAGTCATCCCCTCAAACAATCCATCTGGTATATAATCAAGGACACTTTCAGAAAATATACTAGTAATAAGGGTCAATTTGGATAAGCTCTTAAACAACCCAGATGGTATCCGCAGCGGCCCCCCTTTTATACCGTAGAATGTAAAACCTAGGTTTGTTATAAAGTCAGCGTTATTATCGAACAAGTTCGAGGGAATAGCCTGTAAGTAATTGTCCTCGTAAAAAGTGCGGGAATACCCGTCTCCCACAGAAGGAAGTCTCGGAAATGGGTCAATCACTTCAACAATATTTTTGTGACTACCATTTTCCAAATAGGCAGTATCAAAATTATCCAGTGAGTAATGGGATATAACATAATCGCCGTCACTGGCGTAAGTATGGGAAACAATATCTTTCGATACAGTTTGAGTACCATCACCCCAGTTGGTAATAATGGGGTAGTCTTCGGAACCACTACGCATGTAGTTAGTCATTGTAAGGTTGGATGTACCCCCAGCCATAGTGTCAACACGTATTCTCCATGGCCTTGGCCAACGCCTGCCGCCAAGAAATGTACGCTGTACTAACATTCGTATCCCCCTTCTTCGTCTTCTCAAAAGCTCCTATTTTCAGCAGCCTGTGGCAAGCCACCCTGTATGAACAATAGAGCCAATGCGCTAATCAGCCAGATTAATTTTCTCAATTTTGCCTCGTATCTCAAGGATGTCAAGGTACTTCCGCATTGTATCGGCCTGCATTCTCAGAAGATATATGGGACAGTTCGGTGTGAACAGGAGCGTGCCAGCTTCATATTTGGCTATCATAGCCGACAATCGCTCATACCGACCATGCAGTTGTTTGTATTCGTCAACCACTCTCTGCTTCCAATCTTCCATTGTATCCTCCTATTTCACTATCTGCCAAGCGTAAACTGATTTATAGGGCGGCATGTTGTTATGAGCCTCTCCGCCGCCGCTATTGTCAGTTGTAAACGTGTGGTTATGGTTGCCATTGGCAGAAGTCACGAAAGGTGAACTGCCGTCATAGTTACCGATGGTATCACGGCTTCCGGGGTACGAATTTGTCTCCTCATTAGTTATGTCTACGTTTCTTGATACATGATGTGTATGGTTGCCGCTCCAACTAGTCGTTCCGCTGTGACTATGGGCAGGCATTTCCTCGATAATCAGCGTATGCGTCTCTTCGCCGCCGCTTGTACCCGCCGCGTGTTTGGGGCCAGCACACCACAGGAAAGTACCCTGTATGGGTTCCCACGTTCCGCCAAAAAGTTCATGCGGGTCCGTGGGCTTGGTGGAAGTATATATACTCCCAACTGGCCAGCTGAAGAGCCTGATCGATTTAATAAGCAATGCCGTATATTCTTTTAAATTTCTCATGATACCCTTTTCCAGATATTTACAATACGTGCTGGCGGCTGGACTGTATCGGAATTGCCATAGATCGGGTTATAACTACTCGCGTTAAACGTAACATCAGAGAATGTTTTCCCGGTTACAGAAGACAAGCTTGTGAGTGTAGTTGGTTGTACGCATGAATCTTTAAACGCTCCACTTGGAGCGTCTGTTGTCCCGGCTCCATGGATCCATGGGGTTCTCCCTTGTATATTCGGCAATCCCGCTTCTACCGTAGTACCAGCCTTGTGGTTAGCATCAGAACACTGTAGAACATATCTGCCTGTTAATTTCTCCCACCTCCCCCCGAAAAGTACATTATGGTCATCCTCAGTTTCCGTTATAAAATAGGAACCAATCGGACGGCATTCCAGAATTGCTTCCTTTTTCGCCTTAAGTACAGCAGTCTTAACGGCTAAATCAATAACCTGCTGCAAGGTATGATCATCCATCAAATGTACCTCCTGCCTCTATATATATGCCGCGCTAATGACCGCATATGCGTCATCAATCTGCTTCTGAAAAGCATTATCAGCGGCCTCTCTGGCAGAAGCCTCAGTGGTTATACTGTTTTGAAGGGCAGTATCGGCAGATTTTCTGGCAGAAACCTCGTCAGTAATAATCGTGCGAAGGGCAGTATCAGCAGTCGCTCTGGCACTCTCCTCAGCGGCAATGCGGTTAGTCAGAGAGACAACCGTATCCTCACGGGCTAGAGGCACACCACCGGTAACACCATTCTGTACTACAACAGTATATTTTTCTGTATCGACGGTAATCTCTCCAACAGGGCCAGCGTAATCACTGTGCTGCTGTGTCGTACCCCTATATAACTGTATGGGCTTCTTCGTATTTCTCATTATAAAAACCTATAGCATGTATAATGGATAGGGGGCGGATGAACCCAGCCCCTATCCATTATATATCTATCCAGCGTTGTAAACAGCTACAGTACCATACCATGTAGTACCATTCGGTGTCATAAAAGTCAGAACGTCCACACCGGAAGCGGTAAGCGACGGTGCGGCGGCATCTGTCCATTTCACCGAGGCCGGCCACGTAATCGTAGCAGACCCGCCATTAGTGATAATGAGGTTAAACGTAGCCGCACGCCCGGAAGGGGCATTGATAAAAGTAAACACCGTATCAGCGGAGACAGTCTTGCTGAAAACAACGCCTTTGGAAAGGTCAATCTCCGAAGTCGTCAAATCCGCTGAAGTACCATAAGGACCCTGAAGGAACGTCTTCACGTCCTCAATGGTCTCATTATTGTGAATATGCACAACAAGGTCATCACTGGCCTTGCTGGCGGCAAGGTCATAAGCGGCCTTGACCGCTTTAGGAGTAGCCGCCGTACCGCCAGTAGCGGCATCAAGCTCACTGTCCACAGCGTCAGAAAGCATGTTGTTGCCGGATACAATGTTAGTAGCCGTGGGGTCAGCAAGGGCACTTTTCAGAGCGGCTGTATCAAGCGTCAGGTCAAGACCATCGGCATCATCAAGAGTCGTGGAAAACTTACCATCTACTTTAATGTAGGTGTCACCTTTGACAACATAGGTCTTCTTAACCGCCCCATCAACAGCAGTCTTAACCGCTTTGGGCGTAGCCGCCGTACCGCCAGTAGCGGCATCAAGCGAACTGTCCACAGCGTCCGAGAGTTTCAGATTTCCCGCTACTGCGTCAGTACCGGAGGGGTCTGCAAGCAGATTCCTGAGCGCCGCTGTATCCAAAGACAGGGCAAGAGTCTTACTGCCAATAGTCGTGCTCCTGCTCCCATTAGCAAGCACATATCCATCACCGGTGACAGTATGGTCTTCCTTCACAAGAGGATACCCGCCGGCCTTCACCCCGTCATGCACAACGAGCGTGTTTTTCGTTGTATCAACAGTGCACTCACCCGCGGGCCCTGTATAACCTGAATGCTGGGCTGTCGTGCCTCTGTAGAACTGAATAGGCTGTTTAGTGTTTCTGGACATCAGTAGCCACCCTCCTTAATCCATCGTACCAAAATCATAGGGGAAATAAGCCTTTCCGTCTACACCATTGGCAAGAGCATTCCCTGCCTGCGTGGAAACATTGAACGCGTCAACCGAAAGATAAATATCCCCAGAACTATCCGTCCTGATAGTATTGTCCGACAGCGTGGAGACCAGCGAGGCAGTATCAACCGCCAGCGCGCCGTCGGAATAGGTCAGACCGCCCTTATCCTTGATACGGGTAGAAACAGTCGTCCCGCTGACAGTAATACCATTGCCGCCAGTATAATTAACACGAAGGGCGTCAACGTTAACATACGTATCCTTCGTGGAGCCATCGCTGAGCGTAAAAGTGAATTTCAGGTAGGTTCCTTCTGCATGACCTTCAGGGTTAGTGACAAGCTGAGCATCCTTCAGAATGGCACCTTCACCAGACGGAATAGCTACGGACGTAACAACCTGATTGTTGTGGCCAACGACAGTAAGCGTTCCGGTAGCTTCATTAAAGGAAAGCGTGAAACCAGAGGCGAGCTTGCCGGAGTCGTTAACGTAGAGGATTTTGTCCGTGGGGGAAACAAGGTCAGAAGCAGAGTTCTTAGCCACGTACAGACCGCCGTCAAACGCGGCCTGAAGAGCATTGTTCGGAACCTGACTGATAAGGTCAGACGGACAAAGAGAGAGCTTGTCATCAGTATTAACCCTGAGAAGGTTGCACTTCTCAGAGGAAACAAGCCCCTCAGCAGTCACCTTAAGCGCACCAGACTTATCCTGTACGAGAAGGTTATCAGCATCGTCAGACCTGATAGCCCCCGCAGTAACAATAAGTTTGCCGGAGCTGTCCTTGCTGATAAGGTTCAGACTGTCAGTAGAACGAAGCGAATCAGCAGAAGCGTAAGCTCCACCGTCAGAACCAGCCGTAATCAGGTTCCCGCTGTCTGTGGAAACAACCCTGATAAAGGAGTTCACATAGTCGCGGAGAACGCTCTTATCAAGAGAAATCTTCCCCTTGTCAGTAACATCAAGAAGGTTGTCTCTGGAATCATCCGTAAGGTTACTGCCGCTAGTGTACAGCCCACGATCAGAACCAAGGACGATAGCATTGTTGGCGTCCTTGGAGAGAAGTGCCGCGGCCAGACCAAGATGCAGAAGGTCTTCCTTAGTCAGGATTACCCTATCGTCAACAGGGGAGATATGAAGGATGTTCTCATCCGCATTGGAGAGAACGTCATTGCCGCCAGTGTAAAAGCCCCCATCGGAACCTTTGCGCGTGTAGTTCCCCTTATCCGCTGAAACCGTAGCTTCCTTCGGGAGCGTTACAGCCAGCTTGCCGTCTGAACCAATATCCAGACCGTTGCCGTCATCAGACGAAACAAGCAGGGGAGCAACACCGCTGGAAGCCACATCACCGGCCGTAAGTGTGATTTTACTCTCACTGTTCGTGTGCAGAATGTTAGTATCGCTGGTGGAAAGAATGTTCCTGCCACTGACATAGTACTTACCATCACTGCCATAAGTAAGATAGTTGCCAGTCTCAGCGGAAATACCAACACGCGTTACGGCAAGTTTGCCGTCAGAACCCGTATGCAATACATTATCTTTCTCGGAAGAGATAAATTTTGCCAGTACACTGCCGTCTACAAGGTCACTGGCAGTCAGGATAACCCTGCCGTCTGAAGAGGCGTGAAGCAGGTTCGTGTCCAGATTGGACAGAACATCACTGGAACCGACAAAGAAATTGCCGTCATTCCCGTATCTGAGGTAGTTAAAACGGTCTTTGGAGACCTCAGGAATGACCGGAGTATCTACAAACAGCCCGCCGTCAGAGGCAATCTTAATGGCATTATCACTGGCGGGGGATTTAATGTCATTTACCGATACGCCAAGACCATCATCACTGGTCTTAAGAACGTTGCCTTCTGCCTTGGAAACCGGCACAGACGCAGGAGTAAGCTGATCGCCTTCCTGCGCAGGCTTATGAGTTTTCTCATCGTAGAGAAAAACAGGATTGAAATAACTCATGAACTCTCCTAACGCATAAAATATTGTGCTGTAAGCGTAAGAACTGCCCCAACAACCGTACAGATAATCCCCATAACCCAGCGTCCGACACGAAGAGATGTTACTACTTCAGTACGCCACAGCTCTATATCGGAAATCCTTGATTCCAATGAGCTGTAACTGCGAACACTCTGGGACAGGACATCATCCAGCTTGTGTGTGAACACAACTATCTGCTCCTGCATTTTCCCAAGAGCGTCAGCTAAAGCCTCCCTGCTCCGCACGTCATCATCCCGCATCTGACGCAGAAAGCTCAGGGCAGCTTTCAGTTCGCCCAGCTGCTCCAACACGCGACTCTCGTTACTTTCTTCCTGCATTGCGGGCCTGACCAAAGTTACAGGCTACCCAGCTGAGCACACTGTAAAGCGCCTTGTAAACCTTGGACGAGTCCTCTTTAGGCGCCGGGATAACAGTGGCAATAGCGGAGAAAACACCAATCACAGCAAACAGCAGACTGACATATTTGTCAGAACTGTTAGCGTTAAGATAGGCAAGCAATGTATCAAGCATTATTCAAAGTCCTTCCGTTCCAATAGAGTATATGTAAACACCGGCCCATACAGAATAGCGGAGTACTCGCATATCCGCATGAAGTCATCGAAGTCTTTCTCAACGGCAAAGACCTGACACCCCGCACTCCAGCGGTCTACCTGTACTGACTTTCTCCCGGCTTTGTGAATGTTGATGCCAAACATACCCGTCTCGGTTCTGCCAGCATCAATCTTGTGGTCTTTGATATTGTCACGATAAACAGTAACAGGCCTATACTGCACAAGAGCCTCGTACTGGCCCTTGTGCCGTCCTAGCGTAAACGCCCCCCTGTACTGACAGGGTACAAGCACAGCCGTGCCTTTGTCATTACAGGGATGCTCAGCGTAATAACGCCCCGGGTCTGTCGTTATACGCCAGTACCTCGTGACCCATCCGTATACATTCCTGTATATACAGCACAGTGTATCATCAAAGGCATTCGTAATAAGCTGGTCATTGCGTATGCCTATGATGTTGAGATTGTTGCACCCCTTGTCGAAAAAGGCATAACCCTTTTCCTTCATCACCCTTACTATATCTTCTCTGTCTGGAATAAACATAATCCCCCCGTGTAGTAATTATATATCATAAGACGTAACTGCCTGCAATTTCGCTTGACAAGCCTTAAATATTTACCTTATCGAATGCGCCATAAAACCCCGCCCTTCAGGGCTGGGGATATAAGGCGCTTTCGTAGGGTTTGCGAAAAAAACATTGCATTCATCTCCAAAATGTTGTACAGAATAGATATACCGTAGGGCATACGGAAATTCACGCTTGGGGAAATCGCGCAAGACGCCAAGTCCTAGGATGCGGCGCAGTGGTCGTCGAACCAAGAATCCCCCGGATTTATCCGTGGGGAGTGTCAAGATATGTAGCTATTACACGCTATACCCTCCACCACCTAGAAGCCCCCGCGGAATGTTACTTCAGCGGGGGCTTCACCTTATTCTCTAGTGATGTCAAAACTGTATGTCAGAATGCCGTCATCATCCTTATAGTCAACTACTTTCACACTATACCCGGCGTTGCAGAAAATCTCCTGCGATACAGAAGCCTTCGCGTAATCTCCTACAACAATGATACGGGTAATCCCTGACTCAATCAGCAGTCCGGTACAGGACGGACAGGGGAACACTGTTACGAACGCTGTACACCCTGCCACGCTCAGCCCTGTCATCGCGGCGTGCGCTACCGCGTCTGCTTCCGCATGCAGGGCATGACACAGGTCCAGCCTGTCACCGGAAGCGTATTTCTCCCGCGGACAGACAGGACACGCATCCCCGGGGTAGGGATTATGATTATACCCGCAGGAGATAATCATTCCGTCCGGACGGGCGATAACGCACCCTACCCGGCGTCTGCAACAGTTCGAGTTAAGCGCGATATAGTTAAGAACCCTCAGCGGGTGCTTCACGCTCTCCGGAAGCGGCATATTTATAACCCCCCAGCTCTCCAAATATAGTGGTGTAGTCCTTACTGCGGAGCAGGTCACAATACCTGTCTATGTTCTGAAGGACATAATCAACGCCAAACTCATGGGCAACATCGAATATTACAGCCTGCTCCTGCCAGCTCATGCGGGTGAACGTCTTATAATCCTGCGAGTCATTCCACCTCGGGGCAAGAACAGTACAGCAGTACTCCTCAACCATGATACGGGTCAGCATAAACGCCTGTTCCGGAGTAACCGTGAAAGGCCTGTTCCTGAGCCAGCACATAGCATCCCCGCCCACGTGAGCAGTGTAACGTGACAGCTTCCGCAGAAGGTCTTCAGGGACACCAAGCCTCTTAAGCTCAATGGCCCTGTACGCTCCAAGGTCAAACCCGGCCCCAATCTGTATGCCCTTCTCCGGGTCTATGGGAGTAACGTCAGCAATGCTTGTCGTGCCGTAGTAAATGACCCGCTTATGACTGCCATCATTCATGTAGCAGGGGATGTAGCCCCGCAGGGAATACCCGCAGAGCTCCCCCCTGCCAGCAAGATGACGGGCTATCTTATCTGTCTCGACCGCCACGCCCGTCTCCTTCAATCCCATGCCGCACCCTGTCTCTCTCCTCCGCGCGCTTGGCATCATTCCACGTGCTGAGGTCTCCGGTCAGGTAGCCCGTCACACGCCTGATACGCTCGAAATGAATGCCGTCACCAATCATGCCTGAATCTCTGGTCTCTTCCATAATAACCTCCTAAAGGATGTTCTTCTTAATCTGGCGGAGCTTCTCTTCGCTTACAGCCTCGCCGTCATGACGTCCGCACAAGGGGCAGGTGTCACCAATCACTCCTGTATATCCGCATACAGGGTCACGGTCTACAGGGTGGTTAACAGCTCCATAACCTATACCGGAGTCGTGCATACACTTTACCACGCTCATAACAGCCTCCGGATTCTTCGCCGTATCGCCGTCAAGCTCAACGTAAGTGATATGCCCGCCGTTCTCAAGCTCATGGAAAGGAGCCTCTAGCTTAATCTTCCTGTACGCTGAGATGGGGAAATTCACGGGAATGTGGTGACTGTTCGTGTAGTATTCCTTATCCGTCACGCCGGGGATTACCCCGTACTCACTCCTGTCCGCCCTGAGAAACGCTCCGGCTGTACTCTCCGCGGGAGAGCCAATCAGAGAGAAGTTCAGGTTGTACTTCTCACACGCCAAATCAGCCCTCAGACGCAGGTGTCTGACAATATCAAGCCCGAGCTGTTCCGCTTCATCGGTCTCCCCATGATGATGCTCCGTGAGAGCGACAAGCGCCTCAGCAAGGCCAACGAAGCCAATACCCAGCGTGCCGTGCCTTACGGCCTTCTCCACGGTATCATCAGGGCCAAGGTCATGGCTGTCTTCATACAACCCCTGACCCATAAGGAAAGGAAGGTTCCTCACCCTGAGCGATGCCTGAATCTTATACCGCGACACGAGCTGTTCAATTACTGTGTCAGTAATATTATCAAGCTCGGAGAAGAACCAATCCGTTCCTTTGCCTTTGGTCATGAGCGCTATGCGGGGCAGATTGATGCTCGTGAACGACAGGTTCCCCCGTCCGGGAGTTATGTCCTTACCAAACCTGTCAGCCATGACACGGGTGCGGCACCCCATGGTGGCCACCTCCGTCTCAACATGACCTGGACGGTAATACTGAAGATTGAAAGGAGCGTCCAGAAATTCCCAGTTCGGGAACAGCCGTTTAGCCGATACTTTAACGGACAGCTCAAACAGGTCACGGTTAGGGTCTCCGAGATTATAGTTAACCCCTGCCTTAACCTTGAAGACCTGCACAGGGAAGATAGGCGTCTCACCATGGCCAAGCCCCGCGTCTGTAGCATGCAGGATGCACGAGATAACCATCCTCTGCTCAAAAGTCGTACCTGTACCATAGTTGATAGAGGAGAACGGAACCTGCGCCCCCGCGCGTGAGGCCATAGTGTTAAGGTTATGAATCAGCGCCTCCATGGCCTGATAGGTCTCACGCCATGTCATTTCAACCGCTTTGTTGAAATCATTGCTGTACTCTGCGTAGTACCTGTCGAACGTCATCTTCACATAAGGCGCCAGCGCGTACTCAAAGTCCGGTATACTCTGCCCGCCGAACATGTCGTTCTGGTTGGACTGAAGCACAATACACGCCAGAGCCGCGGCTGTACGAATCCCTTTGGGCTGACGCACCGAACCATGTCCCGTACTGAAGCCCCTCTTCAGAATATCAGAGAGAGGAATCTGAAGACAGTTAATGGACGTCCCATAGAAATCAAGGTCATGAATGTGGATAATCCCTTTCCTGTGGAGTTCCGCGGTCTCGTGGGGGATAATATCAGGATTACTGAGGTAGTAATATTTTGACGCCTCGGAGCCGATACGGAGCATGCGGCCCATAGGCGTCCCGCCCCTGACATTGGCATTCTCTCTCATAATGTCCATACAGGACGGGTCAGAGGAGAGAATGCGTCCGAAGTGCCTGTATATCTTTTCCTTACGCTCCCGTACTACTGACCTCTCATTCCTGTACTTCTCATACACAGCCCTCAGCTCAGGGTCACGTTCCTTCAGATAGTCCAGTATACAGGTCTGAATGTCCTCAACAGACAGCGTTTCCTGTCCTTCCGCGTACCTGCCAACCCTGTTGCAGACCTCAGTAGCATACTCCGAGGAGTGGTCATCCACGCGGTTCATCGCCCGCTCGGCGGAGTAAACAGCGCCAATTATCTTCTCAGGCCTGAAATCATCAAGCCTGCCATCCCGTTTAATAACCTGAAATTTGAAATTCATATAATCTCCAGAATACAGATATACCACAGGCTGCAAATCAGGGCTATTGTCAGCCAGAGTATTATTTTGCCATCCACGCCAAAGAACAATAACACTGGAATCCCTACAATAAAAAATATAATGGTGATATCACACGCCGTAATGAAATCATCAGACGGCAGTTGTAATATGCTCTCATATATTCCCATAGCTACAGTCCTTCAGAATATTATTTTGCCAGCCATGCCAGTACCGAGAATAATAGCACTAAAACTGTTGTGAGTAAAAATATAATAGTGACAACGCATGCCATGACAAAATCGTCAGACGGCAGCTGTGCTATCTTACGCATAAGTACGCTCTTAAATGTTTCCATAGCTACAGTCCTTTCTTCCGTATAATAGAAAGAAGATGAACGTTGCAGTGACGGCACATCTTCCGGCACAGCGTCTCCCAGCCGCGCTCGGCTTCTGTATCATCACCATCAACACTCTCAGGGCCAGACATACCGCAGGCGGGGCAGGCGACAGTCCGCCCGCCCCCGTCAGTATCCGCCAGATAAACCCCGGGGCACCCGCAGTAGGGGCAGGAGTGCATGATTAGCTCCAGCCGCTAAAGACACATATGAGAATAAAGCGGGCGAAAAAGAAGCAGAGCACAAACTGTCCCAGAGTGAAAAGGACGGAAAAGATGATGTCAGACACACGCATGGTTCCTGACCCCTACACTTAAAAGGGTCATTCCTCTTTCTTCTTCCAGTCCATGCGGCAGAATCTCCATGCCACGCACAGGAGGTCAAACGCCTCGTCCATGACACGCTCTTCACCCTCGCCCTTATTGAGCGCCTGACAGAGCTCTCCGTACTCCTCACCAAGAACGCCGACTCCCTGATACATCCCGTCGGCGAACTCAGGGTGTTTCTCCTGTGCCTTGGCAAGACGAGCTATGAGAGCAAAAAGGATTTTTCCGTCAACGGTCAGTTGTTCATGCTCTTCGCTATTGATATTAATTGTTATACTGCTATCCATCTTAACCCTCCTTACCTGTATCCCACATAGAGCACTCAGCACCGCAGGCAGCGTATCCCGCCATATCAACCCATGAATCCTCTTTTGCCTTACCGTTCCTGACCCTTGCCACTTTCAGCATAATCATCATAGCGGCAACATCAGCGGAGCTCAGATTCACCGCGGTATAGGCTGTCCAGAGTTTCGCAATCAGAGCGAAACAATCCTCTGGTTCTCCGTACTGACTGTTGCGGTCTTTCGTAACAATTTCCTCTGCGGTATGAAGGCATTCGGCTCTGGTCATTATAAAGCTCCTAATGGCTAAAAAGAGAAACTGTGTAAGGTTCTGTATCCACATCAGAATAGGAACTCACAGAATCGCCGCGGATACGGGCCCAGCATTTCGGACACCGGTAGTCGTTGGTTGGCTTTCCGCAGTCATGACATTTGCGGCTGTAAACGGAACTGCCGTTATGACGGAACCGCTTCCTGCCTTCCTGTCCTTCCCACTCTTCATCGTAATAATATCTGTAGTAGCTACTTCTCGACTTCATGACGAACCCCCAAAGTATTATTTGTCGTATTCAAGACGGATACTCGGAGAGGCTTTGAACACAAGAATCCCACGCTCCGGAATCCTGTATTTGGCACCGGTACGGGGGTTGCGGCCCATACGGGACGCTTTGCGCTTCAGACGGAACGTTCCAAAGCCGCGGATAAGAACCACGTAACCATCGAGGCAGTAGTCAAAAATACGCCTGAACAGGTCAGGGTCATCAGTAATCTTAGATATGGCGATACGTTTCTGCATCCTGTACTCCTTCATTTGGAAATGTTGTTGAAACTGTGCAGTATAATAAAAAATTAGTCAAGACTTTTCTGGGTAAATACGGGGGGCCTGTCCAATATGGGTGGGGGGCCGAGATGTGTCTGCACATATATAAGGTCTACTCTTGCGAGCGAAGCGAGCCAGCCGTCCAAAAGCCCCGTTCAAACTATACTAAAATGATAACTTATTAAAGTAATAACTTATTAAAGTAATAACTTATTAAAGTAATAACTTATTAAAGTAATAACTTAT
>OLGE01003265.1_pt1 | contig 13052 bp, 16 predicted proteins | sample 1605151 | NCBI WGS metagenome assembly OLGE01 (sample SAMEA3888912, study PRJEB22519) | human gut metagenome | biome: human gut; feature: human-associated habitat; material: faeces | place: Denmark | collected 2010
AGAAGCCGTTCGAAGCCCGTATAATCCTTGACCAGTCTCTGCATGCATTCCAGCCGGTAGGTATGTGCCAGGTTGGAAATATCGTCCGTACTGCGCCTGCGGATACTCCCGCTGACCAGCTCCTTCAGGCATTCCTCCCGTTTATGCCGTATATATCCATGCACCTTTTCGGGAGCTCCCACCTGCCGGATTACCTGGCGGAGTTCCCCGTATTGTTTTACCATGAAATGGGACTTGAACAATTCCTCCCCGGTCCACGCAAAATGATAAAGGTAATCCCGGTCCAGTTTATTCCGGATCTCCTTTATTGTTTTTTCCTCGTACCGTATTCGCATGTCCAGATATTCGGCAAGCTGCTCCATGCCGTATTTATCCTGTTCCGTCATAGCACCCGCCTTTCGTTAGTCGATTGTATCCGCGTTTGCCCTGTCCTCGATGGAAAACGGGATGTCCAGCGTCCGTTCCACTCTGAAGTTGTCCACCGCCACGAAGCGGATCTCGGGATTGTCCTCTCCCGTGTTCCGGTAAAAGAGGGTGAATACCTGGCGGCAGATGTCCGTCGTGTCCAGCCCCGCAATGCCGGAGAGGTCCGTCAGCTCGCGGTTCACCAGCCTGGTTCCGTCCGCGGCGAACACCTCGCCGTCACCCTCCAGTTGTATGTATCCGATGCGGTAACGGGCCTCGCGGTAATCCCCCTCGCGGTCAAGCGTCAGACGGATCTCCACCGTCTCATCCGGTTCAATGCCCTCCTGCAGGTACCAGGACGAGAGCGAGAAATCGTATGCCTGCCGCACCTCCAGACGGTCGTCACAGCCGGCAAGCATGCACGCCGGCAGAGCCAGCACGCATCCCATGATGAATGTTCCTAATCTCATTGTTTCCTGTTTTTAAAAGATTAATCGATGATATATTTCAGTCCGGCGGCCACTACCGTATGGAAATGCCCTACGGACGATCCGAAGAAGACGCGTTGCCGGACATTGAAAAGAAAAGCCCAGCGGTCGGTCAGGTACGCCTCCATCTCGAATGCCGGGGCGAAGCCGTAGATGAAGGTCCCCTTGTGCAGCAGGGTCGCCCCGTCATAAAGGAGCCTGCCGTTCCGGTTTACCCTCTCATAGCCTGCCAGCGCGGACAGGCCGGCGGACAGGAACACGTTCCTGCCCCTGTCCGAGAGGAACGGGAAGAGACAGCCCGCCTCCGCCGTGAACTGCTCCTTGGGTACGGCCGTCTCCTTATAGGCATAGTGTTTCTTCACGTAGTCCACGCCGAACACCCAGCGCGAGCGGTTACGGTTGTAACGGCTCAGGGCCAGCCCGGCCTGGAAATTCCCCCTCAGGTGTCTTACGTTCCTTCCGAAGCCGTCCACGCCGCCCAGCGTCAGCTGAAGTCCAGTCTGCCCGGGCAGGTAGCGTTGCGCGGAAACCTCGCCCGTCCAAAGGGACAGGAAGGCGCACATGGTTATGAACAGATATTTTTTCATGGGATTACTCCTTTATCAGTCCGTCCACCAGTCTGGCGTCCACCAGGTCGCTGTTCTCGATATGGAACCGCTGGTGGCGTCCGCCGCCCTTCTCGTAAATCTCCACCTCGATGAGCTTGTCATCGGGGATGACCACCTTGTGGAAAGCGTAGACGATGCGTCCTTCCCCTTTGCCCTCTATACGCCTGAGCTCATTGAGCGTACGTACCGGCTCGATGTAGGTCTCCTGCTGTGCCGTCCGCTTGGCCACTTTCTTGTCCACCACCTTGAAACGCACGAAGTCGATGTCGAAGGGCACATGGGAGGAATTGGCCAGCGAGACGTGGAGGAACAGCAGGTCCTTATGCACATAGATGCCCTTGAGCAGGGCCTGCATCCCGAACTGGCGGCAGCCGATATGCTTCACGTCCCTGCGGTCCAGACGGTGTACGGTGTACATCAGGCTGGCGATGACCGAGGGGTCCTCCTCGCCGAGCTCGGTCACACGGACGGCGCTCCCGCCCGCGGAGGGCCCTGCCGGAAACCGGCTGTCCATGTTGATGTTCAAAGCTTCCGTCTCCTCATCGTAGGAAACGAGGAACGAATAGAACGAGCCGTCCCCCGTGATGACCGAGAAGTTCGTCTCGCCGGGGAAATCCCGGACGGCGGCCTTGACGCGCACCACGTTCTCCACGCCGTCCGCCTTGCCCGCGATGATGTCCGTGCTGCCCAGGTCGACATAGCGGACCTCCGAGGGGAAAAGGATATGCACCGTCTTGCTGAACGGCACGCCGATCCTGTAGGGCGTGATATGCTGGCCGGCGGTCAGGATCCTGACCCCGCCCTCCGGCCTGGGCTCCTGCGCCCGGCAGGCCATTCCCGCCAGCGCGGCCATGATTGAAAGAATGAATGTTCTCATCTTGAATGATTGTTTTTAAAAAAGATTACAGTTAAACGTCATTATTGCTTTTTTGTGACCAGCAACACCTTGTACCCGGCCTTCAGCTTTACCTTGACCGCCTTGACGCGTTGCGAGATGAACCGTGTTCCGCCCTGCAGGACACCCCGCGTGAGGTCCATCGCCACCTGTTGCCCGGCGGAACCGGCGAAGGAGATGCTGCCTCCCATGCCCTGGCTCACGTCCCCCAATACTTCCTTGGCGGCCGTCCGGCTTTCCGATCCCGGCACGAAGATGCCCCGCTGCCCGTCAATGTCATATGTGGCCAGTTCCACCGGGATGATATTTCCGGCATATTCGATGCTGCTTACCAGGATGTCCAGGCGTTCCCCACGGATATCGGCCGTTCCGGTCACCAGGCTGTTGGCCGGCACGGTGACGCTTCCGGCCTGCAGGGGAGCGAGCAGGCGCAGCTTCACCCGCCCTCCCTGCTCAAGGGTCTGGCTCTCGGAGATGCAGGCCGGGATGGTGTTCATCCCCATCCGGTAGCTGCTGCCCACCGCCGTGTTGAAACCGTAGTTCCTCTCCACGGCAAGTGAGGTGACAAACGCGGAATCCGCCAGCGGCTGCTTCAGGGCGGAGGTCGTTCCGCTCTCCGCCCGGCTGACGGGGACAGGCTCCGGCTTTTCCTCCTCCACCTCGTCAGGTGTGGCTTCCGGTTTCGGGTTCAGGTACCTGGCGGCCATCCGGTAGGACTGTTCCATCATCTCCTCGCGGGATCCCGTCCGGCGATTTTCCGCTTCCGCCTCTTCCAGCCGGCGGGACAGTTCTTCCACCTTTTGTTCCAGAGTGCCGGTTGTCGCTTGCGGAGTTTCGTAAAAGCTCTCCAACTGCCCGGCGATCTGCCCGTAAGTGTCCGCCGACTGCCGTATGCTCCCATTCGGGGAAGGAATGCTGTCCGCGCCCTTTTTCCCTTCCAGCAGCCTTCCGGCAAGGTCGGAAAGCGACTGCATCCGTCTGTCTTTCTCCCGACGGGCCTGCTGTCTTTCATAAACGTCCGTTTTATTCCCTTCCAGTTGGACCGTCGTGGGTTCCGGCACGTTCACGTTGAATCCGGAACCGCCCGCCGCCGTTTCCCCGCTGTCACCGGAAGGGGCGAATATCAGACAGAGGACCGCAAGGAACACCAGCACGAAGGCCGGTATGACGATGTATTTCCTGCGGCGCAGGATTTCCTCCTCGCTGAGCCGTTTTCCCGGTTTTGTCCCTTCGGAGGGAATGACCCCGGCTTCCGCCGGCCGTGTGCCTTCCGGGGCTTCCCCGGCCGGCACGTGTTCTTCTTCCATGTTACTTTTCCTGTTTTCCATCTTGCTGGGGTTGTTTAATGGTCCGGTAAATGTCTGTTTCCTGTCCCTTCAGGGGATCGGGCAGCCTGCGCAGGGTATCCGTGAGGCAGCCTTCCCCGAAAGGGAGCTCCATGCGCCCTCCTGCCGGTGCCAGCCGGCCGGCGGTACGCACCAGGACGATGCCCGATGCGGTGCAGGTAAGGACCAGCATCGCCACGAGGATGCCCCGTCTCTGTTTCTCGGAAAGGCCGTCCAGATATGCCTCCAGCCTTTCCCTTGCCGTTGATCTTATATCCATTTTCCAGATATTGTTGAATGATTGATTACTGCGGGACACCGTTACCTTTCCATGGTACGCAGGTCCCTGTTTTCCAAAATCTCGAAGTGTTCCGCCAGGAAGCCCTGCGGGTTGTTGTCCGACCGGACCGTGCTCTGCAGGCGGCAGCGTGTCACCAGGGAGCGTTCGGTGATGTTGCTTCCCCGGATGATCATCTGCCTGGCATAGGTGGTGACGCGGTAGGGATAGCTGTCGAAATCGCACCGCATGCTGTCCACCACCACCGTCTGGTTGACGTTCCCGCTGATGAGCCGGTTATAGAAACCTTTCTCGTTCCAGTCGCGGTAATACCCGTACAGGCTCTTGTCGGCCAGGTACATCGCCCGGTTTATGTTCGACTCGATGGCCGCCTTGTCGGGGGCCAGGGTGAAGAACAGCTCGTGCAGGCGGCGCACGTGCTCCCTCGCTTCCACCGGGCGGTTGCGTGCGGCGTCCTGCGAGAGGGCCATGATGAGCGACTTGCCCTCGTCCAGCACGTAGATCTTCTCCCGCTGCGCCTCGGCGAACCGGTAGGACTTCCAGACGGAAAAGCCGGTCAGGAGAGCGCATGCGGCGAGGAAGACGAGGCTGAACAGGCGTATCTGCCTGAACGAGGACTCGATGTTTTTCAGACTCTTGAATTCCATGTCTTACGGTGAATGAATGTTATTATCCGGTTGTCTTTACTTTTTCAGCAGCACTCCGGCCACGTTGCCCGTGGATGCCCCGGCTATGGCCCCGCCCACGTTGGCGGCCTTGCCCGCCGTGTTGTTCATGTTCCGGTTATACGCGCCCATGCCTCCGGCCTGTACCACCCAGTTCGCCACGGTGGGGACACAGAAGTACCCGACCAGCCCTATGAGCATGAACACCAGATAGATGGCTGTCGATCCGTCCGGGGAGAAGATGCTCAGGGGATCCTGTATCATTTCCATCTCGCTTTGCAGCACCAGCGTCTGTATCCTGGCGAGCATCACCCCCAGCAGGTCGGAGATGGGCAGCCAGAGGTATACGCTGATATACCGTGCCAGCCACTGCACGAGCGTGCCCTGGAAACCGTCGAAGACCGATACCGCGAAAGCGAGGGGGCCCAGCACGGAGAGGACGATGAGAAAGAAGGTGCGGATCGTGTCCACCACCAGCGAGGCGGCACGGAAAAGGAACTCCATCACCTTGCGCATGATGGTCTGCACGATGCTTTGCAGGGAGAAGGAGTAACAGGTATGGGACATCCGCTGCATCACCGCGTAGTCCTCCCCGTTCCAGCCCATGTCGGCGATCTCCTTCTCCAGCTCCTCGTCCGTGGGGTTGAACTCCCCGGTCACGGCCACCTTCAGGGGCATCCCGGAGAGCAGCCTGTCCTTTTCTTCCTGGAACTTCCTCACGTCGAAGGTCTGGTCATGGAGCATCGCCCCCGTTCCCTGCACGACGGGACTCAGGATGCCGTTCAGGCTTCCCAGCACGATCACGTCGAAGAACAGGATGCAGATGCCCAGGCAGAAGGGGCGCAGCATGCCGAACACGTCCACCGGTTCGGCACGCGAGAGGGACTGCCACACGCGGTAGGCGATGTAAAAGAGCGCGCCCAGGGCGGCGATGGCCGTGGCCAGCGTCATCATCGGCTGGCACAGTTCGGTCATCTCGTCATACAGCTTGCGCAGGATGCCGTGCAGGCTGTCGAAGGATAGGGATAACAATACCATGGTCTTGTCTTTTTAAGGGTTTACCAATAGCGTTCGTTCTCCCCGTAAAGTTCCAGGACCTGTCCGGTCTCGCCCTTCTCCCTGGCCCGCAGGTAGGAGACGCGCAGGTTCTTGCGGGTGTAGTAGTTCACCAGCGTCTTGTAGTGCCTCATCTCGCGGTACACCCGTTCAATGAGGTCCAGCCGTTCCTTGTCGGTCATGGACATGCCGGTGGGGGTGATGATGTTCTTCAGCTCGGCCACGGACGCGCTGCTTCTCTTCATGATGTTGTTGTAGCCGAAGGCGATGGCCTCCAGTTCCCGCTGCGTATAGTTCTCGTCGGTGAGCATCTTCCCGTAGTTCGTCACGTAGTTCTCCGAGATTTCCGAGAGCATCAGCACGGACTCCTTGACCTTCAGGCTCCCGCTGACCAGCGAGTTCACGCTCTTGAGCATGTCGTAGTATTTCCGGCTCTGCTCGTAGATTTTCGAGGCCTCCTTGAAGGTGGAAAGCGCGTTCTGCGCCGTCTCGGAGGTTTCCACCATCTCGTTGACGCTGTTCACGATGCCCTGTGCCAGGTTGCCCGGGTCGGTCACCACCCATTGCGCGTGCATGGCCGGTGCCGTAAGTAAAAAGGCGCACAATGCGCTGAAAATTTTTCGTTTCATTGAATCGTTCTTTTAGATGTTCTACAAAGATTATTTCCTGCCGCCGCTTTTTTCCGCGGCCAATATCCGTATGGCCTGCTCCATGCTGCCGGTCCTTGCCGCCATCCGTTCCACTTCCAGCTTCTCGCTCTCCTCCGTTGTATAGGTAAGGTACTCTGCCGTGGAGGTCTCCGTGGCATAGACGGCCGACTGCACACCTCCCAGTCCTATTCATACCTCCTTGTACCGGCGTGAGGGGTCGTTGGCGCGGTTGATGGAGAGGATCTGCGAGCATTCCTTGTCGGTCAGCCCCAAAAGGGTCTGTATCCGCTCGAACTTGTTGAGGTATTTCCTCTGGTCCAGCAGGATCTTGCAGTCCGAGTTGTTGATGATGGCCTCCTTCACTATCGGGGACGAGATGATGTCGTCCACCTCCTGCGTGACCACCACGGCCTCCCCGAAATACTTCCTGACCGTCTTGAACAGATACAGGACATAGGTGGCCATATTGGGGGACATCAGTGATTTCCAGGCCTCTTCCAGCAGGATGACCTTGCGGACACCTTTCAAGCGGCGCATCTTGGAGATGAACGTCTCCATGATGATGAGCGTCACCACCGGAAGCAGCACCTTGTTCGATGATATGTTGTCCAGCTCGAAGACGATGAACCGCTTGCGGGTCAGGTCTATCCCCTTGTCCGAGTTCAGGAGGAAGTCATAGTCCCCTCCCTTGTAGAACGGCTCCAGCACGTTCAGGAACCCGTCGATGTCGAAGTCCTTCTCGCGTACCCTCTTTTCCTCCATCATCCGCCGGTAGTCATCCCGGACGAACTCGTAGAACCCGTTGAAATCCGGTTTGGACTCCGGGGTTTCCGTGATTCTGCGGATATAGGCGTTCACCGCGCCGGAGAGGGCGACCTCCTCGGAGCGTTTCGGCACCTCGTCCTCCCGCTTCCAGAGCGTCAGGATCAGCGTCTTGATGCTCTCCCTCTTTTCCACGTCGAACTGCCGGTCCTCGCTGTAGAACGGATTGAACGTGATCGGGCGGTCCTCCTCATACGTGATGTAGATCCCGTCCTCCCCGCGGGTGCGCTCATGGATGAGCCGGCACAGCCCCTTGTAGCTGTTTCCCGTGTCCACCAGCAGGATGTGCGCGCCCTGTTCGTAATAGTTGCGCACGAGATGGTTGGTGAAGAAGGACTTGCCGCTGCCCGAAGGCCCCAGGATAAACTTGTTGCGGTTGGTCGTGATTCCCCGCCTCATCGGTTCGTCCGAGATATCCAGGTGGATGGGCCTGCCGCTGAGACGGTCCGCCATCTTGATGCCAAAGGGAGAGAGGGAGGAGGCGTAGTTCGTCTCCCCGATGAAGAGGCACGCGGCCTGTTCGATGAACGTGTGGAAGGACTCCTCGGCGGGGAAGTCGCCCTCCCCGCCGGGGATGGCCGCCCAGTAAAGGGTAGGCGCGTCCACCGTGTTGTGGCGGGGCTTGCAACCCATCTGCGCCAGGGCCGAGCCGGTGTCGTTCCGGATATTCCTCAGCCTCTCCCTGTCCTCCGACCAGGCCATGACGTTGCAGTGGCAGCGCACGGGAACCAGCCCGAAGGAATGCGCCTCGTTCAGGTACTCCTCCGCCCACTGCCGGTTGATCTCGTTGGCGCGGCTGTAACGTGAGAGGGAGCGCATGTTCCTGACCGTTTTCTCGAAATGCCGGAGGGTTTCTGCCGGATCATCTATGAACACGTATTGGTTATAGATGTGATTGTAAGGAAGCAGCAATCCGACAGGAGCGGCAAAGGAGAGGCGGCAGTCGCTGCGGTCCGTGGAGAATTTCTCGTAGCGTCCGTCGGTCCGTACCGCAGCGGGCAGGTCGTCCGCGTCGGAGAGCGTATGCACCGAGAGCCGCTTGTCGCCGACACGTATTTCCGAACCCCCGAGCCGGATGTCCTCCAGCGTGGTGGTGTCCTCCTGCGAGAGGGAGAAGTATTTCTCCACCAGGCCGGCCTCCTTTCCCTTTCCGGTGATCTCCTCCGTCGTGAGCCGTTCCAGACGGACCAGCCCGGAATCACCGATGATGCGCTCGAACTGCTCCACGGCTTCCAGGAAGCGGAGGACACCGTCCTTGTCCCGGACCTCCCTGGGGAGGATATGCCCCCTGCAGAGGACGGAGAAGTTGCTCTGCTGCCGCATGCGCTCCTTCGTGGTACGGGTGATGAACAGGTACGGGAAATGGTTCAGGAAAGGCCGCTCGTTGAAATGGAGCTCGAAGCTGCGGTCCAGGAATCCCGGCTCATCCTTGCCGGCACGCGCCCTGTACCTCTCCTCCAGGAACCAGTCCTGGCGGTGGACGATGGTATGGCAGGGCAATACCCTGATCGCCTTCCCTCATGCGCCGTGCATGGCCTCGTAATCGGCGGAGGTGAGGGTGAAGACTTCCGGCAGGCGGATCTTGAACCCGACGGTCACGTCCGCGTCCTTGGAGAGGATGCACCCGTCCTCGACGGCGAGAAGGGGGAACTTACTTTCCAGGGTGGCCGCTTTGAGTATGTTTCGCATATTTTCTTCGTTTAAAAAGTGAGGTGATACGTTTTCTGTTGATGATGTAATAGGGTCGGTATCCTGCCGCCGCCAGCTTCATCAGCCCGTGGGGGCCGTATTTCCTGTTCAGGCGGAACACTCCGAGGATGATCCCCGAGGCCGATGCGACGCAGAGGGCGATGCAGGACCAGCGGTTCACGCCCGCCATATAGAGGATGACGAACACGAGGAAGACGGCGAGCAGGCCGCCGGCAAAGAGATAGAGGTACTGCGCCTTGAGGCCGAAGAGCTCCACGTCCTGCCCGACGCCCTTGTTCAGCTTGTATTCCATACGGCATGGGGTTACAGGAAGAACGACCTCAGCACCGTGGCCGCCACGATCAGGAACACGCAGGCACCGAACCAGCTGCCGGCGGTCTTGCCCGTGTCCGGATCGCCCGATGAGAACTTGGAATACACGCGGATGGCCCCGATCAGCCCGCAGAGCGCCCCGGCCGCGTAAATCAGTTTCGTGGCCGGGTCAAAATATCCGGTGACCATTTGCGTGGCCTGCACCAGCCCGGCGGACCCGTCACCGACGGCGGACGCGGGGACTGTCCATGTGGCCAGCCATGCCAGCAGGAAGGCCGTTCTTGTCGGTATGCGCCCGATAAGGGATGCCAATGCGTCCGTCACTTTGCCCATAGGGGAGAATCGTAAAAATGAATAAGATTTCGAATGTCTCATTGTTTTTATACCTATTATTATAAATGTTCGTTGGACTTTCTTTTTGAACAGGCCGCGGGCATCCGGCCCGCGGCTGTCCTTGCAACCACATGTTTACTGCCGGCATCAGCCGGAATCATGATAACCGTACATCGTTACCTCCTTCTTTAATTGTTTGCTACTCGTGTTGCTGTCTCTTCGGGATGGGATGCCCGTCGGGTCATCCCGAGTCTTGATATCCTTTCATATCCGTATTCATATTATGTCGGATTTCCTTTTTTTGCGGTCTGCGGCCCCGGATGCCCGTGGACCGTCCTTGCAACCACATGTTTACTGCCGGCATCAGCCGGAGTCATAATAACTGTACATCGTTACCTCCTTTTTTAATTGTTTGCTACTCGTGTTGCTATCTCTTTGGAACGGGATGTCCGCCAGATCATCCCGAATCGTAGTACCCGGTCATCGTTACCTCCTTCTTTTAAATTCGACCTTGCCGCCCGGCGGCTTTTGTTTTCTTGGGAAAATGCCCGGTGGTTCAGCTTGAATCATGATACTTCTCCATATACACTATATTGTTGGTTATCGGGGTATGAAATCCGTGATATCGAAATCCTTGATAATGCGTTCCCTGTCCTTTCCCGCCAGCAGGGGCGGCTCCCTGCCACTGTCCACATAGAGTTCCATGTACCGTTTCAATGTCTCGTCGCTGCCCAGGATGCCGGCCTGCAGGATGCGTTCCATGTCGGTCCCCTCCAGCCGTTCCAGCGTCTGGCGGGCATGGGACTGTTCCTGTTCCGAAAGGCGGTCCGTGGTCATGAACCTGGAGAGCAGGTCCATGTCGTCGAAGGTCACGCCTCTGGCACGGTGGGGATCGGGACGTTCCACATAACCGGTGATCTCGTAGCGTTCCGGCACTTCCCCGTCCTCCGGCTTCCCGAAAGGATCGGGAAATTCGGGCACGGGTGTCTTTCTCTCCTTCATGGCCGTCTCCGTCCGCTTTTCGCTCGTTACGTATTCCTCGTCCATAGGCGGGGATTGCCATAACCGGTACCGGCTCCTGCCGATGACAGCTTCCTCAGACGTTTCCTCCTGTGGCTCTACAGGTTCTTCCTTCACCGGGGGAGCGGAGACTGGACGCCGTCTTCCCCTCCATTTAAGGACGCTGCCCGTGTGGACGTACTTCTCTATGCTCAGGTAGGAGGCATACAGGAACAGAAGAATGAATGCGTACTCCATACCGGTCTACATAAGGTTTGTCATGGGGGATTCCCCTTGTTTTTCCGCAAGACCGATGATACCGCATATCTCATCCACCAGCTCCATGAGTCCCGAACCTTTTACCTGCCGATTGTCGGGTAACAACAAGGTGGAACGGAAAATGCCGCCTCGCATGCTGCTTGCTTCCCGATTGTAACGTTTGGTCTCCGGGACGCAGGTTGTCATCAGGTGCAGTTTTGAGTCACATATGGTTTTGTTCCACGCCTCGAAGGTCCCTTTGTCCTCCCGCTTGTCGATCATGTTCCAAAAAAGATGGATTCCTTTCAGGGGATAGTCCTCATGGGAAACCAGTTCCTCCTGGATTACAGAGGCAAACTGCAGTGTGCTCTGCATCACGGCATCGTCCGCTTTTAGCGGAATGAAAATGTGGTGCATCAAGGCCAGGGTACGGATCATCCCCTTGTAGCGGAATGCGCGGGGCAGATCGAACAGCACGATATCGAACTCTGTCTCCTGTTCTCTCATATAACGGTAAAAGTTCTCCACCGCGTTCTCCGGCTCGCTTTTGATGATCGGATAGGCCTTTTGCGGTTTCTGCTTGTACTGGCGGTAAAGGGCCATTTTCAGGGAATCGTTTTCCTTGACGCATTCCAGGTCACGGTCCCGCATCAGACCGATACTGTGCTGGGGCGGGTCACAATCCACCACGGCAACGTTGTATCCCCGCTGGTAACGCAGGATACCGGCCGTGAGCACGGTGAAGGCGGTCTTGCCGACTCCTCCCTTCTGGCTGGCAAATGCGATAAACAAAGGTTCTTTTTTCATGTGCATTTCTTTTTTATAGTTATTGCCGGCAAGCTTTCCTGCCGTTTCATGCCACAAAGGAAATAACAAGCGGAACACCCTCAAATACCCTGTCATGCATTGTCATGGATAGTCAGTTTTTGTCATGGCGAAACGGGCGGTGAAAAGAAAAAAAGACTTTCCGGAAGGGAGGTCGTGAAACCAGCCCCCCTTGAAAAGCAGGATATGGTGGATATCCGGTACAGTGAGAAAAGAAAAATCCCCGCCGGTACACACCGAAGGTGTGCTGGCGGGGATCGCAATAATAAAGGAGCGGGCTTCTCAGCCCTTGATGTAACCGTACTTTTTCAGGTCGTCCATGAAATGCTCCGGCGTGTCGGTCCTCACCGTCACCCCGTGCAGTTCCCTGTACCGCCCGGAGAAATTCACCATGTACTCCTCGTCGGTGCACTCGCTGTCAAACCAGCTGCCCTCACGCAGGACGCGTACAAACTCGGAAGGGTCGGAGGCGGCAATCCTGCCGCCATCCGCCAAAATATACATATGCTTGCTCATGCTGATAATTTTTTAGTCCTTAGTTTATAATAGAGTTTCTGTTCACTGTCCAGGAAAGGGATGTCCTGGAGCGCGGTGGCCGCAGGCACTTGCCCCCTCGTGGCAAAGGTAACCAATTTGTGGAGAAACAGCACCCAGTTGCGCATTTTTGTGAAGTTGGTCGTTCCCGAATGCTGGCGGAACTCGACCGTCTTGTGCCGTGAATAGGCCTCGAGGTTCACCTTGTGGTAGCGGTCGCCGATCCTTCCTTTCAGCTCGTCCACCGTCCGGGCCGAACGTATCATCTCGTCAGAGACATGACCCAGTCCCCGGCAATAGCGGTTGTCCCTGCGGGATGCCGGCATGAACCTGTCGATGACCGGTTCCAGATGTTTGTAACTCAGGGCCAGGTTGCGCCAGGTCTCCATGCTGAAACCGGCGGCATCGATATGCACGTGAAGCCCGCAGCTCTCGTTCACTTTCACGTCACACAGCTCAAGCACCCAGCAGACCTTCTCCAGTTCCCGCAGGCCGGCTTCACCGACCAGGATCGGACTGACCAGCTCGAATGTGTCGTTACCGTTCAGGCTGCTGTCCGTCACGAGCTTCCAATGCGGACGGGTGGTATGGTTATAACCTTCCACCGCAACCTCTATCCCGGCTTCCCTGAGCTCGCGTGCGAGCCGTTCACGGGTACAGTTGTAAGCCTCGATCTCGATACCGAACTTGCGGTTGAAAGTGTAATCCAACGCGGTTGTCGCCGGATGGATGTTCAGACCGCCCTCGCGTTCCCTCATCCGGCGCAGGGCGTTCACCACGAAACCGTAATTGCCGTTGGTCACCATCCTCGCGATTTCCGCACGGGGAACCCCCAGAAGGAACAGCTGCCGGATCTTGCTTGTCTTTGT
>OLGE01003273.1_pt1 | contig 13035 bp, 8 predicted proteins | sample 1605151 | NCBI WGS metagenome assembly OLGE01 (sample SAMEA3888912, study PRJEB22519) | human gut metagenome | biome: human gut; feature: human-associated habitat; material: faeces | place: Denmark | collected 2010
ATAGGCGTACTTCATCTGAAGCGCGGCGTCCATGCCGTAAAAAGCCTGCTCGCGCCACGGGCAATCCTCGTAATGCGAGTGCATGCACAAATAATTCGTCCTCGCCGCCACGTCGTAAATTTTTTGGTCGAGCGGGTCTTTGAACGAAAGTTCCTTTTTCGTAACGGGATAACCGATTTCCGAAACCCCGATTTCGCGGACGGAAATATCGCAAAGAGCAAACAGGACGAGATATCTGCCGCCCATTCTGCCGAAAGGCTGAACGAATTTATTTTCTCCGCCGTTCAAATTATATGAAAACGCGAAGTTTCTGCCGTTTATATACGCGTGTACTCTGCCCTTGAAATCCTCGCCGTAGCCGACGTAAACAGCGTTCCCGTCGGGGGTTTCCGCGGCATTTTCCGCAGCGTTTTCCGCGGTAATATCGAAAAATATCTGCCCCGTGGTTTCTTCGCCGAGATCAAAAACGGCGTATTGCCCCCTTTTAATATAATTCGTCCCGTCGACCACCCCGGTAAGGCTTGCCGTCTCGATTTTTTCGGCGGGAGTTGCCCCTCCGTTAAAAACAAAATCGCCTTTTTCGAGCATCGCGCCCGTTTTTTTCGTAAAAAAACACTTTTTCACCGGGCGCGCCAAAAGAACGCTTTTATTTGCAGAAAGAACCGTTTTAATCGTTTTCTGCGGCTTTGCGGTCAGGTCGTAAGCAAACGACCAGCCTATCTGAGCCGTTATCGAATAATCGGGATAACGAATATCCTCGCGTAAAAAAACGTCGTTTCCCTCGTCGGAGAAAGCGACGACGTTTCCATTTTCGTCGGTCAGTTCATAAATAAACAGAGGTTTTCCGCTTTTATAAATCGAACTTCCGCGCGGAAATTTACAAAAATACAAATCCAGAAAACCTTTGCCCGAAAACCCGAAGCAATCGTAAGCAACGCTGCCGTAGGGCGCGGAATAAGCCCCTGAAAAGACGAATTCGCCGTTATCATAGACCGCAAAATCGCTTTCGCAACCGATTCTGAGCGTAACTTTGCCGTCGTAAACGAGCCTTACGGAAACGAACGACGCGTCCGCCGCCACCTTTTTTGCCTTAACAAAGGACTTGTTAAAATCCGTTTTCATCCTTTTAAGCCGCCGACCGCCGTGTTGTTTAAAATAGTTTTCTGAAAGACGCAGAAAATCGCTATGACGGGAATCATCGAAACGATCATCATCGCGAACAACTGCGGATAATTCGATTTATAAGAGGTTTTGGAAACAAATCTCTGCAAGCCGTAAGCGACGGTTATTTTCGTGGGAGCGTACATATAAATCGTGTAATAATCGTTCCATATGCCTATGCACGTCAGAATCGCGACCGCGCCTATCCCCGGCAAAGCCATGGGAAGCATTATTCTGAAAAAAACCGTGAAATGCGACGCGCCGTCGATAAACCCCGCCTCGGAATAACTCCAGGGCAGGTTTTTGAAAAAGCCGTAAAGCAACAGAAATCCCGCGCCGAAGCCGCCCATATTCATTATAAAAATACCGATATAAGTGTCGTACAGCCCGACTTTGGAATAAAGATAATAAATCGCCGCGGTAGAGCCGGTGGACGGAATCATCATAAGAATAACGGCTACGGAATAAAATATCCCCTTGCCCTTGAATTCGTATTTGGCAAGACAATACGCGGTCACCGCGCTGCTCGCTATGCTGCAGAAAGAACAACCTATTATAAGAATAATGCTGTTGGCAAACATTCCGACGATGGTCGTTTCGTCGATCTTTATCCCGAACACCTTTTGCCAGTTCTCGAGCGTGAATTGCTTCGGAAAAGCCCAGGTATCGAACATAAATTCCTTCTGGCTTTTAAACGAGTTGTTCACGCACCAAAGCACCGGAAAAAGCATTATGAGGGCGTAAAGAACAAAGATAACGAAGAATATTATCATTGTCGTTCTTTCCGTTTTGCTTCTTTTTCTCATATTTGCTCCGATTTTTTCTTCCGCCGCCCGCGTTTTTACGCGGGCGGCGGCGTTGTTGTCAGTTTAACGTTTTTGCTTTAAAATCAATCTTTGCGTTTTTTGCTCGCAACGATGAGCATCGCTCCGATCGCCGCGAACGCTGCCGCCGCAGACGCCGCCGAAACCGCTCCGAAGCAACCGCCCGTCTCCGACGGATCGGTGTCTACTTTTCCTCCGGACGAAGAAGTTTCGGAACCGCTTGCGGAATCTTTGCCCGATTCTGCGGGCGAGCCGCCTTTGGTATACGTTATCGCGGCGGTTTCGCTGTCGAGCAACTTCGCGCCCGAGCCGAGCGCTTTAACGGTTACGACGTAATCTCCGTCCTCTTTTGCGTCTATCGTATATGAAGTTCCGCTGACAATCGTTTCCGTTCCGCCGTTAACGCTTACGGCGTAACCGTCCGCGTTTTCAACGGCTTCCCACTTAACGGTATTGCCGTCGAACGAGAGAACGGGCGTGTCGAGAGTTACGGGGTTCGGATCGTCCGCAATCGCCCTGAAATCTTCATAGGCTGCAAGATTTTCCGCAACGGCGCCTTCGGTTTCGCCGTCAAGACGGGTTATTCTGTAATTATCGATCGCAAAGTACGCGTTTTCGTCCGCGCAGACGGACACTCTGCCCTCGTAGGCGTCGGGAAGATTCCACTCGCCGAGTTTGACGTAATCCGCGGCAGTATAGTCGGCGAGTTCTTTGCCTTCGATCATTTCAGCCGCGTATAAAGTTGCCACGTTGTCGGCAACGACGAGTTTGAGTTTGGTCGTCTTTGCGTAAAGGGAAACGTAACCCTCTTTAGCAACGGAGGCGTAAGTATGCGAGCCGTCCCCGGCAACCGTGTCGCTTCCGTCGCTTATATAGATTTCGTCGCCGACAAGTTGTCCGTGAGCCCAGTCCATAAGTTTAACCGAGCCGTAACCCTGATAGGGTTCGTCGGCGGCGCTCCATTGTCTGGTAGAGAAATCTCTTATGAACAACTGATACGCGCCTTTGCCCCAACCGTAAGGCGTTTCGTTGCCGAACGCTATGGTGAGATCGCTGTAACCGTACATCCAGCCGTCGATTTTCTCGGGGCGGGATTCTATGGGATAAGAAATATAATCGAATTCAACGACGAAATCGGCGTAAATTCCGCCCGCGCAGAACACGGTGTTTGAGCCCGAACCGTTGAACATAAGTTTGCCGTCCTTCTTTTCAAGCCCCACGGCGTCCAACTGATTCCTGAATCCCGTCGTGGAGGTTGTGGAAATCATAAAGTCGGCGGGGTCCATATACTGGTTGAAGTTACATTCTAAGTTTTTGCCGTCGCTTCTCGTATAATCGTAACGGATAATCTTCACATTGTCCGCAAGGGTAAACTTACAATTTCCCTCGCCCGCCGCCGCGAACGCTATATATTTCTCTCCGTCAACGTTTACGTTTTCAAAAGCGTATTCGCTTCCGCCGACGGCGACTTTAAGCGTTCCGTCCTTGTTTGCGAGAGCGGAGAACGCGAGATCGGATAAATCGACGTTTTCGAGCGTGTGGGTTTTAACGGTCGTTCCGCCGTTCATAAGCCCGATAACGGTGTTATCGCCGCTCTTTTCAAAGTAAACGAACGACACGCCCGCTTCCGTTACGCCTCTGTAAGTGATTTCGTCCTCTTCGAGTTCCGTCACGGCAAAACCGACTTTTTTACCCTCGGCAAGGCTTTCGATTCTGAGCGTGGCTTCGAGAGAGAACACTTTGGAAGATACTTCGTTTTTATAAACGGGCATTGCCGTCACGAGCATATCCTCCGCCGAGGAGTCGGCGAACACCGTTCCGCCGACGTTCACGATTTTGCCTTTGCTTGCGTAAACCGTTCCGGCTTTGTGCTGTTTAACCGCGAATTTGCCGTCCGCAACGTTGGTGGAAACGATCGGCGTTTTCGTTCCTTTTTCAAAAATCTGTTTTCCGAGGTCTTCCGCGCTTTCTTCGAGCGTTCCGAACTCTACCGATTTGACTATTACCGTGCTGTTGAGAGCAATCGTTATGTGATAATCTTTGGTCGCGTCGGGAACGGGATAATAGTTTTTGTTATCCTCTCCCGCCGCCTTCGTTCTCATTTTTTCGCGATAAGCAAGGTCCGCCGTTCTGTTGGCTTCGTCCTGTTCGTATAAATACATGCTTATCGAGCCGTCCGGTCTGCCGACGTAAAGGATTTTGGTAACGAATTCTTCCTTTCGTTCCCAGCCGCTGTTGCCGGCCGCCGCCATTCTCGTAGCCCAGCCGCCGCCGATAACACATTCGGGGCTTACCCATGACGCGTAATTGCCGGTGGAAGTGTGATCGCTTATCGTTCTTTCGCCGGTGGTAAACATATAATCGGTAATCGAATCCGTATCGAGGTTATACGGCTGGAAAGCGAACGACGTACTCGTCGCGCCCGTTCCGAAAGACGTTCCGTCGATTTCTATCTCGGCGTAAACGGTTTTGTCGCCTTTTACGGTATCTTCCGAACTGATAAAATTCAGGTTGGGCCACGTGGTATTCTCCGCCGCAAGATAATAAGCGGAATTAGCCGTTTTGGTGATTTTTGTTTCGTCCCCCTGCTTCGTCCAGCGGACGTCGTCCACCGTTTCCGAAACGCTTACTTTCTTCTCGGCGGCTTTCGCGCCCGTGAAAGACGTTCCGATAACCGCCGAACAAGCGAGCGTTAACGTCAACGCAAAAATAAGTAGTTTTTTCATTTTTCCTCCTTGCGGTTCATTTTTAAACCTTTTTTAATATTCGTAAACGGGGAAGATTTTTTCGAGTACCCGTTTAGTTCCGATAACTATCGGCGTTCCGATAACGGCGCAAAGTATACCCACCGCCGCGCCCATCGTGAGTTCGCCCGATTCTCTGATGGATTGCACTATATAAAGCGCAATCGTGTAAGTTTCCCCGTCCGGTCCGCCGTTCGTAAGCAGTTTCGGTTGCAGAAAAATGGTGAATATGACCGTAGTTCCGAACATATACAACGTGGAAACCGTCGTGCCGATGAGCGGAAAAACGATATTCACGAGTTCGCCCCAGAAACCTATTCCGTCAAGCCGCGCGGCTTCTTTCAGTTCTTCGGGGATTCGCCCTATCGCGCCCGAAAGCAGCGGTATATTGCCGCCTATACCGACGATGAAACAATACAAAAGCACCATTTTCATTGCCGTATTCGGACTCATCAGCCACCCCTCTTCGGGGATAATGCTTTCGAGATGCAACGCTTTCAGAATGGGGTTTATTATGCCGTTCGTGGAATCGAACACGAACGCGAAAAGCATCGTTAAAACGACGACGCTTATTATCGACGGCAGATAAAACACCACTCTGAATACCTTCGCGCCGGGCATATCTTTCGATAAGACGTAAGAAAACACTATGCCGAGCGGTAGCAAAATAAAGTTGTTCAGGGCAAACAGCAGAAGCGAATTTCTTATCGCTTTGAGAATAACGCTGTAAGGCGAAGTCATGTTCCTGAAAATTTCCGCGTAGTTCTGCCACCCCACCCAGACGTAACTTCCGTCCGACGAAGCGGACCTGTCGAGCGTTTTGAACGACAGGGCGATCGTGTCTACGTTGATATACACGAAGAACACGAGGAAATGCGCTATTGGTATCGCCATCATCGCGATCAGAAACAGCCTCTTGTGCCACGCGGCGGAAAGCCCTTTCTTTTCTTTTATCACATTCCCGCGTCTTTCTTCCATGTCGCCCAATTATCTTTCACGTAATTATATTCGTTCGCGCAGTATACCGCCGCGGTGAGTTCTCCGCTTCTTATCTTCGTGTAAGGAGAAAGAGTGTTGAAAACTCTCACTTTTGTCGCAAGCCACAACGGAGATTTGCTGTATTCGAAATAACTGTAATCGGAGTTTTTGCAGATATCGAAGCAATCGGCGTTGAATTTCGTGTATTCTCCATCCGAATAATCGTAGACGAAAGGTCTTACGCTTCCGGTATCTTTGGTGTATTGTTTCAAAATATCGTCGCGCTGTAAAAACGCGAGGAATTTCTTGCCGCCCTCTTTGTTTTTAGCCTTCGCGGGGACGAGCATATAGTCGGGCTGAGCCGAATAGTTGCAGGAAATATATTCGCCGTCCTTTTTGAGGGAAACGTTCTCCACGTAAGGCGTTCTCATCATTCTGATTTCAAAGCCGTCGGGCAAAAATTCCTGCATTTCACATTCCATCCAGCCGCCGTTCGGCATCATCGCCGCTTCGCCGATAAGGAAACTCTGCTGAGCCTGCGTATTCCTCTTTGAACCCGAACCCGTGAGAACGTATGAATACTCTTTCCCGTTATAAGTTCCGCTCGCGTTTTTCCCGAATAATTTATTGAACTGATTAAGCCCCACCAACTTGCCGTAACTCGGATCGTTCTGCGTTTTATAAGCGAACACTTCTTCGCTGCCGAAATCGAAAAACTCCTCGACTTTTTCCTTGCCGGAAGCCTGCAACCACCAATTCATGAGCAGGAAATCGAAATATCCGCCGTCCGCTCCGCAATAGACGAAAGGCGAAACTTTGCCTTTGGTATCCACGATGATCCGGTCGCAGAGTTCAACGAGTTCGGTCACCGTTTCGGGGACTTTCCAGCCGTACTGCTCGAACATTTTGCCGTTATAAGCGATGCCCGTAACGTTTTTGTTCCAGGGCATGACGTAAAGCGATTCTTTGTTTTTCACGGTCGCTTTGCTGTAATCGAGGAACACTTCGTCCGTTTTTTCGCCGATAGAGGGCTTATCCTCTCCGTCGATTTTCGTCGCGTAGACGTCGTCGATAGGCTCTATCCAGCCTTTCACCGCGAAATCGTACCAATTGGAAGCGAGAACCATATAAACGTCCGCTATCGCCGCGCCCGTTTCGAGTTTGTTGCTCATTCCGGTCGTGATTTCGGGATCGCCGTCGAGGTAAACCCAGTATTCGCGGTTTTCGGTCACGAAAGCCTTTGCGGCGTTTTCTATCCACGTTCTGCCGAAGCCCGTTTCGGCGAAAGTGACTTTGATTCTCGTTTTATTGTCGATGCTGTCGCCGGGAACGTCCGGATCGATATAATAAACCCTGTTTTCGTTCATTATCAAACCCGTCGAGCCGTTTTTGCTTTCGTCCGAGCCGCCGCCGCACGCGAAGGTCAACGCGAGCGTAGCCGCCATAAGGAAACAGCAAATAATCGTTTTTAAAAACTTTTTCATGATTTCTCCTCTTTCTTGATTTAAAAGATATGACGAATTTATTTCAAAGGTATGACGAACGCGCCGTCGCCGCTGTCGAGATTGAGTTTAAGAACTCCGTTGTTGAGTTTTATCGTGGTGAGTTCGCCGTCGACGACAACCGCGGCGTAATTCGTATCTTTAAACGTGATTTCGATTTTGTTGGACAAGTTTTTGGCGGGATCGGTGAAGTTTACCACCATAAACCCGTCCTCTTTGCCCGCTTTATCCTTGAACACGCCGATAAGCGTATCCTGCTCGGCGGTGTATTTTTCGATGCGCGGATGGCTCGTCATAACGTACTTGGCGACGTATTCGAAGTTATCGTTTTCGCCCATCGCGTTTTCTCTGCCGACCTTCGTCATCGATCCCTGCCACTCGAAGTTATCGTAAATATCGTCGAACGCGAGAATTTCGCGGTTTATTTCTTTAACGTAATCGTAAACCGCCGTTTTCGTTCCGTCGAGTTCAATCATCGCCTCGGTAAAATGAGTAAGTCCGTCGTAGCGGATAGGCGACCAGTAACAGAACCAACTTATCTGTTTTCCGCCGTAAGCGAGGAAGGTGTACGCCTGAAATGAAATATCCGCCGCGCTCGTGGGGATTCGGTTCGCCCCGCCGTAACCTATGCTCTGAAGATAAGTCCACATTTCTCTGTTCGTCGCTTTCGCTCTCTGCGCGACGTATTGCATGGAAACGATAAACGTCGGCTCTATCGAGGTTTTGCCCGTAGAATTACTACCGAGAAGGGGATAATGGTCGTAAGAAATATAGTCCGTGGCGGTTTCGCCTTCGAGCCATTTGTCGAGATAATATTCCCACGCGGTACATTCTTCGCTGTTCCAGTTTTCGTCGGTGAAATCGGCGGCTCTGCCTATTATCGGGCAGAGATTGACAAGCCCGACCTTGTCGGGGAAAACCTTTTTGTATCTTTTAAGCGCGAGTTTGCACACGTCGATTTCGTTTAAAACCGGCTCGTCCTCGATGAGGTGACCGTATAAAGCCGCGTCGTCCTTATAATAAGCCACGGCCTCCTGCGCCGCCGCGACCGCCTCTTCGTCCGTAAGCGAAACGTTTTTCAGAATTCCGTTGAGGGTGTAATCCCTTATCATCTGCTTCACGCCCGTTTTTTCGGCGGTGGCGAGCATTCTCTTGATAAACCTCGAGTCGGACGTATAATTGCCGCTGTAAGGTCCGCCGTCCGTCGCCGAAACTTTCCATTCGCCGGGGTACATTATGGAAATCCCGCTTTCTTTGAAAATCCTGTACTGATTTTCAAACTCCTCGTCGGTCAACTCTCTCGCGCTGCCGGCGACTACGTCCTTTTTGGTGTTGAGTTTAACGACGTAGTTAGGCACGCCCACCCAGGACGAAATTTTATACTCGACGTTTTCGTTTCTGTTTTTAACGTAATCGGGAAGATTCGCCTCTCCCGCGTTTCCGCCGCCCGTCTTGCACGAACCGAGCGAAAATACGAAAATAAAAGCGAACATCAGGCACAGTAATTTTTTCATCTTTTTCTCCTTTTCCGGATAATATCAACCAAAAACAAAACAAGCCGTTTCCGGTATTGACAGATAAATTATAAACACGCGGACTACGGCAAACAATGCAATTTATCGGATAAAAAGTGTAACATATACGCAAAAAAGATTTTTACGTGTTCCGTTTGCTTTGCCGACGGCGGATTCGTCTGCAACGACAAACCGAATTTTCGGCAAAACAAAAAGGCATACCCCGAACCGCTCCTCGCTTACGGGATACGCCTTAAAACTTTCGTCTTTATTTCAACGCGTATTCTTTCGGTCTCACGCCGACCTTTTTCAGGAAGAAATTAGAAAAATAATGCTCGTCCGAAAAACTCAGCCTGTCGGCGATCTGCTTTATCGTCAGGTCGCTGTTTTTCAACAAAATTTTCGCCGTTTCGATTTTTTTCTGCAAAATATATTCGTAAGGCGTTATATCGTAATTCTTCTTGAAAAGCCTTATCACCTGAGATTTTGAAAGATAAACTTCGTTCGCCACCTTGTCGAGGTCGATTTTCTTTTCGATACTGTCGTCTATAACCTTTTTTATCCGCTGAACGGTCGCGTTCACGTGTTTCAGCGTTTTCGTTGTGAGCGCTATTCTGTGAACGATTTTAAGGAGCAGCACCGAGATTTCTTCACACAGAGTTTCATATGAAATATCGCTTTCGGCAAGCGTTCTCATCTTTTCGAAAAGGTCTTTGCAGTCCGCGCGGTAACACGCCGATTTTTCAAGCCCGTAAGCGGCGAGCAGGTCGTTGACGTAATAGCCGTAAACGGTTATCCACAATTTCCGCCACGGATCGCGCATATCGGTCGTGTTGCGATGATTGCTCCCCGTGGGAATGATTATCACGTCGCCTTTCTCGGGGTAATAAGTCGTACCGTTCACCACTATTTTGCCCTTTCCTTCAAGAATATATTCCACGTCGCTTATATCCGAATTCTCCCGCCAGGACGAATAATTCATCTCGCAGGTGCTTTTGCCTATAGCCTTAATGTTGAGGGGAATTCTCGCGTCCCTCGTATAAAAGCAGCGCATTTCTTCCATATGCGTTTAAACCTCACTTTTTTGCGTATTATACCCATTGAAACGGCAACGCATTGCCATTATAATTCATTGCGTAATATTTGTCAAACAGGAGAACATATGAAAAACGCAAAAGCATTTCAAAAACTCTCGCCGGGCGAAATTCACCCCTCGGGCTGGATGAAAAGGCAACTCGAAATTCAGGCGGCGGGGCTTGCCGGCAATCTCGACAAAGTGTGGCCGGACGTTAAAGACAGCGGCTGGCTGGGCGGCAAAGCCGACTCGTGGGAAAGGCTCCCCTGCTGGCTGGACGGATTTGTTCCCCTCGCTTATCTTCTGAAAAACGAAGACATGATTTCGCGCGCGGAAAAATATATAAACGAAGTTATATCCCGCCAGTGCGAGGACGGCTGGCTCACGCCCACGACGGACAGAAAAAACTGCGACCTGTGGGCGGAAATCGTCATGGACAAAGTTCTCGCCGAATACGCGGAATATTCGGGCGACGAAAGAGCAACGAAAGCCGCCGAAAAAAGTCTGCTCTGCATGTATTCTCACGTTCGCAACTGCACAGTTCACGGCTGGGCGTCGGCGCGCTGGTTCGAGGCGATTTTTCCGATTTTACACGTTTACGAGCGGACGAAAAACAAGCAACTCATCGGTTTTGCCAAGGAATTATACTGCACTTCCTTCGATTACGAGAAAATGGCCGATACGCTGTCTTTCGCCAAAGAAAGAAAATATTGGAACTTCGAACTTCACAACGTCAACGTGGCGATGGCTCTCAAACAAAAAGCGTTATATTCGCTTATTTCGGGCAAAAAGGACAAAGGTTTCGCAAAAAAATTCCTGAATAAAATCCTTTCTCTTCACCGCGTGGGCAACGGGCATTTTTCGGGCGACGAGTGTCTTTCGGGACATTCGCCGATTCACGGAACGGAACTTTGCGGCGTGGTGGAGACAATGTTTTCTGCGGAAACTCTGCTCGAAATAACGGGCGACGCGTATTGGGGCGATATTCTGGAAAATCTCGCGTTCAATCTGCTCCCCGCCGCGCTCACGCCCGACATGTGGGCGCATCAGTACGACCAGCAAGTCAATCAGATCGAATGTTCCAGGCAGAACAACGATGACGTTCCGTTCAATTCCAACAACGGCGAAGCGCATCTTTTCGGGCTTGAACCGCATTACGGCTGTTGTACGGCAAACCACGGGCAGGGCTTTCCGAAGTTTGCCGAACGTTCCGTTATGCGTTGCAAAAACGGGCTTGTAATGCTTTCTCCCACGCCCGCCGAAGTCCGCGCCTGCGTCGACGGAGAGAACGTTGAACTGAGCGTTATTTCCGATTATCCGTTCAAAAGCCGTTTCGAGATTGTTTGGAAACAGAAAAACCATGCCGGCTCTGCTCCCGGCGAGGCGCTGAAAATCAGAATTCCGTCTTACGCGAAGTTGTCGGTTAACGGCAGAATTTACGGCGGAAAATACGCTACGCTCGCGATAACCAAGCCCGAAGAAACTTTTTCGTGCGAATATATTTACTCTCCCCGCCTCGAAAAAACGGATACGGGAATGTTCGTTCTGAGAAACGGCGCGCTGTTATATTCCGTACCGATAAAATACCGAAGCGTCACGCGCGAATACACCGCGAAAACTTCGGCATGGGCGAGTTACAACATCTGCACGATAAACGAGATAGAAAGAAAATTCCCTTACTGCGACTACGAATTTTTCCCGATTTCTAAGTGGAATTACGCTTTTTCGGATAAACCGCGTTTCGATTATAAGGAAAACGCGATAGGCGATTATCCGTTCTCGCCCGAAACCCCGCCGTGCGAAATCTCCTGCGAGATGAAAACGGTCAAATGGGGCAAAAGACGCGGAATGTGCGCCGAAAAGCCGAAAAGCACCGTGGCGACGGGCGATGAACGCGTTACGCTTATCCCTTACGGCGCGACGATCCTGCGAATGACGGAGATGCCGGAAGCGACCGGAAAGACGAGCGGACAATCGAAATAACAGGTTCAGTCCCACACAAGAGATACGAATCCAAAAGTCCGGGAAGACAGGAAAAACTTTTCGGGCGCTTTTCAAAGCGGCGGAAAGCCAATGAAAACACTGCTTAAAGCAGGTTAAAAGGAAATGCGGCAACGGCCTATGAAAAAGAATCGATTTTAACCCACACAGGCATTAAACAATAAAAGTCGGCGTATGCCAGACAAGAATAAAACGAACCGTGGTCTGACGGCGAGTTTTTTGACTAATACATCGTTACGCTCGCGGCTTATACGTCAAGTATTAACCCGTTCGCGTGCCTTGTCTTAGCCTAAAATTTCGCCGTCAGACTCGCAAGCGACCAAAACGCCGATATTTTCGATGATTTTTGGTAAAGACGAACGCAGACGTACTATACGTACTTCAAGCGAGAATTTGACAAAAAGCGCGTAAATTGCGGCGTTTTGGCAAGGTTCGTTTTATTCTTGGCTGGCATAGTTATGCGAACATTCGGTTTTCCCGTTACAAGCCGTTGCCGACAAAATCACCGCGAGAACTATCGACGTCGCTATCGTCTTTAACTTTTTAATTTTCATTTTTCCCTCCGTTTTCGGAATTTGCTTAATTATAACGCAGATTATCCGACGGCGAAAGGTACTACGTTCGCTAAATTTTGCTCTGTATTTGTTTTTTTGAGTTGTTTTTTCTTGACCTGAATAAAAATAGTCGTTATAATATCCCATTATGGACAAAGATAATAAAATCGAAGAATTATTAAAGCCGCTGCAGATACCGTTCACAACGCAACTGACCGAATCGAACGACGAATTCAGACACGCGCATGGTTTTTTCGAATGTTTTTACGTCACCGAAGGTTCGATTTATCACGAATGTAACGGCAAAAACGAAATATTGACCGAGGGCGACGCGGGAATTATCTGCCCGGGCGTTTATCACAGGTTCAAACGCGACAAGTCGTGTATTCACCGCGACTTACTCATTTCTAACGAACTTATGAAAAGCGTATGCGTGTTTTTGGAAGAACACCTTTACGCCGACATACTGAAAAAGAACTTCATCCGTTTTAAGTTGCAACCGAGCGAGATTTTATCTTACGAAAAACAAATAGTAAAATTTTTGTCTTACTATGACGTAAATTTAAGGCATATTCACGAAAAATTATTAACGGCTTCGGTACTCAACCAACTTTTATTCGGCGAAAAAGACGAAGAGTTGCCGTCTAACGATTTTAAATCGCGGTGCATATTCGTCATAAAT
>OLGE01003281.1_pt1 | contig 13015 bp, 9 predicted proteins | sample 1605151 | NCBI WGS metagenome assembly OLGE01 (sample SAMEA3888912, study PRJEB22519) | human gut metagenome | biome: human gut; feature: human-associated habitat; material: faeces | place: Denmark | collected 2010
TCACCTGCAATCTTTTTAGAAAGCTCACGCAGTACATAAAACAGTGCATCATAAAATGTCTGATAATCCTTGCTGTCTTCGGTAATAATATCATTTTCCGCCATGCCGTTTGCAAGCACCAGAACGGTATCATTTGTTGAAGTATCGCCGTCCACGGAAATCATATTAAAAGTATCGCTGACAATCGCTTTTGTCATTTTCTGCAAAGCATCTTTTTTAATGCACGCATCGGTTGTCACAAAACACAGCATGGTTGCCATGTTCGGATGAATCATGCCGGCTCCCTTACACATACCGCCGACTGTAACCGTCTTTCCGCCAACCTCAATCTGTACGGCAACCTGCTTATCCACGGTATCTGTCGTCATAATGGCTTCTGCCGCCAGTGTGCCATGCTCTAATGAACTGCCAAGCTTCTTTGGAAGTTCTTTAATTCCTGCACAGATTTTATCCATTGGAAGCTGTGCGCCGATAACACCGGTAGAGGCAACCAATACCGCACTTTCCGGAACCTGTAATGCTTCGGATACAGCCTTTGCTTCTGCCGCACACGCATCATCGCCCTCTTTTCCGGTACAGGCATTAGCAACACCGCTGTTGACAACAACTGCCTGTGCAAATGGTGAATTTGCCACAATGTCCTTATCCCACTTTACCGGCGCTGCAAAAACCTTATTTGTTGTAAATGTTCCTGCTGTTACACATGGCTTTTCACTGTAAACCATCGCCATATCTTTTTTTTCGTTATTTTTTATTCCTGCGTTTAAACCTGCCGCACAAAATCCCTTTGCCGCGGTCACGCCGCCTTTAATGATTTCCATATTACACTCCATTCCGCAGGCATTCTAATGCCGGAGGAATCGCGAACTGAATTAATTCAGTTCTGCGATAAGAGCAGCTTTGTGACGCCTGCGGCACAAAGTGCTATGCGAAAATCTTCAATTTAAGGATTTTCGCATTTCTCCTCATTCTGCAAATATTGTAACCTGATTCTGTTACAGGGAAATAAGCCGAAGTTAAGTAACACGTTGAGGCGTTTTCCCTGTAATGGAATCTTGTTCACACTTCTACGGGAACATCGGTGCTGCCATAAGCCCTTCTGTTTCCGGTAATCCAAATAATAAGTTCATATTCTGTACAGCCTGACCTGCCGCACCCTTTACAAGGTTATCAAGTGCCCCCATCATAATCAGACGGTGGGTTCTCGGCTCAATCTTAAATCCGATGTCCACAAAGTTACTGCCTTCTACCCAGCGTGTTTCCGGGCAAACGTCCCTTTCCAGCACTCTGACAAATGTTTCTTCCTTATAATATTTATCATAAACTGCTTTTACTTCTTCGTATGTAACGTCCTTTGCCAGATTTGCATATGCCGTTACTAAAATACCGCGGTTCATCGGAACAAGGTGCGGGGTAAAATTAACAACGATCTCTTTGCCTGCCGCATAACCGAGCTGCTCCTCAATCTCTGGCGTATGACGGTGATTTGTCACTCCGTACGCTTTCATATTTTCATTGACCTCACAGAACAGGTTCGGCAGCTTTGCACCCCGCCCTGCACCGGAAGTTCCTGATTTTGCATCAATGATCAGCGTATTCGGGTCGATCAGCCCCTCTTTTACCAGCGGATAAGCGGTCAGAATGGAACAGGTCGTATAGCAGCCCGGATTGGCGATAAGTCTTGCTCCTTTTACTTTATCACGATTGATCTCGCAGAGACCATAGACAGCTTCCTCTATAAACTGCGGACTCTTGTGCTCGATCTTGTACCATTTCTCATAGACGGAAACATCTTTGATTCTGAAATCAGCGCTTAAATCTATGATTTTTACCTTATTTAATATATCCTCTGTCAGCACACCTGCCAAAAATCCCTGCGGGGTTGCTGTAAAGATCACGTCCACCTGGCTTGCAAGCTCATCCATATTATCATCTAAGCATACGTCATCCACGATCTCAAACATATTCTGGTAAACTTCTGCATATTTTTTATCTATGTAGCTGCGGGATCCATACCATTTAATCTCCACTTCTTTATGTCCCATCAAAATACGAACCAGTTCATTTCCTGCATATCCGGTTGCACCAATGATTCCTGCTTTTATCATTTTTCTCATCCTTTCCGCTCATGCTTATCTCACATGATTTCTGCACTTTTCAGCCCATTATTGTATACAGGCATACCTGCATAAGCATCTTTCTTCCTATATTAATACACCTCATCGCAGTCGTAAAGTATCTTTTTTCGTGCGCTGTTCGATATTGCATAATTATACATTCATTTTGTCTTTTATGCAATACTATTTTTTGTCTTTTTCCTATAATATGTATTATACTTAACTATTTTCTCCATTTTGTATAATCTTTATGTATTTTTATGAATAATGAATGTATAATTTTTCACTTGCGTTTCTACATTTTTTGTTGTATATTGTCTTTAGTTAATGATCCGGCATACAAATGGGTCAAATATACATAACAGAAAGGGCTGTATCACATGAAGGAAAAAGTTATTTTAGCGTACTCCGGTGGACTTGATACCACCGCCATTATTCCATGGTTAAAGGAAAATTATGATTATGAAGTTATCTGCTGCTGTATCGACTGCGGTCAGGAAGAAGAGTTAGACGGTCTTGAAGAAAGAGCCATCTCCTGTGGAGCTTCCAAATTATACATCGTAGATATCATCGATGAATTCTGTGACGATTACATCATGCCATGTGTTCAGGCAAATGCCATTTATGAAAACAAATACTTACTCGGAACCTCTATGGCACGTCCTCTGATTGCTAAGAAGTTAGTTGAGATTGCAAGAAAAGAAGGCGCTACTGCAATCTGCCACGGTGCTACCGGTAAAGGAAACGACCAGATTCGTTTTGAGCTCAGCATCAAAGCACTTGCCCCTGACTTAAAGATCATCGCTGCATGGAGAGATTCAAAATGGACCATGGATTCCCGCGAGTCAGAGATCGAATACTGCAAAGCACATGGTATTCATCTTCCATTCTCCGCTGACACAAGCTACAGCCGTGACCGTAACATCTGGCACATCAGCCATGAAGGCCTTGAGTTAGAGGATCCTGCATGTGAGCCAAACTATGATCACCTGTTAGTTCTCGGTGTTTCCCCGGAAAAAGCTCCGGAAGAAGGCGAATATGTAACCATGACATTTGAGAAAGGTGTTCCGACTTCCGTAAACGGAAAAGAGATGAAAGTTTCCGATATCATCCGTGAGTTAAACCGTCTTGGCGGTAAGCACGGCGTCGGCATCATCGATATCGTAGAGAACCGTGTTGTTGGTATGAAATCCCGCGGTGTATATGAGACTCCTGGCGGAACGATCTTAATGGAAGCTCACCAGCAGTTAGAGGAGCTCGTTTTAGACCGTGCAACCATGGAAGTGAAGAAAGATATGGGTAACAAACTTGCCCAGATCGTTTACGAAGGAAAATGGTTCACTCCTTTATGTGATGCAGTCAGAGCTTTCGTTACCTCCACGCAGGAATATGTAACCGGTGAAGTTAAATTCAAATTATACAAAGGCAACATCATCAAAGCCGGAACAACTTCTAAATACTCTCTGTACAGTGAGTCACTCGCAAGCTTTACAACCGGTGATCTTTACGATCATCACGATGCTTCCGGATTCATCACACTGTTCGGACTTCCATTAAAAGTTCGCGCTATGAAGATGCAGGAGATCGGTGAGAAAAATAAATATGAGGACTAATCACAGGATGTGATTATGGTTCTATTAATTCATAGCGGACAATTTCCTATGAAGTAAAAAAACAGGAGCTTGTGCTCCTGTTTTTTTACTTTATACTGCCTTGTTCTGCCATCCATGAAAGAACCTGATTGTGACTGTGCCTCTGACATCTATGATTCTCACTGTCTCAGTGCTTCTACCAACAATTTTTCAAGATACTCTGCTGCCGGTGTAAGTGCCGCCTCATCCGCATAAAACTTTGGATGATGGTTCGGATAACCGACTCCCGTTCCCACGTTGATAAAACAGCCCGGAATCTTTTCGAGATAAAAAGCAAAATCCTCTCCACCTGTCGAATTACGCTGTGGAACAACCTCAAAGCCACTCTCTTCTGCCACTTTTTGTGCAAACGCACTCCACGCTTTCTCATTGACGGTTGCAGGCGGCCCCGGATGCCACAACAATTCCGCATTTGCGCCATATGCCGCTGCTGTGTGTTCCGCAATCTCACGCATGCGTCTTTCTATAAAGATACGATCGTCTTTTTCCATGGAACGCACGGTACCCTCCAGTTCCACCTTATCCGGGATCACATTCCAGGTATTGCCGCCATTAATCCTCGTCACACTGACAACACCTGTATGGAACGGATTTAAGTTTCTGCCGACAATACTCTGGAACGCCTGTATCACAGATGCAGCTACCAGGATCGTGTCCACGCCCTCATCCGGGTGTCCTCCATGGCAGCCTGTTCCCGTGATATTTAACTCAAACCGGTCTACTGCAGCCATGACACTGCCCGCGCGGATTCCCAGCGTTCCAACCGGAAGATATGCCGCCGTATGCAGCCCAAAGATCGCTGTTACATCCGAGAACACACCGGTTTCAAGAACTGTCTCCGCACCATGGGAAGATTCCTCTGCCGGCTGGAACAGAATTTTTACAGTTCCCTGTAACTCCTCTTTCCTCTCCTGTAACAGCAATGCTGCTCCAAACACCGCCGCCGTATGAAAATCATGTCCGCAGGCATGCATTTTCCCCGGAGTTTTTGATTTATAAGGAAGATCGGTTTCCTCCGCGATCGGCAGTGCATCAATGTCACAGCGCAGTCCATAAGTTTTTCCCGGTTTTGCGCCGCGCACGATGGCGGCCACACCGGTCTTTAGCGGTATCTGCAAAATCTCAATGCCTGCCGCCGCAAGTTCCCGTTTGATCCGCTCTGTCGTCTCATATTCCTCATAAGACAGCTCCGGATGCATATGAAGTTCCTCAAAAAAACCGGTAAGTTTCTGTTCTAATGCCTTTCGTTCCATACTCTTCTCCATTTCTACACATTCTCACGTTCTGCCCGCAACGCCGTCTATTATAACAAACGATCGCCTGCATGCTCCGCAAACGTTCTATCTGTTATCCCTCTCATCATTTCTGTGGTTTAAATTTTTATTCGCTTTCATCCGCCGCCTACCTGCGTCCACCGGATGGATCAAATGCATCACGCAATGCATCGCCAACAAAGTTGATGGAAACTACCAACACAACGATCATAATTCCCGGTGGAAGCCACAGCCACGGCTGTGAAGTCAATACCGTGATAGACTGCGCCCCGTTTAACATATTTCCAAGGCTTGCCATCGGCGGCTGTACACCCATGCCAAGGAAACTTAAAGCCGCCTCATCCAGCATGGAGATCGCCATAACAGATGTTGCATATACGAGGATCGGTGCAACTGTGTTTGGTAAAATTTCTGAAAATAAGATATGACGAAGCGGCATCCCTGCCACCACATTTCCCTTGACAAAATTTGTTTCACGCAGACTTAAAACATTTCCACGCACCAGTCTCGCCACACCCGGCCAGTCTACAAATCCAAGGATCAGGATAATGCTCCACAAACCCGGTTTAAAGATTGCCGCCGCAACGAGCACAAGAAGGATATAAGGAAATGACATCACCATATCCGTAAAACGCATCAGGAGCATATCCGCCACACCGCCAAAATATCCAGCGATCAGACCGAGTACCACTCCGATTACCGTGGAGATCACTGTTGCAAGGATTCCTACAAGCAGAGAAATTCTGATTGCGTATAAAAGTCTGCTGAACACATCCCTGCCGATCTGATCCGTTCCAAGGATAAATTCCTTACACGGTGCACCGCTGAAAGTTCCGACGATCGCATCCGGATCATAAGGCGCAACAACCGGCGCAAACAGAGCAGCCAGACCGACAACCACCAGTATCACAAGGCTGATCTTTGCAAGATGATGTGCACGGAAACGCCGCATCACAGTCTGCATGTATGTTTCATTTGCATTAACTTTTTTCTTTTTTCTCATATAAGTTCAACCTCTTTACTGAAGTTTTATCGTCGGATCTACCACCGCATATAAAATATCCGTCAGAAGATTGCCGAGCAGTACCACGATCGCCGAGAGCAGACAGACGCCCATGATGACCGGATAATCACGGTTTGTGATCGCACTCATTGTCATAAGTCCAAGACCCGGCCAGGAAAAGACCTGCTCCACGATGATCGATCCGCCAAACAGTACCGGTATCTCCATTCCAATGACTGTCACGATCGGAACTAAAGCGTTGCGCAGCGCATGTTTATTGATGACCAGGAAATGACCGATTCCCTTTGCCCGCGCTGTGCGCAGATAATCCTGCTGTAAAATTTCAAGCACCGCGCTGCGGATATATCGGATATTGGTTCCTGCCATGGAAACTGCAAGCACAATGACCGGCATAACCATGTGTACCGCCACGTCCGCCGCTCCCCCGGATGTTCCAAGTGTCGTCATTCCTCCGGAAGGCAGCCAGCCCAATTTTACCGTAAACAGATAAATAAGGAGCATGGCAAGGAAAAATCCCGGAATACTGCTGCCAAGGAACGATAATGTTACCACCGTATAATCGCCTTTCGAATACTGATGGATTGCGCTGTAGATCCCTGCCGGAACCGCAAGCAGGATGCTGACAAGCAGTGACACTCCCATCAGAAGCAGGGTCGGTCCAAGATGACTCGTGATCATAGCAGCAACCGGCTGGTAATTTTTAATGGAATATCCCATATTTCCATGCAGAAGCTGCCCCAGCCATACAAAATACTGTACATAAAATGGTTTGTCGAGCCCTAATGCTATCGCTTTTGCCTGTACAGCAGCCTCCGAGACGCGTGGTCCCTGCAGCATTTCAAGCGGACTCCCCGCCATGCACATAATCGCATAATCGATCACGGTAATGCCGAGCAAAACCGGAATTGCGATCAGGATACGTTTGATAATATATTTCGTCATAATATTCCTCATTCCTGGATGAAAAAATGTATGTTACGCAGTTTCTGTCCCCTCGTAATAAGGACACGCCACCAGATGATCCGGTTTTTCCGCCATCGGCAGAAGCATCGGCTCACTCACACTGCAGTCTTCTCTCGCATACGGGCATCTCGGATGAAACCTGCATCCCTTCGGCGGATGTACTGCAGAGGCAACCTCACCTGTCAAAACGGCTGACTTTTCTTCCCGCCGTCCCGGATCTGCAACCGGTGCTGCCTGTGTCAGTGCTTTTGTATACGGATGTACCGGATGCATAAATACCTCTCCGGCATCTGCAATCTCAACGATCTTTCCCAGATACATGACTGCGATCCGGTCACTGACATAACGGACTGCACCAAGCCCATGACCGACGAACAGACTCGTCAGTCCCAGTTCGTTCTGCAGCTCGCGGATCAGGTTTAATATCTGTGCCTGGATCGACACATCAAGCGCACTGACCGGTTCGTCACACACGATAAACTCCGGCTTTAAGGACAACGCTTTTGCAATTCCGATACGCTGTCTCTGACCACCTGAAAATTCATGCGGGTATTTTAGAAGTGCACTTTGAGGCAGACCAACCATATCCAGAAGCTGTTTTAAGTCTGTATCGATCGTTTTCTTATCGGATACACCATGATATAGCATCGGCTGTGCTAAAATATCATAAATATGTTTTCGTGGATTGAGTGAAGAATAGGAATCCTGAAAGATCATCTGAAGATTGGTTCCCGCCTGTTTTCGTGCCTTTTTTTCACCGCGTGTGAGAGATTTTCCACCTATTTTTTCCCCATGATAATAAATCGCACCGTCAGTCGGCGAGAGCAGTCCCACCAAAAGCTGGCCGATCGTGGACTTTCCACAGCCTGATTCTCCAACCAGTCCAAGGGTCTCGCCCTTTTTTATTGAAAAATCAATGCCGTCCACGGCCTGTATCTGACTGACGGTATGGGTAATGATACCGCCCTTGATATCATAATATTTTTTTAAATTCTCTACTCTGATCAGTTCTTTATCCATTCCTGTTTTAACTCCTGTCAGCCTTATGGCAGCGCACGAAATGATCCTTTTCTATCTCCCTCATCTCCTGCTTCTTTTCACAGCCTTCCCCGGCAAATGCACAGCGGTCCGCAAACCTGCATCCCGGAATCTGGTCATAATTTTCCGGTACGATTCCCGGAATCGATGCAAGCGTCCTTCCGCTCTCATCGTAAATGCCCGGAACCGTATCAAGCAGTGCTTTCGTATACGGATGTGCCGGATGATAAAAAAGATCCTTCACAGATGCCATCTCGATGATCTGTCCCGCATACATGACAAACACACGGTCCGCCATCTGCGCCACAAGTCCGATATCGTGTGTGATCAGGATCACAGACATCCCAATCTCTTTTTGCAGATCCCGTATCAGTTCCATGATCTGCGCCTGGATCGTCACGTCAAGTGCCGTCGTCGGCTCATCTGCAATCAAAAGTTTTGGATTACAGCAAAGTGCCATCGCGATCATCACTCGCTGACGCATTCCGCCGGAAAGCATATGCGGATATTTTTTCATTGCAGCACGCGCATCCGGCATACCGACTTTCTCTAAGATCGTGACCGCACGCTCTCCTGCTTCTTTTTTTGACAGATGCATATGAATCCGGATGCTCTCCGTGATCTGGCTTCCGATCGTAAACACCGGGTTTAACGATGTTAAAGGATCCTGAAAAATCATCGTCATCTGATTTCCGCGGATCGTATCTAACTGTTTTTCATCCATATCCAGCAGATTTTTGTTTGCAAAGAGGACAGAGCCGTCAACGACAGCTCCGCCCCTTCCTAATAATCCCATAATAGACAGTGATGTCACACTCTTGCCACAGCCGGACTCACCAACGATACAAACCGTCTCTCCTTCTGCGACATCAAAACTGACATGATCCACACTGATTTTTTTCCCAAAATCCCCGGTAAACTCTGTGGTCAGATCATTTACCTGTAATAATTTTGACATTGATTTTCCCGTTCCTTATTTCGTAATTTCCCACTGTTCCACATTGTTAAAGAAACCGTACACACTTGGTGTGGCATTTGAAAGACGTTTGTTGACAGCAGCCTGTGCGCTGACAATATAAGCAGAGAACATCGGAACATCTTCCTGTACCTTCTGATCCACAACGGAGTAAAGCCCTTTGATCTCATCCATATCACTTGTTGTCTGTGTCTTTGCAAGTGCTTCATTGACCCTGTCATCCCCGTATCCGGTCCAGCTGTCCTCGCCGCCTAACAGCCACGCCACATCCGGATATGGATCAACCGGTGCATAGGTGTACTGTACTGCTAAAATATCATAGTCATTGGTGCCTGCGACAGACATCAGTGTTGCAAAATCTACAGTCTGCACTTCCACTTTAATGCCGACTGCAGCCCACTGTGCCACAAATACATTCGCAGCATTTACAAATGCACTGTCACCAGAGTTCACATAAAAGCGTAAGGTCTGTGATCCGTCCCATCCGGCTTCCGCTAACAGTTCTTTTGCTTTCTCTACATCCTGCTCTACCGGAACGATACTGTCATCATAGAAAGGACTTGCAGAAGACAGAAATCCATCTGCAACTTCCCCTTTTCCTTTTAAAAGCTGTTCTAATACCATCTTACGGTCGATTGCATATAACATTGCCTGACGCACACGCACATCCGGAACATTTTTTGTCTGGATAAATACGGACTGGTTGGTCACCGGTTCTCCGTATACAACATTTACATTGGAAAGTGCCTCAACACTATCATAATCTTCCTCCGGGATGACACTCATTGTCGGCTGTGTAATATCAATCTCGCCGGACTGTAATCCTGCATAAAGCTGGCTGCCGCTCACGATCTTGATATTGAGTTTTGCGATCTTCGGTGCACCTTTCCAATAATTTTCATTTGCTTTATAAGAAATATAATGGTCGACATCGAAATCTGTTACCATATATGGTCCGCTGACGACATCCGGGTGATTGAACCATTCTGCAGTCTTTAACTCTTCTTCCGTGTACTGCTCGATCACATGTTTTGGAAGTGTCATCAGATAACGCGCATAAGAATTCTCAAATGTGGTCAGAGACATCTCCTCTTTTGTGGTGAACTGTACGGTCGCATCATCGATCGCTTTGATACCATCAATGCTCTCTGCTCCCTCCTCGGTAAAGCCGTCATCGCCCACACCCTCAAATACGTAATACATCATGGAAGTATTGCCAATGACTGGCGATGTCAGACGCAGTGCCGTATATACGACATCATCTGCCGTGATCTTCTCCCCGTCTGACCAGGTTGCTTTCTCATCAATATGCACGATAAAATTTTTGTTATCTTCCGTCGTAACAGAATCCGCGATTTCTCCCTCAAATTCCAGATTCGAATTTAATTCTACCAGTGGAAGAAACATCAGGCTGGTCGCATATTTATTGGTCTCTCCGCCATCCATCAAAAGCGGATTTAACGTTCCAAGTGTATTGGTCACACCGATATTTACAATATCATCCGAAACCTCTGCTGTCTCTGTTGCCGCCGCATTTTCCCCCTGCGGCTGACTGCCTGTATTGCCGCCGGAAGTTCCACATCCAACAGCCGTAACTCCCATCGCAGCTGCGAGCACCAGTGCTGACAGGACCTTTTTCCATCTTCTTTCTTTTCTCATAATTTCCTCACTTTCTGCGAAAAACTCCCGTATGCCCGCTTTTAGCATATATAATAGTACTTTTCGCATATTATTTCTAGTAATCCACTAGGAATTAGGTAAATTATATTTTCTATGTTTTAAATTGTCAATCCTTTTTTGTTGAAAGATTGACAAAAAATTCATGGCTGATTATAGTATTGCTTAGAATAAAGAAAAGAGGCAATACACATGAAGAATCTGCTAATTTACCAATCCACCGAATATGACTGCGGTCCGACCACACTGACAAATGCCATCCGCTATCTCTTTGACCGCGAAGAAATTTACCCGGATATCGTCAAATATATTATGCTCTATTGTCTTGATTCTTATAATGAAGCAGGCGAAGTTGGAAAACGCGGTACATCCGCATCTGCCATGATGTTTTTGAGCAACTGGCTCACACAGTTCGGACAGGTAAAAAACTTCCCGATCTCCTGCAATTTTCTCGCTAAGGACGAGGTTGTACTCTCTGAAAACAGCCGCATTATCGGTGCCTTACAGCAGGGCGGTGCCGTTTTGCTGCGTGTTTACCTGGAAGTTCCTCATTATATTCTTCTGACCGGTATTTCGGGCAGTGATATCTATGTGTTCGATCCTTATTATGAAGAACCGGATGATCCGGAACTCGACAAAGAATTCTTTGAGGAAGGCATCACCTTTATCACAGATCAGCCCAAACGCGCCAACCGCCTGATCTCCATCACACGGCTTTCCTGCACCGGTGTCGGTTTTTATGAAATGGGACCATATGAGGAACGAGAGGCAGTGATCCTGTTCAACACAAACACCAGAAAAACACCGGAAAACAGTATTGAATATATCATATAATAGTATCTAATATCAAAAGACCTTTCTGGATCTCATCTTCACCCAGTCTTCCATAGCCAAGTAAAAGAATCGGTTTATGTGGTACAGTTCCGGCAAAATTGTTTTTTTCACTTTCTATGGAAGCATTTTTATTTCTCACAGTTTCATTACAGCTCTGCTCCGATTTCCGTACAACATATTCACTTATTCCATAGATACGGATTCCTTGTTTTTCCGCCAGATCACATATCTCTGTTTCTTTTTTTTCAGTGTTTACCTGTACTAAAACATGCAGTCCTGCATGATCTCCGTAAATTTTTTCTACCCAGCTTCTCTTTTTTAACTCTGCAAGCAGGAAATCATGTTTTGCACGGTAGATCCCCCTCATCTTATTCAAATGACGTTCAAAATGTCCCTCTTCAATAAAGGCACGCAGTATCTCCTGCTGAATTTTGGGAACGGTCGTAGAATAAAATCCACATTTTTCATGATAACGTTTTAACAATTCCGGTGGAAGCACCATATAACTGATTCGAAGTGACGGCGCAATGCTCTTAGAAAAAGTTCCAATATAAATCACTTTTTCAAAATGATCCACGCTTTGCAGCGACGGGATCGGCTTTCCACGGTAACGGTACTCACTGTCGTGATCGTCCTCGATCAGATAGCGTTCCTCTTTCTCCAATGCCCATTTCAACAATTCCAGCCTTTGTTTTAACGGCATGACCGTTCCAAGAGGGAACTGATGGGAAGGCATGATATAGACAACATCCGGATCATAATTCCTGACCTTTTGTGGATCTATTCCATCTTCTTCCACCGAAACAAGCGTCATCTGATATCCCATATTTAAAAATGTATGATATGCCTGCAAATAAGTTGGATTTTCCATGAGAACCCGCTTATTTCTTCCTAAAATCTGTGTCAGTAAAATCTCAAGATATTCATTTCCTGCTCCGATGATCAGCTGATCGGGCTGACAGTTCACACCTCGCGCCTGATGCAGATATGCTGCAATCGCCTTTCGAAGCCCATAGTCCCCCTGTCCATCCCCGGATAACAGCAATTCTTCCCTGTCATCTAACAGTGCATTTTTGTTTAATTTTCTCCACACATTATATGGGAAATGCATGGTATCGATTGCATATGGGGAAAAATCAATAACATGGCTGCAAGCTGTCTCTTCCTGCTCTTTTTTTCCAAATGTAAATGTATGTTTGAAATCTTTTTCTATATGCCCAAACTCATACAGCTCTGTAATATCACACACAAAAAAACCCCTGCAAGGTTCTGCTTTGATGTATCCCTCTGCAAGGAGCTGTTCATATGCCATTTCGACGGTACTTCTGCTTACCGACAAATGCTTTGCCAAAAGTCTTGTCGACGGAAGCTTTTCCCCAACAGGAATTTTTCCCTCAATGACATCCCGTTTGATATATTCGTATATTTTCTCATAGAGGGGAGCTTTCGCTCCCCCCTGT
>OLGE01003303.1_pt1 | contig 12951 bp, 9 predicted proteins | sample 1605151 | NCBI WGS metagenome assembly OLGE01 (sample SAMEA3888912, study PRJEB22519) | human gut metagenome | biome: human gut; feature: human-associated habitat; material: faeces | place: Denmark | collected 2010
TTTTTTGCCATCTGTTATCACCTTCTTAATTTTTCCTAAAAGTCTTACAACTGTAATAGATACGTAAGTTATGGTTTATATACCATATTTCACGTATCTATTTTATCATATTTATATACAATAAATCTAGTACTTTTACAATATTTTTAATCTTTCTGTATTGTAATTTTAGCTCCTAGACTATTTAATTTTTTATCCAAATTTTCATATCCTCTTAAAATATATTCTACATTAGTTACTGTTGTAATTCCTTTTGCCGACAAACCTGCTAACACCATACAAGCTCCACCTCTTAAGTCCGTACTTTTCACTGTTGCACCTGACAATTTTTTTACACCTTTTATTACTGCGGTTTTTCCCTCGGTAGTAATTTTAGCTCCCATTTTGTTTAAACATTTTGCTAAATCCACAATTTCTGGTTCCATAGCTGCATTTGTTATCTGTGTAATTCCTTCTGCATATATTGAAGCAAGTATAATGTTTTCTGTTGCACCTACACTTGGGAAATCTAAGTCAATATTTGTTCCTATTATTTTGTCGGCTTTACATATAATAAACCCAGAATCTTCAGTAATATTAACTCCTAATTTTTTAAATGCTGACAAATGCAAATCTATTGGTCTTGCACCAATATCACATCCTCCCGGATAAGAAAACTTTGCTTCTTTAAATCTGCCCAGTATTGCTCCTGCGAGTACAACTGTAGACCTCATTTGACTCATTAAATGTTCCGGAATCTCTTTTTTGTTAATTTTCTTACTATTTATTTCTATTTTTCCATTGTGCCTTTTTACTTTGCACCCTAAATATTTTAATATTTCTAAGGTGATTTGTGTATCATGTATATTTGGAATATTGTATAGTCTTGTGGTTCCTAAATTTAGTATGCTGGCTGCTATAATTGGTAAAGAGGCATTTTTTGAGCCTGATACTGTAACTTCTCCTTCTAACTTTCTGCCTCCTTCTATTATGTAACTAGACATTTTATTCACCCTTTCTATCTTATTTTTGCTATATATTATGTCTAGTTAGCATAAAGTGTGAATGTTATAAAAATAGAGAGCCTTGGAATTTCAAAGTTCTCTATCTTCTTACAACTAATTTATCAATTTTACTGTTTATGTATGCTTCTAGTTTTGTCATAAACTCATTTGGTTCAATCTGCTTACTTGATACCATTTCAAGTCCTTTCTCCCAACTTGCTGTTAGTCTTGGATTCAGCATATCTGGCATAGACATAAATACTATATCATATATTTTTTCTCCTTTTTCAGTAGGTGTTATAATTTGCGTTTTAGTATTTATTGCAATATATCCTATTCTTTCTAGCTTTTTCATAATTTCTGCTCTTGTTGCACTTGTGCCAATTCCTGCTCCTTTAATTTGCTCCCTTAATTCTTCCTCTTCAATTAGCTTTCCTGCATTTTCCATCGCAAGTATCATTGAGCCCGAATTGTATCTACTAGGTGGAGAAGTTTCTGAAGTTTTAGTTTCATAATTTAGTACTCCTATTTCTTCTCCTTTTTTTAAGCTTCTTAATATTTCTAAGCTATTTTGCTCTTCTGGTTGTTCTTCTACATTTTCTTTCTTAGGTTCATTTTTAGCCACTTCTAAATATCCTAATTTTTCGCACACTCTTCCACTGGCTGAAAATTGCTCATTTTCAACTTCTATTGTTACAGATATTTTGCTATATTCTGCTGGTGGATAAAATATACTTAAAAATCTTTTTACTATTACCTTATACATTTGCTTTTGTAAATCTGGTAAAGCATCATAATTTTCAAATCCTTGACCTGTTGGAATAATTGCATAGTGATCTGTTATTTTGCTATCATTTACATATTTTGTTTTTATTAAGTCAGTAGAATATTTTTCATCTACCATCTTTTTTATATATCCTTGTATTTCCTCGTCTTTAAAGCCTTTTGCTAATCCATTTAAATTTTTAGAAATCACTTTTGCAACTGCAGTTGATAAAACTCTCGCATCAGTTCTTGGATATGTTACCAGTTTCTTTTCATATAAATTTTGTATTATTTCTAGTGTTTGATCTGGTTTTATTTTAAATCTTTTAGTTGCTTCATTTTGAATTTCTGCTAAGTTGAACAATAGTGGTGCATTTTCTTTTGTTTTAGATTTTTTTACTTCTGTTATTATTGCTTTTTTATCTTTTAACGACATAATGAAATCTTTTGCTTCATTTTCTTTCTTAAAGCCATTTTCATTATATAGTTTTGGAGATTCCCACATTTTTGATTTTTCTGTAACTTTCCACTCGGCAGTGAATGATGAGCTTTCTTCTCCAAATGTTCCTATAACTCTATAATACGGAGTCTTAACAAAGTTTCTAATTTCTCTTTCTCTTTGCACCACCATTCCTAGCACACAGGTCATTACTCTACCCACTGAAATAGATATTTTTTCTTCACCCAAATCTTTTGCCATTCTTCTACCATATATAATTGATAAAAGTCTTGAAAAGTTAATGCCTATTAGGTAATCTTCCTTCGCTCTCAGATAAGCAGAATCACACAAGCTATCATACTCTGATAAATCTTTTGCTTCTTTTATCCCTCTATTTATTTCTTCTTCTGTTTGCGAATCTATCCATACTCTCTTTCTTGTTTTATTTGCCACACCTACTTGATTTTCTACTAATCTATATATGTATTCTCCTTCACGTCCAGAGTCAGTAGCAACATAAATACAGCCTACATCTTCTCTTTGAAGTAGGCTTTTTACTATGTTAAATTGTTTTTCAACACTTGGTATTACTTCGTATTTATATTCTTTTGGCATAAATGGTAACGTATCTAATCTCCAGAACTTTAAATTTTCATCATACTTTTCCGGATAACTCATTGTTACTAAATGGCCTACACACCATGTAATAATCCAAGTATCTGACTCAATATATCCGTCCTTTCTATTGCCACCACATTTTAATACCTTTGCGAATTCAGTAGCAACAGATGGTTTCTCTGTTATAAGCAGATTTTTTGCCATTTAATATTTCCTCTCATTATTCGTATAATACAACATCCATTTCTGAAGTGAAGTTTTGGTTTCCATATGCAAAAATTATATATAATTCTTCATTTTTTCCTAAGAAAAATGTTGATATATTAGAAATTTGATACATACTATCTGATAGATTTCTATTATATACTGTATATCCAGATTGCACTAATACTTGTGCTTCCTCTTGTGCTTTAGTAACTATCTCATGTATTTTATTTTGACAATCGCTCTGAATTATATTTCTCTTTGCTAAAACATCTACTAGTTGTACTTTCTCTCCTGTTTCTAGGTTATAATTATATGCTTGAACAATTACTCTCTGTGGGTTATTTCCTTGTTTTAATGTAGATTTAATTACTAATGATAAAATATTTTCATTTACATATGAAATATAGTCTACACTATATATTACTTTTTCTGTATATTTATTATTTAGTATATCTGATGCCTTATTTGCAAAAATAGATTGTGTCATTTTATTAAAATCTGTGGCTACAGTATCATTAATATTTATTACTGGCAAATGAATATCTAATTCATAATTTCCTTCTTGTTTTTGAATATCATATGCTGAATAAACTATGCCCTTTGATGTATCTCTTTTCTGTAAATTAGTTTCATCATAGTCATTAGATATAATTTCATTTGTAAATAAGCTGTTCAATTGTGATTTTATTTCTTCCTGTGTTTTAGGCTTTATCTCATTATTTATACTGTTATCTGGATTTTGTATATTATTATTGTTTGAACTTCCTACAAAAAACTGTGCATATATACCTGCTATTAATGCTAATACACAAAATGCTCCTACTAAAATAAATATAAGTTTCTGATTTTTCATTTTTTTGCTCCTTTAACTTTTCTTCTTATATATTACCCTATTTTTTACTAAAAATCTAGTGTTTTTTATATTTTTTTAATTAGATAGATTAAACATTGACTTATCCTTAATTTTGCTGTATTATATATTATGTATTTTTAGACAATAAAGAAATGGAGTTTATATAAAATTTATGGAATTATGTTCAGTATGTGGGAAAAATCCTGCAGTTATTTTCCTAAATGCAAAAGATAAAGATGGTAAGACTATATCTAAAGGCTACTGCCTTGAATGTGCTCAAAAGCAGGGAATAAATCCTTTAAAAAATTTGAGTCAAACAGATGTGAATAATATGACAAAACAGATTGAAAATATTGTTAGTAATCTAGCAGAAAATATGGACTTAGATTCTTTTTCTGAGCAATTAGATGATATGGATCCAGAAGATTTAGAAAAAATGGAGCAAGGTTCTCCAATGTTTGGTGCTGCCATTCCATTAGGTTCAATTTTTTCAAATATGTTTGGAGAAAATCAAGAAGGATCTACTAATAGTTCAACTGAGAAAAAGAAAGTTAAAGTAGAAAAGAAAAAAGATAAACGTAAAAAAGCATTGGAAGCTTATGGTACAAACCTAACTCAAAAAGCCAAAAATGGCCAATTAGATATGGTTATTGGCAGAGACAAAGAAATTCAAAGAATAACTCAAATATTAAATCGTCGTAGCAAAAATAACCCTTGTTTAATTGGAGAGCCAGGAGTTGGCAAAACAGCTATTGCTCAAGGTTTAGCAATCAGAATTGTAAATGGTAAAGTACCTGCTAAATTGTTAAATAAAGAAGTTTATTTATTAGATATGACAGCTATAGTTGCAGGAACTCAGTTTAGAGGACAATTTGAAGCTCGTATGAAATCTATTATTGAAGAATGTAAAGCTTTAGGAAATATAATTTTAGTAATAGATGAAATTCATAATATTATTGGTGCTGGTGACGCAGAGCGTTCTATGAATGCTGCAAATATTTTAAAGCCATCACTTTCTAATGGTGAAATTCAGTTGATTGGAACAACTACTTTAAAAGAATATCGCAAGTATATAGAAAAAGATAGCGCCCTAGAAAGAAGATTCCAACCTGTTTTAGTTGAAGAACCTTCTATTACTGATTCTATAGGAATTTTAGAGGGTATTAAAAAATATTATGAAGATTATCACAAAGTTAAAATTTCAAATGATGTAATCAAACAAGCTGTTATTATGTCTGAGAAGTATATTCATGACAGATTTTTACCAGATAAAGCAATAGATATTTTAGATGAAGCTTGTTCAAGAATAAACTTGAATAATAAAGAATTATATCAATTAGAGATATTAAAAGGTCAACTAAAAGCTGTTCAAGAAGAAAAAGAAGAAGCCGCTCTTGCAGATTCAACTGAAGATTATAAAAAAGCAGCTGAGCTAAAAGCTAAAGAATGTAGTTTAATGGAACAAATTGATAGTTTAAATGAGAAAATGAAACTTAAAAACTTAACAGTTCAAGATATTGCCGAAGTTATTGAAAGTTGGACTAAAATTCCTGTTAAGAAGATTACTGAAGCTGAAACTCAAAAACTACTAAACTTAGAAGCTAATTTGCACAAGAGAGTAATTGGTCAAGATACTGCTGTTGAAGCTGTTTCAAGAGCAATACGTCGTAATCGTGCTGGACTAAAAAGTACAAAGAGACCACCATCATTTATATTTGTTGGTCCGACAGGAGTTGGTAAAACAGAACTTGCTAAATCACTTGCTTATGAAATGTTTGGAAACGAAAACTCAATTATTCGTGTGGATATGTCTGAATACATGGAAGGACATTCTACATCAAAACTAATTGGTTCTCCTCCTGGTTATGTAGGTTATGATGATGCAGGACAACTAACAGAAAAAGTAAAACGTAATCCTTATTCTATAGTATTACTAGACGAAATTGAAAAAGCTCATCCTGATGTATTTAATATTTTATTACAGGTTTTAGATGATGGACGATTAACAGATAGTCAAGGTAATACTGTAAGTTTTGAAAATACTATAATGATTATGACTTCAAACGCTGGTTCTAATCAAAATACAAATTCAATTGGTTTTGGTGGAACAAGAATAAATCAAGATAAAGTTATGGATAGCTTAAAAGAAACTTTTAGACCTGAATTTTTGAATCGTGTAGATGAAATTGTTGTATTTGAGCAATTAAATCATGAACAATTATTACAAATTGTAAATTTAATGCTTGACGATACAAAAAAAGTATTAGCTGATAAGAATATTACTTTAGAAATTTCCGAAGATGCTAAAAAATTCTTGTTAGAAAAAGGAACTGATATAAAATATGGTGCAAGGCCATTGAGAAGAGCTATTCAAAGATATTTGGAAGATGAGCTTTCAGATATGATATTACGTTCAGAACTATTAAATGGAGATACTATAGTAGTTTCTTTAGAAGAAAATAATTTAAAATTTAATGTAAGAAAATAGGAGATAATTTTTATGGCAAAGCATATTCCAAATATATTAACAGTTGCAAGATTTTTTCTAATACCTTTTATAATTTATTTTATAGTAGTTGACCAATACATTACAGCACTTATACTTTTAACAGTATCTGGTTTAACAGATATTTTAGATGGTTGGATTGCTAGAAAATTTAATTTTATAACAAACTTTGGAAAACTTATCGATCCTTTAGCCGACAAAGCAACTCAACTAGCTGTACTTTTAACAATTACATTTAAAGGAGTTATTCCATTTTGGATTATTATAGTAGTTGCTTTAAAAGAAGCAGCAATGATAGCAGGTGCATCTTTCCTTTACGGAAAAGAACTAGTTGTTTCTAGTAGATGGTTTGGAAAACTTGCAACAGTGTTATTCTATATAGCAATTGTATGTTCATTTGTAATTGCATACTGGAACAATATTGCTAAAATTCCTTCAAATTCTGTAGCACCTTTGCCACAATTTGATTTATGGATTTATTATTTAGCTTTGGCTACTACTATATTTTCACTTGTTATGTATTACATTACATTTTATAAACAAGGATATCTAAAAAAAGAAAACTTAAAAATAGATGAGAAATAATCTCATCTATTTTTTATTCAAAATCTTCTAATGCACTATTTAGTTCCATGTTTCCAACCGCTTCTATTCCCTGCTTTACCTTTTCTAAATCTGCTTCTGGTAAATACATAGTCTGAATTTCAGTATCCTCTTTTAAAGTAATCTTTCCATTTTCATCTATTGTGTAAATTCCTAAAACGCCATTATGTTCTTTAATTAAATAATGCTGGTTGCAAAAACCACTTTCTTCTTTATATATTATAATTTCATTTTTTGAAAAACTGTCGACATTCCAGTCTTTATAATACTTTTCTACTTCTTCTTTATTTTTATTCACCAAATTTTCTGGTATATCTTTAGTTTCTTTTAATAAATGATCACAACCAGTAAAATATTGCTTTTGTATTACCTTAGCATTAGGTGATACTTTTTCTTCAACTACTGCTGTAGGAACCACATTATTTATCTCATTTTCCTCTGCTAACTTTTTATTATCTACTATATTAGTGTTATCTGTTTTATTTTTGTTATATACAGAAATTCCTAAAGCCACACCTATTATTAGTAGAAATATAGCTAATGCAATAATCCATCCTTTTCTCATACTATATCAGTCCTTTTCTAAATATTTAATATTAGTATGAGATTTTTTGGAAATTTTATTCATTTTTTAGAATAATATAATTATATGCACATGCACGAATCAAACGATTTGTAATCGCAAGTCCTAAACCTTTACTGCCGACTCCTTCAATAATTATTAAATCGACATTTTCTTTATCTGCTCTTCTTAAAAATGTAAATATATTTTTAGCAACATCTTCTAAACTATTTCCTAAGCTCCATTTATGTCTTGCAATATACTTGTCCATGTGTTCCTCTTTTGCTAAAATTAGAACATTCTCATTTTGCATAGTTATTTCATTTATCTTTTTAATCATTTTATCTGCATCTTCACTATATACCATCATACATTTTGTATTTGGAGCGTAGTGTTTATACTTCATTCCCGGAGATGCTACCACTTCATCTTTTTGCACTTGCCCTAATACATTTTTATCAACTTTAACTTGATTTGCCACTGTTTCTAGTTGTTCTTTAGTTATCTTGCCTGGTCTTAATATATTGATGTTATCTCCATCTACTTTAATAACTGTTGACTCTAATCCTATGTCAGTCGAACCTCCATCTAATATATATGCAACCTTTCCATCTAGTTCTTCTATAATATCTTCAACATTAGTTCCGCTAGGCTTTCCAGAAACATTTGCACTTGGGGCTGCAATTGGTACACCGGATTTTTCTATTAACTCTTTTGCAATCAAATTGCTAGGCATTCTAATTCCCACTGTGTCTAGATTTGCTGTTACAACATCAGGAATTATTTCATTGCTTTTGCGCTTAAATATTATTGTAAGTGGACCCGGCCAAAAATTCTCTATTAGCTTTTTCTCTAATTCTGTTATTTCTTCTACTATCTCTTCCACCATCTTGATATTTGAAACATGAACAATTAAAGGGTTGTCCTGTGCTCTCCCTTTTGCTATAAATATCTTTTCTACCGCATTTGCATCTAAAGCATTTGCTCCTATTCCATATACAGTCTCAGTTGGGAATAATACTAAGTTTCCATTTTTTATTTCATTTGCTGCTTCTTGTATTTCCTCTTCATTTATCCCATTTGTTTGATTTGAATATTTTGATAACATATTTTTGCTTCCTTTTCTATTTTTCCTATATATTATACTACTTTTGGGCTATTTTTCAATATCTATTTTTTTATTAACCTTCACTTTATTATTTTTTATAGTAATAGTTATCTCTCCACATAAATCAGTCCTATAAATTTCACAACCGTAAATTTTCTAACCTTTCTAATACTCCGTCATTTGGATGCCCAAAAGTATTCTTTTCTCCAACTCCAATAAGAGCTATTTCAGGTTTCACCTCATCTAGAAATTGCTGTATCGAGGAACTTTTTGAACCATGATGTGCAACTTTTAGTATATTAGCTTCTAGTTTTTTCGTATCCTTGTATTTTCGTATCAATTTTTCTTCAGCAATTTTTTCTATATCTCCTGTAAGTAATACACTATAATCTTTATACCAAAACTTTGCTACTATTGAGTTATTGTTCAAGATGTTCTGCTTTATCAAATCTGTGTCAGGAAACAATATCTCAAAGTTACATTCTTTATCTATAGTAACTGTATCTCCTGCTTTTACAGTAATCTTATTAGTATGTTTTAACTTTACAAGTTCTGAAAATTTTTCAAAATTCTCACACTCTTTCCCCTGTTCTCCTATAATTACATTTTTTACATTTATACTCTCTAGCACCGTAAGTAAACCTTGGCAATGGTCTGAGTCAAAATGTGTAAACAAAAGATAATCTATGCTTATAATTGACTTGTTTAATAAATATGGTAGTAATGTTTGCTTTCCAACATCAAATGTGCCAAATTCACTTCCTCCACCATCCACTAAAATTTTCTTTTTAGATGGTGTTGTAATAAGCATACTATCACCTTGTCCTACATCTATAAAATGAATTTCTAACTTATTTGTTGGAATTACTGCTAATCCATAAGGTAATAAAGTTAAAATTATTAAAAATATAATTATTTTCTTATAATTATCTAATATTTTTGGGTAAACTTTTTGAATATCGTCTTTGAAAAAATATATTATAATGATTAAATAATAGATTAGAATTTGCCATATCTTTGGCGTTGGCATTAAAATTTTTGAGAATGGTATATTACTTGAAAAACTTGCAACTAGAATAAATATTTTTAATAGTGGTCCTAATAAAAATGCCACTACATATGCTAATGGGGTAATTATTAGAGAAACTAAAAAAATCATTCCAAGAATTAAGCATATCCCCATTATAGGTGTAGCAAGTAAATTTGAAATTATAAATACTAATGAAATTGAACTAAAATTATGAAGCATAATTGGTGTAATAACTATGTTTGCTGCTAGTGACATTATAGTAGTTTGCTCTATATATATTAAAATTTTGTATGTGAATTCACTATATTTCCTTCCTTGTATCTTTCCATTTTTTTCTTCTTGATCCTTTCTTTTAGTTATTCCTTTTCTCTTTAATCTAATATTATATAATAGCTCTACAAATGTGACTATTCCAATAGTTCCACCAAATGAAAGTTGAAAGCTTATGTCTAATAAAGCATATGGATTAAAAAGTAATATTATAAATGCACTTATGCCTAAATTGTTAAATGTATCTGATTTTTCAAATAACATTTCAGCTACTAAATTTAAAATTGCCATTATACAAGCTCTAACAATTGACGGTGATCCACCTGCTAAAAACATAAAAAATAGTAAAAACATACATATAAAAGTTTTAGCCCATCTTTTATGAATTTTTAGATATGATAAAACAGTTGAAACTCCTAATAATATATATGATATATGTGCTCCTGAAATAGCAAGCATATGTGACAAACTCGCCTCTCTAAAACTATTTTCTATATCATTGTTTATCTTACTTTTATCTCCTAATAATAAGGCTGCACACAGTCCTGCTTCATCCTTAGGCAAAATCTTGTATGTTTTATTTAATAAAGCATTTTTTAAATCATTTGTTATTCTCGCTAGTATATTTATCTTGTTTTGCCCCACTAATCTTATATTTTCACTTTTACTCATTACACTGCCGGCAATCTTTTTCGTTTTTAGATATTGACTATAATCAAATCCTCCTTCATTTCTTTCTGTGTATGGTGCCTCAAATTTTGAACTAAATATTATTTCATCTCCAAACTTCAGTCCTATTTCATCTTTTTTGCCTTTTATATCACATAACACTTTAAAGTTTCTCTTTTCAGTTTCTCCTGTGTTATTATTATGTATTTTCATTACTTGTATTTCATATTGCGTTTTATATTTCTTCTCATTTCCGTTTGATACAACAATTCCTTGTATAGTTATTGACTGTTTATCATATTTCTTTGTAATTTTTGTGTAATTATTTTCCAACATCAATGTATAAATACAAAATACTATAAAACATATACCAATTATTATTACACAAGAATTTAATTTATTTTTCAACTTAAGTATTATATTAATAATTATTATCATTATACATATGAAAAAAGCTATACTTTTTAAGTATAGCCCTATTATAATTCCTAAAATTACTCCAATAGTGGCAACACAAAATGGTCTCATATTTAAACCTTTCTATAATGCCCCTATAAATTATATCAATCTTAAACCAGAATAAAATCTACCTTTATATATTGTTTTAAAACTAGATATTTCAACAGCATAACAAGTTGTTGATGCATGAATAAAGTTATCATTTCCAAGATATATTCCACAATGCCCTATTCCTACACCTGTTTCATAATCTGTTAAAAATACAATATCCCCTACTTGTAAATCACTATATTTAGTAATTTGAGTACCTTTTCCACATTTGTATTGTTTACTTGCTGCATGTGGAAGTTTTATACCAAAGTGTTTATATACATACATTGTAAATCCTGAACAGTCAAATGTTCCGTTTGATCCATCACCGCCATATACATATTTATATCCTAAATATTTTTTGGCATATGCAACAATGTCTGTACTTTTAATTGTTGTTTCATTCTTACTTGTCGTCTCTTGTTTAGACTTTTGAGTTGTTGTTTTGATTGCTTCAACCTGTTCTTTTTTAACACTTTCAGTTGATTTAGTTGTATTTTCATTATTAGAAACTTTTTCTACTTTTGTATTACTAGCAGTAGTTTTTTCAGTATTGTTTTCTGTTCTAGAATTGTTATTTCCTCTGGTTGTAGTAGTTTTTGTATCTGATACATAGTCTTTTGAAACATATCCAGTAGTATTTCCAACCTTAACCTGATACCATTTTCCGTCTTCACCTGTTATAGTTAATTGAGTATTTAATGATAATACTTTTACTATACTATAACTTGTTCCAGCTCCTTTTCTCATATTAACTGAACTTTCATTTATATATCCTGTTTTTTCTGTATATTCATTTTTGTCTGTGCTATTAGTGTTCCCATTATTAGATGATGTTGTACTTGAATCTTCTAAGTATTCAGTTCTTATCCATCCACAGTTAGAATCTGTTTGTACATATGACCATCCATTAACTTCACTTAACAATATCATTTCAGCATTCTTTTTTAAGCTTTCGATATTGCTTGAATAAACCAATGGTAAAATTTTTAACTCACTATCTTGTTTTAATTTTTTATATACAACTTTTACATCTTCATCTATGTTAGTATCTGAAGTTGTATTATTCTCTTCATTTTTAGAAGTGTTATCCGTATCATTTTTATTATCAGTGTTTGTTTCAGTGTTTTTAGGTTCTTCTGTATTATTAGTTTCACCTATTATCTCTGCATACTCTTTACTTACATATCCCGTATATGTTTTGTACTTAACTTTGTACCAATCTCCCTCTTCTTCAAGCAATTCACATTCTACGCCTTTAGATAACATTGCTACAACTTTTGTACTAGTTGAAGGACCTTTTCTTATGTTCAACACATCTCCTGTTACTTTTACTTTCGTAGTTGCTTTTGAACTTACTGCTAGTAATAATATACTAACTACTGTAAGTATTAACATTAGTGATATTTTTCTTAAATTCTTCATTAAAAGAACTCTCCTTTTTTCTACAAATATTACTATAATTTTTGCTCTTTGGTACGCATATAGTATATAATTAAAGTCTAAAAAAGTCAATATAAAAAGCAAGGTTTTACAATTTCTTGTAACCCTTGCCTTTTCTATATTACATAATTTAAATTAAGCAATAATTTCAGATACAACACCTGAACCTACTGTACGTCCACCTTCACGAATAGCGAATCTTAATCCGTTTTCGATAGCGATTGGAGTAATAAGTTCGATAGTCATATCAACGTTATCTCCTGGCATAACCATTTCTGTTCCAGCTTGTAATTCGATAACACCTGTAACGTCTGTTGTTCTGAAGTAGAATTGTGGTCTATATCCA
>OLGE01003304.1_pt1 | contig 12947 bp, 10 predicted proteins | sample 1605151 | NCBI WGS metagenome assembly OLGE01 (sample SAMEA3888912, study PRJEB22519) | human gut metagenome | biome: human gut; feature: human-associated habitat; material: faeces | place: Denmark | collected 2010
TGACGATTGATAACTTTTTTCGGATCTGTGAGGAGGCCCGAATAACGATTCCCGAAACGATGAAGTATTTCTGTAATACCGAGGCAATTGCACTCTACCTGCAGAAGTATATCGTCTACCGGAAACGGAAAATATTTTTTGCCGACGGAACGTTCTCTTCGCTGCTCGAATTGATCGTGAAACATAAAGACGAAAAGTTCCTGTTGACGCTTTCGGAGCCGCATAAGCCCGAAATGCCGATGGCGTTGGAGAAGTTGCAACTCAAGTGGGATAAGGTCATCCTCGCCCGTACGGTCAGCGCCGATCTGGATTCGGTCGATATGGAGAAGTATGATTTGTTGGTCTTTTACAGTCCATCGGAGATCGCATCGTTGCTCAGTCGTTTCCCTGCCGAAACCGTGCATCCGAAGATTGCGGTGTTTGGAAACGGTACGGCGCGCGCGGCGATCGAGGGAGGTTTGACCGTCAGTGCGATGGCTCCTACTCCGGAGGCCCCTTCGATGACCAAGGCGTTGGATATCTACATCCGTAAAGTCAATGCGGGAGAGGAGGTTGCACCGGTCGTATTGCAGGAGAAGACGGCCGATCTGGCCTTTATCGAAAATGCAAAACGGCCGAAACGAAGCCGTACAACCAAAGCGGCAGCGCCCGGACAGGGTAAATAGGTGAGCTGACCTTGGGGTGCTCGGTGTCATTGAGGAAAGATCATTCAGGTATGGCGGCTGTGGATCATGCTTTTCCCCGTAATGAACGGTTGAAATCTCGAAAAGAGATCGCTGCTCTTTTCGATGAGGGGCGGGGGGAGACGTTTTATCCGTTGCGTTGTGTGGTCCGGCGAGAGCGGGTGGATGATGAGAGTCGGATTGGCTTGCAGATACTCGTTTCGGTCTCCAAACGGCACCATAAGCGAGCCAATGTCCGAAACTTGCTGAAGCGCCGGATTCGCGAGGCCTACCGTCTGAATCGAGCTCCGCTGAAAGACCGCACGTCGGAGCAGCGTGAGCGGATGAGCGTGGCTTTGCTTTACATATCGAAAGAGGTGGCCGATTTTGCCGCAATAGAGTATGCCGTACGGAAAATCATATCCAAACTTCTGGAACCGATTGAAAAAAGGGGTTAAGCGGGTGACGATCGCCCCTTTTCTGGCTTTGATTTGGGTGTATCGCAATTGTATATCTCCCTTTACACCTCCTTCCTGTCGATTTACGCCGACCTGTTCGCAATATTGTGCCGAGGCGTTGCGCAAGCACGGTTTGATCCGTGGGGGGTATCTGGGGATCCGGCGTCTGCTGCGATGTCATCCATGGGGTGGAAGCGGTTATGATCCGGTTCCGTAGAGAAAAAAGATCATCTTTCGAAAATCACACGTCGAATCAAAGAAAATAAAGGGCCGTATCTCATTTCTGGGATACGGCCTTATGTTTTTAAATGAGAAGGAGGGCTAAAGTCTTCCTTGGTGTTACTGCTCCTGCCTGAAATTTAGTCGATACGTCGGATGTCGGCTCCGAGGGCATTCAGACGGGTGTCGATGTTCTGGTAACCCCGATCGATCTGTTCGACATTCTGGATGATGCTGCGTCCGTCGGCCGACATGGCAGCGATCAACAGGGCGACTCCGGCCCGAATATCGGGAGAGGACATGGTGGTGGCCCGAAGTTGGATCTGGTGGTCCTGTCCGATGACTGTTGCCCGGTGTGGATCGCACAGGATGATCTGGGCCCCCATGTCGATCAGCTTGTCGACGAAGAACAGACGGCTTTCGAACATCTTTTGGTGGATCAGTACGGCACCTTTGGCCTGTGTGGCGACTACCAGAAAGACTGACAGCAGGTCCGGAGTCAGACCCGGCCACGGCGCGTCCGAAATATTCATGATCGATCCGTCGATGAAGCTTTCGATTTCATAGTGGTCGTGGCGCGGAATGTAGATGTCGTCGCCACGCTGTTCGAAGTTGATCCCCATGCGGGCGAACTGGGCGGGAATGATGCCCAAATTTTCAAAAGAGACGTCCTTGATCGTAATCTCGCTCCGGGTCATGGCGGCCATACCGATGAAACTGCCCACCTCGATCATATCGGGAAGCAGGGTATGTGTCGTTCCGTGCAGGCTGTCGACACCATCGATAATCAACAGGTTGGATGCAATGCCCGATATCTGGGCTCCCATACGGTTCAGCATCCGGCAAAGTTGCTGTACGTAGGGTTCGCAGGCTGCGTTGTAAATGGTGGTTCGGCCTTTGGCCAGTACGGCAGCCATGATGATGTTGGCGGTTCCGGTGACGGAGGCTTCATCGAGCAGCATATAGCAACCGGTCAGTCTCTTGGCTGATACGGAAAAAAAGTTCGAGTTGCTGTCGAAATCGAATTGGGCGCCTAATTTCTGGAACCCGATAAAGTGGGTATCCAGACGCCGACGTCCGATCTTGTCGCCTCCCGGTTTGGGAATAAATCCCTTTCCGTAACGGGCGAGCAGCGGTCCGATGATCATGACCGATCCCCGAAGGCGTGCTGCACGTTTGCGGTAATCCTCGCTGTTCAGGTAGTCGAAGTCGATCTCTTTGGCCTCGAACGAATAGGTACTTTCGTCGATCTTCTCGACGGTTACCCCCATCTTCTTAAAAAGTTCGATCAGTTGGAGGATGTCGACAATAGCCGGTATGTTGTGGATGGTTACCTTTTCGGGCGTTAACAGCGTTGCACATAGCACCTGAAGGGCTTCGTTTTTGGCCCCTTGCGGGTAGATCTCCCCTTTGAGCGGAGTGCCGCCTCTGACTTCAAATGTTGCCATAAAAATGAGCTTTATACTCCAAATGTAACGATTCGCTTCGAGATTTCAAAACGAAGGTTGCGCCGGCCGTGCAACAATCCGGATCACTCTCCTCGAAAAAGGTTTGGGGCGATTGCAAAGAGTATCTTTTTTATAACAGATAACGTTCTCTGTCAGTAGGACCAACGCTGAAAAACTATTTTTCTGACAGGGATTGGCGCTCCCAGATCTTTGCGATGGTCGTAAATTTGTAGCAGGCATTCAGTGCGGCATAGGTGAAGCCGGCTTTTCCGTCGCGGAACCCTCCCTTGATGAGGTAGAACCGCAAAAACCGCCAGCTGCACTTCATAAAAGCCTTGCCCACCGAGAAGTGTTGTCCGCTGCGGCGCAACAGCTCCTTGTCGGAATAGACGTTGATTTTGGCCAGCCGGGCCTCGACGCTTTCGTTCGCCAGATGTACGATGGCCAGATCGTGTCGACGGCTGGGAATAGAGGCCGTACGGCCGTTGACGATCGGACGGGCATGGATCGTTACCGGCCAGTCGCATTTCGATTTACGGATCAGACGGACGATATAGTCGGGATAGTCTCCGTGCATGAATTTTCCGAAGAAATAGTTCTTGCGGGGCATTCTCAGTGCGGCATATTCCGTGTGTTCGGATTGTTCGGCAAACCGGTACAGGTATTCGCGCAGGGCATCGGGAACCACTTCGTCCGAGTCGAGTACCAGCACCCACTCGTTGGAGGCCTGAGCGATGGCATAGTTACGGGCCGGTTCGACAAATCCGGTCCGTTCGTGATATACGATTCGGCAACCGTATTTTTCGGCAATGGCGCAGGTCTGGTCCGTCGAGTGCATGTCGCACAGGACGATCTCGTCGAAAGTTGCAACCGATTTGAGGCAGGCATCGAGAAAGCGTTCCGAGTTGAATGTGTTGATAACGACCGATATCTTCATAACTTCAGGTTTCAATGGGTTTCGGGGTGTTGTTGTGGGCATGCAGCAGCGGTACACGAGGCACATCCGGTGGTGCAGCTGTCTGTGCCCGATCGTACGGCACCCTGTCGCAGTTGGGCCTCCTCTTCGCGCATCTGTTGCGAGGCGCATCGGATGCCGCGCTCCTTCATGTGGCGGTTTTCTCCGATTTCGGAGTCCATGTAGTGGCCCTTGAAGATGATCGTCAGCGAAAGGCCGATGACGAAAAAGGCGACGGCTCCTACGGTAATCAGAAAGATCAATAATCCGGATGACATATTCGTAGTCTTGCGTTTAATGACATACTCCCTACAAAGGTTATACAAAGATGGCGAAAAAATAACAATATTCCCTGCGACAACAATAAAAAGAGGAATTGTTTTATCTTTGTAACGTTAAGGAGTTCTTCTGCGGAGGGGAATGAATTTTGTCCGAGCGGAGAGGAAAACGAAAAAACTATGAAAATCGTAATCGCCGGGGCCGGAGAGGTGGGGAGCCATCTGGCCAAGATGTTGAGCAGCGAGTATCATGAAATAACGGTGGTCGACAGCGATCCGAAACGACTTGAATCGATTGCCGGCATGGCCGATGTGATCGTGATTGAGGGGGATTGTACGACCTTTGCCGTGCTGAAGAAGGCTTCTGTGCGGAAAGCGGATCTCTATATCGCCGTATTACCCGATGAGACGTCGAACATCGTTTCGGCCATGTTGGCCAAACAGCTCGGCGCCCGTAAATCGATCGCCCGTATCGACAACAACGAGTATCTGGAGCCCAACAACAAGGAGGCCTTTATCAATATGGGGATCGATTACCTGTTCTACCCCGAGAAAGCGGCCGCACAGGAGGTGATCAACCTGTTGGGGCATACCAGTACGACCGAATATGTCGACTTTTCGGGAGGAAAGCTCTCGTTGGTCGTATTCAAGATCGATGCGTCGTCGCCATTGGTCGATAAGTCGTTGATCGAGGCCTCGGCCGATCAGGAGAATCTGCCCTATCGGACGGTTGCCATATCGCGCAACGGAGAGACGATCATTCCGCGTGGAAACGATCGGTTTAAGGAGGGAGACAACATCTATGTGATTGCCAATCAGTATGCCGAAAAGGAGGTGGTGGCCTTCTCCGGAAAGACCGATATCGACATCAAGAACATGATGATTCTGGGTGGAAGCCGGATCGGTGTACAGGTGGCTACGGCCTTGCAGGATGAGGTGAACATCAAACTGATCGACTATACGCCCGAAAAGGCCTATAAACTGGCCGAACAGTTGGACAAAACCTTGATCATTAATGAAGACGGACGGAATACGGATGCGATGGTCGAGGAGGGGCTGAGCAAAATGGATGCTTTCCTTGCGGTGACGGGTCGGGCCGAAACGAATATTCTGGCAGCGATGTTGGCAAAGCGCCTCGGGGTGAAAAAGGTGATTGCCGAGGTGGAGAACCTCAACTACATCAATCTGGCCGAGAGTATGGGGATTGATACGATCATCAACAAGAAGCTGATCATGGCGAGCAGTATTTTCCGCTTTACGATGAGCACCGACGTACAGGCGATCAAGTGTCTGACCGGATGCGATGCGGAGGTTCTGGAGTTTATCGTAAAGCCGAACTCACCGGCGACGAAGAGCATGATCCGGGATCTGAAATTTCCGCACGATGCGATCATCGGGGGAGTTGTGCGAGGAGACAAGACGTTTATTGCAGTCGGCAACATGGAGATCAATGCCTACGACCGTGTTGTGGTCTTTGCCCTGCCCTCTGCGATTGCGAAGATCGGAAAATTCTTTAATTGATAGCGAATATGTCGTGGTTGACAAAAGTGGTCCGGGCGGCAACGGCGCCGCGTAGAAGAGAGATACGTCGGTTTATGGCGCATCCCGTAGAGGTGCAGCAGGAACAGTTGCACGATCTGGTCGGTCGAGCGGCTGAGACCGTTTTCGGAAAGGAGCACGGTTTTGCCTCGATCCGCACACCGGAGCAGTTTGCCCGGCAGGTGCCTGTAACCGATTACGACGCCTTTTGCGGATATATAGAACGGGTCCGACAGGGGGAACAGCAGGTGGTTTGGCCAACGCCCATCCGGTGGTTTGCTAAATCCTCCGGAACTACTTCGGCAAAGAGTAAGTTTATTCCTGTTAGTGAAGAGGGGCTGCGGCGTTGCCACATGCGGGGCCCAAAAGATATTGTAGCGCTCTTTTCGGATCTTTATCCTGAGAGTCGTGTCTTTTCGGGAAAGACCCTGACGCTCGGAGGCAGCCATCGTCTGGTGCGCAGCGACGGTGTGGCACAGGAGGGCGATTTGTCGGCAATCCTGATCGAAAATACGCCCCGTATCGCTTCCCGGTTTCGGGTTCCGAAGGTTGAGACGGCGTTGATTCCCGACTTCGAACAGAAGGTCGATGCGATCTGTCGTGAGACGGTATCGCAGCGCGTAACGGCCTTTGCGGGGGTCCCTTCGTGGAATCTGGTGATGCTCAAAAAGGTGCTCGAATACACCGGGAAAAACAACATCTTGGAAGTGTGGCCGCACATGGAGCTCTTTACGCACGGAGGGATGAACTTCGAACCGTACCGCGAGGAGTATCGACGGATCTTCCCCTCGCCGCAGATGAAGTATATGAATACCTACAACGCATCGGAGGGCTTTTTTGGAATACAGAACGATCCGTTGGCCGACGACATGTTGTTGATGCTCGATTACGGGGTCTATTATGAATTCCTGCCGATGAAGGATCTGAACGATCCGTCGAAGTGCGTTCCGCTCGAAGGGGTGGTGCGCGGAGAGAACTATGCGATGATCATCACGACCTGCAACGGTTTGTGGCGGTACATGATCGGCGATACGGTGGAGTTTACGTCGTTGGCTCCGTACAAAATCCGGATCACGGGCCGGACCCGTCACTTTATCAATGCGTTTGGTGAGGAGGTGATTGTCGACAATGCCGATCGGGCGCTTCAGGCCGCGTGTCAGGCAACGGGGGCACAGATTGCGGATTATACGGCCGGTCCGATCTACATGACGGAGGGTCGTAAGGGATCGCATCAGTGGGTCATCGAATTTCAGGTACCGCCTTCCGATCCCGAACGGTTCACCGATGTGCTCGACCGGACGTTGCAGCAGGTGAACTCCGATTACGAGGCCAAACGTTTCAAGGATACGACACTGCTGCGTCCGACGGTGACACATGTGCCGCAAGGGACTTTTTATGCATGGATGAAGCGTCGCGGCAAGATCGGCGGACAGAACAAGGTTCCGCGTCTGTCGAACGACCGGACCTACATCGAGCAGTTGCTCGACCAAAATGAGAGATCGGTATGAAAGAGATGAAATCGGCGATCCTTTTGGGGACAGCCTATCCCTATCGGGGAGGGTTGGCCGGAACCAACCAGACGTTGACCCGGACTTTTATTCAGGAGGGGATCGCTTGTCGGATCATTACCTTTACGTTGCAGTACCCCTCTTTCCTCTTTCCCGGAAAGAGTCAGTATGATGACGGTCCGGCTCCCGAGGGGGTCGATATTACCCGTATGCTCAACTCGGTCAATCCGATCAGCTGGATCCGCACCGGGCTGAAGATTGCGCGTGAGCGACCCGATGTGTTGATCGTGCGCTACTGGATTCCGCAGATGGCCCCGGCTTTCGGGACCGTGTGCCGGATTGCCCGGCGGAAAGGAGTCCGGACGATCGCGGTGTTGGATAACGTAATCCCGCACGAGAAACGACTCTTCGATACCTCTTTGACCAAATATTTTCTCGGATCGATCGATGGGTTTATCTATATGTCCGAGCAGGTCTGTCGTGATTTAAGGCTGTTTAAGCCTTCCAGTCCGGCTATTTTTTCGCCCCATCCGATGTACACGAACTACGGAGAGAAGATGGACCGGGAGGAGGCATGCCGTTTGTTGCGGATCGATCCGGATTGCCGCTATACGATGTTTTTCGGTTTTGTGCGCGATTACAAGGGGCTGGATCTGTTGCTCGATGCGTGGGCGGAACTTTATCGCAGAGGCAAGCTCGACGGGCATCGGCTGATCATCGCCGGTGAATATTATAGCGGAAAGGAGCGCTACATGAGTCAGATCGATCGGCTCGGTATTCGAAATACGATTCTGATGTTCGACTATTTCGTTCCGGACGACGAAGTGGCGCGGTTCTTCTCGGTGAGCGATCTGGTTGTACAGCCCTACCGTGATGCCACGCAGAGCGGAGTGACGCAGGTGGCCTACTATTTCGATGTGCCGATGATCGTTACCGATGTCGGCGGATTGCGCGAGATTGTTCCCGATCAGGAGGTAGGGTTTGTCGTTCCGCCTCGATATGAAGCCATTGCAGAGGCAATAGACCGTTTCTATACCGAAAATTTGGCCGAACCGTTTAAGGAAAATATACGAAAATACAAAGTACGCTTTACTTGGGAGCGGATGGTCGAGAATTTTAAAACGCTTTTTCGGAAAATTTCTGAAAAAACCGAATAAAAAATATATTTTTGTAGAAACCGTTGAGATAAAGGGATATGTATATCGCGATAACAGGAAATATAGGGTGCGGCAAAACTTCGCTGACACGCATTCTCTCCGAGCGGACGGGTGCCAAGGCCTATTTCGAGGAGAGCGATAATCCGTATATCGGCGATTTTTATGAAGATATGAACCGGTGGTCGTTTAATCTGCAGATCTATTTTCTCGGGCAGCGTATCCAGCGGGCTCAGGAGATCCTGAAGACCGGAAGCGATCTGATTCAGGACCGAACCATATATGAGGATGCCTATATTTTTGCCTCCAACCTGCACGAAAGCGGATTGATGGCCTCGCGCGATTTCGATACCTATATGAAGATTTTCGATTTGGCGACGGCTTTGATTCCGGTTCCCGATCTGTTGATCTATCTCAAGGCAAGCGTCCCTACCTTGATCCATCAGATCAAAAAAAGGGGGAGAGCCTATGAGATGAGCATTCAGGAGGAGTATCTCGAACGTCTGAACCGGAAATATACCGAGTGGATCGAGCATGAGTATCGGGGAGAGGTGATTACAATCGACGTGGACCATACCGATTTTATTGCCGACGCGACGTTGCTGGACGGTGTGGTTGCCCGGATTCAGGAGATCAAAAACATGGGCCGATGATGAATCATTCCATTTCGTTGCCCGATCCGTTTTGCCGGATGATCGAGAGCCAGCTCGGATCGGAGGCAGCTGCAGCACTGTTCGATTCGTTACAGAGTGAACCGCCCGTTTCGGTGCGATACAATCCATATAAACTAAGAGAGGGTGCAGAGCAATGGAATCCGAAGCAGGAGGTGGTTCCTTGGTGCCGGGATGGCCGTTATCTGGCTTCCCGTCCGCAGTTTACGCTCGATCCGTTGTTCCATGGCGGAGCTTACTATGTACAGGAGGCCGCCTCGATGTTTCTTGAACAGATTTTTCGGAGTGTGTTCGATGGGCAGCGGGAAGCACTGCGGGTGTTGGATCTCTGTGCTGCGCCCGGCGGTAAGACGACGTTGTTATCGACTCTTGTCGGGACGAAAGGTGTGGTCGTAGCCAATGAGGTGATCCGTTCCCGGGCGGCAATTTTGGCCGATAATGTGCGGCGTTGGGGAATCGGCAATACGGTCGTAACGAGCAACGATCCGGCCCATTTCAGCGCTTTTCACCACGTTTTCGATGCGGTGGTGGTCGATGCACCGTGTTCCGGCGAGGGAATGTTCCGTAAGGATCCGGCGTCGCGGAGCGAATGGAGCGAGCAGAACGTCAAGTTGTGTGCTGCCCGTCAGCGACGTATTCTGGAAGATGTGTGGGATGCACTGCGCCCGGAGGGGATTTTAGTGTACAGTACCTGTACGTTCAATCGGCTTGAGGATGAGGAGAATGTGGCGTGGCTTTGCGAACGGTACGATTGCACGCCGGTAGAGATAGCTGTTGATCCGCTTTGGGGGATTGTTTGCGGAGAGGTGCAGGGGATTCCGACTTTTCGTTTCTTCCCGGGGCGGACGAAGAGCGAAGGTTTTTTTGTCGCAGTGTTGCGAAAGGAGGGGGCCGGAAAGGAGAAGATGCCTCAGGCCCGGAAGAAGGTCTTTTCGGCGCTCAGGAGTAACGAGGAGCAGGAGGTGGCCCGATGGATCGACGGTTCGGGTGACAAGAGCTTTGCCGCGATTGATAAAACGGTCTATATCTATGATCGGGAGCAGTTCTCGTTTATCCGACAGATTTCCGAGTGTATGAACGTGATCTATTCCGGAGTGCCTGCCGGCCAGTTTTTCGGGGCCGATTTCAAGCCCGATCCGGCATTGGCGCTCTTTTATGGGGTTTCGAAAGATCGGGTCGCCGTTGTAGACCTGCCTTTGGAACCGGCTTTGGATTATTTGAGAAAACAGAGTGTAGACCCTCGACTGTTTGAAGAGGGGATGAATCTGGTGTGTTATGAAGGCATGCCGTTGGGATGGATCAAACGGATTGGGAACCGTTGCAACAACCTCTATCCCAAAGAGTCAAGAATTTTTCAGCTATAATTCGTAATTCGCGTTTTTGTGCGTTGTTTTGTCCTCGTTTTGTTGTTGTTTTGTTGCGGCTGTGCTGGCCGTATGGAAAAGAACGGTCCTGCGGTTATCTATTATTCAATGAACGATTCGGAAGAGGGACAGAGTCTTTTTCAAAATGATTCGTTGGCGGGGAAGGATACGCGGGGGAGCAAAGACCTAACTTCCGGAGAGGAGGTGTGGGGGATTCGGTTGCGGGTGGCAGATGTGACGCCTGCGGGGCTGACGCTGATTTGTGAGCAGTCGGGTGGAAATCCGACCGGAGAGTTGCAGACCGGTCCTATGTTTTGGTTGGAGCGACAGGTTGACGGGGTGTGGGAAAATGTGGAACGGAGGCAGTCCGGAGAAGATGCGGATGCGGTTTATGCTTTCGAAGATATTGCGTATATTCTTCAGAAAGGTAGTTCGAGGGTATGGAGGATCAAATGGTCGTATCTTTATGGAGATCTGCCCGGTGGAAGGTACCGGATCGGTAAAAGGATTTCAGATTTCCGAGGAACCGGTGATTACGATATGCGGAGTTATTATGCGGAGTTTGAGGTCATGACCAATAAAAAATAGAGACGGTAAACACCGTCTCTATTTTATTTCGTGTGTTATCGCAGATCGATTAAGCCAATACGATACCGGCTTCGGCACACTCCTTTCGCATGGATTCCGGCCAGATGCTGCTTTGGATCTCGCCGATGTGTGCTTTACGCAACAGGTACATGCAGAGGCGCGATTGTCCGATTCCACCGCCGATCGTGCAGGGCAGGGCCCCGGAGAGCAGCTTTTGGTGGAAATAGAGCGACCGTTTTGCCTCCTGTCCGTGCATTTTCAGTTGGCGTTCGAGAGCGGCTTCGTCTACACGGATTCCCATGCTCGATACCTCGAACGCACTGTTAAGAACCGGATTCCACAACAGCAGATCGCCGTTCAGTCCGACATAACTCTCTTCGTTCGGGGTGCTCCAGTCGTCGTAGTCTGCGGCACGGCCGTCGTGAGGTATTCCGTCCGAGAGCGGAGCTCCGATACCGATGACAAAGACGGCTCCATACTTGCGTACGATCTCATTCTCCCGCTCCTTGGGCGTTTTGCCCGGATAGAGGTCCAACAGCTCTTGTGCATGGATAAAATGGATCTCCTCGGGTAAAAACGGTACCAGTTGAGGGAAATCGACGTACAGTTTGTTTTCCGTCACTTTGATCGCTTCGTAGATACGGCGAACCGTTTTTTTGAGGAACGCGATGTTGCGCTGTTCGCGGGAGATCACCTTCTCCCAATCCCATTGGTCGACATAGAGCGAGTGGAGGTTGTCCAGCTCCTCATCGGGCCGCAGGGCGTTCATGTCGGTATAGATACCGCGTCCTTCGGGCATCTTCATTTCGGCTAATTTCAACCGTTTCCATTTGGCTAATGAGTGTACCACTTCGGCACGTTGTTCGTTCATATCCCGGATCGGAAACGAAACCGGACGTTCCACGCTGTTCAGGTCGTCGTTGATTCCTGTTCCCGAAAGGACCACCATCGGAGCCGTTACGCGCAGCAAAACCAACTGGGCCGAGAGGTTCTCCTGAAACATATCTTTGACGAGTTTGATCGCCTTTTCGGTATTTTCGGTATTTTCAAGCAGGTTCCGGTAACCTGCAGGTTTAATAAGTGCCATATAGCGCAGTTTATTTTGCAATGATCAAGAAATAATTTTTCTTACCCTTTTGAATCAGCAGATATTTATCGGAGATCAAGTCCGATTCCGTCACCGCGACATCAATCGATGCGATCTTCTTTTTGTTGAGCGAGACGCCACCGCCTTGAATCAGCTTGCGGGCTTCGCCCTTTGACGGAAAGATCGCTGCATGTTCCGTGCAGAGGGAGATTACACCGACACCACCTTCGCGGAGCAGCGATACGGGGATTTCGTATTGGGGAATCCCCTCAAAAACTTGGAGGAAGGTCTCTTCATCGATTTTGCGCAGCGTGTCGGTCGTAGCGTTGCCGAACAGAATCTCGGAGGCCTCCACGGCTTTGTTGTACTCCTCTTCGTTGTGGACCATGATGGTGACCTCACGTGCCAGTGTTTTTTGCAGTTTCCGCAAATGGGGCGCTTCACGGTGGGCGGCGATCAGCGATTCGACCGTATCGCGATCGAGCATCGTAAAGATGCGGATGTAGCGTTCGGCATCTTCGTCGCTGGTGTTGAGCCAAAACTGATAGAACTTGTATGGAGAGGTGTATCGGGGATTGAGCCAGATGTTTCCGCTTTCTGTTTTTCCGAATTTCGTGCCGTCGGCCTTCTTGATCAGCGGACATGTCAGACCAAAGGCCTCTCCACCCGTTTTGCGTCGGATCAGTTCGGTTCCCGTCGTGATGTTGCCCCACTGATCCGATCCGCCCAACTGCAGTTTGCAGTTTTTATGCTGGTAGAGATACAGAAAATCGGTCCCCTGTACCAACTGATAGGTAAATTCGGTGAACGACATACCGTCACCTTCGCCGTTGAACCGCTTTTTGACCGAGTCCTTAGCCATCATGTAGTTTACCGTGATGCACTTTCCGATGTCCCGGATGAACTCCAGAAACGAAAAGTTTTTCATCCAGTCGTAGTTGTTGACCAATTCGGCAGCGTTCGGAGCGTCCGATTCGAAGTCGACGAGGTGGGTGAGCTGTTTTTTGATGCCCTCC
>OLGE01003305.1_pt1 | contig 12940 bp, 5 predicted proteins | sample 1605151 | NCBI WGS metagenome assembly OLGE01 (sample SAMEA3888912, study PRJEB22519) | human gut metagenome | biome: human gut; feature: human-associated habitat; material: faeces | place: Denmark | collected 2010
TGGGCGTCGGTGGTGGAAAGCCCCGCCACGTTTCGCATTTTTGTGTAAAGGAACAAATTCTTAAAACTGTGCGCCTCGTCCACATACAGCCGGTCTACGCCGAGCTGTTCAAAGGTCACAACATCGTCCTTGCGGGCGGCGTCGTGGAGCTTTTGCAGCTTGGCCTCCAGATTTTTCTTGGTGCGCTCCAGCTCCTTGATGGTAAAGCGCTCGGCGCGGCTGGCCTTGAGTTCCGAGATGCCGTCCTCGATCTCCCAGATCTGCTCCTGCAAGAGCCGTTCCTGCCGCTCTCTGGACACGGGGATGCGCTCAAACTGGCTGTGACCGATGATAACGGCGTCATAGTCGCCGGTGGCGATGCGGGCGCAGAACTTCTTGCGGTTGCGTGTCTCAAAGTCCTTTTTGGTGGCCACAAGGATATTTGCGGAGGGGTAGAGCCGCAGGAACTCCGAGGCCCACTGCTCCGTCAGGTGGTTCGGCACGGCAAAGAGGGATTTCTGGCACAGGCCGAGGCGCTTTCCCTCCATGGCTGCGGCGATCATCTCAAAGGTCTTGCCCGCGCCCACCTCATGGGCAAGGAGCGTATTGCCGCCGTAGAGGTCGTGGGCGATGGCGTTGAGCTGATGCTCCCGCAGCGTGATCTCAGGATTCATGCCCGGAAAGATCAGGTGCCTGCCGTCATATTCCCGGGGACGGGTCGAATTGAAGCGCTCGTTGTAGAGCTGCACCAGCTCCCGCCGCCTGTCGGGGTCGCGCCATATCCAGTCCCGGAACGCCTCCTTGATGGCCTGCTGCTTCTGCTGGGCGAGGGTGGTTTCCTTACTGTTGAGGACGCGCTTTTCCTTGCCGTCCGCGTCCCTTACGGTGTCGTAAATGCGCACATCCCGCAGGTTCAGCGTATCTTCAAGGATTTTGTAGGCGTTAGCGCAGTCGGTGCCGTAGGTCATGCGGGCGTTGATGTCGTTGTAGGGGATGCTGTTCTTGCCGGAGATGTTCCACTCCGCCGTGAACTCCGAGTAGTTGACCTCCAAGGAGCGGCGGGCGTACAGAGGCGGCTCCAGCAGCTCGAACATGAACTGCTGAATGTACTTTTTGTCGATCCACGTCGCGCCGAGACGCACCTCGATCTCCGAAGCGTCAAGGTCTTTGGGCTGTGCGGCGCGCAATGCCTCCACGTTGGGCAGATAGCCGGGGCTGTCAACGGCGGCTTTCTCCGCCTCCCGCAGCTTCTGCCGGACGTTGCCGGAGAGGTATTCGTCCGCTGTCTGCCAGTCGCCGTAAACAGGGTCGAGGAAAATGACGCCGTTCAGCTCGTCGATGATGTCGTCCTCGCTCTTGCCGGTGAGCTGGGACATATACGCCATATCCACGCGGGCTTTTTCCCCGATGGACAGGGCGAGGGCTTCTGCGGCAGTGTCCACGCTGGTGACGGACTGCCGCTGCCGGATGGTGCGCTTGGTGAACATATCCGCCTTGCCCTTGAGCTTGGTCTTGTCCTCATCGTCCAGCACCTCAAGGGAGCAGAGCAGGTAGTAGGAGCTGTCGTCTGCAAAGGCGAGGGCGTTGCCCCGGCTGTTGATGAGGCCGTATTTCTCCGTGAAGCGGTCATAGAGGCGGTTGAGCCTTTGCTGCTCGGTGCGGATGGAAATGTCGTCGGATTCCCACATCTGAAGGTCGATGAGCCGGTGAACGCAGTCCCGCAGCTCTGCCATTCCCTTGACGCGCTCCTTTGCGGTGGCGTTCAGGCTGGGCTTGACCATGACGGAGTTCTCACGGTAGTACACCTCACCGTCCACCACGGCATAGCTGTAATTCTTCACGTTGGGGTCTGCGGGAATGGTGTCCTGTATGGTTTCGTTCTCACCGAGGTCAGGCAACTCTGCGGCTTCGTACTTTCCGCCGATATTCTGAATGGCGTATCTGAGCTGCGTGGCAAGGTCCAAATCCTCATACGGTTCCACAGTAAAGTCCTGTCTGCCGTACTGCGTACTCTCCGAGGTCTGTCGGCCTAATACCATTTCGGGGTTGTCGATGAAATACTGATTGATGGAAAATCCGTCCTCATTTTCACCGAGATGCACCCAGTCAGGTTCAATGTCGATGGGTCTGTCACGCTTTTGCAGGAAGATGATGTCGGACACCACCTCCGTACCGGCGTTGGCCTTGAATGCATTGTTGGGCAGGCGGATCGCGCCCAGCAGCTCCGCCCGCTGCGCGATGTACTTACGGACTTCGGGCGATTGCTTGTCCATCGTGTAGCGGGAGGTCACAAAGGCGATCACGCCGCCTGGACGCACCTGATCCAGCGTTTTGGCGAAAAAGTAGTCATGGATGGAAAAACCGAGCTTGTTGTAAGCCCGGTCGTTGACCTGGTACTGTCCAAAGGGCACGTTGCCGATGGCAAGGTCGAAGAAATCCCGTCTGTCGGTGGTTTCAAAGCCTGCCACGGTAATGTCCGCCTTGGGATAAAGCTGCTTGGCGATTCTGCCGGTGATGCTGTCCAGCTCCACACCGTACAAGCGGCTTCCTTGCATCTCCTGCGGGAGAAGCCCAAAAAAGTTCCCGACGCCCATGGCAGGCTCCAAGATGTTGCCGGTCTGGAAGCCCATGCTGCCGACAGCCTCATAGATTGCCTTGATAACCGTGGGGCTGGTGTAGTGAGCGTTCAGCGTGGAAGCTCTGGCGGCGGCGTATTCCTCCGGGGAAAGTGTGGCGTATAGCTCCGCAAATTCGTCTGCCCAATTTGGCTTATTTTCATCGAACGCATCTGCCAAACCTCCCCAGCCGACATATTTGGAGAGAACGTCCTGTTCTTCGGGCGTGGCCTGTCTGCCGTCAAACTCCAGTTCTTTTAACAGATTGATCGCGTCCATGTTCGCCCGGAATTTCGCCTTTGCGCCGCCTGTGCCTAAATTGTCATCCGTGATACGGAAGTTTTCCGCAGGCGGTCTTTGCGGCATGGGCGGCTCCGGCTCGGTGGTGCGGATAGTCTGGATTTCAATGTCATAGGGAAGCTGGCTTTTCTCGCCGGGGTAGAACGCTACGGTTTCCGTGGTAAACTGCGGCTGCTCCGGTTCAGTCGCCTCCGATGCTGGCTGTTCAGGAAGAGAAATATCTGGTTCAGGCTGTGCCTGTGTCCGGCTCTGCGCCTGCGCTTCCTCCAGAAAAACGGCGCGCAGCACGGGAGCGGCGTCCGGCCACAACAATCCGAGGGCGTGTACGCCCTTTTCCCCATGCACCTGCGCCTGAAAGCCGCTTCTTGAGGTGATGAAATCTGCCTCGGTGCCGTCCTCCAGCGTCATGGTGTCCGCGTCCGACGCGGCGAAAACGTTGGAAAGATACGCACCGATGGCGGCGTTGCCCTCGCCCTGCCGGAACAGCTCCCGCACCTCGTCCCGGATGTCAGGCGTGAGGATGCCGTTCATCAGGAGGTCGCGGAGGTCGTCGTTTCTGTTCCGTTCGGGAAGATAATCTGTTATGGCGGCGTTCCGCTCATCCCGGCGCAGCAGCCGTTCAAAATTCTCGCGGCTTTCGGCGCGGAATACGGGATAGCGGAGCGCAGGGTCACGAAGCTGCACATTGAGCGCGCCGACCTCCGTGATCTCAAAGGGGGTGTTGTCCAGATAGACGGTATCGCCCACGGCATACGGCGTACGGAAAATCATGTTTTCCTGTTCGTTTTCGGCAGTGATCTCCTTGACAGGTTGCGTCTGCTCCGTAGCGAAGAAATAGCCGGTGTCGAGGTATCGCTCAAAAACGGTGCGGTCTACGCTGACCGTTTCCTGTTCCGGGACGCTTGGCAGAGTGTACCAAACATTATCTTCGTCTACACGCTCGACCACCATCAGAGTATCCCGCTGTTCGGCTGCGGTGGAAGAAAAGCCGTCGCCCACGCGATAGGCATTCCCCAGCGGCGTTGTGAAAACCGGCGCATCCGGCTCCATACCGCGGCTGCGCTGAATTCTGGAGAGGTAGTCAATGGCGTTAGATTGCTCCGCGAAGCGAAGCACCTGCCCACCCTCCTCATAGAAGCGGTCAAGGGCCGAGTCCCAGATGCCGGTAATGCCGCCCTCATTGGGGTGCAGACGGATGGAAAAACGGTCCGGTGAGTCCATGTGCGCCGCCTGCGCTTCCTGCGCCGCGATCTGCTCCACATCCGCCATGACCTGCCGGACGAAGGGGCTGTTGCGATTAGCTTCCGCATCCACAATCTGCCCATTTACAATACCGCGTTCAGCAAGCGCTTCCCGGATGGCGATGGGGTCAATATTGTCAAAGTTGTCCTGTTCCTGCTCGGTGTAGAAGCCATCGGATTGAATGAGCTGCGCAATGCGCCGCTGCACCTTCGCCCATGACAGCGTGACCGGCTCGGAATTGCCCACGGAGATTTGCAGCGGCTTGGAGCTGTCGCCTACGCCGTATTCCGCTGCCAGCCATGCGGCGGTATCCCTGTCGCGGGCATGATCCTTCATATAGCGGACAACTGCGTGTTTGCTTTCAATCCTGCCGTTCCACTGCTGCAAGGCAGCGTCAATGTCCGCCTGCGTGACCTTGTAGGGCGAGGGCGTGACCGTGGTTGCCAGCGTGGGGTACAGCTCGTCCAAAAGCTCCTGATGGAGCCGGTTGTGGAAGGATGGCATATCGAAATAGAGGCGCGTGAGCTGCAAATCCTCAGACGCCATGACGATGCGCCGGATTGCCGACGCGCCCTCCAGATAGGCGTTTTGACGGTCGGAATTGCGGCAGGCGTTGAGAAATGCTTCATCCTTGGAAAGCGCGTTGCCCACGGTCAGCTTATACCCCTCAAACAGATCCGCTACGGTGGGCTGTGGCTGCTCTGCGGCAGGATCGCGGAATACCCTCGTGCCGTCCGCGCCGAACTCTGCTTCATAAGCATTGATGGCGGCTTCTGCTTCATGGTCGATAGAGCGCAGCGTGTAAATGTGGCGCTCACCTCTAAAGTCTGGCGCTTCGGCAATCGTCACATCATACTTATCGCGCAATTTCTCTACATACATCTCTAAATTGTGCGCCGGAACACCGCACATCTCCACACGGCCAGCACCGGGGATCGCTCTTGTGGTAAGGTTGAGATCAAGCAGCTCCGCCGCCTGTTTTGCGTCCTCGCCGTACATCTCAAAGAAATCGCCCACCTGAAACAGCACGATGTCGTCCGGGTGGGCTTCCTTGATGGAATTGTAGTCAATCTGTGCCTGTGTTGGCAGTTCACGCTCTGCTTCCTTTTCCCGCTGAAGCTGGGCGTAGCGCTCCTTTTCCCTTGGAGAGAGGAAGCGGTCCTTCTGAATGAGGCTGTCAATCCTTGCGGCCACCTTCGTCCAGCTCAGCTCCACATTGGCACAGCCTGCTTTTTTCAGGACAATGCCGCGGCTGTCGTGGCTTTCATCACTATGGGATGCACCGGAAACGGCGTGGGAGCGCCCGCCTATGCCGTACTCATCTTTGAGGAAAGCTGCCTTTTCCTTGCCGGTATGGTCGGCGGTGAAGTATTCGTAGATCCTGCCTTTGCCGCCCTCCACGCCGCTGCCGCGATCCAGCGCGTGGTCGATCTCGTCCTCCGTGATGAAGCGTGCCAGCTCCGGCACTGCGGTCATTTCGGAGGAATACTCCCTGCGGGGCAAGGACAGGTCCCGCAGGCTCTGCCAGATGTTCTCCAGCTTGTGGTAATGGAAGCGCAGCAGGCTTCTGTCCTGCTCATGTGCGGCGTAAAACTGTGCGAACTCGCCGGAGAGCGTTTCACGGAAAGCGGAATCCGTCAGGCGTTCGGCAAGGCGCTCCGTTTCATCAGGGAATCCGCCGCCCCGCAGCGTATCCATACAGGAGAGATAGCCCTGCTCCCGCGCCTCGTCGCTGAGATCGTGTTTCAGATACCAGAGGGCTTGGGCAAGCTGCATCCGCTCATGCTGCCCTGCCTCGGCAAGCTCCACATTGGAGGCATACGCGCCGCTGTCCATAAGCTGGGAAATGTGCGCGGCGGCATCCTGCCATGCGATTACCTGCGCGCTGCGCACATACTCCGCGCTCCTGCCGGGGACGATGTGGATGCCGTCTACGGCGTACCACGCGGAAAGCTCGCCCTCCGGCGTCTTAAAGCCGTTGCCGCCGTGAAAGGTGCTTTGCAGCAGCGCGGCAATGTCCTCCGTGGACTTATGCTTCTGGAACGCGGCGGCAATGACCATGCGGGTGTTGTCCGAATTGCCGCCCAGCCGCAGCACATGGTCAAGCTGCGCCTGAGAAACGGAAAAAGCGAAGGGCGTCTGTGCGCTCTCCGCTTCTTCTATGGCTGTAATCTGTTCCGCTTCGGTGGGGAAAAAGGATAGCTGACCGCCCCGCGTGGGGTGTTCTGTTATGCGTAGATCAGCTCCGCGAGAATCACTTCCTCCGCCTGCGCCTTGCAGGTGTTCATCAGGCCCACCCATTTCATTGGGTCGCGGGCTTTCAGAGCTTCCGTCGCTCCGGCCTCCGCCGCCAGCTCCGGCATCATCTGCTCTAAGCGGCTCTGCGCTGCCTGCTCGATCTCCAGCAGGTGCGGGAACAGGGCTTCCTCTAGAATCATCTGGTTCCAGAGAATGGGCCGATGCTCCTTCAGGTACTTCTGGCGCATCCGCCCGTACTTGCCGAGGGGCTGCTCCGGCACCTCGATCTTCAGGTCGGGAATCATGTAATCTCCGTTCATCGTGTAAGTCAGGTTGTTCTCCATGCTCTGCCGTCCTTTCCGCGCTGTGTTCGCGCTCATAATTTCGTATGGTGACTTCGATCTGCCGCAAAACCTGTTCATTGATCTCGCTGACCGCCGTGCCGAGGGCTGCCACCGTGCGCGGGGTGTTGAAATCAAAGATGCTGAAAAAATCCTCGTGTTCAAAGTGATCCTCCGGCTGCATCCCGCAGCGGGACATGAGGGAGTAGGTGATGCTGACCGCCGCGGCGTTTTTGAACGCCACCTCGATGTTGTAATCATCATACTCCTCCAGATAGGAATCCGCAACGATGCCGAGGATGTCGCGGGAATGGTCGCGCCAGTATTCCGCAGCAAGCTGAGAAGCGACGCTCTCGAACTGCTCCGCAAGGCCGTTTTTGCCGGAAACGCTGTAATTACGCTCCAGCATGGCGCTCACGCTGTCGGTATGCGCGTCTTTCAGCTCCCACAAGTTGACGCGGCGGGCGTTTTCCTTTCCGCCGGTGTCGGAAACGTCAAAGACGTATTTGAGCCTCGGCTTGTAGCCGGTAGCGTCAATGAGGGCGATGCCCGTGCTGCCGCGCCGGACATAGCGCCCCATCTTCTCATTCCAGAAGTCATACTCTGCGCAGGCGGTGGCCTCCGGGCGCTGCATATAGATCATGAGCTGCTCGTTGTAGGGGTACTTATACAGCCTTGCGGCGGTGGTCAGGAACGCCGTCCACGCTAAATGGCTGCCGGTGATCTGCCGCGCGGTGCGCTCCGCCTGCTCCGCGTAGGCTTGCAGTTTGTTTGGCATAAGCAAAATCCTCCCTTCATGGTTTTCTGTTGAAGCCGTTTCTTTTTGCCGCCTCGCTTGCTTTCCGTTTCCGCTTCTCACTGTACGGTGCGGTCAGGCGGAAGGACAAGCGCCCCTTGCGGATGCTGAACTCCATGCCGCCTGTGTCGGGGTCTGCGTCCAGTTGACAGCACTCTGTGGGGTGTTGCGCGGCATAGGCGGCAAGGCGGTTCTTGAGGTCAGTATTGTGGGTGCGGATATGGATAAGGGGTTCTTTTTCGTCAAAGGTGATTTCCGTGATTTTCTGCGCTTTTGTCAGTCCTGTTCTCATAAATGGCCTTTCTGCGCCTCCTGCGCGAAGCAGGCGCGATTTTGGGGTATTTTCTCCGGCTCATGACTTGGGAAAAACGGCGATTTTCAAACAGAAACGCGCCGGATGATACATTCCTCATCCGGCGCACTCCCAGCGGCGAATCTGCGATTTTTCCGGCTCTTGACCGTAAAACAGTCAGCTTTGCTCAGAGGTCAAAATCCGGCGTCAGGTCAAGGGCGGCGTATTCCGCGTCGGTAATGCCGCGCAGCTTTGCGAGGGCGCTGTCCGTCAGCTCCCGCAGCTCGGCCTCCTCCGCGTCCAGATACCCCCGCATTTCTGTGAGGGCTGCGATCAGGCCCTCGCGGGTGCCTGCCGCGTTGTAGATGCTCATAAGGCTGACTTCATCGTGGGTGAAATGCTTGTCGTTCATATCAAAGCTCTCTTTCCGCGCTCCGTTTGGGCGCTGTTTTGTTTTTCGACTGCTCCGGCGTCCTTTCCCTGAGCTTTTCCAGCACGGAGGGCTTCTTCTGTTCGCGGTGGGAGGCCGCAGCCAGCTCCGTCAGGGAGATGGAAAAGCCCGCCTTGACCTGTGCCTCCAAATCGGCCACGGTGGGCTGCTTGGGGCCGTTGTTGATGATGCCGTCGATCATGCCGTAGTCGTCCTCCAGCAGCATCTCCGCATTTTTGAGGTAGTTCTCCGGCTTGAGGAAATTGGGAAGCTCCCGGAAGCCGATGCTGTCAACGTAATGACAGGATACTACGCCGTTTTGCTTCAAGGCAACGATGTCGCTGACCGACAGGCTGTGTCCCTTGAAATCCGCAGGGTGATCCACGTTGAACCGCTGATAAATCATATCCAGATTGGTTTTGTTGTCCCCATAGTCGGCAAGCCCGCCGGTGTAGATCGCGTCGTAGCCGCCGCGCTCCGGCGTGACGCCCTTGCTCTGCAAGTAGTCATAGTTCATGAAGCGGTAAGCGTCCAATTCACCGCCGCGCCGAATCTGATAGATGAGGAAAGCGTCCTGCGGGTTTTCCAGAAACAGCTTTTCCGTGTCTGCCTGTTCGCTCAGCGTCACAACGCCGCGCACCGCGTCCCATTCCTCGCGCTCCACGCCGAACACGCCGGTGTGGGAGGAAATGTCCTCTGCGTCCAGCGCCATGGCCTCGGTGTTGTCGCCGTAGAGCAGGAACACGGGAACGTCCTGCATGAACAGCTCCATGGCGCGCTCCTTTGTCAGCGGCAGCATGGTATTGCCGTCCGTGTAGCCGTACTGATACATTTCCAAAAAGCCGATGCCGGTATCCGGCATGGGATAGCCCTGCTCCAGCTCCGGCAGGGGCGGCAGCTCATTTGCTTCCTGCAAAGCCTGAATCATTTCGGAATCGACAAGGGAGAGCGGCGCGGCGTTCCCAATCTCATGGAGCTTGCATACCTCCAGCGCCGCCGCGGAAAGGGTCATATCCGGTGCGTCAAGCTGCCCGCCATCCAGCGCTTTCTTTGTTCCCGCGTCATAGATGGTGTAGTCGATGCCCTCCTCCGTGCGCTGCACATGGACGTATTTGCTGTCGTCTGCCAGATACAGCTTTTCCGTTTCAACCTCCGGCTGCGGTTCCTCCTTTGCCCGCCATTCCTGACGGAACAGGCCGTTGAAGCGTTCAAGCAGCCCATGAGAGCCGTCGTCGATGCCGATCTCGTCTGCCAGCTTGACGAAATCCTCCAGCTCCTTCCGCAGTTCCGTGTCCTCACCGGCAAGCAACCTGTCCGCCACCGCCTCCGCTGTGGGTTTGTCCGCGCTGTCGGGAACATTCAGACCCCGGCGCAGGAACGCCGCGTAGTCGGCGGCAAAGGCCAGCGCGTCAGTGCGGGAGGGCGGGATGGTGACAAGCTCATATTCCGTGTCCTTGGGAAGCTCGATGCCGCGCTCCTTGCAAACCTCCGCGAAATGCTTTTCCACGTCGGTGATGATGCCGTTTGCGGTCTTGCTGATGGTGTCCAGACTGGCGCGGAACTCCGGCAGCTCGGCGTTTTTTGACCACGTTGCCACATAGCCGAAGCTGTTCGCGCCGGTTTCAATGCCGAAGTAGGCGCAGACCATGAAGGAGATGCTTTCGGCCTCCACCTCCTCGGTATTGCGGCTCTTATGCCTACGCTCCGCTGCCTGCTGCAAACCGTAGTTGTGGAGCTTGGCGTGGGCGATCTCATGGACGGCGGCGGATACCGTCTGCACCTCGCTCATGCCCTCCCGCAGCGTGATGCTCTGGGATTTGGGGCTGAAATAGCCGTCCATATCCGCAGACAGCGGCTTGAACTCCACCGGCACGGGAGAGGAACGGCGCAGCGTCTCCATGAACGCCTCATAATTCTCCACGCTGCCGGTCAGGTTGGCGACGGGGCTGGCCACGCGCTCCGGCAGCGGCTTTCCGTCCGTCTGGGCGTAGTCGAACACCTTCACCGGGCGGAACATGGGGATCTCGATCTCCTTTTCCTCGGTAATCACCTTTCCGTCCGCATCCAGAATGGGCAGCTTCGTGTCCGGGTCGAGCTTTTCCTGCTCGATTTTCTTCTTATACGGCGTGGGCGCGATGATGGTGATGCCCTTCTCGCCCCGCAGCACATGGCGGGAGAACTTGTCCCGCCAGCGGTTGTAGCCCGCCACAAGTGTGGCGTCCGGGCGCTGCAAGTGGATGAGCGCCTGATTGTTGAGGGAATAGTTGTGAAACCGGCTCATGGTGCGCAGGTAATTGCGGTACTTTTCCATATCGCCGGATTCAAAGATGTCGCGGATACCCGCCTCGATGCGGTCGGTGATCTCCTTGAGCTGTTCTCTGTTTTTACCGGGTTTCTCTGGCATAGGTTCCTCCTTTCATCAGGTCGATACGCAGGAGCTGAAGCCCCTGCGAAAGATATTCCCGTAAATCCGTTTTTCCGCAGAGATAGCGGATGTCGCCTGCCTTGTCCTGCTCACGCAGCGTCCACAGGTCCGCCGCCCACCGGACAAATACCGCGTCCGGCGCGTTGAAGGGCTTTTTGCGGCGAAGATAGAGGCTGTGCCGCCCCAGCACCATGATCGTGCAGACGGTATTGACCACATCGAGAGAACATTTGTTGAGAACGGCGATCCTCCGTTCATACGAGGCCGCTTCCAGCAGCTCGCGCAGCGCAGGCTTGGCATTTTCAATCAATGCCGGATAATCCGCTCTTGTCGGATACGGAGATTTTCGTGTCATAGGCACTTCCTTTCATTTCATGGGCTGTTTACCCCTAAAATGGCAGCGCCCGCGCAGGGGTAGGCTTTCCTGTGCGGGCGCTCGGTTCTTATTCGTTTTCGGAGTATATACTCCTTGCGGGCGGCGTATATCCGGCGTTTTTGGCGCGTTCGCTGGCGGCCCTGCGCCGCTCGTCGCTGAACGGCTCCCGGACGCTGACGCAGCTTTTCGGCACGGCGTAGCTGACCGCTCCGGCATGGACGGCCTTATCCGGGTACACCTTGTCCGGGTATTTCTCCGCAAGGCGCTTGAGCTTGCGCTTCAGCTTGGGGTCGTGGGTGTAGATGCTGGCGGTGGATTCTTCCTCGTTGTAGAGGATGATACTTTCCTGCTCCAGCTTGGAGAGCTTCATGTCCTCGCCCCCTTGTCAAATTCCAAACGGAAGCGGACGCTCTCGCCGGTATCCTCCAGCACGGCGGTGGCGTCGTAGGTGCCGCCGGTCTTTTCGGAGTAGAGGCCGGTGAGCTTCACACGCCCCTCTGCAAGCAGTGCGGCGGCGACCTTTTTTGTCAGAGCGGCGCGCTTGGCGGCAAAGAACTTGTTGTCCCGCCACAGCCCGAAGCGGCAGTCGTTTTTCTCGCAGAAGAAGCCCTTTTTGCTCTCGGTCACGTCGCTGCCGCAGCGGGGGCATTTGCCAATGACCTCACGGCCGGAGGGGAACAGCACCTCCGCGCCGGAGATGACCTTGTAGGTTTTTACCAGCTCCGTGAGCATATCCGCAATGCCGGTCATAAACTCGTCCGGGGAAAGCTCGCCGCGCTCCACCTGCTGCAAGCGGTATTCCCATTCGGCGGTGAGAAGCGGAGACTGTAACTGCTCCGGCAGCACGGTGATGAGGGAAACGCCGGTATGGGCAGGCACAAGGCTGACGGCCTTTTTTGCCCTTTTGCGCTCCACAAAGCCCGTGGCTACCAGCTTTTCGATGATGGCGGCGCGGGTGGCGGGCGTTCCCAGCCCCTTTCGTTCCGCTTCTTCCAGCATATCTTCCTTTCCGGCAGTCTCCATGGCGGAGAGCAGCGTATCCTCCGTATAATGCTTGGGCGGCGTGGTCTTGCCCTCCTTTACGGCGGCTTCGGCGCAATCCAATACCTGTCCCTCCGACAGCTCCGGCAGCGCGGCGTCTTGCTTTTCCTGCGCGAGATACTGCTTCCAGCCGGGTGTGAGGGTGGTTCTGCCCTTGACGGTGAATACAGCGCCGCCGCACTCCAGCATGACGACGGTTTCCGCATAGCGGTGTGCGTCGCTGACCGCACGGAGAAGCTGCCCTGCCACAAGGCGCAAAATCTCGCGCTCTCCCAGCGGCAGGACGGAGGTATCCGCCTTGCCCGCGCTGGCGGTGGGGAGGATGGCGTGGTGGTCGCTGACCTTGCGGCTGTCGCAGACCTGTTTTGCGTTCACACGCTCCGGCGCGGCTGCTTCGCAGATGGCGGCGGCAACGGTCACAAGCTCCGGTACAGAGTGTTCCAGATCATCTGTGAGGAAGCGGCTGTCCGTGCGGGGATAGGTGCAGAGCTTCTTTTCATAGAGGGCTTGCAGATAGTCCAGCGTCTGCTGTGCGGTATAGCCGAGGCTGTGGTTGGCTTCTCTCTGGAGGGCGGTCAGGTCATAGAGCCGGGGCGCTTTCTCCGTTTTCTCCGTGCGCTGCACCGCCTTGACCGTGACCGGCTGACCGGCGCAGGCAGCGGCAAGACCGTCCGCCTCCGCTTTCTCTTTGAACTTTTCGGACACGGCGGCAAAATCGCCGCAGCGAAGATTTACCGTGTAAAAGGCTTCCGGGCGAAAGGCGGCGATCTCCGCCTCCCGTTGGACGATGAGCGCCAGCGTCGGGGACAGGACGCGCCCCACGTTGAGGGTGCGGTGGTACAGCACCGAAAAGAGCCTTGTGGCG
>OLGE01003316.1_pt1 | contig 12906 bp, 10 predicted proteins | sample 1605151 | NCBI WGS metagenome assembly OLGE01 (sample SAMEA3888912, study PRJEB22519) | human gut metagenome | biome: human gut; feature: human-associated habitat; material: faeces | place: Denmark | collected 2010
CGCCGCCGGCCAGATGCAGCGCCTCGAACACCGTGACCTCATAGCCCTTCTTGGCGAGGTCGCCGGCGCAGGTCAGACCTGCGGGGCCGGAGCCGATGACGGCCACCTTATGGCCGTTGGAGGCGGGCTTGGCGGGCGCCTCGGTGCTGTGGGCGTTGTGCCAGTCGGCCACAAAGCGCTCCAGACGGCCGATGCCCACGGGATCGCCCTTCTTGCCGCGGACACAGTGCATCTCGCACTGGCTCTCCTGCGGGCAAACGCGGCCGCAGACGGCGGGCAGGGAGCTGGTCTGGTGGATCACCTGATAGGCGCCCTCATAGTCCTTCTCCACGATCTTCTGAATAAACTCGGGAATACGCACGTTGACGGGGCAGCCGTCCACGCAGGGATGGTTCTTGCAGTTCAGGCAGCGGGCGGCCTCGTCCAGCGCCTGCTCCTCGGTGTAGCCCAACGCTACCTCCAGGAAGTTCTTGTTGCGGACCTGCGGGTCCTGAGAAGGCATCTCGTTCTTATCCAAACGCATATTGATCTTGGCAGCCATCTTACTTTACCTCCTGCTTGAACAGATTGCAGACTTCCTCGTGCTTATGCACCTCAAAGTCGTGGTACATCTGATTGCGCTTTACGGCCAGATCCCAGTCCACCTTGTGACCGTCGAAATCGGGGCCGTCCACGCAGGCGAACTTGGTCTCGCCGCCCACGGTCAGGCGGCAGCCGCCGCACATACCGGTGCCGTCGATCATGATGGGGCTCATGGACACGGTGGTAGGCACGCCGTAGGGCTCGGTGGTCTTGCAGACGAACTTCATCATGACCATGGGGCCGATGGCGAAGATCTCGTCATACTGGTTGCCGTCGTCCAGCAGCTGCTTCAGCGCTTCGGTGACCAGACCCTTCTGACCGTAAGAGCCGTCGTCGGTGCAGACCTTCAGCACGGAGGAGACAGCCTTGAACTTGTCCTCCAGAATGACCACGTCCTTGCTCTTGAAGCCCACCACGGCGTGGACCTCAGCGCCGCAGTCGTGGAATTTCTTCAGCACGGGGTAGGCGATGGCACAGCCCACGCCGCCGCCGACGACGCAGACCTTTTTCTTGCCCTCCGTCTCGGTGGGGCGGCCCAAGGGGCCGACAAAATCATGCAGGCACTCGCCCTGCTGCTTGTGACTCAGCTTCTCGGTGGTGGCGCCGACGGTCTGGACGATGATGGTCACCGTACCCTTTTCCCGGTCGTAGTCATGGATCGTAATGGGGATACGCTCACCCTTTTCGTCCACACGCAGGATGATGAACTGGCCCGGCTCCGCCTTTCTGGCGACCATGGGCGCTTCGATCTCGTACAGGATCACGGTGGGCTTCAGCGCTTCTTTTCTAACGATGCGGTACATACATCACGGCTCCTTCTCATTATAGTCTGGCATCCGCCATTGTGTCATGGGCGCGGTACGCCCGTTCTCCGCTTTATTGTAGCACCAATGGGCAGGCCCGTCAATCTTCACTTGCGTCAAGCAGCCGCTTAAGTCACCTGACGCAGCAGCACCCGGCGGCCCTGAATATCCACCAGCTTCTCGTCCCGCATTTTCTTCAGCTCCCGCATCATGGCGCTGCGGTCTGTGGAGATATAGTCCGCCAGTGCGCTGAGGGAAAAGGGCAGAGAGAACTCTCCGCCCCGGCTCTTGGCGGCCAGCAGCGAGAAATAGCACAGCAGCTTGTCCCGGATGCTCCGGCGGCTCAGCACCTCCACCCGCTCGTAGAGGGAGGTGGCCTTCTCCGCCACCAGCTGGAACATATTCTCCACCACCTGTGTGTGGTGGGCGCAGGCATTCTCGCACCGCTTCGTCACCTGATCCGCCGCCATGAGCCATACGCGGCACGGCTCCTCCGCCACCACGGTGATGCTGTCTCCGGCCACGTTCTCGAACATCAGCATCTCGCCGAAAACGCCGCCGCGCTCCAGCCGCTCCAGGATCGTCCGGCTGCCCTGATGGTCGATGCGCTCGATGACGGCGGCGCCCTGCGTCAGAACGCCCACCATGTTGCGCCCCTCGGAAAAGTCGTAGATGACCTCGCCGGTGCGGAAGCTGTACTCCCACATCGCAAAGCAGGTGCGCATAGCCTGCTGGGATTCCTCACTGACATCCCGGAACAACGGGGATACGCCGATCTCCATACCTTACGCCTCCCTGCACAGCCGGCAGTCACGCCGCTTGCCGATGATGTTGTACACCACGAAATTGCAGGCAAAGCCCAGCACCAGCCCCGCCAGCACGTCGATGATGGCGTGCTGCTTGATGAACATGGTGGAGGCGATGACCGCCAGACCGTAAAGCCCGGTACCCCAGCGCCACGTCCACTTTTTCAGCCGCTTGGAATGCCAGATGGCGAACCATGCGTCGATGACGCCCACCACATGGACGCTGGGAAACACGTTGGTGTTGGTGTCCAGCGAGTAGGTGTAGGCCACCAGATCGCAGAAGATGTTGTCCCGGGGCATCACGGCGGGCCGCAGATCCTGTCCGTTGGGGATCAGCACGCAGATCAAGGTACTGATGAGGAACGTCGCCATGATGCTCCACATATACCGGCGGAAGCCCTCGCCGTCGCAGAGGATCAGGTAGAGACCCAGCACGAACAGCAGCGGGCCCCAGCTGGCGTAGATCGGGGCAAACCCCTCCAGAAACGGGATCTTGTAGTCGATGGGCAGTTGGGTGGCCCAGTAGTTATCGGTGATGAAATGCTCGATGGTAAAGAACAGCGCCAGATACACCGGCAGGAACAGCCCCCACCAGACATACGGACGGTCGTGGATGAATTCTTTGATACGCTGCATAACTACCTCCGTTGATCTCTGAAAAGAATATCCTGCATTGTAGCAAATGCCTCCGCCGGGAGCAAGTACTTTGTTGTAATTGTCACAATAATTTTACAACTCCGTCATTTCACCGGAAGTGTGTGACAGGCTTGCTATCCGCGCGGCGGTATAGTATACTTATCGCAATATACTGGCAGCTTGTGCCGAAATAAGGAGGAACTCCCCCATGGAGATCAAAAAGCGTGAAGACATTCCGGAAAACCGCCAGGTGCGTCTGACGGTGGCCGTGGACCGCGGCACATGGCAGGAGGCGCTGATGCACTGCTACAACGGCATCAAGGCCCTGTGCCCCGTGGAGGGCGAGCCTACCCGCGAGAAGATCGAGGCCGTCTACGGCAGCGACTTCCTCTATCAGGAGGCCGTAAACGAGACCTACCCGCAGGCGCTGGTGGAGGCCATCGGCCGGGAGGATATCGCCATCGCCGGTACCCCCACCCTGACGGTGGAGGAGATCGGCCCCGACGGGTATGTCTTTACCGCCCTCATCGACCTGTACCCCGAGGTGAAGCTGGGGCAGTACAAGGGTCTCAGCGCCGTGTATCCTCAGGCCGAGCTGTCCGAGGAGGACACCCAGGCCGCGCTGGAGGAGTACGCCCGCGCCCACCTGAATGTGGCGCACCCCGACCGCGCCGCCATGGGCGATGAGGTGGTGCTGGACTTCGAGGGCTTTGTGGACGGTGTGGCCTTTGAGGGCGGCAAGGGGGAGAGCTATCCCCTGCTGCTGGGCAGCGGCTACTTTATCCCCGGCTTTGAGGAGCAGGTGGCAGGCGCCTGTGTGAACGAGGAGCGGGATGTACACGTCATCTTCCCCACCGCCTACACGCCGGAGCTGGCCGGCAAGGACGCCACCTTCCGCATCAAGGTACACGAGATCACCCGCCGCTCCATGCCCACGCTGGACGACGCATTTGCCAAGGCGCAGGGCTTTGAGGAGCTGTCCCAGCTGCGCCGCGCCGTGATGGAGCAGGCGGTGGCGAAGAAGCAGAAGGAGGCCGCCGAGCAGTTCGCCAACGACCTGATCGCACAGGTGCTGGACGGCATGGAGGTGCAGCTGCCTGACGCCATGGTGGAAAACCAGCTGGACGGTCTGATCCAGGAGCTGCGCGGCCACCTGCAAAGCCAGAACGTGGAGCTGGAGCAGTATCTGGAGGCCAGCGGCGCGTCCATGGAGGAGCTGCGCGCCCACGCCCGGGAGCAGGCCGTCTCCGCCGCCCGCTTTGAGCTGGCCATGACGGAGATCGCCCGTCTGGAGGGCATCGACGTGACCGACGCGGAGGTGGAGCAGAAGTACAATGAGCTGTCCGCCCAGTATCAGCTCTCCGCCGATCTGCTGCGTCAGCAGCTGCCGCCCATGCGTCTGCGCCACGACCTGAAGCTGGCCCGGGCGCAGGCCGTCATCGTGGACACCGCCCGCCGCAAATAAGCTGACCTATACACCAAAAGGGAGCCACAGGCTGCACAGCCTGCGGCTCCCTTTTTCGTATGGTTTTTACGATGCCCGGTTCACCGCGCCGAAGTACCAGCCGCCCAGTCCGTCGGACACGGCGCCCAGCACCTTATCCCGGATCACATAGGGCATTGTCCGGCTGTACAGCGGGATGATGTTGCTGTTCTCCAGCAGCAGCTGCTCCGCATCCTTCAGATAGGCGTCCCGCACCTCCGGCGAGCTGCTGCCCGCCGCGATCTGCATCAGGATGTCGTAGGCGTTGAGGTACTGCATCCCGTAGTTCCGCATATCGCTGCTGCGCCACGGATCCAGATAGGCCGATGCATCGTTGTAGGAGGCGGTCATCTCCATCAGCGCCAGCACAAATTCGCCGCTGCTCAGCCGCGCCTTCATCTCATTGCGCTCCACGCCCTTTAGCTGCACCTTGACGCCCAGCTTGTTCTCCCACGTCTTCTGGAGCTGCTGGGCCACCTGTGCCAGCGCCGAATCGTTGTCGTACAGCAGCGACACCGTATCCAGCGCGCCCAATGTCGTGGTGTTGGTGAAGCCCGCCTGCCGCAGCAGCGCCAGCGCACCCTGACACCGCTCCTCATACGTCGCCGGGTCGTTGTCGATCAGCGGGCCGTTGACCGTGCGGAAGTCCTCCCCCGCGTCGGTGCGGACGCCGTAGGGTACCAAGCCCTCCGCCCCGTGGCAGTCCTGTCCCATGGTCTGTGCCGCCGCCTCCCGGTCGATGACCAGACTCAGCGCCCGCCGCAGCTCTGGATGTCCCATACTGGTGGCCATCTGGTTCACCAGCAGGATACCCACGGTGGGGTCACCCTCCCGCGGGGCATCCTCGCCGCCGGCGCCGATGACGATATCCGCCTTACCGGCGCTGGCCTCCGCCTCCTCGCGGTTTTGCAGCATCAGGTCGATGCGATCCTGTCCCAGACGCTTCGCGTCGTAGTAGGTCGACCGTATCCGCAGCGTCAGGCGCGTTGCATCGCTCCATGCGCCGCTGCGCTCATAGGGGCCGTTGCCCGCAAACCACAGGCTGCTGCTGGCCCAATCATCGTGGGCCGTGACCGCCTTCTCCTGCACCGGCATGGTGGCTGTCGCCGTGCAGACGCTGTCGATAAAGTAGGAGCAGCAGCCGTTGAGCGTCACCACCAGCGTGTGGTCATCCGGCGCCGTCACCGCCAGCGCCGACGTGTCGCCCAGTATCGCCTTCTCGTACCCCGCCACCATGGACAGGGCGTCCGCGTTGGGGCTGTCCGTCTCCGGATCCACCAGCCGCCGCCACGCATACACGAAGTCGTGGGCGGTCACGGCGCTGCCGTCCGTCCACTTGGCGTCCGTCCGCAGCTGGAACGTATAGGTCACGGAGCCGTCCGCCGCCGTCTCCTGCGTGTAGCTGCGCGCCACGGCGTGTACCGCCGTGCCGTCCGGCCCGAGCTTCATCAGGTTTTCAAATACATGCCGCACCACCGTGCGCTCCGCCGCCGTGGTCGCCATGGCCGGGTCGATGGTACGCACCGCGCCGGTCATGACCACAGACAGTCGTTTTTCATCGTTGGGATCCTCGCCGCAGGCCGCCAGCAGCAGTGTCATGCACAGAGCCAGCAGCAGCGCCGCCATTCGCTTCCAGAGCTTCATAAGGCCACTCCTCCGTGGGGTAGATTTTGTGCTATTATATCTGTTTTTGCGCAAAAAGTAAAGCCGCCCGCAGACGGCTTTACACTTTCTTCATTTTACCAGCAGCTGGGCGATCTGCACGGCGTTGGTGGCAGCGCCCTTACGCACCTGATCGCCGCAGCACCAGATATTCAGGCCGTTTTCGCTGGTCAGATCGTCCCGGATGCGGCCCACGAACACCAGATCCTGGTCGCTGGTATCCAGCGGCATGGGATAGCGCTTGTTGGCCAGATCGTCCACCAGACGGCACCCCGGCGCCGCCGCGATCAGCTGCCGCGCCCGCTCCACGGAGATCTTCTCCCGCGTCCGCACCACAAGAGATACGCTGTGGCTGCGCACCACCGGTACCCGGACACAGGTACAGCTCACCTTCAGCTCCGGCAGGTGCATGATCTTCCGTCCCTCATTTTGCAGCTTCATCTCCTCGGAGGTGTAGCCGTCAAACGCCTCGCCGCCGATCTGCGGGATGACGTTGTAGGCGATCTGGTACTGGAACACCTTGGGCTCGATCTGCTGTCCCAGCCCCAGCGCCTCCACCTCGTTCATCAGCTCGATGGGGCCGCCTGCGCCTGCGCCGGACACCGCCTGATAGCTGGAGGCAACGATGCTCTCAATGGGGCTGTCCTGATTCAGGGCGTTGATGGCCACCAGCGACACGATGGTGGTGCAGTTGGGGTTGGCGATGATGCCCTTGTGCTTTTTCACGTCCTCCGGGTTGATCTCCGGCACCACCAGCGGCACATCGGGATCCATGCGGAAGGCGCTGGAGTTGTCCACGAACACGGCGCCTGCGCGGACGATGGCCGGGGCGAACCGCTTGGCGATATCGTTCTCCGCCGCGCCCAGCACGATGTCCATCCCCGCAAAGGCCTCGTCACAGGCCAGCTCCACGGTGATATCCCGTCCCTTCCACGGCAGCACCTCTCCCGCCGAGCGCGCCGACGCCAGCAGGTGCAGCTCCGACACGGGGAAGTCCCGCTCCGCCAGCACCTTCATCATCTCGCGGCCAACCGCGCCGGTGGCCCCCAGGATCGCTACTTTATACTGTTTCATGGATATATCCTCCTTATTTCACAAAGCTGTCGTACAGGACGCGGATGGCTCTCTCAAAGTCCTGTCCGTCCACGCCCACGATGATATTCAGTTCCTCCGGCCCCTGGGTGATCATGCGGATGTTGATGCCGTTTTCGCCCAGCTTACCGAAGATCTTGCCGGAGGAGCCGGGCTGGAACGCCATCTTCCGGCCTACTGCCGCCACGATGGCCATGCCGTCGATGATATGCAGGCTGTCGGGCCGTATCTCCTTTTCCACGTCGCCCACGGCCTGATAGAGATAAGGCGCGGCCTTGCCCGTCTCCACCACCAGCGACACACTGTCGATGCCGGAGGGCAGATACTCCACGTTGATGTTGTACCGCTCCAGCACCTCCAGCACGCGGCGGACCGTCCCCGGCTCGGAGGACATCCCGTTTTTCGTCAGGGTGATGACGGTGAAGCCCTTCTTCCCGGCGATGCCGGTGATCATGCTGCCTGAGGCGCGCTCCGTCTCCGACTCGTCAAAGCTCTCCCGGATCATGGTGCCGGGGTGCTCCGGCTGGTTGGTGTTGCGGATATTCAGCGGGATGTTCTTCTCCCGCACCGGCGACACCGTCCCCTCGTGGAGCACCTGCGCCCCGATGTAGCTCAGCTCCCGCAGCTCCGCGTAGGTGATACGCTCGATGGGCTTAGGGTCCTTCACGATCTTGGGGTCGGCCATGAGGAAGCCGGACACGTCCGTCCAGTTCTCGTACACGTCGGCGTCCAGCGCCGCCGCCGCCAGCGCGCCGGTGATGTCGCTGCCGCCCCGGGTAAACGTATGGATGCTGCCGTCGGGCATGGCCCCGTAGAAGCCGGGGATCACCACCCGCCGTCCCGACGCGGCGCGGCGCAGGTTCTCGTAGCTGGTCTCCTGATCCACCGTGCCGTCCAGCCTGAACTTCAGCCACAGGGAGCTGTCCAGAAAGTCGTAGCCCAGATAGTCCGCCATCAGCTCCGCCGCGAAATACTCGCCCCGGGACACCAGCTCATCGGCGCTGATGCCCTCGTCCATCTTTTGCCGCAGAGCGTCGAACTCCGCCTCGATGGGCGTTGCCAGTCCCAGCGCGTCCCGGATGCCCACATAACGGGCGCGGATCATCTCATAAATGGTGTCGCAGCTGACGCCGTACTGCAAATGCGCATGGCACAGATACAGCAGGTCGGTGATCTTGTGGTCGTCTTTATTCCGCTTACCGGCGGCGCTGACCACCACCACGCGGCGGCTGTCGTCCGCCCGCACGATATCCCGCACCTTGGCGAACTGCTTTTCGTCCGCCATGGACGAGCCGCCGAATTTCAATACTTTCAACATATTTTTGCCTCTTTACCCTCGTTTTTTGCAGCAGCACTTTTATCGCGGCGACAAAAAAATCTCATTTGTCCGTAGTATAAAAACACTTGCTTTTTCGTTGGCGACAGTGTATCATAGCGTCATCAGAAATGCAAGAGTAATTTTGGGAGGACTTTCCTATGCTGTACCATAGCACACGCGACCTCCGCCTCACCGCGCCCTCTACCCGTGCGGTGCTGGAGGGCATCGCCCCCGACGGCGGCCTGTACATCTGCGACCCGGCCAAGCTGGACTTTGACTGGCAGGGCGCGCTGCGGCTGGATACCCTGTCCATGGCCGCAAAAATTCTCTCGGCGCTGCTGCCGGACTTCCCCCACATGGAGGACATCGTCCGCCGCAGCTACGACGGCAAGTTCCCCACCGCCGACCTGACGCCGCTGGTGCCGGTGGGCGATAAATATGTACTGGAGCTGTACCACGGCCCCACCTCCGCCTTCAAGGATGTGGCTCTGTCGGTGCTGCCCAGACTCATCGGCGCGGCGGCCAAGGCTGAGGGTATGGAGGGCGATGTGGTCATTCTCACCGCTACCTCCGGCGACACCGGCAAGGCCGCGCTGGAGGGCTTCCACGATGTAAAGGGTACCCGCATCATCGTGTTCTACCCCTACGGCGGCGTGTCCGCCGTCCAGCAGGCGCAGATGGCCACCCAGACCGGCGACAATGTAAAGGTCTGTGCCGTCCGGGGCAACTTCGACGACGCCCAGACCGGTGTCAAGCAGGTGTTCGCCGCCTGTAAAGGCCGCGACCTCCACGGCGCCATGCTGTCCTCCGCCAACTCCATCAACATCGGACGCCTTGCGCCGCAGGTGGTGTACTACTTCCGCGCCTACGGCGATCTGGTGAAGGCGGGGCGCATCGCGCTGGGCGACAAGGTGAATTTCGTGGTACCCACCGGCAACTTCGGCGACATTCTGGCGGGCTACTTCGCCAAGGAGCTGGGGCTGCCCGTGGGCCGTCTGGTCTGCGCCAGCAACGCCAACGACGTGCTGACGGAGTTCATCGCCACCGGCCGCTATGACCGCCGCCGCCCGTTCTACAAGACCACCTCTCCCTCTATGGATATTCTGGTATCCAGCAATCTGGAGCGGCTGCTGTTCCTGCTGTCCCGCGACCCGAAGTATGTGGCCGGACTGATGGGACAGCTCAATACGGACGGTGCGTATCAGCTGTCCGATGATCTGCTGGCCAAGCTGCAGCAGGACTTCTCCTGCGGCTGCTGCGACGATCAGGGCGCCGCCGACGTCATCGGCCGCCTGTGGCGGGAGCAGCACTATCTCTGCGATCCCCATACCGCCGTGGCGTGGTCGGTGGCGGAGCAGCTGGAGGACACCCTGCGCGATACCGGCGCGCCCACGGTGGTGCTGTCCACCGCTTCGCCCTACAAGTTCCCCGCCGCGGTGCTGGCCGCGCTGGGGGAGGATGACGGCGAGACCGACGAGTTCGCCATGATGAGCCGCCTGTCCCGGCTGTCCGGCGTCCCCATCCCCGGCAACCTGTCCGGGCTGGAGGGCCGCCCTGTGCTGCATAAGGACGTGATCGACAAGGACTCCATGCTGGACTATGTGCTGGCGGAAGTGCTGAAAAAGTGAGAAAGGAGCCGCTTTGATGAATATTGTTTGTTTGGATATGGAGGGCGTTCTCGTCCCCGAGATCTGGATCGCCTTTGCCGAGGAGAGCGGCATTCCCGAGCTGCGCCGCACCACCCGGGATGAGCCGGACTATGACAAGCTCATGCGCTGGCGCATCGAGGTGCTGCGGGAAAAGGGCATGAAATTGCAGCAGATCCAGGACGTCATCGCCAAGATCGACCCCCTCCCCGGCGCAAAGGCGTTTCTGGACGAGCTGCGCCGCGTGACGCAGGTGGTGATCCTCAGCGACACCTTTGACCAGTTCGCCATGCCCCTGATGGAGAAGCTGGGCTACCCCACCCTGCTGTGCAACACGCTGGAGGTGGACGGAGACGGGTACATCGCCCGCCACCGGATGCGCTGCGCCCACTCCAAGCTCACCACCGTCAAGGCGCTGCAATCCATCGGCTACGACACCATCGCCAGCGGCGACAGCTACAACGATCTGGATATGATCCTCCACAGCAAGGCGGGCTTTCTGTTCCGCACCACGGACAAGATCAAGGCGGACTATCCCCAGCTCCCCGCCTTCGATAGCTTCGACGACCTGCTGGGCGCTATCAAGGCCGCCCTGTAACGCCTCCTGCAACAAAAAAACAAGTCCTTCGCGCTCTGCGCGGAGGACTTGTTTTTTGTGTGATCGGTCACTTTTTCTCCGTGGGGGTCACATGGCCGTTTTCATCCACGGTGGCCGGCGTGATCTGGCTGCGGGTGTTGCGGGCGATGTCGTCCAGCCGCATACGGCTGGGGAAATCGCTGAGCAGCGTGTACGCCACGCCGTGCTTTTTGGCGCGGCCCGTCCGGCCGATGCGGTGGACGTAGTACTCGTTCTCCTCCGGCACCTCGTAGTTGAACACGGCGTCCACATCGTCCACGTCGATGCCGCGGCTGGCCACATCCGTTGCCACGAACACCCGGAGCTTTCCGTCGCGGAACCGCTGCATGACCTCCTCCCGCTTGCGCTGGGGGATGTCTCCGTGGATGCACTGGGCGTCCACGCCCCGCATCTGCAAAAACTTGGTGAGCCGCTCGGTGCTGCCCTTGGTGTTGCAGAAGCAGATGACCCGCTCGTAATTCTCGCAGTTCAGGATACGGGCGATGGCGTCTACCTTGCCGTCGGACGGCACCTCCAGCCGGTACTGGAGGATATCGGGCTTATTCTCCTTGGTGGCCTGCACCGTGATCTCCTCCGGGTCGCGCTGGTAGACCCAGGAGATGTCCATGACCTCCCGGGAGATGGTGGCGGAAAACATCCCCAGATTCTTGCGGTTGGGGATCTTGTCCAGAATGCGGGTGACATCGTGGATAAAGCCCATGTCCAGCATCCGGTCGGCCTCGTCCAGCACCACGGTGCTGACATCCTTGAGCACCACGGTGCGGCGCTTCATGTGGTCGCTGAGTCGTCCCGGTGTGGCCACCACGATCTGGGGGCGGCGCTTCAGGGCGTCGATCTGCTTGCCGATGGGCTGGCCGCCGTACAGGCACACCAGCCGCACGCCCTCGTGGCACACGGCGATGTCCCGCATCTCGTCGGTGATCTGCATGGCAAGCTCCCGGGTGGGGGCGAGGATGACGGCCTGTACCGCCTCGCTCTCCGGGTCGATGCGCTCGATGATGGGGATGCCGAAGGCCATGGTCTTACCGGTGCCGGTAGGGGCCTTGGCGATGACGTCCTTCCCCGCCAGCATGGGCGGGATACAGCCGGCCTGCACCGGTGTACTGATGGTGTAATGCTTGTTGCGAACGGCGCGCATGGTGGCCTCCGACAGGCCAAAGCTCTCAAACGGTGCGCCCTGTGTCACTTCCATATCCGTGTCCTCGTTTTCATATGATTCCGATGATAGTATACCATATATGTCAAGAGAGGGACTGCGCGGGCAGTCCCTCTCTTTCCACTTATTTCTTATACGGCACGTGCCAGATGGTATCGGCATACTGGGCGATGGCCCGGTCTGCCGCGAAGATGCCGCTGCGGGCGATATTCCGCAGGCTCATACGGTTCCACGCCGTCCGGTCGCCGTAGGTGCGGCACATCCGCTCCTCGGCATCGCAGTAGGCGGCGAAGTCCGCCAGCACCATATACTGGTCGGCGGGACAATCCCCGCCCATCACCAGACGCTGCCAGATATCCTCGTAGGTCACGCCGTCGCCAAAGCCGGTCTTGAGCTGATCCACCACCCGGCGCAGCACGGGGTCACGCTGGTACAGCAGCTGGGGATCGTAGGTGTGGCGCAGACGGGCCACCTCGTCGGCCTTCAGGCCGAACAGGAACATATTCTCGTCGCCCAGCACCTCGTGCATCTCCACGTTGGCGCCGTCCAGCGTACCCACGGTCAGGGCGCCGTTCATCATGAACTTCATGTTGCCGGTGCCGCTGGCCTCCTTGCCGGCGGTGGAGATCTGCTGGCTCACCTCGCTGGCGGGCATCAGCTTCTCCGCCAGAGAGACGCGGTAGTTCTCCAGAAATACCACCTGCAGCTTGTCCTTGCAGATGGGGTCGCGGTCGATCTGGGCGGCCAGCGAGTTGATGAGGTGGATGATGCGTTTGGCCACGGCATAGCCGGGGGCGGCCTTGGCGCCGAACAGGAACGTCTGGGGACGCATCTCCATATTGGGGTCGTCCTGTAACCGCTGGTAGAGGTAGATGATGTGCAGCACGTTGAGGAGCTGGCGCTTGTACTCGTGGAGCCGCTTCACCTGCACGTCGAAGATGGCGTCGGTGTTCAGCACCACGCCCTGCTGCTTCTTGGCGTAGGCGGCGAAGGCCAGCTTGTTCTGGTGCTTGATCTCCTCCAGCCGCTTCAGCACGGAGGCGTCGTCGCCGTAGGCCTCCAGCTTCTTCAGCTCCTGCGGGTGG
>OLGE01003318.1_pt1 | contig 12904 bp, 10 predicted proteins | sample 1605151 | NCBI WGS metagenome assembly OLGE01 (sample SAMEA3888912, study PRJEB22519) | human gut metagenome | biome: human gut; feature: human-associated habitat; material: faeces | place: Denmark | collected 2010
TTGCGGCGGTGAAATCCACTCTTTGCGGCGAAGACACCACTACGTTCCTGCGCCACCGTTTTGACCCCGGTATGGTGTACAAGTCCCTTACGGTCGTGGCGTTCGCCCTTGTGGTCTCCGTTTTGAACGTGAGCCTCATTTTAGCGCTGCACCACGGTGTTTCCATATTGGATGCGATAATTGAAGCCGTTTCCGCCTTTGCGACGGTCGGCCTCAGCGCAAGCCTGACCCCGACGCTGCATCCGCTTGCAAAGCTTGCCCTGACGCTGACGATGTTCATCGGCCGCGTAGGCCCTGTCTCATTCGGTGTGGCGATTTTAATGCGCAAAAAGAAAAGCGGTTCCGTTCTGCCGGAGGGCAGAATGCTGATCGGGTGATTTTGGATCCTCTGTGCGTTTTGCACAGGGGATCTTTGCTTTCATCGCGCACATTTTAAGCCCGTTTCCTTGCGAAACAGGGGGAAAGTATGGTATACTATTTTGTACGTATTTTGCGTGCTGTTCAGGCTTTCTAAATGCGTTTCAATGCGGCAATTTACGATTTTGATATAGGAGTGATTTCAATTTGTCTCAGAAGACGGAACAGAAAGGACAAAGCTTTTTAAAGGGTACCGCAATTTTGACGGCAGCGACGTTTATCGTCAAATTCATCAATATATTTTAAGACTTTTTCTTTATATGGAATGGTTACATTCAAACCTTTCAGTTCCGGATTTGATGCCAATATCTCAGGCAGGCTGTCTATTGTAGGAATTTCAAAATTGATATATTCAGCATCGATGTTCTCATTTTTGAATTTCTCGTTGAAATAGTCTATTGAGAACGAGTGTCCCAATGGGAATCCTATAAGTCCGTATTTGTCCATAAGCGTAGAGTTTTATTTTGTTGCAAAATATGTGGTGCATATACCGAATGTATGGCGCTTGAAACGAGCCTCCGTAAAGCCTGCGTTCTTTAGTATGTCAACCATTTTCTCTCCTTGTGGAAAAGCCTCGATTGTGGCTGTTAAGTATGAATATGCCACATTATCGTGTGATACCATTTTCCCGTAGAGTGGGAGAATGGTATGTGAATATATCTTGAACAATTCCTTCATAGGATGGCTTACCGGTGCAGTCAATTCAACAATACTTAGATGGCCCCCATTTTTCAAGACGCGATACATTTCTTTTATGCCTCGGTCAAGATCGGCAAAATTTCTTATACCAAAAGCAGCAGTGACAGCGTCAAACGTATTATCATCAAAAGAAAGATTCATGCAATCTTCTTTTTTGAATGTGATGATGCTGTCCAATCCAAGTCTCTTTACTTTCTCTTTTCCCATTTCCAGCATTCCGACGCTTATGTCTGCTCCGACAATTTGCTTGGGCGCAAGCATTTTTGCCGACTGTATGGCAAAATCTCCGGTTCCTGTTGCTATGTCAAGAATGGTTTGAGGATGGTATTTCTTCAGACAGCTCACAGCCGTCTTTCTCCACCATTTATCTATATTCCAGGATAACCGGTGATTAAGCTTGTCATACGAGTGTGCGATATTGTTGAACATGTGAGCAACTTGTTCTCCTTTATCGCTGTTCGGATCGTAGGGCTTTATTTGTTCTTGCTTATATGCCATTACGTCAGTGTAGTGCTATCAATGTTGTGAGATGAGGTCAGACTTATTTCAACGTAGCAAGATAAGCCTTTACGTTGTTCTCAATTCTTGCTGCTATGTCGTCGGAATCTTGTGCCTTTACAAACTTCTCTCCTGTGATGTGCTCGTAAAGTTCGATATATCTTTCGCTTACGCTGTCGGCATATTCGTCAGTTATTTCAGGCATTGTCTGTCCCGGCTCGTTCATAAAGTTATGTTCGATGAGCCATTGTCTTACAAACTCTTTGGAGAGCTGCTTCTGTGGCAGGCCCTGTGCCAGCTTTTCTTCGTATCCGTCGGCATAGAAATAGCGGCTGCTGTCCGGTGTGTGTATTTCGTCTATAAGATATACTTTACCGTCGCGTTTACCGAACTCATATTTTGTGTCAACAAGAATAAGACCGTGTTTCTGTGCTATTTCCTGACCACGTTTGAACAATTGTTTTGTGTAGTTTTCCATCACCTCATAATCCTCAGCGCTTACGATGCCCTGTTTGATTATTTCCTCTTTGGAAATATTCATATCGTGGCCTTCCTCAGCTTTTGTAGTTGGAGTTATGATGGGTTCCGGGAATCTTTCGTTTTCCTTCATGTTGTCAGGCAGTCTTACTCCGCAAAGTTCTCGGCATCCGTCTTTATATGCTCTCCATGCAGAGCCTGTGAGTATGGAGCGGATAATCATCTCTACTCTGAAGCCTTCACATTTCAGACCGACTGTCACCATTGGGTCTGGTGTGGCAAGTTTCCAATTAGGGCATATGTCCGTTGTTGCATCCAGAAATTTAGATGCTATCTGGTTGAGCACCTGTCCTTTGTAAGGAATACCCTTCGGCAGAATGACATCAAATGCTGATATTCTGTCTGTGGCAATCATTACGATAATGTCGTCGTTGATATCATATACATCACGCACTTTGCCGTGGTAAACGCTTTTCTGTCCATCGAAATGGAAGTCGGTTGCTGTTAATGCTTTCATATTTTATATTTTTAGTTGTTCTTTTTCTCTTCTATAGAATTATCTTTATCATATTTATCGTATGCACTCACTATTTTTGTCACTAATTTGTGTCTTACAATGTCTTTCCCGGTTAGATTCACAAACGATATTTCTTCAATATTCTTAAGTATGTTCATGGCATCTATTAGTCCGCTCTTTTGTCCTCGAGGCAAATCTATTTGCGTTACATCTCCTGTAATAATCATTTTTGTATTCCATCCCATGCGGGTAAGGAACATTCTGATTTGTGCGGGAGTTGTGTTCTGTGCCTCATCGAGAATAACAACAGCGTCGTTAAGGGTTCTACCTCTCATAAATGCAAGTGGAGCTATCTGTATTATGTTTTTCTCCATCATATCCTGCAGTTTCACCTGTGGTATCATATCCTCAAGTGCATCATAGAGAGGCTGAAGATAAGGATCTATCTTTTCTTTCATATCGCCAGGTAGGAATCCAAGCTTTTCTCCTGCCTCTACTGCTGGACGGCTTAATATTATTTTTTTGATACTTTTCTCCTTAAGAGACTTCACCGCGAGCGCTATGCTTAGATATGTCTTACCTGTTCCGGCCGGTCCTACAGCAAATATCATATCCTTCTTCTCATATTCGTCTATAAGTTTTTGCTGATTAGCGCTACGACTTTTTATGGGCTTCCCGGATATGTTGTAAACAAGCACGTCTTTTATCGCTTCGCCTTTGGTCTGCCGTCCCTTGATGATGTCCAGAATATCTTCTTCATTGATAGAGTTGAATTTGAGGACGTGCTTACGCATCAGTTCTATTTTCTCTTGAAAATCGGTGATGTCGCGGTCGTCTCCCAATACCCGCACAACATTGTCTCTTGCCACAATCCTCAGTTTTGGGAACAGCGATTTAATCATTTGTAGATGGCTGTTTCCCACGCCGTAAAATGCGACTGGGTCAATGTCTTCCAATATAATATGTTTCTCTATCAAGTTTTTTCGTCATTGTTTCGGATGCAAAGTTAGTTTAAATAGTATAAAAAACAAAATAAAAGTGTATTTAAATTTGTGGTATTGGTCGCTATCTAAATGCTTTTATGTCAGTGGTGCTCATGTGTTGAATGTATGACAGTATGGTTGCGTAAATTGAAAATAGAATTATATATATGTAGGTGTATTATGTATATTATGTGTCGTGCACTGTGCCTTTTATGTCTGTTGTTAATATATGTGTTTTTTATTGCGCTCTTGTGGTAATTCTAAAAAAAATATTACTTTTGCAGCGATTAAGTGATTAAAATGAAAATTTCAAAAAAAACATATTTACAGGTATTCGGGCTTATAGTAATATTTCTTGCATTGATCCGCTGCATATTTCCGTCGATAGCTGAGTCGAAGGACAGCAGAAACAAGAAAACAACGGAGGTACATCAGAAGCAGGAGCTTCCATTAAAGGATTATGAGGAAGACATTGCTGTGGATACAGTTGAGCCGACCTCTTCACGTTTCTTTAAGTCTGATGGTACGTTAACAAAGAATCCTATATATAGTGTTCCTCATTTCGGGAATACATTCCCGGATCAGAATGATGTGCAGCTTTTGTCAGCAAAAAAACATGGGGTAGAGGCTGTTATTGATCGGGCTGACGCTGAGAGGCGTAAGTCGGAGCTGGTGTATGTGGGAAGTAATCCTTATTTCCATATTGACAAATTGTATAGCAGCATACCCTATCTTGTACCAAGAGCATCAGTATTGTTGCAAGATATAGGTCGTAATTTCTTTGACAGTCTTCAGATAAAAGGCATTCCGCTTCACAAGATTATTGTTACAAGTGTGTTGCGCAGCAAAGAGGATGTAAAGAAGTTGCGTGGACATAATGGTAATGCTACGGAGAACAGCTGTCATCTCTATGGCACAACATTCGATATATGCTATAACAGATATAAAACTGTTGAGGATCCTGATGGCCCCAAACGTCGTGTCGTGAGAAACGACACACTGAAATGGGTGCTTAGCGAGGTGCTCAATGATTTGCGCCGTGAAAAAAGATGTCTTATCAAATACGAGGTTCATCAAGGTTGTTTTCATATTACTGTGAATTGAAAAATGAATGACGGAACCAGAGCGTGCCGGCAAATATTCTGACAACGACCGGGTAATAAATCACAACAGGGCATTACCTCGGTGATAGTAAACAACTCATGTCACCGCAAACGATAAACTATTACCGCATATCGTATGCTTGTCCTTGGAATCCGTCTCACACATAATATAGACCTTTTAAAGTAAAAACCGTATAATATTCGTCCCGTGGTTTTTACTTTAAAAGGTCTATATTAAGTGTGAAAAAGGGCAAGTAAAATATGCCGTCCGAACGTGCAATAATGGTTTATCAGTTGTGGCAATATGAATTCATTATTATGTAAGGCTCGAGCTGTCGTGGTTAATGCCATACCATATCGGCGTGAGCCTTTCCGGTTTTCTCCGGTGCTTTCATGGACCATTTCATTGCAGACAGAATTTGTATTTAACGTGAGTTGCCTTCGGATTTTTATTTATCTAATCTTATGACCGCTTTTTGTTCCACCTTCCATTTTTCTCCATCAAATGTAGCGATTCCTTTTTCTAATGTGACAATATGATTTGGAATACCATTTGTTGAAGAAACTATTTTGCATGCAGGTTTAAGAAATTGCGTTGTAGATATTATTGCGGTAGCAATGGCATCTTTACTCTCAATAACAGAGAACGAACCACTTTTATTGTTATCGGTTATGAGCACATAAATAGATTTGCCAATTTGTATCTCCTCTGCAAAATCATTAAATACACCTTCTGGGGTGGGGGCAGACAGATATATGGTTGTCTGCTCCATACGTTTAGGTGTGTCCTCAACATCCTGTTTGGTTGGATTCTCCTGTTGTTCCTCAGATACAGAAGTTTCATTCAGATGCTCTTGTTGAATGAGATTTTTGAGCATCTCAACTTCTGTCTCTAATTTTTTTATTCTTTTAGAAAGTATCCGTATTTCGTCAATCAACCCTTTGTTAGGATCAGTTTCCTCAGACGTTTTCTCTTTCTTCATTAATTGTTGAAATGGATTTTTAATCATGCAGATTTTCTATAAGATTATTTCGGATTATACCAATGATAGGATAAAAGAATACTGTATCTTCTGTTAGATCATCATCATTCTTCTCTTCCACATTCTTATTCATGTAAATCCATCCGTTTGCAAGATGGTGTTCTATATTCTTGTTTACCACATCTTTGAATAATTGCATTGACTTCTTGTCAACCAGGAACAGGTCGTTTACATGAATATGATCACACAATGAAATAAAAAATTCATTATATCTCTTCACACTTTCTATAATCTCATTATGAATATCAGCATTGTTCATGTCATTATATGTCAGACATTCTTTTGATATCATAGAATAATTATATTTCATCGGCGTATCCAGATTTGACATGAGTCTGTTGAGTTCATAAACATTTTCACATCCCGTGTTATCGCGTACCTGCATAAGCGCTCCACGACATGTTATCTGTTTGGGTTCGTCATGCTCTATAATAACAGAGAAACCATCAGCATCATATTTTTCATTATATATCATTTCGAAAATAGTCTGTGTTATGAGATTCAGATCCTCCTTATTTCCGACGATATCCAGTACTTTAGATCCTGTTCCGCTAAACATGACACTTCTTGGTTTGTGCAGATGACGGTGAACCATAGTCTTTGCCACATAGTATATTATAGTAGCATAGAAATAAATGAATATTATCTTTCTTGTATAATCCTCATTCAATCTCAGATTGTAAGAGAATGTGTCGTTGTTTTTTACTATTTTGTTTTGTTCTATGGAAAAGAAAAATGCATTGATATCCTCAGATTTACGTTTCTCCATTATATCATCGAGGATGCCATTGAGTTCTCCGTATTTATCATCATCATTATTGAACAAGTCCTTAAAATACTTTGCGTACTTTATAATCATAGGATTTGTGTCGCCATGCGGTATTTCTGAGAATCCGTCACCGAACAACACATTTGCCGCAAAGCGAAAAGAAGACAACATTATGGGTTGTTTGGAACTTGGTTCAAATACAGCTAAGTCGCTGGAACCACCTCCAATATCAATGCTTACAACGTTGGATGCGGCACCATGGAATTTATCGGAACATTTATAATAGTAATATGGAGCAACAGATTCCGGCATTTTTATTATGTTTGTGTTGTCAGCCTTGATGCCAAACACTTCCTGGAACGTCTTAGCCCATATTTCTTCCATTTTGCGTATCTTACCTATTTTCATACTCAATGGGTAGAACCATACAAGGCGGGTCTTGTTAAGGTCTCCATTTTCAAGTATTATCTTTGTACGCATGAGTAGTGCCAGTTCTGTTATATACGCCCGGATACGTTTGCTCGAAGCAGTATCTGCCGACCATTTAAGATCAGGTATGATTCTGTTGCCATATCCAATAGATTCTTTTTCATAAATGAACGGTATGTTCACATCACCGAGCGCAATAATGTCGTCTGCGTTTCTTGCATCCAGATGCTCACTTTCAGAGAGCACGGTACGCTGTGGGAAACCATAAGTCTCATCGATACATTTAGGCAAGAACTCCTGTCTCATTATTGCATCATAAAGAATGCTTTCGCCATTATATAAAGTTGCGAGAAATCTTTCGTGTGCTATGGAATCAATCTTGAGTGGTTCCGGCATATTGTTTTCTCTCATATATTCGATATGAGTGTTGGTAGTGCCGAGATCGACAGCAAACGTGTAGGCTTCATGGCCTCTTATGTTTTGAGCCCATTTAGGACATATCACGCCTTCAATATAATTGTTTGCTCCATCACCCTTTATTGCAACTTTGATATAGTCGAACATATCTGTTACCTTGTAGTAACTTGATCCGACCCGTTTTTCTGCTTTAATGCTTCTGTTACGAATGGTGACATTATCATCAGAAAGAATATTATTGTCTCCGTCTTTATAAAAAGAAAGAGTCATGTCGTGCTGTTCGAGCTGTCCTAAAGCACGGTCAATGAGTTGTACATTGTATTGTTTCAGCAGTGGACTCTTGACGAATGGGAATATAGATACGGCAAATGGAATTGTTACAAAATGTCCGCAATCGTTCTGTCTGTCGTAACTTAAATCTCCATTATTTGATTTGACGTATGTCCGTGTAAGTGTTATGAATTTGGTTCCATTGCTCACCGGAATTCTAAGTATGGCTTTTACAATTTCAGATGAACCATCCTTTGTATGGCGCAACTCGAATCGTTTGTGACCATTAATCATTCCCCATAAGTCACTGACTTTAAAATATTTAAAGTATATCGGCTTTAGTGGTAATACAAAGTCGTTGTTATCTGTTTCTGTTGTCCCTGCCGATATGTTTCCGTCAAAGAAACAATCATGATTCGACGTATAGTCAAGTTTAATTAAAGCAGGCTGTAAGAAGTCGTCATCAGTCAGCCAAGGATATTGATGACATGTTGCAGGAAGAATTCGTTTTTCCGGTGACATTGAATAGTCTTCCGGTTTTATACAGATGCTGTCGTCCCAATCACGCGTAATATATCTGAAACTGTCTGATTTTGTAGCGTTCAAATTGTTCTGCAATACCAATGGTAGAGTTTCATTAACATCCAATGACGGACATATGACGAAATCGCTTTTGCTTATTTCTTTTTTTATGTCAACAGGTCTTGTATAATAAAACGGTACATCAAGAGCTTGTATTCCTTCTTCCATAACATCATAATTAGAGGAAAGAAATACTTTTGCCTTATCTTTGTTTTCCAGATCCAGGGCCTCAGGATTACCTATTTCCTTGATTATTTCTTCGCGTGTAGCGCTGTCAAGCAAAGAGAAATCACGTATTATATAATTGTTGACCTCTCCACATAGTTTCTTCAGTTCCGGATATGCCGTAAACATTGCATATATATACTTTACAAAAGCTTTCTCTCTTACATGCAATGGACGACATTCTGCAAATAACTTTATGTTTTCCTCAATCGAAATATCATATGGGTAATTTCCAGCATTAGGTGAGGCCATAAAAAGTGTAATGGGAGAGGTTCCACCTATTACATTATTACCATATGTGATAAAATATAACTTCTCAAGCTTATCAAAGTTGAAAGCCTCGGCATCCTGTTGTAGGAACATTTCTATTGTCTCACCGAGAAGTTTATGCTGTCCGTCTGTTTTCAGACGTTCTATCTGAGTACGCTTGTTCCATTCTATTATATGAAACAAACTATTATATTCCCTGTAATTGAAGAACAACTGAGCAACGTCCAAGGCATTTGATACAAGCTTCTTATCCATTGCCTCACCATTAAGGTCTTTATGTAAAGACAGTCGTTGGAAGGCATTCTTTACCAACTCCATCTGTGCGAAAGGACTTGGAATAGCTGTACGTGGAGTCTGTAACATTCCTCCGTCAGGGTCGGATATCATTTCTATCTCGTCAGCATTATACTGATCGTTAAGTTGTATCCAGCCTTCACCGGTTGTTTTTTTATTATATGATAATATATTGCTCATTGTGTCCAAATTGTTAAATAACGGAAATATACTTTTCTTCTATAAGTTTGTCAAGTGTCTCATTCAAGAGGCAGAACAGCTTCTTCGGTACATCATTGGCTCCGAAACGTGATGACTTTACTGCTTTTGGCGAAGCCGCGTTCATTACAGATGTTATCTTCTTATAATCCAGAGGCGATTTCAGAAATCCGCTTTGCGGTTTTACGTCTGTTATACAATCCTTCAGGTTGTCTGTATTGAGATTGAATGGTACAAAACTACGTTGATTTCCCTTCAGTTCTTTCAGCCATTGATTGTAGGCGACATAGAAGTTTGCCGTAACAGTTGTGTAGAACGACGTTGACAGAAAACCATTGGTAATCTCAGGTTTGTCAAGTGTATATCCGTGACCGATGTCTTTTTTTAAGTGGTTTGTAATATACATATATGCCAGATGAAACTTAATCATCTGCTTATTTATAAGATGTCTGGACTGAATACCAAGATCCATCAGACTAATTTGTTTCTTGTCATAAGCCAGTCCGTATTCTTTATATATCGGATTTATTGCCTTTCCTCCAGTCGTTACAAGCTGATCGTCGGGTATTTGCATGAAATCAAGAATTGATAATGCACCGATAAACTCAACAATATGCGCATCATTCCTCTGACCGTTATTTCCCGGATCATTGAAATATGGCGTTGACGGGATTTCATCGCCAAGATAATAGCAGGCATTTATTTTGGATTCCTGTATATCCGTGCCGTCGTGTTTTATTCCGGTCAGATTGTCATGATAATAATATAAGGCCGATTTTGTCTTCGAGATGAAGTCTGCCCGTGAGATAGGACTGTTCTCGTCCTGCTGCACATTGAAGTAGGGGAGGACGGTCAAGGCACCTATCTTTGCATCGGCAAGATCGCCTCTGTTAGCCTGACTACTATTCCTGGCATTGCGTATATTATTGACTATAATAGGGTAACCTGCCGCACCTGTTCCACCAAATATAGAACTTACTATAAAGATTCTGTCGTTTTGTTGAAACACACTCGCGAATTGTCTGAATTCTTCGCTATCCTTAATCTTATTCAGAGCCACGCTACCAATGTTAGGATTACCTACAAATCCGATATTCATCTTTGTTTCCAATTGTGCTTTTGAAAACAACATAGAGCATAAAGCCTGATTAGCGGAGTCGAGTGTATTATATGATATGAACTCCTGAAATGTCTTTGAACCTACAGCATCTATATTAAATAGAAATGTATCTGACAGATTCGGGCTGTTTGGAACAAGATCCTTCAATGATGATATTTTTACAGAGAAAAAGCCTTGTCCGGCATCTGTGGCATCGCCGTACAGGGTCTTGCGAATCTGCCTGTACCATTTCAGCAGATTCTCCGTGCGTTTCAAGTCTTCGTTTGATCTGTGCGGATCAATTATTATTGGAACTATCTCGGTTGCGACTGGTAAACCGGATTCATTCAACGGTGTTATACCAGCTGCAAGCTGCATTACAAGCGGACGCATTACGCGCGAACCTGTACCTCCGACTAAGAAAAGAAAAAGTCTCACTTCCTTTATAATGATTATTATTGAATACTATTAACTTGAACTACTCTGGTATAGGTGTGTGTCTGCAGTTGGTGCTCCACCAACGCATTGAAAATGAGGCAATGATGTAGAGTAGACTTTCTATTATGATATTTACAGACGCAAAGGCTGCCAGTTGTTTGGAAAAATCAATGCCATTGTCTGAAAACACACTCTCTAAGTATGGTACATTTATTGCAGCCACAATAATACAGGCAACGATAAGTACTATAAGCCAGTGATACCATCTTGAGAATGAAACCGAATTTATGCCGTAATAGAATATTGCCGCACATACCCATGCAACAATCACCGTAGAAAGGGAGGCAATGAAGTACAGCCCGTTATTATACATCTCGTTTGAGAATTGCATCTCATAATAGAACATCTCAAACGTATTGGTTGCGAAAACAAGAAATAATACAGTGAGAATTATTCCGGTGAATAAAGTTATCTGATGTTTCATTATTATTTATTGAAATTTAATTTAAGTGTAAAATAGTATGGTCCTTCCTCTGCATTTTTACTGTATGACTCGTATATTCCCTTCATAAGATATTTAAATCCGAAAGTTGTGTTGGCAAATGTAGGGCTATCGAGATTGGAGTCGTTGTCGCTTGAGGATTGTTCAACCCATTGTGGCAGATTGTTTTTCAGTCGTATGCGCACGTCCTGATCGTTAGCTATTTTCTTGGCTTCGAGTACAATCACGTGCGTCGCACTCCCTGCATATTTCTTTTCGGCAGGAGTAATATATTGTCTGTCAATCTTTTTTATAGCTTTTATCTTTATGTCATCGTCCGATTCAACAATATAATTTTGTTTATTCTCCAGATAGCTGTTATCGATGAACATTCCGTCAAGATCAACCGCCACAGCCAACTGCACCGTCGAGGCACCGTTTTCTGTTTCTATATCCTCTATTTCCGTAATCTGACTTGTCTGACCTTTTTCCGGTCTGAACCTTGCCTTGATGTCAGGATAGCTCATCAGAAGAGAATAGTGCGGACTATATACCTCGGATGTCTCGAAAAGATATTCATTTTCATATCCGTCCATGTCCTTAAACTTGCAGAAAGTTGAATAACTGCTGTCGTGTGTAAGACGTGCGATATTATCTTTATTGCTTACTATTATTATATAGTACGGGCGTTGTCCGTCGTATCTTTTACCGGATGGTGCATCATAAGAATAATACAGTCCGCTGAAGCTGCTGTTCATCTTTATAATCAGCATCGCCTTGTCTTTTACATTCTTCTTGAAAACAGAATTTATCATTCCCTGTGCTTCTGCAAAAACTTTCTGAGGATTTATTCCCTTCATGTTTTTTGTGGAATATATCATATCTGTCACAAGAATACTTATTTCGTTTCCCGCAGTATTGTCAAGTATGTCTCTGAATATAGCAGCAAAGTCTGTGTAGCTTGCGTCTCCAATAGACCGCGTGGCTTCAAATATATTATTGTCAGACAGGAATTTCCTAACTCCCTGTGGATATTCGTTTATAGAGCTGTTTACCACATATATCTTGTTGTTGTCTTCGTTCGGCAGATTATTCAACATTCTTACTATTGCTGCCTTAAAGCGTCCGTCACCGTTGGCAGCATCATAAGGTACCATACTGCCTGAGCGTTCAAGATAGAATTTGGCTGTCAGATAGCTGCTCGTACCAATGCCTACAAACGATATATCTGTTGCCGGACGTCTGTTCTTAAAAAAGTCAGTGATGTATGTTTTCACTTCCTCGGCATCAATATTATTGTCTTTATAAAAGTCATCAAATTTCTGCTTATTGGAAGTAATAAACGATTCTATTTTTTTCCAGTCTTCATTGTCTATTGTATGATCGTTCTCTGCAAGTGTCAGCAACAGCCGGTTGAATTCTTTCTTATTACCGTTGTCACATCCCACAACAAATATCATACATGCAAACAGCATGATATATATAATCGGATTAATGATATTTTTCATACCTTATTATGACGCTATAATAATAAATATAGTTGCAAAAATAAGAAAAAACGCGGATATTAAAGAGCTGTATTCGTTTTTTAGTGTTAAATATTACGTGATATTTTTATTATTTATCCGATAAAAGTTTAAATGAATGTCCGCATGTTCCCAAATTAGCAAAGTTTAAACCGCCAAGATGTCCGAT
>OLGE01003324.1_pt1 | contig 12878 bp, 10 predicted proteins | sample 1605151 | NCBI WGS metagenome assembly OLGE01 (sample SAMEA3888912, study PRJEB22519) | human gut metagenome | biome: human gut; feature: human-associated habitat; material: faeces | place: Denmark | collected 2010
CGAAGCGGGTCTGGGGCATGCAGCCCTCAGCAGCATCCACCAGCAGCAGAACGCCGTTTACCATTTTCAGAACACGCTCTACCTCGCCGCCAAAGTCAGCGTGGCCGGGGGTGTCGACAATGTTGATCTTAACACCGTTGTAAATGCAGCTGCAGTTTTTTGCCAGAATCGTAATGCCGCGCTCGCGTTCAATGGCGCCGCTGTCCATCACGCGTTCGGCCACCTGCTGGTTTTCGCGAAAAGCGCCAGCCTGCTTGAGCAGCTGGTCTACCAGAGTGGTTTTGCCGTGGTCAACATGGGCGATGATCGCGATGTTGCGCAAATCCTTTCTTTCCATAAACAACCTCTTTTATTATAAGTACAGTGTGTATTGCATACTTGTTTTAAGTTTAATTCATGCAAACGGCCTTGTCAATAGTTTTGGCTGCACATGGTGTGAAAAAATCCGGAAAAATAAAGCAGGCTTATCACTGCGATCAAGAGTTTTTACTTCCCATAGGGCACAGCAATGTGCTATAATCAAAAAGATAAAACAAGAAAGCCTGCCCGGCCGGCGTTTCACGGCCGAACGAGCAATCACCTGAAAAGGAGCAAATCATACCTATGAAAACGGAACTCAACCGTCACCATATCCATGTGATCGGCCATCAGCATCCGGATACGGACTCTATCTGCGCAGCCATTGCCTATGCCAACCTGAAAAATCAGGTGGAGGGCAACAAGGAATGCGTGCCCTGCCGTGCCGGAAACCTGAACCGTGAAACCGAATTTGTACTGGACCGCTTCAAGGTGCCCGTGCCGCGCCTGCTGATGGATGTCAGCCCCCAGATCCGGGATGTGGATATCCGTGAAATGGAAGGCGTGAAGGGGGATATGACCCTGCGCCGTGCATGGATGGCCATGCGTGATGAAAAAATCGATACGCTGTGCATTCTGGACGATGAAAATCACCTGCAGGGCGTGATCACGGTGAAGGATATCGCCACGGCCAATATGGATAGTCTGGACCCTTATGTGCTCAGCAAAACCCATACCAGCTACAAAAATATCATGGAAACGCTTGAAGCCAGTGTAGTGGTGGGCAGCGTGGAAAACAAATACGCCGAGGGGCGCATCATTGTGGGCTCGGGCAATGCCGAGGCAGTGGAGCGCGCCGTGAGCAAGGGCGATATCGTGATCGTGGCCAACCGCAGCGAAAGCCAGCTGGCCGCGATCGAAATGGAGGCAGGCTGCATTATTGTGTGTGCCAACGCCAAGCTGTCGCGCACGGTGTGTATGCTGGCCGAAGAAAAGGGCGTGGTGGTGCTTACCACTGCCAACAGCACCTATGTGGCAGGCCAGATGATCAGCCAGGCAGCCCCCATCGGATTTTACATGACCAAAGAGGGACTGATCAATTTCACCCCCGACACCTCGGTGGAGCAGGCCAGCAAGATCATGGCCAGCGTGCGCTATCGCTATTTCCCCGTGCTGGATGCCGATGGCTGCTACATGGGCGTGGTTTCGCGCCGTAACATGATGAACCTGCACCGCAAGCAGGTGATCATGGTGGACCACAACGAAATGAGCCAGGCCGTAGAAGGCATGAATCAGGCCGATCTGCTGGAGATCATTGACCATCACCGCATTGGCGGCACCGAAACCGACGGCCCTGTGCATTTCCGCAACGAGCCTGTGGGCTGCACCTGCACCATCATCAACGCCATGTATCAGGAAAACGGCATCAAGCCCGACAAAAAAATGGCCGGCCTGATGCTGAGCGCTATTCTGAGCGACACACTGATGTTCCGCAGCCCTACCTGCACCATGTTTGATAAGGCTGCCGCCAAAGAGCTGGCCGAGATCGCCGGTGTGGACATTGAGGAATATGGCGATGCCATGTTTGGCGCGGGCGGCGATGTGACCGGAAAAACCGCTGAAGAGATCTTCAACGGCGACTACAAGGTGTTTGGCACTGCCGACATTCAGTTTGGCGTGGGCCAGGGCAGCTACATGACCGAGAAAAACCGCAAGGCCAGCGAAAAGCTGGTGGGGCCCTATCTGGAAACCGCCCGCGAAAAGCAGGGGCTGCGCTTTGTGTTCTATATGTTCACGGATGTGCGCACCAGCACCACCGAGCTGGTGCTGAACGGCAAGAATGCCGATAAGGTGATCCGCAAGGCATTTAATGTGGATGTCAAGGACGGTATGGCCGTTCTGCCCGGCATCGTGAGCCGCAAAAAGCAGATGATCCCGGCACTGCTTACCACCATTAAAGAACTGGCCAGCGAAAACGAGCTGGATTGATCGATCTGTTATAGAAAAACGCCTGTTCCGGTGCGCTTTGCGGCAAAACCGGAGCAGGCGTTTTTTGGCTTACAAAAAGCCGGGCAGAAAACACTTTCTGCCCGGCAAAATTCTGCGGAATTTTTAAAAAGAAGATCAGGCCTTGTTTTCGCTGCCGAACAGCTTGATCTTTTCGGCGCACTTGGCGCGAATGGCCTCGGCACCGGGGGCCAGCAGCTTGCGGGGGTCAAAGCCCTTGCCCTGCTGATCCTTGCCCGCCTCAATGTAAGCGCGGGTGGCAGCGGCAAACACCAGCTGGCACTCGGTGTTGATGTTGATCTTGCTTACGCCCAGCGTGATGGCCTTGTGGATCATCTCGTCGGGGATGCCGGTGCCGCCGTGCAGCACCAGGGGAATATTATGGGTAGCCTGATGGATGCGCTCCAATGCCTCGAAATCCAGACCCTTCCAGTTTTCAGGGTACACGCCGTGAATGTTGCCGATGCCTGCAGCCAGGAAATCAATGCCCAGATCGGTGATCTTAGCGCACTCCTCAGGGTCGGCGATCTCGCCTGCACCCACAACGCCGTCTTCCACGCCGCCGATAGAGCCCACCTCGGCTTCGATGCTCAGGCCCTTGTCATGTGCCAACTCCACCAGCTCTTTGGTTTTGGCAATGTTTTCTTCAATGGAATAATGACTGCCGTCAAACATGATGGAAGTGAAACCGGCTTCAATGCAGGCCTTGGCGCCCTCGTAGGTGCCGTGATCCAAATGCAGGGCTACGGGAACCGTGATGCCCAGGCTTTCATCCATGGCCTTTACCATGGCGGCAACGGTTTTAAAGCCGCACATATACTTGCCGGCGCCTTCGGAAACACCCAGGATCACAGGGCTCTTCATTTCCTCGCACTGCAGCAGAACGCTTTTGGTCCACTCCAGATTGTTGATGTTGAACTGGGCTACACCGTAATGGCCGTCACGGGCCTTCAAGAGCATATTGGTTGCGTTTACCAGCATAATAAACTACCTACCTTTCAAATTCAAACAAAGCTTTTCAGCCGTTCTATACAAGACCAGTATAAGCCAATTTACAAATAAAAGCAATCGCGTTTTGCCGAAACCCAAAGGTGAAGAAATGCGCTTCAATGCCGGAAAAACAAGAACCCGGCAGCGCTTTTAGTCAAAGTGACAAATTACAGAAGCAAAATCTGTGACAATGAACAAACAAAGCGGAAAGCGGCTGTAGAAACAGTTTCTTTGATGGTTTTTGTTTATTTTTCAAGATATTGCCGAAGGCCCGGCATGAAGGGAAGGGGCAAAAATGCAAAGGAATACAAACCCGGCAAAAGGGCCAAAATCCAGCAGAGCGTTTTGGCGGGCGCTGGCCCCGCATTATGAATAAGATGTAAAAAAATGGCCGAGAAACAAAAAACCAACGCAAACAGTGGCATTAAACCGCAAAGAATGCTATAATATATGGGTTAAAATACGCATTAGATCCGGCTGCCTAAAATGCCGCCCGAAAATAGAGAAAAGTTAAAGGAGAATGTTGGCTGCTGCAAAAAAGCCAAACTGAAAAAAGCTATGATGGAACGAAAAGATAAGAACGCTCGCTTTGCCCCTCGCACCGACCGTGCCGCCCAGCGCCGCCCCCAGGAGGCCGAGCGCCCCGAACACGAGGGCGACCAGCTGGTTTACGGCAAAAACCCTGTGGCCGAGCTGCTGAAAAGCGGCAAGGGCGTGGATACAGTGTTCCTGAGCGACACCATGCCCCCGCAGGTGGCGGCCTACTATACGGCCCTTGCCAAGGATGCCGGGGCTGTGGTGAAGCGTGCCCACACCAACAAGCTGCGCCTGATGTGCGGCACCGAAAGCCATCAGGGCGTGGCGGCTTTTGCCAGCGGCGTAGAGTATGCCACGCTGGAAGAGCTGCTGAACATTGCCAAAGAAAAAGGCGAAGCACCTTTTATTGTGCTGTCTGACGGCGTGGAGGACCCGCACAATCTGGGCGCGATCATTCGCAGCGCTCTGCTGTGCGGCGCACACGGCATTGTGATTCCCAAGCGCGGCGGCGCAGGCGTGACTTCCACTGTGCTTAAAAGCAGCGCCGGTGCGGCTGCCCGGCTGCCCATTGCGCGTGTGGCCAACATCGGCGAAAGCATTCGCCGCCTGAAGGAACAGAACATTTTTGTGTATTGCGCCGATATGGACGGTGTGTCGCTGCGCAAAAACAATCTCACCGGCCCCATTGCACTGGTGATGGGCAGCGAGGGCAGCGGTGTGAGCCCGCTGGTGAAAAAGCTGTGCGACGGTGTGGTGTCGCTGGATATGGCTGCGCGCGGCACAGGCGTGGACAGCTACAACGTTTCGGTGGCTGCGGGCGTGATGCTTTACGAGATCATGCAGCAGCGCGGTATGCAGTAAAACCGGGGGAGAGTGAAAGGCAAGATGGCCGAAAATAAAAATCACACGCCGGGGCGCGCCGCTTCGGACGATACGCTGAATAACATTTTGTCAGAGATCAAAAAAGAGCCGGCCCAGCCCGGCCCGTTAGAGCAAACCCGTTCGTTTGGCAACGAAGTGCCGGTGGACGATAACTTTGAGCAGTTTTTCAAAAAAACCGTGGCGGTGATCCCCGGGCAGGAGCCGGAATCGGATGCGGACGACGGGGAGTATTATGAGTGCGACGAGCAGGAGGCCGGCGGCTTTTTTGCCCGGTTTCTGCACCACGGCAAAAAGCCGCGCACCCAGCACACGCAGGAGCTGCCGCCGCTGCAGGCAGCCATCGAGACGCCGCAAGGCAAGGCCCAGCCTGCCCGGCAGGACGATCTGGCCGAGGCTGTAAAGGCTGTGCAGCAGCGGGAAGCGCAGATCAACGCAGAAAAACTGGCCCGGCAGCAGGCCGAAGCACTCGCCGAAGCCCAAAAGCATGAGGCCGAGCTGGCCCGCCGACAAGCCGAAGAAAAGGCTGCGCGTGAGCTGGCGCGCCAGCAGGCACTGGAGCAGGCTGCCAAGGAAACACAGCAGCGCATGGCTGCCGAAAAGGCTGCCCGAGAGCAGGCTGAGCGCGAAGCCAAAGAGCGCGCCGCCGAAGAACTGGCCACTCGCCTGACGGCTGAAAAACAGGCCAAGGAAAAGGCGGCCCAGCAGGCAGCCGCACTGGCTGCCGCACAGGCACAGGCCGCCGAACAGTCCCGGCAGCAGGCCGAGGCACAGCGGCTGGCAGAAGAAGCCAAGCAGCGCATGGAACAGCGTGCTGCCCAGCGGGCCAGCATGGCACAGGCAGCACTGGAGGCTATTGAAAAGGCCGAGCAGCAGCCTGAGGAACCCACACAGCAGCCCGAAGTGCCTGTGCAGAAGCCCGAAGTGCCCCAGTACGAGCAGGAGGAACGCCGCGATTTAGGCGAGGGGCAAAACGATACCATGTCGGTAAAGCTGGACCTGCCGGATCTGCCCGAGCCCGAAGAGGCGCCGCAGCCCCACAAGGAAAAACCGCATTCCGGCAAAATGCGCGCGGCACTGCATCTGTTTGGCCGTGCTTCGGATGAGGCAGACGAAACCGAGGAAAACACCGTTGAATTTGGCGCCGAGCCTGCCGCCCGGGCAGACGAGGAGGAGTTTGTGCCCCGCCGTGCCGCCGCTGCTGTGCAGGACCCGGACACCCCCGAAGAAATGCGCGCACTGCTTGCCGCACAAAAGGCCAGTGCTTTGCTGCGCACGGTGCTTGCCGGCCTTGCGGCACTGCTTTTGATCTATTTGGGCGCTGCCGCCCGCGGCGGCACACTGCCCCTTTTGGAAATGATCGATCCCCAGCTGGCACCGGCCCCGTTTTTGGCGGTGAACATGATCGTGATGCTGGCGGCCTGCGGGCTGGGCTTTGATATGCTCCGGCGCGGTGCATCCGGCATTCTGGGCCGCCCCACCGGCGATACCATGCCCATGCTGGCCATGCTGGGTGCCATGCTGCAGCTGGCGGTATTTTTGGTGAAAACCGAATGGTACGACCCGCTGCACATCACGATTTTTGCAGGCCCTGCCGTGCTGCTTTTGTGCATGGATCAGGCGGGCCGCTATATGCAGGCAGCTTCGGCCTTTGAAAACAACGAGCTGATCCAGGCCGGGGTAGACCATGAGATCGCTTCCATTTGCACCGATCAGGACGAAACGCTGCGTTTGGCCGAGGGGCTGGACGAAGAAGACCCCATTTTGCTGCTCAGCCGCCCGGCGGGCCGCTTGCAGGAGTTTTTGCGCCGCAGCTATTCCGACAGTGAAAACGAATCGCGCCTGCAGCATCTCAGCTGGGCACTCACGCTGTGCGCCCTGTTGGCGGCGGCTCTGTGCGTCGGCCTTGGCGGCGATGCCGCCGGGGCGGTAAGCTCGGCAGCGGGGCTTTTGTGCATGGGTGCGCCGCTGGCTTCGATCTTGGGCAGCAGCCTTCCCATGGAGCTGTGCAGCAAGGGTGCTGCCCGGGTGGGCGCGGTGGTGCCGGGCTGGGAATCGGCCGAGGAGCTGGCAGAAAGCAATTTGCTGCACATTACCAGCGACGATCTGTTCCCCAGCGGATGCATTCATCTGCACGGTATCAAAACCTTCCGCAAAGAGCGCATTGACCTGGCTATTTTGTATGCAGCCAGCGTGATGCAATACAGCAGCAATGGCCTGAAAGAAGTGTTCATGGGCATTCTGCAAAACGACAGCCGCCTTTTGTTTAAAACCGAAGGCGTTACCAAAACCGCAGGCAAGGGCATTGTTGCGTGGATTGACAACCAGCGCGTGATCATAGGCAACCGTGAAATGATGGCCGAGCACAACATTGAAATCCCCAGCATGGACTATGAAAACCGCTACACCAAGGGCCAGCGAAGCCCGGTGTATCTGGCGGTGGCGGGCCGGCTGTACGGCATGTTCCTGCTCAGCTATGCCACCGACCGCACGGTACACTCCACCCTGCAAATGCTGCGCGCCGAGGGCTACAGCCTGCTGGTGAGCAGCGACGATTTCTGCATTTCCAGAGAAAATATTGAAAATGCCTATGGCTTAAACCCCGGCGAAGTGCGCCTTTTGAACAATGCACAGAAAAACCGTTTGGCGCCTCGGCTGGCCTTTGCCGAGGCATCCGGCGGCTGCATGGTGCATCTGGGCAGCTTTGCCAGCGCCGCGGGCGGCATTCGCGCCGCTTTGGCAGCCCGTGCAGCCGGGCGCGCTGCCAGCCTGATGATCACGGCATCGGTGGCGGCCAGCTGTGTGTTTGGCATAGCGCTGGCAGTTACCGGCGGCCTGGCAGGGCTTGTTTTGCCCGCCGTAGTGCTGTATCAGGCTGCATGGTGCGGCCTTACGCTGGCAGCCCCGGCCATGAAAAAATATTGATGCCGCCCTGTGCCGCTTATGCAGCGGCGCAAGGCAGCACCCACAGAACCCCGAATTGAATCAGTAAGGAGACGTTGTGTTTATTGAAGTTCTTCTCGAGGCACTGATCGACAGTGTCAAAATGCTGCCTTTTTTGTTTGCAGCCTATCTTATTATTGAATATATCGAGCGCCACCACGGCGAAAGCATTGAGCGTGTGCTGGCAGGCGGCGGGCGCTGGGGCTGCTTTGCGGCAGCGGTGCTGGGCTGTGTGCCTCAGTGCGGATTTTCGGCGGCGGCAGCCAACTTTTATGCCAGCCGTGTGATCACCATGGGCACCATGATGGCCGTATTTCTGGCCACTTCAGACGAAGCCATTCCGCTTTTGATCGCCGAGCCTACGCTGTGGCCCCAGATGATGTGTCTGATCGCGGTAAAAATTCTGTTTGCGCTGCTGTTTGGCCTGCTGCTGGATTTTGTGGTGTTCAAGCTGCTGCCCCCCAGCCTGCGCGGCGGCTTTCGCGGCCGTGCCGACGAGGTGGACTGCCACGAGGAACACGAGGAGCAGGGCAGCATCGTGTGGGCGGCGCTGCACCACACAGCCGAGATCTTTGGCTTTATTCTGCTGTTCAGCCTTGTGATCGGCTTTGTCATTGAATCAGTAGGGCAGGACACCTTTGCCGCCTTTTTGGGCGGGCTGGGTGTTTTGCAGCCCTTCGTGGCCGCATTGATCGGCCTGATCCCCAACTGCGCCGCCAGCGTAATGATGGTAAGTTTGTATCAAACCGGCGCCATCGGCTTTGCCTCTATGGTGGCGGGCCTTTGCTCGGGCGCAGGGGTGGGCCTGGCTGTTTTGTGGCGCGCCAATCCCAGCTGGAAGCAGAACCTGATGATCACGGTGCTTTTGTGGGGCATGGGCGCTGCCACCGGCCTTGTGCTGATGCTGCTGGGAATGTAAAATAACGCGAAAGAGAACATAAAACATGAAGTATAAGTTGCTGGTTTTTGATTTTGACGGCACGGTTCGCCCCACCGGGGAAGAAAGGATCACCCGCCCGGTGGCCGATGCCCTGAACGCCGTGCAGGCGGCAGGCGTAAAGCTGGCTGTGGCCACGGGGCGCTGCCGCGGGGCGCTGCCCCCCAAGCTGCTGCGCGGTGTGAAGCCGGATTATTTTATCTGTGCCAACGGTGCGCAGGTGGAAACCCGGCTGGGGGAGCGCCTGTATGCCGACACCATGACCCCCGAAGAAATGTACGCTTTGGTGGACTGGTGCGAAAACGATGAATATCCGCTGGCATTTGCCTTTGATGACGGCTATTATGTATATGTAGAGGCCGAAAGAATGCAGCGCTTTTATGCCGGTGTAGGCGGCCAGACCGCCAGCATGGTGTTTGACGGCGAAGATCAAGACCGCCATTTGCAGTCGATGCCGTTTGATGCTTTCAGTGAGATCACGCCCCAGGGCGTGCAGGGCTTCCAGCAAAAATACGGCTATTTGGGGCTTCGCTTTTTGCCCTATAATCCCACGCACTATGATGTGATCCCTCAGCGCGTGGGAAAATCCATCGGCCTTGCAGCACTTTTGGAAAAGCTGGGCATGGATGCCGCACAGGTGGCGGCGGTGGGTGACGGCGAAAACGATGTGGATCTGCTGGCCATGGCCGGCTGCGGCGTGGCGATGGGCAATGCACCCGAGCGGGTAAAGGCGCTGGCCGATGCCGTGTGCCCTCATGTGGACGAGGACGGTGTGGCTGCGCTTTGCCGCACGCTTTTCCCCGAGGCTTTCCCCAATGGCTGAGCCGCAGCGTGTGGGGCCGGGCTTTGCGCCCGTGGCCGGGCCCGAAAGCAGGGTGCTGATCCTGGGCAGCTTTCCCAGTGTAAAAAGCCGGGAGGTAGGCTTTTACTACGGCCACCCGCAAAATCGTTTTTGGCCCCTGCTGGCGGCGCTGCTGCAAAAGCCTGTGCCGCAAACCACGGCGCAAAAACAGCAGCTGATCCTGCAAAACGGGCTGGCTTTGTGGGATACGGTGTGCTGCTGCACCATTACAGGGGCCAGCGATGCCAGCATTCGTGATGTGCAGCCCAACGATATTGCAAAGCTGTGCCAAACCTATCCCATTACAAAAATCTTTTGCAACGGGGCGGCTTCGTGGCGGGTGTATCAGAAATACGCATGGCCGCAAACCCGCATTCCGGCTGTAAAATTGCCCAGCACCAGCCCGGCCAACGCCGCATGGGGCATGGAAAAACTGCAAAAAGTCTGGGGCGAGGCCCTGAAGGACTGCTGCGAAAAGAAACTGTAAAGGAGAATATACCATGAGCAAACAGATCAAAACCACCAAAAAGCCCGTGCTGCCCATTTATATGGCTGCGCTGGTGTGGGTGCTGTGCGCCGTGCTGCCGGTGCCGCTGCACACGCTGCCCGGCATTGCAGCCGCCGCTGTGTTAAGCCTTGCCGCATGGCTTTTGGGCCGAAAGCTTTGCCCCACTCGCGTGGAAATTCACGAAGTGGATTTTATGACAGGCAGTCAGGACACCGACGCCATGCTTTCGCAGATCAGTGCCCGGCTGGATCAGCTGCACCAGCTGAACGAGGCCATTCCGGACGAACAGCTTTCGCAGGCCATGACCCGGATGGAGCGCGCAGGCCGCAGCATTGTGAGCAAGGTGGAGGCCAAGCCCGAGCAGGCAAAGCTGATCCGCCGGTTTGCTGATTATTATCTGCCCGATGCCGTGCGCATTCTGGATACTTACGCCCAGCTGGAAAAACAGGATGTCAAGGGTGAAAATGCCGACCAGCTGCGCAGCGATATCTGCCAGAATGCATCCACCATTGCCGGTGCATTTGAAAAACAGCTCGACAGCCTGTATGCCGATGCCACGCTGGATATCGGCGCAGATCTGGATGTGCTGAAAACGATTCTGAAAAGCCAGGGGCTTGCCTGAAAAAGAGCATCTGTGCTTTATGATGAAAGTGCATCCGAAAAGCCGCCGATCTGCCTGCCTTTCGGATGCATATGAATAGGAGGATATAAACCATGCCCGAATTGAATCTGAACGATCTGAACACCGCCCCTGAGCTTACGCTGGATGCCCCCGCCGCACCCAGCCTGACACTGGATCCCGCTGCCGACGAAGCTGCCCAGCAGGCCGCACAGCAGGAGGCCAAAAAGGTGGAGCCCGTTACGGTGGAGGACACCCCCCTGAGCCCCGAGGAAAGAAAGATGGTGGCCGACTTTGCCGAAAAGATCGATGTGACCAACAGCCAGCAGGTGATGCAGTACGGCTCGGCCTGCCAGAAAAAGATCGGCGATTTTTCCGAAACCGCACTCAGCAAGGTGCGCACCAAGGATCTGGGCGAAGTGGGCGGTATGCTGGGCGATCTGGTGAACGAGCTGAAGCACTTTGATGCCACCGAGGAAAAGCCCAAGGGCCTGGCCGGGCTGTTCCACAAGGGCACCAGCAGCATTGAACAGCTGAAAACCAAATATGCCAAGGCAGAAACCAATGTGGAAAACATTCAGTCCGTGCTGGAGCAGCATCAGGTCACCTTGATGAAGGATGTGGCCATGATGGACAAAATGTACGAGCTGAATAAGGCTTATTTTAAAGAGCTGAGCATGTACATTCTGGCAGGCAAAAAGAAGCTGGCCGAAACCCGCGAGGGCGAATTGCAGCAGGCATTGGCCAAGGCACAGGCCAGCGGCCGCCCCGAGGATGCACAGGCAGCACGCGATTTGGCCGATATGTGCGACCGTTTTGAGAAAAAGCTGTATGATCTTGAGCTTACCCGCAATATCAGCCTGCAGATGGGCCCGCAGATCCGCCTTTTGCAGAACAACGACACGCTGATGGCCGAAAAGATCCAAACCACCATCATCAACACCATTCCTCTTTGGAAAAACCAGATGGTGATGGCTTTGGGCCTGGCACACAGCACACAGGCTATGCAGGCTGAGCGCGCTGTGAACGATATGACCAACGAGCTGCTGAAAAAGAATGCAGCCACCCTGAAGCAGAACACCATCAATATTGCCAAGGAATCCGAGCGCGGTATTGTGGATATTGAAACGCTGAAGCAGACCAACCGCAGCCTGATCGAAACGCTGGACGAATTGAATAAGATCCAGACCGAGGGCAAGGCCAAGCGCGAGGCTGCCACGCAGGAGCTGGGCCGCATTGAAGGCGAGCTGAAGCAGAAATTGATGGAGCTTAGATAATGGATAAAAAAGAAACATACGAGGCCACCGGCGCTCAGGCGGCGTGGTTTGGCAAAATAGAAAGCGCATTGCCGCCCTTTTTGCGTAAAAAGGGGACGGCAGTTCTGGTTTTGCTGCTGTGCGCGGTGCTTTCGGTTGCCATTAGCTGGATCAATGCCCCGGCCGATCTGGTGCAGATCGACCGCAGCCAGTGCGTGATCGATTCGGCCGATATTTTGTCCGACGAAACCACGGCCTATATGGAAAAACTGAATGTGGAGCTTTCCTCCAGCTGCTACGGCGCACAGATCGGTGTGATGAGCGTGAAAACCACGGGGCGCACCGATATTGAAAGCTATGCCGAGCAGGCATTTAAAGAGTGGGGCCCCGGCGATAAAAACGAGAACAACGGCGTGCTGCTGCTTCTTGTGCCCGGTGACGACAATTACTATTGCGCCACCGGCAAGGGCCTTGTGGATGCCATGCCCTCGGGCACGGTTTCGGCGCTTTTGAACGACAATCTTGAGCAGGCATGGGTGGAAGGCAGCTATGATGCCGGTGTGCAGCAAACCTGCCTTGCCATTGCACAGGAGATCGCCCGCGTTTACGGCGTGTCGCTTTCGGGCGGCTACGGCCAGGGGCAAACGGCAGCCGGGAATCAGGAGTATAACTACTATCCGCAGGAACATGTTGGCTACGGCGCAAGCTCGGCGGGCGATATTGTTTCGATTTTGATCTTTGTGGTGATCCTGATCGTGCTTGTGGTGCTGATCTCCAATGCGTTTCGCGGCGGTGGCGGCGGTGGTTACGGCTATCGGCGCAGCAACTTTTTCTTCTTCCCGTCCTACGGCGGCAGGCGCGGCCCTCGTCCGCCTCGCCCGCCCTATGGCGGCCCCGGGCCGGGCCAGCAGCCACGCGGCCATGTCCTCCAGCACGTCGCCGGTCAGCAGGATGTCCGGGTTCAGAATAAAGTGTACGTCGCTGGTTAGACGATCCAGCACATAGTTGTGGCCCTTGCCGAAGCCGATATTCTTTTCCAGCGGCAGCACAGTCACGCGGCTGTC
>OLGE01003332.1_pt1 | contig 12839 bp, 8 predicted proteins | sample 1605151 | NCBI WGS metagenome assembly OLGE01 (sample SAMEA3888912, study PRJEB22519) | human gut metagenome | biome: human gut; feature: human-associated habitat; material: faeces | place: Denmark | collected 2010
CAGAAGCGGTTGGCATCTGTTTCGTCCGGATAGAAAATTCCCTCGCCTGAATGGGTGCTGTTCAGCGCATCAACATAGGCATCTACAATTTTTAGTGCGTTGGTCGACACAACATCAGTGGACAGCGTATCGATATAGGCCAGCAGCGCTCCGGTTTCTTCGCCATTTGATTGTGCCGCACTTGTTTCCGGTTCTTCTCCGCTGTCAACGGCGCGCAACTGCATCTCCAGCTCAAAACGAGCAAGCTCATCGCTTGTCCATTCGACCATCCAGCCGTCCTGCACGCGAATATCAGACGGGAATACATTGAAGCTGTCGTTTTTATAGAGCCAATAGCATTCGCCCAGCAGTTCTGGATTCAAAATCACACTGTAGTTATCATCAAAATAGTCCGGGAAATACGGAAGTCCAGCCTTCTGCATACCTTCGGCATTCTGTCCATAACTGCCGGGCTCATCAATTACGCCGTTCCAATGCCAGCTGCGATACTCCCGAACTGTACTCTCCAGCATATAGATTGCAACATCGCATCCCCACGCGCCAGTCGGAGTGCCGCGATACGTCGCCGCGTTTGCCGCACAGAAGCAGCCCAGCCGTGCATCATAATATATGTAAAAATCCGTTCGACCGCCATCTGTAAATAGCCGAACCTGCCTCTCATCCTGAATTTCCGCATCATCCGAGACCGTATAACGATGCAGCCAAACTTCCCAGTATTCGCTCGCGTCCGCGATCATTGCAAACTGCATCGGCGTTCCATCCGGATTTTCCAGAATAACGCTTCGATAAAGCCGCTCGGTGTCTGCATCATAATTGGTGTTACCGGTGCTGTCAACGGCAGCAGGTAGCTCTGCAACGGCTGAATTCCCCTGAAGGATTTTCCGTTTGAGTTTGTTTTCTTCCCGAACCAGCAGTTCACTCTGCGTCTCACGGAAGCCCCGCGTCAGTACGCGCAAAGCAGAAGCATCATCGCCCTGCTGCGTATAAGCCTCCGCATATTTCAGATAGATAGTTTCCTGTTTCGGGTCAATTTCAATCGCGGCTTCAAAGGCCAGAATGGCCTCTTCATAATTCCCCTCGGACAGATAGCGCACGCCGAGGTCATATTGGGCCTGCCAATCGAGTGCTTCGTCCGCCCGGTCAGCTTCCGGTGCTTTTTGACACGCAGCAAGCGTCAGCAGAAGAATTATTGTTAAAAAAACACAAGTGAACTGTTTCATTTCCATTTCTCCTTTTATCATATTCACTGTCCATGCGGCGCGGCATGCAGTAATGAAGCATCACCAAGCACATAAAACTTTCCGCTGCGCGTTTTACATTTTCTGTCCGACATACATGTATTCTCGATTTGGAAACTACCTCTGACGCGAAGTAGATCGTCATTTAAGCTTGCACCATTTGTGCCGTAACTGTGATTTTCCGCCCCATTCTCCAGCCGTCACCACAACATCGCTCCGCTTTACTCCCGGAGCAGCCATGCTGTCTCGGCAGCCTCAAGCTGCTGCAGCGTGTCGGCATCGACAACGCCCGTTTGGGTAAGTGAATGGTTCTTTTGCCAGCGCATCAGCGCCGCTTCCGTAGCCTGGCCAAAATCGCCGTCCACGACCACGCCATCATAGTTCATGACAACCAACATAGCCTGTACATATTTGACGTCCTCTCCCTGGCTGCCGCGCTCCAAGGTGCGCTCCGGGCGGGGATAGAGGCTGCGGTCCGCTCTGGTTTCCGCGGTGATGGTATAGGGGTCGGCGCTGCTCCCGGCTTTCCCCACATGCACGATGATCCACCGGCCGTTCCGCTTTTCAAACGAAATGGTCTGGACAGAATCAAACTGCTCAAAGTACAGCAGGTCACATTCCGCTTCGCAGGCCGTTTCGTCGGAACTGACGATCCGCAGCGTCTGCGGATCGTAATCATATACGCCGTATCCGCGCCCGCCGCGAACCAGATACAGACCGCCATCGAATTCCAGAACGTTATCATTCAGTACGTCTGAAACGGTTGCGTAAGGGCTCTGCATAATGCCCAGACTGTCTACATCCATATATTCTCTCAGGTTATCCAGAATCTGCTCCTTGCTGGAATAGTTCGAAATCGTGTTATAGGAGCTATACGTTGGATCGATGGCCTCGTCCTCTGCAAGCGAACGTTCAAGCTCCGAGGTGGTCATCGGAGACGGCACAAGGCGCTTGATTCTTCCGTACTGGCCGTTTTCATAGGAAACGATCGCCATATACGATCCCTGGCCCTCAACAAAAAACGTCTCACCCTCGACCGCGTTCAGCCACGCCAGATTCTCCTGCAAAAGCGCCAGAAGCTCCTGCTCGCTCAGCTGCGGCTGTTCCGGCTGCCGGCTGGCCTGTATGGAATCGCGCAGGTACTTTCTGCAATTCTCCGGGGTGTTGGCTAGGAAGTGCAGCACGTATCCGTCGTCGCCTTCTGTGCAGTCGGCAAGGCGCCCGTTAAAAACAGCCTCGGAAACCTCCACATCATCGAGGTAGCATACCCGCTCACCGGACACATCCTCGGTTTTCGCGTAGCTCCAGAAATCATGATGCTCGATCTGCACGCCGTCCCAGCGGACATACTGCAGCTCGTAACCGGCAGACGTGCCGTGGCCCTCATTGACAATGGCCCCCGCCGTGGTGACGCGGACATCGGGATTGATCCAGGTATCGACAAAGCCGTGGTACAGCTCCGTCACCTGATCGTTTTTCCATGTATAGAGCGTATAATCGGTCAGCGCGATCTGCTCAGACTGCCCCTTCGTATCAATTTCACCGCAGATCAGCTCCGGCGTGCCGTCCTCGTCCAGATCGACAAGCGCAAAGCCCATCGTGCCGTCTGTGCCGAGCAGCGCGGCATAGGCGCGCAGCGCCTCCTGCGGCCAAAGCTCGCAGAGCGCCTGCAAATATCGTTCTTCACCCGTCTCGAGATAACGCGCCTGCAGCCGCTTCGCAAGCTCCTTCCCGGTTCCAAGCGCCCGGCTGCATTCGATCAGACGCGCAAGCACATCCTCGTCCTTTTCGAGCAGCTTTTCATAATAGGACTCCGCCTTTTCATAGTCCTGCGTACCGTAGTACGCATCCGCCGCGCGGCGGTACAGCTCGTCTGTCTCGCTCCCCCACTGCATTGCCGATTCGTAATCCTCCGCAGCGCTGCGGTATGCATCCGTCTGTTCGCTGCCCTGCGCGCTCTGCGCCAGCTCCCAGTACGCGTCGCCTCGCTGCTCATACGCCTGCGCGTTCTTCGGGTCGATCTCGATGGCTGCGGTAAAGGCCAGAATCGCCTCTTCATACCTTCCGTCCGACAGATAGCGCACGCCCAGATCGTACCGGGACTGCCACGTCGGCGCGGACTGCTCCTCAGCGTCAACGGAATGCGCGGAACAGGCGCTCAGCAAGCCGAGCAGCGCCAGCAGGAAACACATCATCTTTATTCTTTTCATACTTTTCTCCATTTTTTCCAAATATCTATAACGCAGACAAAAGGGGCAGCGTGGAAGCACTGCCCCTTTGTAATTCTGTCTTAGTTGAAGCTGCTCTGCATGGTCGCCTTCAGGCCCTGATCCGTGTTCTGCAGCTCGCGGGCCGCCGTATCCATCAGCGTTGCGTAGCCCTCCAGCATTTCAGAGAAGCTTGTGAAGCTGCTCTGCATACTCTCAAACTTTGCAACAAACGCAGCCTGTGCCTCGCCCTTCCAGGTCTCGTTCAGCGCAAGAATCAGCGAGCGCAGCCGCGCCATCGTGTCGTCATGCTGACTGCGGAGATTGCGGACCTCTGTCGCCTTGGAATTCAATACCTCGGGTGTTACCTGAATCAATGCCATGATCATTTCCTCCTAAATTATTTTATATTTTGTATTTTAAATTAATGGAATTCCTGTCTCAGCTCTTCGCGCTGCTGCTCCAGAAGCTCCTGGAACTCCACGCCTTCCTTATCCTGAAAACCAATGAAATACAGAACGGCGATCTGGTCGTGATTGAACAGGAACATCTTTTGCGGATCCAAAATACCTTCTGGATAGAAGCAGGCGCTGTAGTCCCAAACTTTTTCTGTTCCCATTTGCCGCTGCAGGCGGCCAACGATCATAACCCGTTTATTGCTTTCCTTCAGCAATACGACACTGCCGATCGGCAGCAGTTTTTCCTGACTCATTTTATGTCCTCCTTGTTATTCTACCAAAGCTTAGGAAGTTTGATCTTAAATGATATTTTTCCGCCAACGCCGAGCGCTGCACCAAGCGTGAACTTGAACTCGCCGTCGTCATATCCAACCTCAAAGGAAGCGCCGACCCCAATTTCAGCGGAAACGGTCGCCTCTGCTTTTACTCCAGCAACCGTACCTCCAACCGTACCTTCCACCTCGGCCAAAGACGCGCCTACTTCCGCTTTGCCAAGTACTGAAAGACCGTCGCTGCCATACTTTGCGCCAAAAGCAGCACCGGCATTTGCGTCAAGCAGCTTTACATTTGCGTCGACATAGCCGTTGTACTTCTCCGTACCAATGGTCGTATTATAATCGAATCTGGCGACTGTCGCGCCTGCCTCTGCCTTAACACCGACATTAAACAGATCGAATTTGTCGTCTCCGGTAACGCTGCCATCCATCTCTTCATAAAATGTGTCGCCGCTGGAGAGACTGGCTCCCGTTTTCATGCCTTCCTTTGCTGATGCTTTTTTGCTGCTTTCGAACAGATCCGCCGAGAAGCCTGCACCGGCATGAGCGCTGCCAATGGTCACGCCAGCTACCGTTCCAACCGCGACCGCTCCCCCAATCATGAACGCATCCTTGCCTGTGTTTTTTGCGAGATAGGCTTCATATTCGCCGTCCCCCGCTTCATAACCCAGCGCTTTTATATCGACCTCTGTCCCATTTTTCCCGTCATTCGGAATCGAATATTCAAAAACGTTTTTCCCGGATTTTTCTTTTTTCGCAAGCGTGACCCCGTCCTGTGTCGTATTGTTCTGGGAAATACCAAACGCCTGATTCAGCTCACTGACTTTCAGATTCTGGTCGATTCCTTTCAGTCCGACCGCTGTTGCGGCCATACCGGAAACTGCCGATTGCATATCATCGGCAAGATTATTCAGTCCCTTTGCCTGTCGGCCGAGCTTCTGGTCCGTCTGCGTGAAGCGGTCGCTTGCGGCAAGCAGCATCTGCGTCATTGCCTCCAGCTGGGTCTGCTCTGTCGTGCATCTGCGGGAAAGCGCCTCCAGCGACTGTCTGATCTGCTGCGTCGCCGCGATCTGCATATCCAGTCCGTTCAGGACGCTGGAAACATTCACGGCGACCGCGCGCATCGCACCCGACTGCTGTCTCAGCCGTGCCTGCGCCTGCTGGACGACTGCGGATTCAATTTTGATCTGCACCGGCACAACCTCCTTACCATTCGCCGCCTCCGCCGGAACCCGTCCCGCCTGACGCGGACATGGACGCCTTTGTTCGTGCTTCTGCGGCTTCAAACTCATCTGCGGCCTTGCGGATCGTGTGCGCAAGACGCGACAGCTCATCCTGGATCTTTCGGATCTCGCGCAGCCGGCGCTCGGCTGCCTGATCGTATGTATCGGCGGCTTCTCCGGCCCACACGCCGGCAAGCTGCTGCCGGAGCGCCTGAATGCTCTGCGCGATCTGACTGCATTGCTGCTCGCTCTGTTCAAGCTGTCTTGCCTGCGCACACGCATTTTCATAATCTATGCGGATCAGGCTCATTTCTGAAGCTCCTTTCCAAGGGTGTGTTTCAGGATGGTTCTATCTTACACTATGTAAAATAATTTGTCAATATGTTAATTCAAATACGTTGTAATATACAAAAACTGGCGCTGCAATTTGTTAAAAACAGCAAATTACTCCAATATAGCGCAGCCCTGCAGGCTTGCGCCGTCCCAGATCCCGCAGGACGCAAGCGTTCTGGACTCCGCAATGGGCGCTCCCTGGTCGTACAGGCGGATCGCAGTGCAGCTGCCGTAAACCTGCGGATACAGGGCGCGGAGCATTTCCAGAACACGCGCATTCACCTCCGCGACCGGCAGGAACGCCGGAAGCTCCACATCCAGCTGCTCGTCTCCGATGGTCAGAGTCACGATCACATTCTGACAGGCCTTCATTGCGGCGCGCCCTCCCGTACCAGCGCACGCAGCGTGCGCCGGATCTGCTCCGGCGTGCTCCTGCGGACGATCCAGTCCTCCGTCTCCTCCTCGCCGGGTTCCAGCCGGAGCAGCATATCGGAATCGTACACAAGACAAAGGCTTTCCAGCGTTCGCGTCTGCAAATGGACCGTGTTCACGCAGCAATAGCCGCACCGCCGTTCCAGACCGGCAAGCAGAAGCGCCGCCGCGTCCTCCGGCATTCCGGCTGCCAACAGCTCTGCCCGGCCTGCGTCTGTGTCCTTCAGACAGTGCTGCAGCAGCTCGTTTGTAAGGCTCCAGTGCGTCTGCGCCTCAGGGGCTTCCTGCGCTTTGCAGCACTCCATCAGCCTTGCAAGCGCCAGCTCTTCTATTTCCCCGTCCGCAGCTCCGGTCAGGCTTGCCAGCTCGCCATCCTTTGTCAGCTGCGCCCAGCAGCTCCCCTGCCGGTACAATACGACGGACGGCTCCGCCTGTCCGCAGTTGACCGCATCGACAGTCAGATACAAGTCGCATTCCGCACAGATTTCAATGAGCCGCCGCAGATCGCCGCGCACGATCGCCGCGCCTTCAAATTGCCGCGTGATCGCGCCGCTCTGCTCCAGCTCCTCCAGGCAGACTTCATACGCCGCCCGGATCTCCTCGTGATCCATCATCATAAACGGGTCGCGCACGCCAAAAAGATGCTCCGCGCCCAATTCGGACGCCAGCACGACCAGCGCTCTGATCGAGAGCCTGCTCCGCTCCATTTTCTCTGCCTCCTCTATCTCCTCTATTTTTGTACTGCCTTCAGCTTGACCGCATGGCCATCCTGAACCAGATAGCCCATGCCGGCGCCTGCATCCTGTGACGCGGCGCTGTACGCCAGATCGGTCCGGGCAAACATATGCGCCTGCGCGCTTCCGCCAAGCAGAAGGGTCGTTTTTCCGGTCATTTCCATGGTGAAGCGCTCGCCCGAGGCGGACAGCTTTGTAATGTCCGCCGCGTTTCCGCTTACGATCACCGCGACGCGCAGCCCTTTGCCAAGGACCAGAATGCTGGCCAGCCGCCGCAGCGTCTGGTCGTTGATTGAATCGATGCAGCGCTTCAGATCGTCAATGCAGATCAGGATCCACGGCCAGTCCGTGCTCCCGGCGCTCGCGTCCTTTCTTTTCTGCATCTCCGGCATCAGCGCGGCGATCTCACCGTCAAACGCCGCCGCAGCCTGCGCCTGCGCGCCGTGAAATACAATGTGCTTCGCAGGCGCAAGCTTTTCTGCGGCCTGCGCAAAAATGGCCTGAACGGTACTGCTTCCGTCCTGCGCGCAGGAGATCAGCAGAAACTGCTCCTGCGCAAGCGCGGCGAAGCACGGCTGCACGGACTGCTCCGTAAGACCGCAGAGGATCTGCTCCGACGGATATTCCCGCCAGTCCACGACCTCCGGCAGCACCGGAATCGGCGGCGGGCAGGCGCCTGTCCATGCCCCGCGCATCAGCCCGGCAAGCCGCCGGATCTCATTGACGCGGTCGATCTCCCGTTTTCCCGCTGCGGGAAGCGCCGTCTGGAATTCCAGCGGCGGAGTGCTTCTGACCAGACCGCGTCCGGCCAGATTTTCCGGCTCCAGACCGTTCGTTTTGCCGACGATCTGCGCGTAATCGCCGCGGTCCGTCATCCGCAGGCAGACAGCCGCCTTGATGTGCTGGCTGATCCGGTACGGCAGCGCGTTCACCGCGCCAGCGCTGACCAGCAGATACATCCCGCAGGCCGCGCCGTCCCGCACGAGCGTCTGCAAAAAGCCGTCGATATCCGGGTACAGCTCCAGCGCAGGCGCAACGTGATCCAGCAGAAGCACGATCCACGGCAGCTGCTCGCCGGTGGCTTCCCGGTAAGCGTCTATGCTGACGAGGCCCTGTCCGGCAAGCAGCTTCTTCCGGCGGTCCAGCGTGTCGATGAGCATGGTCGTCAGCTTGCTCTGCTTCTGTGCGTCGTCTCCGTCCACGATGCCGCCGACGTGCGGCAGCTCCCGGAACAGCCGGAGGCTCCCGCCGCCGAAGTCCATCAGATAGAGGTGCACCTGCTCCGGAGAATAGCAGAGGGAAAGGGACATGACCGCCGATTGCAGCAGCGTCGTTTTCCCGGTCGCAGGCGCACCGTAGACTGCATAGCTTCCGGATTCCGAGAAGTTCAGCGACATCGGGCGCTGCGACTGCGCCGCAGGATCGTCCAGAAGGCCGATGACGGCCCGCAGGCCCTGCTGCTGCGTTTCCCAATGCGCGCCGTCGAACGCCGCGCAGACGACGTCGCGCAGACGCAGCTGCTCGGGCAGCTTTGCCGTCCAGAGCTGCCGCGCCTTTTCCACGCCGCGCTCCCGGCAATAGCGGTCCAGATAGTCCACGACCGCATTGATCTCCTTTCGTTCGGAGCGGTATCCCGTTGTTTTTTCCGGTTCGTAGCAATGGCGGTTCCCGTACAGGTCCACCACAGCCGTCTGTCCGCCCGTCTGCCCCGCAGCCTCGCGGAACGGCTGATAGGGTGCGCCGCTCCAATAGGACTGGATCTGCTCATAGACCTCGTCCTCGCCCACCTGCACGTAGGCGCGGCCCGGCGTTGTGATCTGCGCCGCGTCGGTATGGTGCAGCATCTCCCGGCTGTCTGCGGCGTTTGCCACCTTCAAACACCAGCGGAAGCGCGTATTCGCGTTCATTTTATCGTCTACAACACCGGCGGGCTTCTGCGTCAGAAGGATCATATGGACACCCAGCGTCCGGCCAACCGCGAACACGCGATTGACCGCCTGCATGAATTCTGGGAACCGGTTCTTGAATTCCGCGAACTCGTCGATCACGATAAACAGATATCCCAGCTGCTCATCCGCCTTGCCCTCGCGCAGCAGCCGTCTGTAATCGGAGATATTGCTGACCTTCCAGCGGTCGAGCAGCTCCTTGCGCCGCGTCAGCTCGTATTCGAGCGCGATGAGGTTCCGGCCGATGCTCGTATCCAGATCGGATATGCGTCCGGCAAGATGCGGCAGATTCTGGAACGGGAGCAGCAGGCCGGTACCCTTAAAGTCGATCAGCACGAAGCTGACCACATCCGGTGGGAAGCGGACTGCCATCGACAGGATCCAGGACTGCACCATTTCGGACTTGCCGGAGCCGGTCGTGCCCGCGACAAGGCCGTGCGGCCCGTGCCGCTTTTCATGAATATCAAACAGGAACGGCGTGCCGTCGCCGCGAACGCCGATCGGGACCGCCATGCTGCGCTCCGGCTCTGCGTTCGCCCAGTTTTTATCCAGTGCCAGCTCCGAGGGCCGCGAAACGTGATAGCCCTGCAGGAACGACACCGAGCGCGGCAGCGCCGGAGCGCCCTTCGCCTCCATGCGGAGCGGCGCCATGCTGCGTGCGAACTGCTCGTACCGGGCCTGCGGCACCTGCTCCGGCTGGAACGGCTGCTTCCGGGACGCGTGCCTGCGCTCAAACAGCACGCCCACTGCTTCCCTGCAGTCCAGAATATCGTGGCATTCCTCCGGGAGCAGATCGATCCGGTCAAACAGGTACAGCACGCTGATGCCAAGCTCCCGGCGGTTTGCCGTCAGAAATTTCATAAACGCGTGCTGCGTGACCGTCTCCGGCGCTGCGCACACGAACAGGTACCACGGCTTTGCACGCGGCGCTGCGCCGAGCCCGGCGTTCTGTCCGGCAGCGGCCCGCGCCGAGAAGACCGGCTCGAGCCGTTCAAGCAGTGCGCGGATCGTTTCGGGCGTGTTTGCGATCAGGCGCGCCGTATGCCCCTCGTCCCAGCAATGCGGCAGCCAGCGGCAGAATTCCCACTGCGCAGTCTCCTCCTGCTCGCAGAGCACGACGATCCGCAGATCGCAGTAGCTGTGATGGGCCGCGGCCTGCACAATCAGATTTTTCCCAAGCGCGACGCAGCGCGCGCGCTTTCCCACAACGCCGCAGGACAGATGCTCACCCAGCGGAACGCAGATCGGGCAGTCCGGAACCATGGCGAACCGCTCCGCGATCTGCGTCGGCTGCTCCGCGAGGACGTCGCTTTCCAGCCGCAGCATCTGCTTCGGCGCCTGAACCGAGAAGCTTGCCGGGAGCGTTCCGCTGCCAACGCGCAGGGAAAGAAAATCCTCGTCGCGGGAGAGCCGCCCCCACAGCTCCCGGTCGACCGCCGCCGCTCTTCGGATGCACACATCCGTCGACGGGGACATATGTGCAAGAACGGTCTGCTGTTCGCTGCGAAGCGCCTCCAGCTCACGGACCTGCTCCTGCAGATACGTGCTGTATGTATCCAGCCGCAGCTGCTGCTGGGAACGGTACTTTTTCTTTTCACCCCGGTAGCGGAGGATCGATACCACCACGCCGATGATGGTCGTGGGGACGCTGAAATACAGCATGGTCATCACATTGGTGACCAGAAGGCACACCGCGACCATCACGATCACGCTGAGCAGCGGCGCAAGCAGGATATTCAGCCAGCTGACATTCGGCTTTCCGCCGATCGTCGGCGGCGCCTGCAGCTCCAGCGTTTTGCAGGGCGTTTCCTCCAGCAGGCGCGGCGACGGCTTAAAGCAGAACGGATATGGATCGTCCGGCGACACCGCCGTCCGTTTTTCGGGCGCAGCGGCCGGCTTCACGCGCACAGCCTTGCTGCTCCACACGAAGAGCCGGTCCCCGCTGACGCGGAGCTGGCAGAAGCCGATTGAGAGCACATCCCCGTCGGCAAGCACGCCGCTTCCGGCAAGGCGCATATTCAAATAGGTGCCGTTCCGGCTTTTGAGATCCTGAAAGCGCCACCGGCCATCCTGATAGAACAGCGCAGTATGCTTTCCGGAGATCTGCTGATCCGCGATCTGGATATCGCAGTCCGCGTTCCGGCCGATCGTGAGCCGTTCCGTCCCGGTCAGCGGCACCGGAACGGCGGCCTTTGTGCGGCACGGGTACGCCGTAAGCGCGAGATGCGCGTCCGGATCCAGAACGAGCGATTTTTCATACGGGAGCTTCTCCTGCCGGAACCCGGCGCCGGACACGGACCAGCTATCCGCGTCCGTTTTGACCGTGATCGTCTTTTTTCCAAGACAGGCAGCGGCAAGCTGGATGGTGCAGCCCGCAGCTTTTCCGATCGTGCACGTTTCGCCTGATTGGAGCTTCGCCTCAAGCAGCCGCTCCCGGTCATAGATGCGTATGATGATCTCCATATCTGCGTCTCCCATCAACCGTTATTGCCTGAATTGATTCAGGTCAGTAAAGGAAAAAATACGCGCCAGCTCGTCCGTATAGATCCCCATCACAGGCAGAAGCTTTGCGGTCTGCGCGTTTTGCAGGAACAGGAACAGCAGAGACAGGAAATTCGTCCAGCTCAGCTCCCGCGACTGATTTTCAATCGAGGAGATCGTCTGCCGCGTAACGCCGATGCAGTCCGCCAGCTGCGTCTGCGACAGGCCGAGCCGTGCGCGCAGCGCCGGAAGATTTTCCGCCATCGCCTGTGTATATTTTTTTCGATCCAGACTCAGAATTCCCAGTGGCTCCATGTAATTGCCTCATTTCCAAAATATCTCTAAATTTATCATACCAAATGGCAGTCAGATTGTCAATTTTCCCATCATAAAATCCCGTGTCAGTGCCTCCCGGAGAAGCAGCCGTTCAACAGAACGAGGCTGCCGCAGTTTTTTATCTGCGGCAGCCTCGTTGTTTTTACGCAATATCGTACTGACTTTTATAGATTTCGTAATAGAAGCCCTTTTTCTCCAGCAGGTCGCGGTGCTTGCCCTGCTCGACGATGCGGCCGTCGCGCAGGACCAGAATGAGGTCGGCGTCGACGATCGTGGACAGGCGGTGGGCGATGATGAAGCACGTCCTGCCGCGCATAAGGCGGTCCATGGCCTTCTGGATGAGAAGCTCCGTGCGCGTGTCGACATTGGACGTCGCCTCGTCGAGGATCAGCAGCTCCCGCTGCGCGAGAAGCGCGCGCGCGATGGTCAGCAGCTGCTTCTGGCCGGAGGAGATGGACGAGGTATCGCTGCCGATGACCGTATCGTAGCCCTGTGGAAGCGTGCGGATAAAGTGGTCACAGTACGCCTCGTCGCAGGCGCGGATGATCTCCTCGCGCGTCGCGTCCGGCTTGCCGAAGGCCACGTTTTCAGCGATCGTGCCGCCGAAGAGCCACGTGTCCTGCAGGACCATGCCGAAGCGGTCGCGCGTGGAGGCGCGGGAATAGTCCGCGATGTCGCGCCCGCTCAGCAGAATACTGCCGGAATCGACGTCATAGAAGCGCATGAGCAGATTTACAATTGTTGTCTTGCCCGCGCCGGTCGGGCCGACGATGGCGACGTGCTGGCCCTTTTCCACGTGCAGGTTCAGATCCTGAATGAGTTCGGTGTCCGGCTCGTAGGAGAAGTCCACGTGGCGGAACTCTACGCTGCCGTCTCCGCCTGCGGGAAGCTCCTGTTCGATCGGCGCTTCCTCCGGCAGCTCCAGCAGGTCGACAACGCGCTTTGCAGCTGCCTTGGCCTGCTGCAGCGTGCTCAGGCCGTTGGAGATCTGCTCGAGCGGCTCGGAAAACTGCCGCGCGAACAGCACCAGCGTCACGATCACGCCCACCGGAACGCCCTGCCGCACGATGAGCCAGCCGCCCAGCAGGTTGATGGCGATATACGCCAGCGAATTGGACGCGGCAATGACCGGCTGGACGATGGCGGAGAGATAGGTTGCTTTCGCCTCGGAGACGC
>OLGE01003348.1_pt1 | contig 12786 bp, 15 predicted proteins | sample 1605151 | NCBI WGS metagenome assembly OLGE01 (sample SAMEA3888912, study PRJEB22519) | human gut metagenome | biome: human gut; feature: human-associated habitat; material: faeces | place: Denmark | collected 2010
TTTAATTTCCCATAAAGACTTTTTAGCGAAAGTACAAAGCACCCTTGATGATGAAAGAAAAAACTTCAAGAACTCTTTATTCCATGATGCTCATTTTACGCAGTGTACCAACAAATCACTTCGAACAGAATATATTCAGCGTATATGGAATGATCCTCAACATTCCAATGTTCGCACTTTGTTTCACGATCCTCTCAATGACTATTCTCCGGATACCCCTTCCAGCAGTTTTAAGACTTTTATCGAGGCTTCTTATAGTGAATACAGAAACCTACTGCGTCGCGGACTTATAAAATCAGAATAATTAAATAGCCTAAATATTTCAGGAGGATAACGAAATGAATCCGAATCCTTATTTCAAAAGCATCATCGACCAGGACCGCGAGGCCGTCATGCGCTCGCTTGAGAAGGCCTACTGGCTGGCCAAGGAAGACAACCAGAAATACACGCCGAAGAAGTACAGGAAGTGATGGGATGGATTCGATACAGCTCTATGAGGCCGCGCGGCGCATCCAGCCGAGTGCCAGCCACGCGATGATGGCGCTCGCGCAGGAGCTCGGCATCCATGTCGAATTCGCCGATGACTACAAGAACCTGCTCGGCATGTACTTCAACCGCTGGCACCACCGTTTCATCTTCCTCAACAGCCGCCTTGACGAGGACTGGCTGCCGATGGTGCTCGCGCATGAGATCGGCCACGACCAGCTGCACCGCGAGCTCGCGAAGACTGGCCTGCAGGAGTTCGAGCTCTTCCGCATGAGCAGCCGCACGGAGTACGAGGCGAACGCCTTTGCCTCGCATCTCCTGCTCGACAACGATGAGGTCTACCGCCTCGTGCGGGCGGGCGAGGATATGGAGACGATCTCGAAGCGCTTGCGCTGCAACATCAACCTCATGCTCATCAAGATGCGCGAGATGGTCGCACTCGGCTACGACCTGCGCTTGACCGACACGGCGGACAGCCAGTTCTTCAAGAAGGTCCGCGCCTGAAGCAGTATCCAGATAGAAAAAATCCTGTCCACATCGCGGCTTGCGGTGTGGACAGGATTTTTTGCTTGCTTGTCATTTCTTGCGCGGGTAGACGCCGATGGTCCATTCGTTGAGGATGGGCAGGCGCTCGCCGAGCTTGCGGCAGATGGCCGCTGCCACCATGGAGAGCCCGAGGATCGCGACGGGGGCCGTCATGAGGGGGCCGCTCTTCTGGAGCAGCGTGGCCGCGTAGGTGATGAAGAGCGGGTGGACGAGGTAGGCGAAGTAGGAGTGGCGTCCGAGCTGGTGCAGGACAGGATTGAGCCAGGAGGGGTACTTCTGGTACGTGAAGATCGTGAAGAAGAAGACCGAGCTGGCCAGTGTGTAGAAGAGGCCCGCCGGGCTCAGCTGATGGGCCGTGTTGATGGCCTCGAGTGGCGTGTAGCCCGTCTCGACGATCAGCTGGTAGTAGTAGGCCAGGAGCCAGATGAGCGATGCCCAGAAGAACACCGTGATGGCGCGCCTGTTCTCCTGCATGAAGCGCTGGAATCCCTTGATGTGCACCGCGAGATAGCCGCCGAGCACGAAGATGAAGACGTAGTGCACGACCCAGTAGTTCAGGCGGTACATGAGGAACGGCTTGAGAAAGGAATGGTCGGGCAGCGCGTAGACGAACGTGTTGAACGCGACGGAGAAGCTCGACCAGTAGTCGAAGCCCAGCTGCGCGACGAAGAGCAGGATCAGGCTGGCCTTGCCCGCACGCCGCACGATGGCAATCCAGAGCGGCATGAGCAGGTAGAACCAGATCAGGATCACGAGGAAGTAGAGCTGGTATTTCGCCGTGCCGAAGAACAGGATGCTCAGGAGGTGCAGCGGGTCGGGGAAGCCGACGCCGTAGAAGAGGCCATCGTGCAGGAGGTAGAAGGCAGACCAGACGAGGTACGGCACGAGGACCGTGCGGAAGCGTTTCTTCATGAAGGCCCTGTAATCGAGCGGTTCATCGATGTTGAGGTTGTAGAAGAGCCCGAAGGCCGAGATGAAGAAGAAAATGGGCACGCTGAAGCGCGAGGCCACCTCCAGCAGGGCAATCAGATGGATGTTGGCCGTCTGGTTCATGAGGTACTGCGAACCGACGTGGATGGCGATGACACCCATCATCGCGATGCCGCGGATGTATTCGATGGCAGGCAGGCGTGGCTTCCTCTTTTTCGCGGGGGCCGCTGCCAGGGATTCTTGCTCAGTCAAAAGAAAAACTCCTTACTTCTTGTGTTGCGGGCTGAACTGGCTTTGTCAGCTTGTTCAGTCGCTGAGGATGAAGTCAATGTGGACGTTGGCCGTCAGGGAGAGGCTGCCCGGCGCGATCGGCGTGGCGGCGTCCTTAGCAACGGCCATGAGCATGTTGCCACCGAAGCGGCGCGTCTCGATGTAGCTCTCGCTGACATTTTGGATGCCCACGATGCGCTTGCCGAGGCCCTTAGCGATGATGTCCGCTTTGTCGCGCGCATCCTGGACGGCGTTCAGCAGGGCGACCTTGCGGACAGCCTTTGTGTCGCTTGCTGAGAAGTCGAGCGAGTTGATCTCGTTGGCACCGTTATTCAGGGCAGCGTCGATGACCTTTCCCGTCAGCTTGATGTCGCGCACGACGACAATGACGGAGTTGTTGACCGTGTAGCCCGTGACTTCATTGCGGCGGTCTTTGTCCGTGCTGTAGTTCGGGTAGAAGGAGTAGTTGCGCGTCTGGATGTCCTTCTCTGCGATGCCGAGGCCGCGGACGGCGGCCTGGATCTGGTTCGACACCCAGGCATTGTCGTTCTGCGCCTTGGCTGCATCCTTGCCCTGCGTCGTCACGCCAATCGTGACGGTCGCCATGTCCGGCGCCGCCGTGCCCGTGCCCTGGCCGTCGACCGAGAGCGTCGGGCGCGGCGTTTCCTGCTGCGGTGCGGCAAAGGCTGCGCTGCAGCTCATCAGGAAGAGCGCGCAGACGAGCGTGAGGATGTGAACTGTCTTTTTCATGGTGAAACCTCCAATCATTTGGTAAAGATGGCTCTATTCTAGCACATTTTCCACGCTGGCGCATGAAAATTCGCGGGAATGTCCGTGAATCGTAGACAGCAGAGGGGCGGAGAAGTGTGTGCTTTCTGTTTTTTTCGCAAATAGCGGCAGGATTATCGGGGCAGAGGGGAGAATATAGAAAGCAAGGTAAATGCATGTGATGTGTATAATGTATTATAGATGAGAATTTCAGATAGGAGATGCTTTATCATGATGGCGTTGAATTTCCAGGCGGCCAAGCACAAGAAGATGATCATGGAGCGCACGAAGAACTGCACCGTGCGCCTCGGCGATGTCAGCAAGCTCTATCCGGAGGGCTCCATTGTCTGGATCACCTCGGGCAAGAAGGGCGAGCCGAAGCACCGTATCTACACGGCCTACCTCGACAAGGTCCGCGTCAAGACGATGGGCACGCTGACGAGCGCCGACCTCGGCCACCAGAACCCCGAGATCAATTCGCGCGAAGAGCTCATCGCCGACTTCGAGCGCATCTACAAGCGCCGCATCCTCATGGAGGATACGGTGACGGTCATCTACTTCAGCGAGGTGCACAACGATCTCAACGAGGAGAAGGACGACTCGGCGGAGTGACTTTTGGCAGAACGAAAGGGATGGGCGGGGATTTTCCCCGTCCAAAACTTTTTTTCAAAAAGGTGTTGACAATGTGCGGCATCGTCCGTATAATAATACATGTCGCAGAAACACAGCGGCACAAAAGAAGAACGGCCCGGTAGTTTAGTTGGTTAGAATGCCGCCCTGTCACGGCGGAGGTCATGGGTTCAAGTCCCATTCGGGTCGCCACTTGTTTATTACACAGTAATGTGTTATAATATTATCTAACTTGTGAAATGCCTCGGTAGCTCAGTCGGTAGAGCAGGGGACTGAAAATCCCCGTGTCAGTGGTTCGATTCCGCTCTGAGGCACCACTTGACATCATGCCCGCTATGCGGGCTTTTTTCGTATGTATATATCGGAGGTATTCAATGGAGGCCCTTCTCGCTTCGTTCCTCGTGGTCTTCCTGGCAGAGCTTGGGGATAAGACGCAGCTCATTGTCATGGCGTTCACGGCCAAGTACCGCTGGCAATCTGTCTTTGCCGGCATGACGATCGGCATCTTCCTCGTGCATTCGCTGGCTGTAGCTGTGGGCTCTCTGGCAGGACAGCTCATCCCGGTCCATCTCATGACGGTCATCGCATCCTGCTTGTTCATCGGCTTTGGCGTCTGGACGCTGCGCGGTGACGATGAGGAAGAAGAGGAGGCGGCAACGTCGCGCTTCGGTCCGCTGCTGACGGTCGCCATGACGTTCATCGTCGGTGAGATGGGCGACAAGACGCAGTTCGCGGCGATGACGATGGCAGCGCAGTATGATTCTTGGCCAATGGTCCTCTTGGGAGCTGTGGTCGGCATGGTGCTCGCTGACAGTCTCGGCATCCTTGCGGGGGCTTTCCTGCACCGTAAATTGCCGGCCAGGAAGATGCGCTACCTGTCGGCTGGGATCTTCCTGTTCTTCGGTGTGTTGGGCCTGCTGCAGAGCGCGTTCCAGGGCGTGTTCGCGTGACCGTTTTCCTTGTATTTTCCAGATTGTGATGTATAATGAGTGTAGTTTGAGATATCGATAAAAAGAAAGGAAGACTTGCAAACATGGAACAGTTTTCGACGATGTTCTTGGAGTTCATTGCCTCGTGGGGGTACTTCGCGATTGCCATCCTCATGGCTGCGGAGAATGCCTGCATCCCGATTCCCAGTGAGCTCATCCTCGGCTTTGCGGGTTATCTGATCTTCTCGGGGCAGCTGACATTTGCAGGCGCCCTGACGGCGGGCATGGTCGGCGGCATGCTCGGCTCGATCTTTGCCTATCTCGTCGGCCATTACGGCGGACGCAGTTTCGTCGACCACTACGGCCATTACTTCTTCATCAAGAAGTCGCATGTCGATGTCGCGCAGAACTGGTTCGACAAGTACGGCCTCAAGGCTGTCTTCTTCAGCCGCATGCTGCCGGTCGTGCGCACGTTCATCTCGTTGCCGGCAGGCTTTGCGCATGTTGACATGAAGCGCTTCCTCATCCTGACGTTTGCGGGCGCACTGCCTTGGACGGCCCTGATCCTCTACGCCGGCATGATGCTCGGCGAGAGCTGGAAGGTCCTCACGCAGATCGGCCATGAGGCGAGCATTGTCTTCGTCGTGGTCGCCGCCATCGTCATCGGCGCCCTCTACATCCGCCATAAGAAGAGAAAAAACGCGCAGGAAAGCGTTGACGCAGAGTAAACACAAAGAAAGAAAAGCCATCTCCGAGTCCATGCGGCTTGGAGATGGCTTTTTGTTGCGCGCTTCTCAGCGCAGCAGGAAGAAGAGCGCGGGGAAGATGACGGGCAGGAAGGCCGCTGTCGTGATGACGAAGGAGGCGACGGAGAGGTCGGTCGTCAGGTGGTAGAGGTGCGCGGTAAGCACGGCGTTGATGGCCGTCGGGCAGAAGGCGCAGATCAGCAGGGTGCCCTGTACAACGGGGTCGCTGACGAAGAGGTAGATCAGCACGCCGAAGATGGCCGGTGTGATCACGAAGCGCAGGGCGGTCAAGGAGCGCACTTGGCGCTCGTAGCGGCGCACTTGCCCAAAGTCAATGAGGAAGCCGACGGGCAGCATGGCAATCCAGGCGGCGATGTGGACGAGTCCCTGGAAGACGGTGCCGAGCGCGGCCGGGCGAGCGATGCCGAAGGCGTTGAACAAGAGCCCCACCGCGATGCCGAGCAGGCTCATCTGATTGAGCGAGAAGAACATCTCGCAGAAGCTCTTGAAGCGGTTCGTCTTGCGGATGGCGTGCGTGTGCTTTATGTAGCAGTACTGGGCCATCGGGAAGATGACGAGCACGAGCATGATGTTCTGGCACGTGCCGATGATCTGCGTGTAGGCGAAGCCCTGCTCAGCATAGAGGATGAAGGCGCAGACGCCGCCGAGCGTGCCGATGTTCGAGAGCATGGCACTCGCGACGTAGGCGCCGCGGTCGAGCCAGCTCGCATAATGCCTGGCGAAGAGCAGGCTGCCGATGGCGCCCGGCACGAGGATCAGCAGGAAGCCGAAGAGCGGGACGATCAGCAGGTTCCACGAGATCGGCAGGACCCAGAAACTCAGCAGGGCGAGGATGGTGTAGATGCAGACGACGTTGAAGCGGATGAGCTTGTTGATGGACTCGTCAGAGACGAGATGGCGCTGGTGCAGGTAGTAGCCGACGGCCAGCGGCGCGATGAGGTCGGTCAACACGAAGATCAGCCGCAGATTCATAGCGTCCATGTGGTCACTTCTTTCTAGATATCGGATCGATAAATTACGTTATCACATTAATCCTAGCATGTTTGGAAGGGCTTGTAAATCGAGGGGCTTGTGTTATACTTTGCATGAGGCAATGGGGCCTCGGGAATCAGGAGGGTATTGTGCGTAATCTCGTCATTGGATCGTGTCTCTTGTCCCTGGCCGGGAGCATCTGGGGCGGCATGTTCATCGCCGTGCGGCTCGCAGTCTTTGTCATCCCGCCGGTGCCGCTTGTCTGGATGCGCTACGGGACGGCGCTGCTGGCCCTGACCATCCTGATGGTCATTACGCATTCGTCCTGGCATATCGACAAGAAGGATTGCAAGCTGTTGCTCTTGTCCGCTCTTTCCGGCCAAGTGCTCTCCATCGTGACGCAGGAAACGGGTACGATGATGACTTCCGCGCAGACGGGCTCGGTCATCACGGCTGCCACGCCCGCGTTCATGGTCGTCTTCGGCTATGTCCTTCTCCATGAAAAACTCACGGCAGGGCGGATCATCTCCGTCGTTCTCGCCACGATCGGCGTTCTGTTCATCGTCCTGGATCCGGATAACTTTGAGATCAATCCGCTCGGAGGACTCTCGCTGTTCGTGGCAGCCGTCACATGGGCCTTCATGTCGGTCCTCTTGAAATTCCTTTCGGAGTATCCCGTCATCACGGTGACGTTCTACAGCGTGCTCATCGCCTTCTTGACGCTGACGCCGTACGGCCTTTACTGGCTGCTGACTTCTGCGGATTACGCGGCGATGTCAGCGCCGTCCGTCTGGGGCTCGGTGCTCTACCTCGGCTTCATCTCGACGACGGCCGGTTTCTGTCTCTGGAACAAGGGGCTCCTCTATATGGATGCCTCGCTTGGCGGTCTCTTCATGTTCTTCCAGCCGACCGTCGGGACGTTCCTCGGCTGGCTGCTGCTCGCTGAGCCAGTCACGCTCTACTTCTGGATCGGCTTCACGCTGATCGCAGTCGGTGTCGTGCTCGCGCTGCGCGGAGGCAATACGACGGCTGCCGAGAAGCTCGCGCGCTGTCATCAGGACAGCGGGAAGGCCTCACACCCCGGCGGAGCCTGAATGCGATGGCACTTGAATAATGCTTGCATTCGAGCGCAGCTCGTGGTATACTAATTTAGTCGCTGAAAAGCGAAGATGTAACTCTGCTCCTCGTAGTGGGGGAGCCAAAGACCAAAGAGGGAGGTGATTTCGTGAGAAAGTACGAAGTCATATTTATCGTGAAACCGATGGAAGAGGATGCAACGAACGCTGTCATCGAGAAGTTCAGCAACCTGATCCAGAACAACGGTGGTACTATCGATAAAGAAGATCGCTGGGGCAAGAAGCGTCTTGCTTATGAGATCAAGGACTGCACGGAAGGTTTCTACTGCCTGTTCAACGTTACGTGTGAGCCGGCATGCGTTGCTGAGTGCGACCGCGTCATGAAGATTACGGACGAGATCCTCAAGCACATGATCGTCAAATCCGACGAGGAGTGAGCGAGAGACTTGTAGAAGTCTTCAATTTCTTTAAGATGTACTACACCATATGGGTGTCAGGGAGGCATACCTCATGAACAAGGCAATACTGATTGGACGTCTGACTCGTGATCCTGAGGTCCGTTATACGCAGTCTGGTGTGGCTGTATGCACATTCACACTGGCTGTTGACCGCCGTTTCGCTCGCAGAGATGCCAATGATGGCCAGCCAACGGCGGATTTCATTCCCATTGTGACCTGGCGCAAGCTTGCTGAGATCTGTGGTAACAACCTGATCAAAGGCCGCCGCATCTCGGTGGAAGGCCGCATCCAGGTCAGGAACTACGAGGCACAGGACGGTTCGAAGCGTTATGTGACCGAAATCGTAGCAGATGAGATCGAGTTCCTCGATTCGAGAAACTCGGCTTCGCACGAGGGTGGTTTCGGTGGTGCTCCGGCACCACAGCAGCCGCCGCAGTCCAAACCGACTGATGCTGGCTCGTTTGGTCCGTCTATCCCTGATGAAGAAATCCCATTTTAAGACTGGAGGGGAATTACTTTGATGAGACGTGACAGAGGCAGAAGACCTCGCAGAAAGGTCTGCTCGTTCTGCGTAGACAAGGTCGATCATATCGACTATAAAGACGTTGCAAAACTGCGCCGCTTCGTTACGGAGCGCGGCAAGATTTTACCGCGTCGTATCTCCGGCAACTGCGCTAAGCATCAGCGTCAGGTGACGGTTGCAATCAAACGCGCACGCAATATCGCACTGCTGCCGTTTACTGCAGAATAAGATGATGAAGTGCTGTACCTCGGTACAGCACTTTTTTTGTTGAGTATCCCGTATGGAAAGGGGGAACATCATGCATAGGCGCATCGAGAGTGCCATGACCATGATGACAGATCCACGTCATTTCAAATTGCGCCTCTTCATTGAGGGCAATATCATCGGCATTGCCACGGGCATGGTTATCGCATTGTTCCGCTATCTGCTGGAGCTGTCGGAGGAATACCTGCCCGTGCTCTACCGCTGGCTGCCGGAGCACATCGCCTGGATTCCCGTGTGGTTCCTGCTGCTGGCCATCTGTGGCTGGGTCCTCTACCGCATCGTGCGCAGGGACGGCATGACCTCAGGGTCAGGCATCCCGCAGATCAAGGGCATCCTGCTCGGCGAGATGGACATGAACTGGGCGCGCGTGCTCATCCTGAAGTTCACAGGTGCCGTGTTCGGCATCGGCGCGGGCATGTCGCTCGGCCGTGAGGGCCCGAGCGTCCAGCTCGGCGCCTGTCTCGGCCAGGGCCTCGGTCGTCTCACGCACCGCTCGTATGCAGAGAGCCATTACCTGCTGACGGCCGGCGCAGGTGCGGGCCTCGCGGCTGCCTTCAACGCGCCGCTGGCCGGTGTGATCTTCTGTCTGGAGGAGCTCACCAAGAACTTCTCAGCCTTCGTGCTCATGGGCGCGATATCGGCGGCCGTCACGGCGACGACGGTCACGCAGTACTTCTTCGGCATGCAGCCTGTCTTCCACATGGGCGTTGTGCCGGTCATCGACACGGGACACATGTACATCCTGCTCATCGTGCTCGGCGCCTTCGTCGGCCTCTTGGGCCTCGCGTTCAACCCGATGCTCACGCGCTCACAGGACTTCTACAAGAAGATGCCGGCGCGCTACCGTCCTCTCGTGCCGCTCTTCTGCGCCGGCGTCCTGGGCTTCTTGCTGCCAGAGATCCTCGGCGGTGGCAGTCGCCTCGTCGATTCGCTCGTCGTGACGGACTACACGCTGGCCTTTCTCGCTCTGCTGCTCTTGGCAAAGTTCCTCTTCACGATGATCTGCTTTGGCTCGGGCGTGCCGGGCGGCATCTTCCTGCCGATGCTCGTGCTCGGTTCGGTCGGCGGCGCTGTCTTCGCCAAGATCGCGATCTTCTTCCATTGGATGCCGGAGCTCTTCGCTGTCAACTGCATCGTCTTCGGCATGGCGGCGTACTTCTCGGCTGTCGTCAAGTCGCCGATCACGGGCAGTGTCCTGATCATGGAGATGACGGGTTCCTTCGAGCACATGCTCGCGCTGATCATCGTCTCGATGACGGCCTACCTCGTCTCGGACCTCACGGGCGGGGAGCCGGTCTACGACATGTTGCTCTCTAAAAGCCTGGCCGTGCGCGATAAGATCGCGCGCCGCATCCGCCACCGCCGCATCCTCCTCGAGGTGTCAGTCGGCGTCAAGTCGGCCCTCGATGGCGCTGTCGTCGCACAGGCCGGCTGGCCGTCTAGCTGCGTGCTCGTCAATGTGCGCCGCGGCCCGCAGGAGCTCGCGCCGCGCGACGAACTCCGCCTGCAGTCAGGCGATGCGCTCTTTGTGCTGACGGATGCCGATGATACGGCGGCCCTTCAGGGCCTGGCCGCCGAGCATCCCGACCAATGAGTCGACTTCATGTGGATAAAACAGCCAAAATCCTGCATAATCTTCCATGTTTGTGATGAGATATGAGAGTTTTTTGCAGAAAGGCTTGATAATTTTTCTCTTATCTAGTACAATAATCGTACAACAAGAGCAAACAATAAAAGCAAGTGTTTCATAGGAGTGGTTAAATATGTTTTTGGAAGAACGTCAGGACATCATCCTGAGCATGCTGGCACGTGACGGCAAGGTCCGCGTGCGCGACCTCAGTGAGAAGTTCAAGGTCACGGAAGACTGCATCCGCAAGGATCTCGGCGCCCTCGAGAAGAAGGGCAAGCTCAAGCGCACGTACGGCGGCGCGGTCCGCATCCGCGAGAACAGCCACATGGTCGAGGTCAGCAAACACCGCAATACGGATGTCGAGGCGAAGCAGCGCATCGCGCAGGCAGCGGTCAAACTCATCCACGAGAAGGACATGGTCTTCCTCGACATCTCGACGAGCAACCTCGCCATCGCGGAGTTCCTCGTCAAGATGGAGCTCGAGGTCACGGTCGTCACGAACATGATCGACATCCTCGTTGTGCTCGCGCGCAACCCGAAGATCCGCGTCGTCTTCGCTGGCGGCAAGATCAACAAGAGCCGCGACGGCTTCTGGGGCGGTATGACGCTCGACTTCATCTCGCGCCTCAAGCCGGACATCGCCTTCGTCGGTGCAGTCGGCGTCGATGTCAAGGAGAACAGCGTCTCGACGTACGATATCGATGATGGCATCAACAAGGCAGCCATCATCCGCCACAGCAAGAAGGCATACGTCGTCGCAGAGGCACGCAAGCTCAGCACGGACGGCAACTACAACTACACGACGCTCGACACGCTCTCGGGTCTCATCACCGATTCGGAGCCGGCGGCGGACATCCGCGCTGCGGCGGATTCGTACGGCGTGGAGATCATCCTGCCATGATGATCTCTATGCCCGCATGTCTGTCACGGTTCAATTGGAAAACTCTATATACGGGCATCCTGGAAGGACTGAAGGTATTTGCGTTTTACCTCGCAGTCCTTTCCCTTTTTCGGGGCTTCTTCATCGCCTGGATGGCACCGTACATGGGACCGGGCACGGGGGGTCATGATATCTTCCTGGCGCTCTGGCGCGGCTTCCGCCTCTCGATGCAGACGGCCGGTGCCCTGACGCTCGTGAGCTTTGTGCCGGGGCTTTTGCTGCACTTCTTCAAGGCGCAATGGGGGCGGCGCGTCGTGCTCGCACTGAACGGCGTGCTGCTTTCGGTGCTCTCGATCCTCTTTGTTGCGAGCTTTCCCTTTTACCGCCAGTTCCACGCGAATTTCAACCAGATGCTTTTCACGGGAGCTAACGACGACATCTATGCGCTCTTCATCACGATGGTGCAGCAGTACTACCTGCCGGTGCGTCTGGCGGGAGCCCTGCTGCTCGCCTGCGTCCTTTGGCGCGGGCTGCGCGCGCTGCTTTCCTGCGCGTGGCTCGAGAACTGCACGGACGGCATGCGCCTGCCCGCATTCGTGCGCTGGCTCGGCCGGCTGGCCTTTCTCTGTTTGACATACATTGTCGTACTGCTCGGCATTTTCGGCGGCAGCCTGGGATGGCAGACGTCCGTCAACTGGGAGAATGCCGGCGTCACGAAGGACGACTTCCTCAATGAGGCCATCCTCGACAATGTGCAGGCCATCTACCGCGCCTACAACCTCAATGAGCGCATGCTCGCCTGCAATGGCCTCGACTTCACGACGGAGGACATCCGCAACCTGGCGGCCAAGCTCTCGGGCAAGCCGGCCGATACGGATGACCTTGATGTCTATCTGACGAAAGAGGCACAGGGGCCGCAGATCGAGCGGCCGACACAGGTCATTGTCATCCTGTCGGAGAGCTTTGCCAACTGGCCGCTGCTCGACAAGTACAAGGACATCCCCATCTCGCACGGCATGCGCGGTCTCATCGCCGAGGATGACACGGACTACTGCCCGACGTTCCTGCCGAATGGCGCGAGCACAGTCTCGGCTGTCACGGGTGTCGTGACGGACTTCGCGGACGCCAATCTCTACCTGACGACGATGCCGGAGTCGTTCGCTGCGCCGTATCCGACGGCCAGTGCGCCGCAGATGGAGAAACTCGGCTACGAGACGAACTTCTGGTACGCGGGGCCGTCGACCTGGGAGCGCATCGGCGCCTTCACGCAGGCGCAGGGCTTCGAGCACTTCTACAGCCGCGGCGACTTCGGCGATGTGCCGGGCAGCGTCTGGGGCTGTGAGGACGAAGTCCTCTACGAGAAGGTGCTCGATGGCCTCGACCCTGCGACGCCGAGCTTCAATGTGCTCTTGAACGCTTCGAACCACTCGCCGTACGACCTTGACCTTGCGGCCAAGGGCTTCGACAAGGAGGCGGTGCGCGAGGCGCTGCCAGAAGGCCACCAGCAGGACGAAGAGCTCCTCAAGGAACTCGGCCACTACTGGTATGCCGACCGCGAGCTCGCGAAGTTCGTCCAGGCGGTCAAGGCAAAGTGCCCGGACAGCCTCATCGTCATCGTCGGCGATCACGGTGACCGCTACAACATCGACAAGACGCC
>OLGE01003351.1_pt1 | contig 12777 bp, 10 predicted proteins | sample 1605151 | NCBI WGS metagenome assembly OLGE01 (sample SAMEA3888912, study PRJEB22519) | human gut metagenome | biome: human gut; feature: human-associated habitat; material: faeces | place: Denmark | collected 2010
TTTTCAATACATCAAAGCTGATTTTAGAGTGCATTCTCATATATTTCATCTCTTCAACTGATAATTCAACTGAATTCCTGCCATATAAGTATTCTGATAATTTAAGTTTTCCAATATCATGAAGCATTCCTGCTATTTTTAATTCATAACATTCGCTCTCACTAAGTTCCATTCTTTTAGCAAGCTCATATGTAAGATTTGCCACAAGAATTCCATGCTGTATACCGCTTTTAAAATCCTTAACAATATATTCCAGTAATTCTTCATCGTTAATATTATTGTGTCCCATAGGTAGCCTCCCTGCCGCCCATATAGTATTTCTTTATAAACTCCTTTGCTGAAAGCGGTTTATCAAAGTAAAAGCCCTGAATGACATCACATCCGTAAGATACAACTGCATCAAGTTCTTCCTTTGTCTCTATGCCTTCAAAAACAAGATCATAATTTACCATTTTAAGCATTTCAATCAATGATTTAATAACCTGTCTGCCCTTATCATTCTTCAGTGACCGGCTCGCAAATACCCTGTCAAACTTGATTATATCAGCAGGGATATTTGCAATCTGGTTAAGAGATGAGTATCCAGAACCGAAATCATCAACATTGATTCGGAATCCTTTTTCTCTTAATGCATTGATAACATTTATCATTGTATCCAGAGCATCAATAAAAGTAGTCTCCAATATTTCAAGTTCTACAAGCGATGAATCTATATCATACTTTTTCTGAAGTCCAACCACATAATTAAGCAGTCCCTCACTTGTAAACCTCTGTCTTGATATATTAACCGATACAGGCACCGGCTTTATGCCTTTATCAATACATTCACGCTGAAATACAAATGTCTTATCAAGCATAATATCATCAAGCTTTCCTATCATTCCCGTATGCTCAAGTACCGGAACAAATCTCACTGGCGGTATAAGCTCACCATCTCTGTTCCTCATTCTTACAAGTGCTTCCGCACCAACAGCTTTTCCCTCTGATACAGAAATCTTAGGCTGGAGAAATATTTCTATCCGGTCTTCCTCACATGCACGCACGAATTCATTCGACATATCCATATGTTCAAGATATTCATTGCAGTTATCTTCTGAATAAATGCAACAATGAATATCAAATCTTCCCTTAGTTGACTTTTTAGCAAGATTAGCCCTGTCAACTGCCATTCTGACATCTAAGGCCGGATCATCATAAAAATAAAGTCCCACATATACATGCTGGTATACTAAAGGATATCTTGCAGATAATTCTGCCTCAAATGTCTCATTCTTTCTGGAAATATAATCAACTACATCTTCATGCGTCATTCCATCTACTTTATATGCACCCCTGAACTGATCGAATCCTATTCCATGAGATGCCAGGCATAAAGGCTCATTAACAAAATAAAAGTCTGCTATATCCTGCATAACCTTATCGCCTTCATCCATGCCATAAAAATCATTGATATATTTGAAATTACTGATGTCAAGTGCTAATAGTACTATTCTGTGTTCATTACTGTGTATAATCTCCGTAACTTTTTCATTAAATACATCATGCCCTGCCATCCCAAGATAACAGCCTCCCATATGCTTACACACCCCTTTGTATTACACGTTCTTAAACTTATTAAAATTATATCATATAAAACAATATAAATCTACCATCTAAAATTCATCAATTATTAACTTTGTGATGCGACATAGGTGTAGTATCTGTAATCGGTAAAAATGTATATCCCTCGCTAAGTCCCCACTGTATAATTTCTTCAACAGCATCAACACTGAATTCCCTTGTGTCGTGCTGGAGGACAACTGATACATTATTAGCCTTTATTCCATTAATTACATTATTTACGACCTGTGAAGAACTGTTTACTTCACCTGCATCACCACTTGATACATTCCAGTCACAATACCTTAAACCTTTAGCTTCAACAGCACATACAAGCTGGCTCATAATTCCATAACAGTAAGTGGCACTCACTGTATTAGACGAACCTCCCGGAAATCTTAACAAATCTGTTTTTTCTCCTGTCTGCTGCTGTATGATGTCGTTCATTTCATCAAAATCTTCGAAATATGCATCCAGACTCTGATATATTTTTGAATATTCATGTGATGCTGAATGAATTGCAACTGTATGTCCATCAGCAGCCTCTTTTCCTATAAGGTTCTGATATGCCGGCTTTCCATTTGTGACAAAAAATGTGGCTTTGACATTATATTTGTCTAACACATCAAGCAGTCTCTGGGTGTACTTTCCCGGTCCATCATCAAATGTCAGATACACCACTTTATTACCCGGATTGACTGTATTATCAGGCATTGGTGAATAAACCCTTACGCATCTTTCTACACTTGTCTTATTACCTGCTGCATCTTCTACTTCATATGTCAGAGTATATTTGCCGTCTGTCTGTGTATCTACATTTCCTGATACCTTTACCTTAGAAGTCAGATTACCGTCACAGGAATCCTCTGCCTCATAACCAGGCTCACAATATTGCGTTCCATTTTTAATATAATATGTAGTTCCATCAATGAGATTAATATCCGGTGCAGTTGTATCAACAACATGAACAATTCTTTCCGTATGCACTTCTATGCCTGCTGAATTCTTAACCGAATATATAATTTTCACATCTCCTGTAACATCAGAATCCACAAGTTTGTCTTTTGTCACTTTTTCAGAAATGTCACCATCAGCCTCATCAACAGCCATGCATCCTGAATCCTCATAGTCTGTTCCAGCCTCAATAGTTATTTCCGGACTTCCAATAAGAGTAATAACCGGCGCCTTACTATCTGCTTTCTGTATATTATCACCTGACACCTGTAGATTTTTGTCAGAATTTGTTATTCTTGTTTTATTTTTTTTATCAATAACAAATATAATGGCAACAATTGCCAGAAAAACAACTGAACCAATAATTAAGTATTTATACCATGCTTTTTTCATCATTCTTACCAGCTTCCTCTTTAGAACATTTTATGCATGAGTATTATACTTCTTTACTGTAAAATAAGCTAGTTAAAATACCTTACAAAATCAGGCAATTTCTATAATTCTTCCGGTTCTCGCATTGGTTCTGTGTGATATTGATATAACTGTTCTGTTCTCACTTACCCTGTTCAATGCTTCAAGTACATTTTTCTCAGTATCAGCATCAAGATTGGCTGTTATCTCATCAAGCAGAAGCAGTCTTGGCTTTGCTGCTGCAGCCCTTGCGATTGACAATAACTGCCACTGTCCCTGTGAAAAATCTTCCGGCTTGCATATTGTATCATAGCCGTTCTCAAGCTCCATGATTGCATCATCAAGTCCGGCTGTCTTAGCTGCTTCAATTACATCTTCATCAGTAATTGAACTGTCATAAAGAGTTATCTGGTCTTTGACAGTTCCCGGAACCATATGGAAGGTCTGCTCAACATATCCGTATATCTTTCTCTTTTTACTATCTGGAATAGCCGTAGCCTTCTGTCCTGCAATTGATACGCTCCCCTCATCCGGCTCATAAAGTCCAAGAAGCAGCTTAAATATTGTACTCTTTCCTGCACCTGTTCTTCCTGACAGAGTAACCTGCTCGCCCTCCTTAACAGAAAAGCTTAAGTTCTCGACAACATTTTTATCATCATCATAAGAAAATGTTACATTATTGAAATCGACAAGCACATCACTGTCAGATTTCTTAGCAGTATTTTCTGTGATGTATGAATCCTTCTTAACTGAAAATTCGTCCATTTCAAAGAATTCATTAATTCTGTGTACGCCGGCGATTGCTGACTGTATAGTCTGAATCTCCATACCAAGACTCTCAACAGGAGCAAATATCTGTGAAATATAATTAATTACCGCAACTGCTGTACCTGCTGACATGCCAAAAAATGTAAGCACTGACTGATTACCTGATGCTGAAAAAAGCATGACCACAGCAACAACAATAGCATTGAGAATAAGGATTACCGGTGAATATACAGCATCATAAAAATTATTTTTTTCAATTGCTGCGTAGCTTTCGCATATATATTCATCATATCTTTGTGCCATATAATTTTCTTTGCCAAGAGTATGTATTGTTCTTATATTGTGAAGAGTTTCCGGAACATGTCCTGACGCTCTTCCGACAGCCCTTCTGTTCTCAATCTGTGCTTCCAGCATATTTTTCTGAATAGTTCTTGTGAATATGAACAGGAAAGGAAGAATAACGAGAAGCACAATGGCAAGTCCCTTATTCTTAAACCATATAACAGCAACAATACTTATTATCTTGCAGGCATCAGCAAACATACTGATAATTCCTGATGTAAAAAGATTCTCAACTGTATCAGCATCTCCAACGAATCTTGAAACAACTGTTCCCGGCTCCTGACTTGTAAGACCGCTTGTTGTAAGACAGCTATACTTATCCATCAACGCACTTCTTAATGAATGTGTAATCTTCTGTCCGAATACTGTAAGAAATGTCTCTCTTGCACTCTCCATAAGACCGGTTACAAGAAGGAATCCGAAATACATAAGAACCATATAAAATGTGGGCATTGTACCTGATGTAACTGTATCAATAATCTTTGCCAGAATAAGTGGCGGAAACAATGCAGTTACGATTGCACCAACAACAGTAATTGCAATTCCTGCTGTAAGCAGCCACTTTTCTTTTATTGTGTTCAATATAACTCTGCCAACACTTCTATTCTTCATCAGATGCTCCTCCCCTCTGTTCGTTATAAAGAGCTGCATACTGCGGACATCTATTCATAATCTCATCATGTGTACCGACCACAGTTTTTCCGTCCTCCATCCATATAACCTTATCCATCTGTGGGAACAGATAAAGTCTGTGAGAAATAAGGATTACAACGCAATCCTTAGTGTATTCTTTAAGATTAGCAAATACCTGTTTTTCAGTATCCTTATCAAGTGCTGAAAACGGATCATCTAATATAATCAACGGCTTCTTATGGCATAGTGTTCTTGCAAGTGCAAGTCTCTGTGCCTGTCCGCCTGACAGTCTGACACCTGTATTACCAACCAGAGTCTCCTGTCCGTTTTCCATCTCATTTACTTCTTCATCAAAGCATACTGCCTTAAGAAACTTTGTTGTATCTGCATTATCACCAAGCTGAATATTATTCTTGACTGTATCATTAAACAGTTCAGGGTCATGTCCAAGATATCCGACAAGTCCTGCCTTCTTAGTATCATCAAGTTCTGCAAGCTCATTTCCTTCCACCTTGATGCTTCCCTCATATGGATATTCACATAAGAACACCTTACCAAGAGTTGATTTACCACAGGCAACAGAACCTGTAACACCGATAATACTGCCTTTTTCTGCTTCAAATGTTACATCCTCGAATATATCAGAACCTCCCGGATAAGCAAATGTAAGTCCATTTACTTCAAGTGTGTCACACTTAACACTGTTATCTGCATTTTCATAATTCTCATGCTTCATAAGCGGTTTAATTCTCTTCCATGACACCTGTGCCTTATGTACTGCATTAAACAGCTTTGCAGCATGTGAGGACTTCTTAGAAAGCTTTGCAAAGCATGATACATATGTAGCCAAAATAGCAATATCCCATTCTTTCCAGCCTGTTCCCAGAACATTTCTGCTTCCAAAATATAATATAAATATAACTCCGGCAAGTGCTATAACCTTGTATATCGGCGGAAATGCTGTTCCCCATATATTCGCCCTGACTGCTGATTTTTCATAGGCTGTAAGATTATCTTCATAAGCCTGTTTTCTTTCCCGCTCGCAGCCGTATACACGGTATGTAACTGCATTTTCTGCCCTGTCAAGCGTTGCCGCACTAAGCCTTCCGGACTGTACCTTATATTCTGCACCTGTTTTCTGTACAACGACCTTCATTTTCTCAGCTATGATATAAGATATAGGTGGGAATATCATACATATAAGTCCAAGTCTCCAGTCATAGAAAAGTAACATTCCAGCATATGCTGCCAGTGCAACACCCGTATCAAATATCTCAGTTGTGAACTTTCTCATCCCTTCAGCACAGTCATCAACATCCAGAATAGCTTTGGTAAGAATGTCTCCAGCTCCTTCTTCCTGCAGCTGCGGTCTGCTCTTATGTACTAGGCTGTTATATAGAACCTCTTTCATGTTCTTATTAACATTATTAGCGAATCTTCTTACATAGAATCTCTTGATATACCTTGATATCTGCACTACTGCAATTGCAATCACATAACATAACACAAGAACAAGCATATCTGTAAATGTTGATTTACCACCAAGTATATTAACAAGACAGCCAGTCATTCGTCCTTCAAACCACGGACCTGCAAGAAGTCCGAGATTGTATATAAGACCGGATATCGTTATTATCAGAAGTATATGCCATTGTGATTTAAAATAATATGACACCCTGTCAGTCATAATATTATTCTTTTCTGTGTTACTCATCTTTGTTATCCTCTATTCCTATATGTGAAACTCTTTCTTACACATATGTGAATCCTGCCCTTCGTTTCTCCCTGAAACGCCAGTACTGCTTATCATGTAGTCCACAGAAGGTCTGTTTCCCATTAAATGAGGAAATCTATGGCAGACTTACTATATATATTCTCTTTACATTTTCAAGTGCTTCCTTAAACAGCACATTATTAAACTGTGTACTGTCTATATCTTCAATCACCTGTTCTGCCTTATCCTTCTCCCCATTATTCACATATACTTTATAATCAAAAGCCTTCTTATATGCATTTGCAAATGTATAATAATCTTGCGTATCTTTATCAATAACTTTGCCTATGCCTGTATTATATTCTGTCTTTTCAAGAAGCCCTTCATAATTATTCTCTATAAAATCGTTATAAAGACTGTCTTCTTCATACCCTGACATTCTTCCCTTTCCCCTGAATATATCACCGGATATATCCGCAATACATGGAATTATAATAATAATCATAATTGCGCACAGTACATAAGCCAGAAGTGATATATTAAATTTCTTCTTTTTTCTCATTCAAAGCTCCTCCTTGTAATGAGTGTAAGTATATCTGCCTGTGACATATCAGGAAGTCCTGCTATATCTTCATCTGTCAGATTACAGTATGCCTTTAACAGTTCATGTGATTTTTCATATATATCATTTATATACTTAATACTTTCTTTCGATACACTATGATACGATAAATTTAAACGTCTGCTGACAATATCTTCCATATCCGCAACAGCCCTTGAAATCGTATTCATATATTCGTCGCCATAATATGATGAATTATTTCTTTCCATCATACTTATTATACCTTTTCTTATATACACATAATCACCTGCGACATTGTAAAAATCATTCCATGCATATTTATCATCATTATCCTTTATTGAACAATCTCCCACATAATCCATACTATACAGAGTTGCATAGTCTCCTGCTTCTAACAGAAGCTTTAGTTTTGTCTGGATTTCATCACTATGGGACGAATAATATTTCTGCTGATTTTTTTTTGCTATATCATATCCAATCATTGAATTTTTACCAATAATAGCCAGTGTAAGTGCAGTCATTGTTATAACAAGAGCTGTTATTGGTGCAATATATTTCACAAACCATCTGCTGTTACCAATTACTTTGGAACGCGTACTGTTAAATTTCTTATTGTACTGCTCCATGTCATCAATATGCTTCTTAAATTCCACATTTGGTGAGCCGCAATTAGGACAGAACTTCTGATTCATCTGTATGAGTGCGCCGCAATTATTACATTTCATCAGTTGTTCCCTCCTTCATTATATTTTTTATAAAATGACTCTTCGTAGCTCTTTCCAAGCTTGTAATCATAATAGCCATCCTGATACAATTCATTAAGCATATCATTAATTTCTTTGTCCGTCGCCTTTGCAACATTCTTAAGATAATTCTGTGCTTCTGCAACCCAGCCGTCCACAGTTTCTTTTTCTTCTGCCGTACAGCCCTCATACCTACGGTAATTATATCCGTTTTTATTATTAATGAAATATATCATGTCAAGTGACTCTTCAAAGCCTGTTCCAAACTGATAATCACTCAGTTTTTCGCCTTTATGAACCATAATGTAGATGTCTGCCACCCTTTTATAATAATAATCATAAATATTAATAAAATTGTAATGACTCCACTTTTCCAAAACACTTGAACTGCCCTTATAACTATCTGTCAGTTCTGAAATGCCTGCATAGTCCCGCTTTTCATATAATGAATTAAGTTCACCTATATTATTATTGTACCAATCTAATGACTGGTGTATCTCTTTCCTGTTGTGTGAAGAATTATACATGCTCTTATATGAACCATATCCAAACATACTTCCGGCAAGAACTGCTGCCGCTATTGCCGCACATACTATACCTACACTTTTCATTGTACTTTTTATGATGTATTTTCTGCTATTCTTATCCAGCTTCTCCATTCCTTCATTCAGATTGTACAGGTCTTTCATGTACTTCTGTTCAGAATTCTCATACTGCATAGCACCACAATATGGGCATGCTGTCTCGTTATCTCCTATATCTGCTCCACAATTACTACATATCATAGCTATCCCCTTTTATCAGTTATTGTATTATGCAGAGGCTCCTTTATCCTGCATAATTATCTTTTATAATACTCTGCAATTGTACCAACTACAACATCCATCTGTAAAGGCTTCGACAGATGTGCATTCATTCCGGCTTCAACACATTTTCTGGCATCCTCCTCAAATGCATTGGCTGTCATTGCAATTATCGGAATCTCCACAGCATCAGGTCTTTCCATATCTCTAATAGCTTTTGTTGCGGCAATTCCGTCAAGCTTTGGCATCATAATATCCATAAGAATCAGATCATATGTATGTGGTGCACACCTTGTAAATTCCCTGACAGCCTGCTCACCATCACTGACAACAGTAACATTAGCGCCTTCATCCACTAGAAGAGTCTGTGCAATCTCAGCATTAAGTTCATTATCCTCTGCTAGCAGAATCTTAATTCCCGAAATATCATTACTGCTCTTTTCCTTATCATCCGTTATTTCTTCAACTTTGCTTGCAATCTCGAAAGGAATTCTGATTACAAATGTTGAGCCTTCCCCTTCCTTACTTGTGACACTAATTGTTCCATTCATTTTGTCAACCAGACTCTTAACAATAGCCATACCAAGTCCTGTTCCCTGATAAACACTTCTGGCATCTGTCTTTTCCTGTACAAATGGTTCAAATATATGTTCAAGAAATTCTTCACTCATGCCAATTCCCGTATCAGTAACAGTCCATTCATATGTAACAATTCCATCCTGTGTTCCAATACATTTAAAATATGTTGAAACCATTCCTCCTGCTTTATTATATTTGATGCAGTTAGCGTATATATTTAGAAATAACTGGCGTAAATGCAGAGGACTTCCGTATACATATGGATACATAACTTTTTCTGCCACCTTGTCATACTTAAGATTGACACCTGCATCCAAGGCACGCTGTTCAACTATAGTAATAATATCCTTTGCAAGCTTGTTAAGATCCACAATCTCTCTTGAAAGCTCAATCTGGCCATCCTCTAACTTACTCATCTGGAGAATGTCATTAATAAGTGATAAAAGATGATTAGCAGCTATTGACATTTTCTTTCTGTTAGTATTAATCATATCTGTATCTTCTTTATGGCTCTCATCAATTCTTAACAATCCGATTATACCATTAAGCGGCGTCCTTATATCATGTGTCATTCTTGATAAGAAATCAGTCTTGGCAGCATTAGCCTTTTCCTCTCGGCGTACTGCCTCCTGTAGCTGTTCATTTTTTTCCTGCAGTGTCTTTGCATACTGCTGCTGCATTTCATACTGTTCACGCTCATATCCCTGAACCGTTTTCCAGCGCATCATATTAAGTACAAGTACAGCAAACATATAGGCAACAAATGTATACTGCATATTTCTTGGTGTTGTCTTAAAAACATTTCTTTCCGGCATATAAACATACACATAATAATCTCTCCCACGTTCCATAAGACCATAATTATGTGAACCCCACCTTCTGTTACTATCAGCATGTACTATTTTGCCACTTGCACCAGTCTCCTTTATCTTCTTAATAACATTATATTTATCAATATCTTCACCAACCATACTGTCATCATTAGACGCTATTATCTGATTTCCCTTTGTAACAACAATCTTTCCATCTTCCCTGTCATCATAACCTGATAATATATGTGTAAATGAAAGATTGTAATTATTAACATACTCTGCCGGTGTGTGGTAATAAACAACAACTATCCCACTTGAATCCGCCATACCACATGCTGCAAGGTCAACATATGAACCATCTTCACAGTCAATTCTTATTGCGTATGTTTTTTCAGTATTATCAACAACATCAATAAGTGAAGTACTGTCAAGATATTCGTTAAGCTCATCTGCACCATATTCATCTGTATATTCCTGTGCTATAAGATTACCTTTTGAATCCATGATTATAACTGCCGTCAGATAACATTCCTGCATATTCTTTTTGATAAATTCTTCTGTAAATATATCTTTATCTGAAAGGCTGCGCTCATATGTGATATTATGTTTTATCTGCTGCGCACTTTCAATTACCCTGAGCAGGCTCTTGGTTTCTGACGCAAGATTAAGTCTTGTAAAGCTGTTGCACTGTTCATTAATATAATGAGCAGTATCTGAAAGTGTTTCCTGTGTAGTTTTTATATCAACATTTACAGCAATAAAAAACACAATCATCATTATAAACAGGCCTGCTATAATCTCAATCGGCCATATTCTTTTTCTTTTCTTTCTGGTAATGGTATTATTTTCCATAACTGTCCACCTCCAGATATTTATCAGCATCAGGAATATATCTGCTGATTATCTTCTTCTCTGTACCATCATTTCTCATCTGGTTAAGAATTTCTGTAAGCTGCTTCTCTATCCCACGGTCATCATTTTTGTCAAATGCTACTCCCAGTCCTACTGTCTCTAATGGTTCGTCAAGAATCCTGAACTTAATATTATAATCTTTCATGTACTGGCATATTGCAGTTTCATGAGCTGCCAAAGCATCTGCATAGCCTTTGCTTAAAAAAGGATATATAAGTTCTCTCTTCTGCAAAGCTATTAATGACCTTATAGCCGGGATACGCTCATCAGTCTTGCTAAGAAATATCTTCTCAGGTCTTGTTGTAGTCTGTACTGCAATCGTCTTTCCTTCCAGATCCTCAAGAGAATATATATCACTTTCCATATCCACAGCAACAACCTGACGGCTGGTCATATAAGGTCCTGCCCATCTGTATTCATTCTCCCTGCCATCCATGCTAAAGCTTCCCCATGCACAATCAATTGTTCTGTCAGCAAGAAGATTCTTCTTATCTTCCCAGTCAATATATATGAATCTGGCCTTATAACCCATTCTTTTAAATGCTTCCGTAGCAAGCTCAACATCAATTCCAGTAGCATTGCCATCTGTATCAACATAATTATATGGCGGATAGTTATCACTTCCTATGACTATTTCCGGCAATCCAGCCTCATTATTGTGGCTGTCTGACCATTCTTTTTTCCCACAGCCATAAAAAGAAGCTACATATATGCTTAGCATACATATTATAATCAAAAAGCTTTTAATCCTACGCACTTACTTTCCATCTCCTACATATTTATAAAATATGTTCTATTATAATACAAAAAGCTGCTGATTACTAATCAGACTGACAGTTTTCGTTCGACATAATTCGACAATTTTTTTATAGTTAGTTTTCATCTGACCATATTCCTGATTTATTCTGACCTTGTTCTGGCATGTGACATTTTTATTAAATTGGATATTTCTTTATGACCAGTTGTGCAATATTATATGTGAAAATCAATTCATAAAATTCATTTTCAAGGAGGTCAGTTATGACAACAAATTCACAATATGAATTAAACAAAGGACTTGCACAGATGTTAAAGGGTGGCGTAATCATGGATGTTACTACTCCTGAGCAGGCTAAGATTGCAGAGGCTGCTGGTGCATGTGCCGTTATGGCACTTGAGAGAATCCCTGCCGATATCAGGGCTGCAGGTGGTGTTTCGCGTATGAGCGACCCTAAGATGATTAAAGGTATTCAGGATGCTGTAAGTATTCCTGTTATGGCAAAATGCCGTATTGGTCATTTCGTTGAAGCACAGATTTTACAGGCAGTTGAGATCGACTATATTGATGAATCTGAAGTATTATCTCCTGCTGATGATATATATCATATTGATAAAACCCAGTTCAAAGTACCTTTCGTATGTGGTGCAAGAGATTTAGGAGAAGCATTAAGAAGAATCAATGAAGGTGCTTCCATGATAAGAACAAAAGGTGAACCTGGTACGGGGGATGTTGTTCAGGCTGTACGACACATGAGAAAGATGAATTCTGAAATCAGAAAAATAACATCTATGCAAAAGGACGAGCTTTTCGAGGAAGCTAAACAGTTACAGGTTCCATATGACCTTGTCCTCTATGTACATGATAATGGAAAGCTTCCTGTAGTAAACTTTGCTGCCGGAGGTGTTGCTACTCCTGCAGATGCCGCTCTTATGATGCAGTTAGGTGCTGAAGGTGTATTTGTAGGTTCTGGTATATTCAAGTCTGGAAATCCTGCTAAGAGAGCTTCTGCCATAGTTCAGGCTGTCACTAACTACACAGATGCTGCACTTATTGCTAAATTATCAGAAGATTTGGGCGAAGCCATGGTTGGTATTAATCCTAGCGAAATACAGATAATCATGGAAGAAAGAGGCAGATAATATGAAAATAGGCGTACTTGCTGTG
>OLGE01003356.1_pt1 | contig 12769 bp, 10 predicted proteins | sample 1605151 | NCBI WGS metagenome assembly OLGE01 (sample SAMEA3888912, study PRJEB22519) | human gut metagenome | biome: human gut; feature: human-associated habitat; material: faeces | place: Denmark | collected 2010
TGCGCAGCGAGATCGAGGATTGGATCGACGAGCGCTCCCGCGAGCTGGCGGCTCGTGAGGAAGAAGAGCGTCTCAAGAAGGAAACGCTGGATATTTCGATTCCCGGCGATCCCGTTCCGATGGGCTGCGAGCATCCGCTCTCGTCCACGCTGGAGCGCATCATCGATATCTTTGTGGGCATGGGCTTCTCGGTTGCCGAAGGCCCTGAGGTCGAGCAGGATAAATACAACTTTGAGCTGCTGAACCTGCCCAAGAACCATCCCGCCAGAGATGCGCAGGATACCTTCTATTTCAACGAGAACCTGCTGCTGCGCACGCACACCTCTCCGGTGCAGGCGCGCACCATGCTCTCCCAGAAGCCGCCCATCCGCGTTATCTGCCCCGGCAGAGTGTACCGCGCAGATGAAGTGGATGCCACCCACAGCCCGGTTTTCTCCCAGTGCGAAGGCCTGGTCATCGATAAGGGCATCACCATGGCCAACCTCAAGGGCACGCTGGATGCCTTTGCGCACCAGATGTACGGCGAGGGCATCCGCACCCGCTTCCGTCCGTCTTTCTTCCCGTTCACAGAGCCGTCTGCCGAGGTCGATGTGACCTGTGCCGCCTGTAAGGGCGAAGGCTGCCGCATCTGCAAGGGCACCGGCTGGATCGAGATTCTGGGCGCGGGTATGGTCAATCCCCATGTGCTGGAGATGTGCGGCATCGATCCGGACGTCTACACCGGCTTTGCCTTCGGCATCGGCATCGAGCGCGTCACCAACCTCAAGTACAACGTGCCCGATATGCGTCTGCTGTTTGAAAATGACCTGCGTTTCCTGGCGCAGTTCGGAAAAGGGAGGGTGTAAGCGATGCTCGTACCGCTTTCGTGGCTTAAAAAATATGTCAAGATCGACCTGTCGGTCGAGGAATTCGTCCGCCGCATGATCATGAGCGGCACGGCGGTGGAGGGCTATGAGGACTGTGGCGCGGAGATCAGCAACGTCGTCGTGGGCAAGCTCGTGGAAATCGTCAAGCATCCCAACTCCGACCATCTGAACATCTGCCAGGTGGACGTGGGCGGGGAAACCCCCATCCAGATCGTCACCGGCGCGGACAATATGTCCGTTGGCGATCTCGTGCCCGTGGCGCTGCATGATTCCCATCTGCCCGGCGGCGTGCACATCACCCGCGGCAAGCTGCGCGGCGAAGTGTCCAACGGCATGATGTGCTCCGGTGAAGAGCTGGGCGTGCCGGCGGAGGTCTATCCTTCCAATGTGGAGCACGGTCTGCTCATACTCAAGGGCGATTTGAAGCCCGGCCAGGACATCAAGCCCGTGCTGGGCCTGGACGACACCGTGATCGACTTCGATATTCTCGCCAACCGCCCCGACTGCCTGAGCGTACTGGGTCTGGCGCACGAAGCGTCCGTCGCGGCCGGCCATCCCGTTGTGGAGCCGAATTATGAATACACCACCTGCGGCGGCGACATCAACGAACTGGTCAAGGTTCGCGTGGACGATCCTGATCTGTGCACCCGCTACTGCGCGGCCGTGGTCAAGGACATCAAGATTGAGCCCTCTCCCCTGTGGATGCGTGAAGCGCTGCACAAGGCGGGCGTTCGTCCGATCAACAACATTGTCGATATTACCAACTATGTCATGCTGGAGATGGGCCAGCCGATGCACGCCTTTGACCTGAACTCCGTGCGCGGCCGCCAGATCATCGTCCGCCGCGCCAAGCCCGATGAGACCATGATGACGCTGGACAGCAAGGACAGAAAGCTGACCGAAAACATGCTGGTCATTGCCGATGCGGAGGGCGCGACCGGCCTTGCCGGCATCATGGGCGGCGAGAATAGCGAAATCACCGACAAGACCGAGCTGGTGCTCTTTGAATCCGCCTGCTTTGACGGCGCGAATATCCGCATCTCCGGCCGTTCGCTGGGCATGCGCACCGAGGCGCAGGGCAGATTCGAGCGCGGCGTGAACGTGCGCCTGTGCAAGAAGGCGCTGCAGCGCGCGCTGGCGCTGGTAGACGAGCTGGGTGCGGGCAAGGTCATCTCCGGCTTGATTGATATTTATCCCAACGAGCAGCCCCTGCCCACCATCCGCACGGACGTCAAGTACGTCCAGACCCTGATGGGCATTGAGGTTCCCGCCGAAAAGATGGTGGAGATCCTCGAAAAACTGGGCATCAAGACCATCGCCGAGGGCGATCACCTGCTCTGCCAGAGCCCGATCTGGCGTCAGGATATTCAGCGCGGCGCGGACATTGCCGAAGAGGTGCTGCGCATCTACGGCTATGACTACATCCCCTCCAAGCTCATGGAGGGCGAGACGGTCAGCGGCCACAACAGTGCGCATCAGAAGCGCGACGCGCTGCTGCGCCGCTATCTGTGCGGCATGGGCGCGTATGAAGCTGTGACCTATTCCTTCATCAGCCCCAAGTGGTACGATGCGCTGCGCCTGCCGGAGAATGATCCGCTGCGCCTGAGCGCCAAGCTGATGAACCCGCTGGGCGAGGATTATTCCGTGATGCGCACGACGCTCATTCCGTCGATGCTGAACACCCTTTCTACCAACATCAACCGCGGCAACGCAGGCGCGGCATTCTACGAGCTGGGCAAGCAGTTCCTGCCCAAGTCCCTGCCGCTGACCGAGCAGCCCGAGGAGCGTCCCGCGCTGTGCATCGGTCTCTACGGCGAAAACGCCACCTTCTATACCCTCAAGGGCATGGTAGAAGCGCTGCTGACCCGCTTCGGCGTCAAGAACGTCACCTGGAGCCGCTCGACCGCGCCTTACCTGCATCCCGGCCGCGCCGCGCAGTTCTTTGCGGGCGAAAAGCTGCTGGGCGTGCTGGGCGAGGTGCATCCGGCGGTTGCGGAAAACTTCAAGTTCAAGGCCCGCGCCTATGTCGCGGAGATGAACCTGAACGTGCTGGACGAGAGTGCGACCAACGTCGGCGACGTCAAGGATATGCCCCGCTTCCCCGCCGTGCAGCGCGACTTTGCCTTTGTGATGAAGGAAGAGATGCCCGTCGGCGATGTGATGAACGAGATGAAGGCCGTCGCGGGTGAGCTGTGCGAAGAGGTTCACCTCTTTGACATCTACCGCGGCGTGCCGATTCAGCCGGGCGAGAAGTCCGTGGCGCTGTCCATTACGCTGCGCGCGGCGGACCGCACGCTGGGCGAGGAAGAAATTACCGCCATCAGTGAGAAGATCATTGCCAATGTTTCGGCAAAATTCGGCGCGCAGTTGCGTTCCTGATGCAAACTGGGTATAATAAGGGCAATGAAAAGCGCTAAAGCGCATGGGAGGGACGAAGGATGGACAAAAACAAGGTGGTCGTGACGGTGCATGGCCGGGAATATACGCTCGTGGGCGCGGAGCCTGTGGACTATATGCAGCGCGTGGCCGGGTATGTCGATCGCCGGATGTCGGAGATTTCGTATGCCTCCTATCTGCCGGAAGACAGGCTCATGGCGCTGACCGCGCTGAACCTGGCCGACGAGCTGCTCAAGAGTAAGGATGAAGTCACGGCCATGCGCCGCGAAATGACGCAGATGCGTCAGGCGTTGGCCAAAGCAGAATGGGCTGCGCACACTGCGGGCAAGGACGCAAAGCCCGAAGAGCAGAAATAAGCCTGATAAGATTTTAAAAGAGACGACGGGAGCGGTGCTTCCGCCGTCTCTTTTCGGTTCTGGACCGGAAAAAGCGGGACTATACTTCCCATAAAAGAGGGGAGGTGCGCCGGTGCAGGACAAAAAGAAAAGGCTGCTGCGAGGCGGCGGACGGTTGATCGCACTTGTTCTGTTGGGAGCAGTGCTGTTCGCAGCGCCCTGGGCGGCGGAAACGGCGGTCACGGATGTGAAGGAAAAGCTCAGAGGACCGCAGCCGGAATGGACGGGCGTGTTGTCCGCGGGGATCGTGCCGTCTTTTCCGACCGTGAACCTGAACGGCTGGCTGGCCGCGCGCAGCCGGGAGTTTGAAAAACAGCAGGGCTGCGTGCTGCTGACGCTGCGGGAGATGACGGCGCAGGGAGTGAAAGCCGCTGCTGCGGCGCAGAATCTGCCGGATCTGTTGTTTTTCGGGCAAGGTGTGCTGGACGACCCGGCGGCGCTGCTCCTTTGTATGGAAACAGAGGTAAGCCCGCGCGCTGCGCTGCAAAACGTGGGAGTACAGAACGGCGCGCGCTATGCCGTGCCGCTGGCGGCGGGGGCGTATGGACTGCTGGGCGACGTTGCGCAGCTTGACGCAGCGGGTTGGACACCGCAAATGGATGCGGAACAAACGCTGCGTCTGTGCGCAGAGAAAAAACTCGCCATTGCCTGCCCGCTGCTGCTGTATACCAGCCCGGAGAGCGCGCTGCGCGCCATGGGCGATGTGACCGGCGTAAGCATGGAAACGAGAAAGGTGCATTTCAAGTTATGGCCGGACTTTGTGATGGAGCGGAAATACGCTTTTTATGTGGCAACGCAGCGGGAGGTGCGTCGCATGGAAACCTTGCAGGCGGCGGGAAAGGGCTTTGAAACCGTGTTGATTGTGCCGAAAGAACCCTATCTCGATCAAGTTCTGCTCGGCGGCGCGGTGAAGCCCGAATTTACCGGGCAGAGGCAGGAGGCGGCGTATCGCGTGCAGATGGCTGGGCGCTTTTTTGCCCATCTATTGACGGAGGAGAGCCAGCATCAGCTCTCACAGGCGGGGCTTTTCCCCGTAATCGACGGCGCGGCGGCGTATGAGAAGGATTCTGATCTGGGCAAAATGGAAGCGTCTCTGCAAGGCGGCGTTTGTCCTTGAAAGTTTTGCAAAAATAAGGTAAACTGAAAGCAAATCAATGCACTGAGGTGTGAACGTGAAAGCAATGGATTTGATCCGCACACTGCCGCTGAAGGGGCGTGTGGAGATGGATATACCGATGAAGGAGCTGACGACGCTCCGCGTGGGCGGAAAGGCCGATTGCGTGGTCTTTGCGGGCAGTGAAAGCGATGTGGAACAGCTCGCTTTGTTCTGCGCCGACCGCGATGTGCCGCTGACCGTCGTGGGCCGCGGCAGCAACCTGCTGGTGCGCGACGGCGGCTTGAGCGGCGTGGTGCTGCTGATGGGCAAGGCGTTTGCCGATGTGCGCGTGGAAAAAAAACGCGTTTATGCGCAGGCGGGCGCAACGCTCGGCGCGGCGGCGCGGGCAGCGCAGCAGGCCGGGCTTGCCGGGCTGGAATTTGCCGAGGGCATCCCCGGCAGCGTGGGCGGCGGTGTGCGCATGAACGCAGGAGCCTACGGCGGCGAGATGAGCGGCGTGGTGGAGCGCGTGCGCGTGCTCCAGAAAAACGGCGAGGTCATTTGGCTGGACAAGACGCAGATGGATTTCGGCTACCGGCACAGCGCAGTGGAGAAAAGCGGCGCGGTGGTGTTGGAGGCGGTCTTTGCCTTGCAGCCTGACGACCGGGAAGCCATCGCGGTGCGCATGAACGATTATGCCGCGCGGCGGCGCGAGAAACAGCCTCTGACCTATCCTTCCGCAGGCAGCTTTTTCAAGCGGCCGGAGGGGTATTTTGCGGGAAAGCTCATCGAGGATGCGGGGCTGAAGGGCGCAAGCGTCGGCGGCGCACAGGTCTCCGAAAAGCACGCGGGCTTCCTCATCAACCGGGGCGGCGCAACCTTCGCAGACATGGCGGAACTGATCCGTCAGGTGCAGCAGCGGGTACTGGAGGAAACCGGCGTCACGCTGGAGCCGGAGGTCAAAATCGTTAAATAAGCGGGTGAATACATGGAGATCCTGATCATTTCCGGTCTTTCCGGTGCAGGAAAGAGCCGGGCCGCCTCTTTTTTAGAGGATATGGGCTTTTACATTGTGGATAATATGCCGGCGGCCATGATCCTGAAATTTGCGGAGTTCTGCGCCGGTGGCAGCCAGCGCTATGACAAGGTGGCGCTGGTGTATGATGTCCGCACCGCCAACAGCCCAACGGAGCTGTTCGACGTGCTGGACGTGCTGAAGCACAGCAGCGGCGCATGCAGCCTGCTGTTTTTGGAGGCGGAGCCGGAGACCATCATCAAGCGCTACAAGGAGACCCGCCGCCGTCATCCTCTGATGCAGCAGACGGATTCTCTGGAAAAGGCGGTGCGGACCGAGCAGGAGATGATGGAACCTCTGCGCCAGCGTGCGGATGTGGTCATCGACACCACCCATCTTTCCACAGCCCAGCTCCGGGGTGAGCTGCTGCGGCATTTCGGCAGCGATACTACGGAAAAGGGCGGTATGAGCGTCACCATCACCTCCTTCGGCTTCAAATACGGCCTGCCGATGGAGGCTGATCTGGTGTTCGACGTGCGCTGTATGCCGAACCCTTTTTACATCCCGGAGCTGCGGGAAAAGACCGGTCTGGATCAGCCGGTGGCGGATTATGTGTTTTCCTTCCGCCAGACCCATGATTTTATGGAAAAGCTCCGGGACCTGCTGACATTTTCCCTCCCGCTGTACGCCGAGGAGGGCAAAACGGAGCTGGTCATCGCGGTGGGCTGCACCGGCGGCCGCCACCGCTCCGTAGCCATGACCCACGCCCTGGCGGAGGACATTCGGAACCTTGGATACCGGGTCCGGGAAAATCACCGGGATATGAACCGGTGACCGCCTGAGAAAGGAGGACGCATGTCCTTTTCCTACGATACGAAAAACGAACTGTGCCGTTTGCCGGTACAGAAGCTGTGCTGTGCCCGGGCGGAGGCCTACGGAATTTTGCTGTTTTGCAATACCTTCAGTGCCACGGAGGTCCGCATCATCACGGAGAACCCCCATTTTGCCGCCCGGCTCCCCAAGCTGTTCCGCCGGGCCTTCAACCTGCAATTCGACCGCCAGCCGGAGCCGGAGCAGGAGGAGGGCAAGCGGATCTTCCAGATCACAGATCAAAAAAAGCTGGACCATATCATCAATCTGCTGGGGTTTGATCCCCAGCAAAATCTGGTGCTCCACATCAATTTCGGTATGGTGGAGGAGACCTGCGACCGGGCGGCGTTCCTGCGGGGAGCCTTTTTTGCCGGGGGCAGTATCACGGATCCCCAAAAGCGCTACCATCTGGAACTGACCACCTCCCATTTGCAGGTGAGCCGGGAGTTAAATTCGTTGCTTCAGGAGTGCGGCTATCCGCCCAAAAGTCTCAGCCGGGGCGGCAGCCTCATTACCTATTTCAAGCAGAGCGACCAGATCGAGGACTTTCTGACGCTGATCGGCGCACCCGTGGCAGCCATGAACGTGATGTCCGCCAAGCTGGAAAAGGACCTGCGGAATAGCGTGAACCGCCGCCTGAACTGCGACAGCGCCAATCTGGATAAGGCGGTGGAGGCGGCACAGGAGCAGATGGAGGCCATCCGCCGCCTGCAAGCGGCGGAGCTGCTGGAGCAGCTGCCGGACAAGCTTCAGGAAACAGCGGCGCTGCGGCTGGAATACCCGGAGCTGAGTCTGTCCGAGCTGGCGGCGGAGTTTGACCCGCCGGTGAGCAAGTCCTGTCTGAATCACCGGCTGCGGAAGCTGCTGGAGCTATCCAGAGACCTGTCTGAATAATACGATTTTACAAAAGAAAGAGAGAACAAGCTATGGATCGGTGTGAACAAGCGGTTGGTTACCACAAGAAAGGCTTCAACTGCTGCCAGAGCGTTCTGGCGGCTTTTCAGGATGTGATCGGACTGACGGAGACGCAATGCCTGACCTTGGGCGGCGGCTTCGGTGCGGGCGCAGGCACCGGCGAGCTATGCGGCGCTGTGACCGGCGCCGTCATGGTGCTGGATCTGCTGACCCCAGCTGACCCGGCGGATGTGATCGGCTCCAAAAAGCGGTCTGTGGGACAGGCCAAGGAGCTGCAAAAGCGGTTCGCGGAGCGGTTTGACGCCCTGCGGTGCGCGGATCTTCTGCAAAAGAAGTTCGTCCCGGACGATACCACCCCCGCAGCCAAGGCTCTGGGGCTTACCGGCCACTGCGACATTATGATCGCCACGGCGGTCGAGATCGTGGAGCAGATGATCGCGGAGCGGTGATCCACGAAAAGGAAAGCGCTTTTCAGAAAGGACGCTGACTCTATGAAGGAGAAAAAGCCTGTTGGTCCTCACAAGCTGTTGAAGATATGCAGACGGCTTTTCTTTTCCGGCGCGCTGACCATGCTGGCTGCGGCGTATCTGATCGGCCGCTTCTATACATGGCGGGGAAACGATGTGTCGGTATTCCTTTGGATCGCGGCAGGTGTTGGAATCCTGATCATGGCCGGAAGCCTTCTGACCGCCTTTTCGAAGCTACGCTGTCCCTATTGCGGCGCGTCCCTGATGGCCGGCGGCCGGATGCCGTCCAGCCTGCCTCATTTCTGCCCGGACTGCGGAAAAACGCTGGATGACTGCGATTAGGTTTACACAAAAGCCGTATAGCGAATCAACTTTACACAAGTTGAAATAGAAGTAAATTTGGCAAATACGTAAGAGAGAAAACAGGAGGTGGCCTATGGCCTTCACCCATCTGCATGTGCATACGGAGTTCAGCCTGCTGGACGGCTTCTGCAAGATCAAGGAGCTGCCGGGGGTGGTGAAGTCTATGGGCCAGACCGCCTGTGCCATCACGGACCACGGCGTTATGTACGGCGTCATCGACTTCTATCGGGCTTGCAAGGCGGAGGGCGTGAAGCCCATCATCGGCTGCGAGGTCTATGTGGCCCCTCAGGGCCGCACCCGGTTCGATAAGGTCCACGAATTCGACAGCGAGAGCCGCCATTTGGTGCTGCTGTGCGAAAACGAGGAGGGCTACCGCAACCTCTCCTACATGGTGTCTCTTGCCTGGACGGAGGGCTTCTATGTGAAACCCCGTATCGATCAGGCCCTTTTGCGGGAGCACTCCAAGGGCCTCATCGCACTTTCGGCGTGTCTGGCAGGGGAGATCCCCCGTCGCCTGCGGAACGGGGAGTATGACAACGCCAAGGCCTACGCGCTGGAAATGGCGGAGCTGTTCGGCCCGGATCGGTTTTATTTAGAATTGCAGGACCACGGCATCCGTGATCAGAAGATCGTGAACCAGTCTATCCTGAAGATCCATCAGGAGACCGGTATCCCCATGGTCTGCACCAATGACGCCCACTACCTCCGGAAGGAGGACGCCGAGGCCCATGACATCCTGCTGTGCATCCAGACCGGCAAAACGGTGGACGATGAAAACCGGATGCGCTACGAGCCTCAGAACTTCTACCTCCGCAGCGAGGAGGAGATGGCGGCGCTGTTTGCGGGCTACGAGGACGCTCTGGAAAATACCCAAAAGATCACGGAGATGTGCAATCTTGAATTCACCTTCGGCAAGTATCATCTGCCGGAATTCAAGCTGCCGGAGGGATATGACAGCTTTTCCTATCTGAAAAAGCTGTGCGACGAGGGCTACAAGGTCCGGTACGGCGATGATGACAAATACCGGGGCCAGTTGAAATACGAGCAGGACATGATCGAGAAAATGGGCTTTACCGACTATTTCCTCATCGTGTCCGACTTCGTGCGCTACGCCAAAAGCGTGGGCATCCCGGTGGGACCGGGCCGCGGCAGCGCGGCGGGGTCCATGGTCAGCTACTGCCTCAGCATCACCGATATCGACCCCATGAAGTACAGCCTGTACTTTGAGCGGTTCCTGAACCCGGAGCGGGTGAGTATGCCGGATATCGACATGGACTTCGGCGATACCCGCCGGGGCGAGGTGGTGGACTATGTCCGCCGCAAGTACGGCGATGACCATGTGGCTCAGATTGTCACCTTCGGCACCATGGCCGCCCGGGGCGTGATCCGGGACGTGGGCCGGGTGCTGAATATGCCCTACGCCGATGTGGACGTCATCGCCAAGCTGGTGCCCAATGCCCTGCACATCACCCTGGACGACGCACTAAAGCTTTCCAAGGAGCTGCGGGAACGGTATGAGACGGACGGCCAGGTGAAGCGGCTCATCGATACCGCCCGTGCCCTGGAGGGCATGCCCCGCCATGCCTCGACCCATGCCGCGGGCGTCGTGATCGGCGCAAAGCCGCTGGATGAGTTCGTGCCGCTGCAAACCAACGATGACGTCATCACCACGCAGTTCCCTATGACCACGGTGGAGCATCTGGGACTGCTGAAGATGGACTTCCTCGGCCTGCGCACGCTGACCGTCATCAACGACGCGCAGACCATGGTGCGGCAGGATATCGACCCGGATTTTGACGTGGAAAAGATTCCGGTGGACGACAAGGAGACCTATGCCATGCTCGGCCGCGGCGATACCGACGGCGTGTTCCAGCTGGAATCCGCAGGAATGCGCCGCGTGCTGACGGATTTGCAGCCGGAAAATCTGGAAGATATCATCGCTGTGATCTCGCTTTACCGTCCCGGCCCCATGCAGTCCATCCCGCGTTTCATCGCGGGCAAAAAGAACCCGTCCTCCGTTCAGTATCTCTCTCCGATTTTGGAAAAGTCGCTCGATGTGACCTACGGCTGCATGGTCTATCAGGAACAGGTCATGCAGATCGTGCGGGATGTCGCGGGATATTCCCTCGGCCGCAGCGACATGGTGCGCCGCGCCATGGCCAAGAAAAAGCAGTCCGAAATGGAGAAGGAGAAGAAGGTATTCGTAGAGGGCGCGGTGGATGCGGACGGCAACGTGGTCGTCCCCGGCGCGGTGCGCATGGGCACCGGCGCGGACGTGGCGCTGAAAATCTTCGGCGAGATGGAGACCTTTGCGCAGTACGCCTTCAACAAATCCCACGCGGCGGCCTATGCCGTGGTTGCATGGCGCACGGCGTATCTCAAGTGCCATTATCCCGTGCAGTTCATGGCGGCGATCCTCAACTCCGTCAAGGACAACACCACCAAGGTTTCCGCCTTTATTCAGTATTGCCGCAAGCATGGCATCGCCGTGCTGCCGCCCAATGTCAACAAATCCATGTCCAAGTTCTCCGTGGAGGAGGGTAAGAGCATTCGCTACGGCCTTTCCGCCGTGCGCAATGTGGGCGTGGGCGCAGTGCAGGCGATCCTGAACGGTCGGAAGGAACGCCCCTATAAGGACCTTTATGATTTTGCCGAGCGCGTGGAAATCGAGGCCATCAACAAGCGCGTGGTCGAATCGCTGATTAAATCCGGCGCGATGGACGATTTTCCCGGCTACCGCACGCAGAAGCTGGCGATGTATGAATCCATATTGGACGGCGAGGCGACCCGCCGCAAGACCATGATTACCGGCCAGCTCTCGCTCTTTGGAGACGAGGGGCTGGAAGCGCCGCGCCCGGAGCTGCCGAAGATCCCGGAGATGAGTCCAAAGCTGCTGCTGCAATACGAAAAAGAGATGACGGGCGTTTACATCACCGGCCACCCGCTGGACGAATATCGCGAGCGGTTGGAAAAGATGCCCTGCTCGGTGCAGGTCTTGCAGGAATATGCCGAGGACGAGGAATGGGAAAAGTTCGACCGCATGAACGTCACCCTCGGCGGCATGATCATCGAAACGCGTATGAATACCACCAAGGCCAATAAACTGATGTGCTTTATCACCTTGGAAGATCTCTACGGCACCATCGAGTGCCTGGTGTTCCCGCGGATCTACGATCGGTTGGCGCGCATGATTCAAAACGACACGGTGGTGGTGATCCGCGGCACGCTGTCGCTCAGAGAGGATGAGGAGCCCAAACTGCTGGTTGAGGACATCCGACCATTGGACAGCGCAGACAGCACGCCGCTTGCGCCTGAACGTCCGAAGCGGCTGTATCTCAAGATCGAGAACCGCGCGCTAACGCCAATGGAGCAGAACCTGCTTCGGGAGCATCCCGGCAGCATGGTGGTGCGCGCGGTGATTCAAGGTACGGTCTACGAACTGCCCTTGCGCGTTACGCCCGACGGGGAGCTGATCAAGGCGCTTGAAAACCTGCTTGGCGGCGGCAGCGTAAAGATCGCTTAACCCCGAATTAGCGGTAAAAAAGCGCAAACTGTTCTTCGGGCCGGATTTACACCTGTTTTATAATGTGATATAATAAATAACAATCGGTTGGACAACAACCAGCCGAAGGGGGGAAGATTCATGGGGGCGTGGATCGTCATCCATATGGCGCGAAGCCAGCGCGAGGCACAGCGGCTTTCCGATAAATTGACGGACGAAGGCATCCTGGTGAAGCTGAAGCCCGTTTATAAAAACAAATCGGAGCAGGAAAACTACTACGAGCTGATGGTGCTCTCCTCCGAGGCGGAGGAAGCGCGCGAAATCTTCCTGGAAAAAGGCTTTTGACACAGAACGAACCGAGTGGAAATGTTAGATTACTCAAGCGCAAAGGAGAGTTTTACGACATGGCTGAGAAGAAAAAGATTGCAATCCTGACCTCGGGCGGTGATGCTCCGGGCATGAACGCTGCGATCCGTGCAGTGGTGCGTTCTGCGCTGTATTTTGATATGGATGTTTACGGAGTGCAGGACGGTTACTTCGGCCTGCTCAACGACGACATGCGTTTGCTGTCTGCCGGCGACGTGGGTGATATCATTCATCGCGGCGGTACGATGCTGGGCACCGCCCGTCTGCCTGAGTTTGCGACAGATCCGGCGGTTCGTCATCAGTGCTATGACAACTTGAATAAGCGCGGCATCGAGGGCCTGGTGGTCTGCGGCGGTGACGGTTCCTACCGCGGTGCGCGCCTGATCCAGAACGAGAGCAACATCAACGTCATCGGTCTGCCCGGCACCATCGACAACGACCTGGCTTACACCGATTACACCATCGGCTTTGATACCGCCGTCAACACCTGCGTGGACAGCATCAACAAGCTGCGCGA
>OLGE01003357.1_pt1 | contig 12768 bp, 11 predicted proteins | sample 1605151 | NCBI WGS metagenome assembly OLGE01 (sample SAMEA3888912, study PRJEB22519) | human gut metagenome | biome: human gut; feature: human-associated habitat; material: faeces | place: Denmark | collected 2010
CGGGGCTTTTTGATTAATTGTTTAACTCGTCCCATTTTAACGGGACGCTAATGATTTTAATTAATAAATCTGAAAACTTGACTTTCGTTCGGTAAAGATACTCTTTTTTCCGTACCTTCCTACCTCCGGAATGCTTATTTTATCGACCTTCCATACTTTTCTGTACTCACAGTCCGACCTTATTACTTCATAATGAACTTAACAACAGACCATCCGCTCCGGTAACGCACCTCATCCCTTTCCAAACCGAATTTCTCGGCACACTCGACGATCGTCGGCACATCGGCCTCCAGAATACCGCTCACCAACAAAATCCCTCCCGACGAAAGAGTCGCGGCATAGGCTTCCATATCCGCCAGCAATATATTCCGGTTGATATTTGCCAGAACAAAGTCGTAGTGCCGACCCGCCAACAACGAAGCATCCCCCAACTCTACGCTGATCGCATCCTCCATTCGGTTACCTTGCACATTTTCTGCACCGTTGCGGTAGGCCCACTCATCGATATCAATGGCATCGACATGCGCGGCTCCGCACAGTATGGCAAGAATGGAGAGTACGGCCGTTCCGCTTCCCATATCAAGCCCGGAGAGTCCGGAAAGATTCTGACGCATGATCTCGTCGGCCATCAGGTAGGTCGTCGCATGGTGTCCGGTACCGAACGCCATCTTGGGCATGATCACTATGTCATAGAGACATGCCGGATTCTTCGGATGAAACGGAGCCCGGATCCGACAACATTCCGCTACGTCGATCGGCTCGAAATTCGACTCCCAAACCGCATTCCAATCCTGATCGGGCAACTCCTCGACCCGGTAGTTCCGTTGTGCATCGTGCAAAAAACGGTCGATCTCGTCTCGGTTCTCTCGTTCCGCTTGTTCCGCAATGTAGGCTTTCAACACCCGATCCTCTTCGGCAAAACTGTCGAAAGAGAGATCCCCCAAATCGGCGATCAGAATCTCCCGATCCTGATCGTCGGCCACTTCAATGGTATATTCCTTATATTTCATCCTCGGTATTCGATTCTATAAACAAATGTAGTAAATTTGAATCTAAAAACAACCGCAACATGGGAAGTTGGGAAAAAGAGTTACAAGAGTACATCTACTATATACGTCTGGAGAAGAAGCTGTCGGACAACACGGTAGAGGCCTACATCCGCGACCTGAAACAGATGGCCGAATACCTCGAGCATGAATTTTCGATCCGGCCCCAGCAAGCCGAAGAGCGCCACATCGAAGCTTTTCTGGCCCACCTGTACGACAAGGGCGTAAAAAAAACGACGCAAGCTCGAATCCTTAGCGGAATCAAGAGTTTCTACTACTACCTGCTGATCAACGACCGCATAGAGAACCTTCCGACCGAGTTCATCGATCCTCCCAAAACCGGACGGAAGCTTCCGGATGTACTCTCTGTTGCCGAGATCGAGTCGATCATTCACACCTTCGACTCCGATACCCGATTCGGCATACGGAACAAAGCGATGGTCGAGACGTTGTACAGCTGCGGGCTTCGGGTTTCGGAACTGATCACCCTGCGGCTCAGCGACCTCTTCTTCAACGATGGGTTTATCCGCGTGATCGGAAAAGGCGACAAACAACGACTGGTCCCGATCAGCGAAACCGCCCGACACCGGATCGAAGAGTACCTGCTCCAGCGTCAAACCATGCAGACCGATGCCCGCGATGCGGATATTGTGTTCCTGAACAACAAGGGTAGGGGATTGACCCGTGTCATGATTTTCCACATCATAAAGAAGGCGGCTTTGGCGGCAGGTATCACCAAAACGATCAGTCCGCACACCTTTCGACACTCGTTCGCCACCCACCTGCTCGAAGGAGGAGCCAGCATCCGGCAAGTACAGGAGATGCTCGGACACGAATCGATCCTTACTACCGAAATATACACCCACCTCGACAGCGGAAAATTACGCGAAAACGTCGACTTACACCACCCGCTGTCCGATCTGTAACAACCTACGTTAAGCTGGCACCTGCGCCTGCGCCTTCTACTAATAATCTGTCCTGAATCCGGACAGCATACCGGATGCTCCCGATTTGATCTTCGTTCCATCCGTCCCGACCACCTGACCAATGAATGAAGCGGAGACCTGCACGAATGTAACTGCCGGCATGTCCAAACCCACTAAAAAAAGTGACACGCCACACATAAAATCACAATCGACCCTCTCTCTATTTATACGATTGAGGGGAAGTGTATCCTTGTTCCACTTCCCCTCGATTATCTTTATGCGTTTCCCGTTACCGGATCATTGAATCAATTCATAGCCGACCAGCAATCCGTCATATCCTTCCGCCAACTGTCCAATGGTGTTGAGCGTAGTGTTCTGCGTCGCAGAACCGATCGCCGATAAAACCTTCAACAACTTGTCGGCCTCATACATGATGCTGAGCGTATCCCCGCTTTTCCGGATAAATACTTTCACGGAACCGATATTCAGCAACCCTTGCACCGCACTGTAATGCAACACAAACTGTTCCGAATCGGCCTCTTTCGAAACGGTTCCCGAAATCGCCCGGTCTTTCAGCTGACAGGTAAAACTGCTGTCCGCCGCAAACGTATAGGAGAACTGATCCGCCGTAAGACCGACCTTCGAATAGATGCCGGACAACTTCTCCTCGATCTGATTGGACACCAAACTGCCTCCTGCCTTTTTCAGCAGATCGTCACTCTGGAACTCACAGGCCGGGGCATTATATTTCCACGTTCCGACCAGATCGGCAACCGTCAAATCGTTCTGTTGCAACAGCGTTCCGGCCAAATTCTGCACTGCATCCTTGTTCAGCAAATTGCCTAACGAAAACTGCGCCTGTACCCGATGCCCACACAGGGCACATACACAAACCAACATAAAACATATTACATTCTTCTTCATCTCTTTAAATTATTAGATAGATAGTTAGTTATACCGTACTTTCATCACATAGGATCATAGTTGCCTCATCGGTTATCGGGAGGCGACCCGAATCGGTTCATCGCCCTCCTTATACCAATCGCCGCGTGCCCGCATCACCTGTTCGATCACGTCGCGGACACACCCCTCGCCACCCCGGAATTGCGACACATAACGTGATGCTTCCACCACCTCAGGTGCCGCATCGGCCGGACAAACCGGCATCCCGACATAGCGCATCGGCTCCAGATCGGGTAGATCATCTCCCATATACATCACCTCTTCCGGCTGCAAATCCAACTTCTCACACAACTGTTTCAACGTCTTGAGCTTTTCGTGACAATCCATATAGACATGCTGGATACCGATAGCATCAAAACGAACCTTCAGACAATTTCCCCGTCCTCCGGTTATGATGGCTAAATAGTACCCCTTTCGTTGGGCCAACGACATCGCGTAACCGTCTTTCGAATTGTATTTTCGCATAAAATCACCCTCGGGCGTCACGATAATGCCTCCGTCGGTCAATACGCCGTCGACATCGAGTACGATGGCCCGGACCTTTGCTATATCTTCTTTGAAGTTTCCCATATACTTTGACTAATCATTTTATACAATTGTTGCATCTGGGGCCGATCCTGTAACAGTTCGAGGTGTTTTTTCTGGGTTACAAGGTCGTTGCGCCGCGCAGGACCGGTCTGCACCGTAGCAGCGGATGAGGCATGTAAAGCCTTGTCGGCTGTCTCCCGCATCAGCGGTTTGATCCACTCGGCCGAGAGCCCGTACTCCTCCAGCAGGTTCTCTCCGAGCGCAAACATGTGGTTTGCAAAATTCGAAACGAAAACGGCTGCGAGGTGGAGTCGTTTCCGCTCTTCGGAATGGATCTCAATCACCCGTCCACTCAGTGCGTTGCCCAAATCGCGTAAAGCCTCCAAAGCCCGGTCGGAGGAGCCTTCAATGAAAAACGGCACACCGTGCAGATCGAGCGAACGGCCCGCAGTAAACGACTGCAAGGGGTAGAAGACACCCGTATGTTCGGAACAACCCGAGAGTTCATCGATCGAAACACTTCCGGCCGTGTGGGCAACCACCGCTCCGCCGAAGTCCAACATCCGTGCGATCGGTCCGACGGCCGTATCGCTCACCGCGATCAGATAGATGTCCGCCTCGGCAAGAGACTGCGGGTCATCGGTCCACCTGCAACCGACCTTACCGGCAATGTATTCGCCCCGTTCCCGGTTGCGCGCATAGATCTGCACCAAAGCATACCCCGAACCATCGGCTATCGCTTCAGCCAGAATCTCAGCGACATTTCCACTCCCTATGACGACTACCCGTTTCATCCCTTTTCATTCAGTTTACTCTGTTCCAGCTCAAGATCTTTCAACAAAATATTATCGTCGCACTCCGACACCACACGCTCCAGCCGATTAAGTGCCGAATCGGCCCACTGGAACTCATTGCTCTGCTGCGTATCGAACGAGGCCTGTCCGGCAGCCTCCACTTGATGGACCACATCGTAGACGCGCAGCGTGTGGACATCTCGTGCCGGAACATAGAGGTTCACCTTATCCTCTTTGCTGACAATCGAAGCAATCAAGCCCACCTTTTCCAGATCATAAATGGCATCCCGAACCACTCGAAGCGGCAGGTTAAGCGCTCCAGCAATCGTCTCCGAAGAGACCGCTCCCGATTTATTAATAAAATGGTTGACGATCTGATACATCACCACAACCAGTGCCTTTTTGTGGTATTCGTAGCTCATCTCACGAGCCTGCTTTTCGTATTCAAATTTTCCTATGTTCTGATAGGCAAACGAAAGTTCAGCCCCGAATAGTACAATCTGCCAGCTGCTTTGCATCCAGATCAGGAACAACGGGACCGCTGCAAAACTTCCGTAAATCGCGTTGTAGCTCGTCAGACGCGACTGGATATAGATATAGGCCAACTGGAAAATCTGAAATACCGTTCCCGCAATGACTCCGGCGATCACCGCATTACGCAGTTTTACCTTCGTATTGGGCATCACCAAATAGACGAATGCGAACATCAGCCAGATCATGACGACCGACACGAATCCCAACAGCATCTGCACGACGGCCGATGAGGTGAAATGTTGCAACTGGCTCTGCAACTGGACACCAAGCCCGCTGGATATTACCCCCAGAATCGGTGTTACGACCACGACGGTCGTGTAGTCACTGAATTTCCGTGCGAAGCTCCGCGAACGGTGCACCTCCCAGATGTTATTGAAGGCATTTTCGATATTTCCGAATACCTTCAGGACCGACCAGAACAGAACCACCAATCCGACCGATGCGATCAGCCCCCCTTTGGTCCGCTGCAACAGGGCATTGGCAAAATCGATAACCTGATCGATCAGCACCGAATACTGCGGAAACTTTCCATACAGATATTCGTTCAGACGGGTTTCGAGTCCGAAACCTTTGGCGATGCCGAACACCATGGCCGCAATCGGAACCAACGACATCAACGTATAAAAGGTCAGAGCCGCCGACCGCACGAGAATCTCGTGCTGACCGAACCCCTGCGCCGTAAATATGATCACCTTGATCTGGCGTACGGCCCAACGGATCTTGCGCGATTTGTATTCGTGCTCCTTCTTTACCCAGATATCGTGGGTTATGTATTGGATAATCCGTTTCAGCAGTCCCATCTTCGTTGCGCTATTCTCTTACAAAAATACAATTTTATTTATGACTTTCCTCATCTGGCTCCGTTCCGTCCCCCTGTAATCGGCGTATTTTAAAATTCAGACAGGCCAGAAGAATCGACATCAACGGGCTGAGATAACAGAAAAACGCATAGGGCAAGTAAGCCAACGTAGCCACATTCAGTACGCCCGACTGTGTGGCACCACACGTATTCCACGGAATCAACACCGAAGTCACCGTACCGCCATCCTCCAGCGTCCGGCTCAAGACCTCCGGGGCAAGTCTCTTTTTCCGATAGGCCGAATTGAAAATTTTTCCGGGAATAACGATAGCCAAATATTGATCCGACGCGGTCGTATTGAACAGTACACAGGTTCCGACCGTCGTGGCTACAAGTCCGCAAGTAGACCGGACCCGCCGGATCAGCGCTTCGGTAATGCGTTCGAGGAAGTGTCCGGCCTCCATGACCCCGCCGAAAATCATCGCCGAGAGGATCAGCCACACGGTATTCAACATACCGGCCATTCCTCGTGAGGTAAACAGCGAATCGATCTGTGCATTTCCCGTCTCGGGTGCGATCGTTCCGTACATCGAGCGAAGAACGGTTTTATAGGCAGTTCCCGAGGTCAGCGTTGCATCACCGTTCAGCGAACCGATCAACTCGGGCTGGAAAATCACCGCACAGATTCCCCCCACAAGGCTTCCGATAAAAAGAACCGGAACCGACGGCATTTTCAGAACGATCAAAACGATAACCAGAATCGGGACGACATACAACCACGGAGTGATCCGATAACACTCGCCGATCATCCGCTGCGTTTCAGCGACCGACACATCCGACGTGAGCGATCCATCGTGACCGAGCGAAAATCCCGTAAAAATCAGCAGCGTCAAGACGATAGCCGGAATCGTCGTATACATCATATAACGAATGTGGGTAAAGAGTTCTGTTCCGGTCGTCGCGGCAGCCAGATTCGTCGTGTCGCTCAGGGGCGAGATCTTATCGCCGAAATAGGCTCCGGATATGATCGCACCCGCAACTACCGCTTCGTCGAATCCCAATGTCCGGCCGATACCGAGCAGTGCAACGCCCACCGTCGCGACCGTCGACCACGAACTTCCCGTCGCTACTGATATGAGCGCGGAGATCGCTACAGTTGCCGGTAAGAAGTACTCGGGCTGCAACACATAGAGGCCGTAGTGGATCATCGCCGGAATGATGCCGCTCAGCATCCAAGTGCCCGAAAGCACTCCGATCATCAGAAGAATCATGATAGCCGGAATCGCTCCGGCCACGGTCCGCACCATCCCGTCCTGCAGCTCATCCCACCGGTAACCGTTGTAAAGAGCCACGCACACGGCCGCACCGGCTGCAATCAGCAGGGTCATCTGGTTTGCCCCGGACAGGACGTCATCGCCGATCAACGACACATTGACACCGATCAGCACAATCAAAAATACGATCAGCCCGACCGACTGAGTCAATGAAGGTCGTCTTCTATTCTTTTTTTCCATAATCACTCTCCTTATCGCATAATCTTTCGGGTCCCAGCAGGAACGCATAGGGCTCCGCCCCGATCTTCGTAAACGCTATTTTATCGCTGCCTCCCTCTCGAATGCCCAACGACCGGAGAATCGTCTCAATCGAGTAGGGGAACTCCCTTTTCATCACCTCACAACGTATAATGCCCAAATCCTTCAACCGCCGGCGCAACGATTTCGGATGATAGGGTATCGTCTCACGAAGCGAAAAGAGCCGTCCGAAAAAGTGCTCCGGTTCCGATTCGAAAAGGCAATATCCGCTCGTCGATGTAGCAAAAGCTCCGATCCGTGCCGCATAACGGCTGACCAGACGTGCTTTCCCCAAGCTCACGTCCGGAACGCCGAACCATCTGTATGGAGGAGTAAACTCTGCCGTCTCAAGCTGCTGTTCACCTCGATCGAAGAGCAGCGAATCCTCTTCGGAACGTGACACCCGAATCGTCCCCGATTCAGGCTCCGGATCGGAAGAAATACGAACCAAGACCTCCTTACACTCTCCACGAAGCGACATGACCTCGACCGAAGCCGTATCGCCGAAGATTCGAAACGCCTCCTCCACATCGAACATCGGCGAAAGTTTCGCCACGACGGTTTTCCCTTTTTTCAGCAACTCGGGCAAAAGTCCGAGAAGATTCGGCGAACAATCCTCCAACAAAAATACCTTACGGGTTCCGTCACGCCGCGCCGGATCGATATAGAAAAGGTCGGCCCGCTCGGAGAACGCATCGATGAATCGTTCCGCCGTATCACACACCACCTCTATGTTGTCCACCCCGAGACGTCCGAAATTGATCTCGGCCACACGGGCCGTCACTAGATCCCGTTCGACCGCGATCACCCGTTTGAACCGATAGCTCAACGTATAGGCATCGACTCCCAATCCGCAAGTCAGATCGACACACAGATCTCCCGCGTATTTTTTTCTTCGAGCGACATCCTCACTGCTCGACTGTTCGAATGCAAGCGGCGGTATAATACACCCCGCCCGGTAGTAGGAGGGAAGTTTCGTCCGGGCCCGCTGCAAATACTTGACCTGCGTCGCCAACAGCGCCCCATGTTCACGCGCTCGCAGGGCCACTCGTTCGGGAGCCTCTTCCCGCAGATCGAGCAACTGCCTCGTGACCGGATCACTATTTAATATTTCAACCTCTTCCAACGTCATAACTCAATCTGTTTTTCGGGAGCCCGCCGATCCGCTCCTCATAAAGTTTCCATCCCAATACGACCAGCCCAAGCAGAAGATAAAACAATGCGATCCAATACCCGTCGACATGGATTTTCTCTATTCCGGCAACCGGCGTGGAGGCTGCCCACGAGACGGTTCCATTCTGAATCCGCAACACCCATTCGATCAGCGTACTGCACACGCCATTCAACCACGGGAACGGTAAAATCAGCCAGACGAGTCCGAGCAGGATGCAGACAAAGGCCGTAAAAATTACCACCGGATTGATCAGCAGAGACATCAGCGGCAAGTTTCCGAAATTATAGAGGACGATCGGCAGCGTTCCGATTTGGGCCGCAACGCCGAGCAGAAGCGAGCTCCACAAAACATCCAACAGCTTGTTGCGGGACAACCGCCGACGATACATGCGCGGATAGAAGAAAAGGATCGACAGCACCGCCGCAAAAGAGAGCTGGAAACTCACATCGTAAAGATAAAACGGACGGATAGCGAGCATCAGCGTGGCTGCACCCAGAACGATATTGTACCCGCCACCGACCACCGAGCAGGCAAATGCGAGTTGTGCGCCCGAACACATAAGCGCTGCACGGACCACAGATGGCGAAAGCCCCGCCATGACCGCATAGAGCCACAACGCCAATATGACCAGCACGTTTTTCAGAATATGTCCTCTACGGAACAGTACGAGCCAACCGAACAGCATGTTGGCGATAATCAGCACAAACCCCATGTGCAATCCCGAGACTGCCAGAATGTGTGCCACACCGGTCCGGGAGTACTCCTCTTTGAGGCGGGGATCGAATGCTCTCTTCTCTCCGGCTACCAATGCCGAAACCATATCCTTATCCGCATCGTCGATGTTCAGTTGCGCGATACGCTCTACCGCTGCCTGATGCAACATCGAAGCTACCCGAATCAACCGCCGTCCGTTCCCCTCCAGACGAGCCACGATTCCGTTTTCTACGACATACGTCCGTGCACTGATTCCCCGACTCCGCATCAACTTTCCGTATCGACTGCCCGTCGTATCGAGCGGATTCAAATATCCGGTCACGCAAAGCTGGTCGCCAACGGCAACCCTCATCGAGGTATCCACCCGCAACTCGATCCGCTCATCGGTCGGGGTCCATGTACCCGCAGCCACATCGGTCCGACGGAACGATCCGACATCCGCCGTTGTCCGCTGCCATCTTCCCTGTGTGACTGGCGTATCGTTCACTTCCAAAACCATCGCCAAACGCACACCGCGCGGCATCACCTCCCGCGTCGCGGCAATTGCCGTCACCAAAATACCGCACATAAATAGTGCAGCTGCCGAATAGCATCCGCCCCATACGCTCTTGCGCAACGCCCATGCAAGCAGATAGCAGGTGATCGTCGCCGACACGATTACCCAATCGGGCGCCGTGACATATCCGAACGCAAAAATTCCCGCTGCAAAGCAGGGCAGGATTTTCAGGAAAGGTGTAATGCGTAATCGTTCGGAGAGCAACATGACGGATCGTTTTTCAATTTCCCCAACTGTCTCGATCGAGCGTCCTGTATCCGATCGCTTCGGCGATGTGTGCCGGTTCGATCTGCTCCGTCCCCGCCAAATCGGCAATCGTCCGGGCCACCTTGATGATCCGATCATAAGCCCGGGCCGACAGATTGAATCGCTCCATAGCCCGCCGCAACAGTACGCTCGACTCCTCCGAGAGCGGACAGAACTCCCGCAAACAGCGGCTGTTCATCATCGAATTGGTGTGAATCGACATACCAGCAAAACGAGCGGACTGAATCTTACGTGCCGCCACAACCCGCTGCCGGATAACCGCACTCGACTCCTCTCCACCGCTCCGGGAGAGTTCGTCAAACTCCACGGGAATGACCTCGATGTGCATATCGATCCGATCGAGCATCGGGCCCGAAATCCGGTTCATATATTTGAACACCGCCCCGGGCGAACAGACACACGCCTTCGTCGGATGGTTATAATAGCCGCAAGGGCAGGGGTTCATCGCCGCAATCAACATGAAGTTGGCCGGGTACTGAACCGTATATTTCGATCGTGAAACCGTAATCATGTGGTCTTCCATAGGCTGCCGCAGAGTCTCCAACAGGTTTCGGCCGAATTCAGGCAACTCATCGGCAAACAGAATGCCGTTATGGGCCAGCGAAATCTCCCCCGGCATAGGCGTCGAACCACCTCCGGCCAAGGCCGCCTGAGAGGTCAGGTGATGCGGCGCCCGGAAAGGCCGGGTCAACATCAATCCCGCATGAGCGCCCAATTTTCCGGCAACGGAGTGAATCTTGGTCGTTTCGAGGGCCTCTTCGAGGGTCATCGGCGGCATGATCGAGGGCATGCGTCGGGCCAACATCGTCTTGCCCGATCCCGGAGGGCCGATCATCAGCACGTTGTGTCCGCCGGCAGCAGCGATTTCCAACGCCCTTTTGGCGCGAACCGCCCCCCGTACGTCGGCAAAATCGAGGTCGAAAACTTCAGACTCCTCGCGAAACAGCCGCTCCAGATCGATCCGAACCGGTGTCAACTCTTTTTCTCCCCGCAGAAAATCCACCACCTCACGCAGATGTTCTACACCGTACACCTCCAATCCATCGACTACAGCAGCTTCTGCTGCATTATGGGCCGGTAATATAACTCCTCGAAAGCCCTGTTTCTTCGCCTCCAACGCAATGGGCAATGCACCCCGAACCGGCAACACCGATCCGTCAAGCGACAGTTCACCCATAATCACGAAATCAGCGATCCGTTCATCCGACAACTGTTCCGACGCCGCCAATATGGCGATAGCAATCGGCAAGTCGTAAGCCGAACCCTCCTTGCGGATGTCGGCAGGTGCCAAATTTACCACTATCTTCTTTCCGCTCATCCGATAGGAGCAGTTTCCGAATGCGGCACGAATCCGTTCCTGACTCTCCCGAACCGCATTGTCGGGCAATCCGACCATATACATGCCTATGCCTTGCGTAATATTCACCTCAACAGAGACCGTCAAGGCCTCTATACCGATCAGTGCACTCGCATAGCTTTTGACAAACATACGGATCCGGATTTTTTATTGAATGAGCTTTTCGAAATGTACAGAATTAAGATCAGAAGGGGGAATGTTCATCATCGGGAGGAGCTCCAAAGCCACCCAAGCTGTCTTTCGCCCCACCAAGCGATCCGGACGGGATTCCGAATTCGCCATATCCTCCGAAATCGTTCAATGCTCCGGCAGCACCGGCTCCACCACCATCGATGGCCGAACCGAACTCCTGATTCATGCCTCCCGACATCATACCGCCATCCATCGAAATGTCATCATAGTCCAAGAACTTGGCCTGCTCCTTACGGAAACGCAGCTTGATCGTGTCGACCGCTCCGTTACGGTGTTTTGCCACAATAATTTCGGCCATACCCTGCGTCGAATTGCCCGCTTCGTCCACGTTCAGTCCGTAATATTCGGGACGATGAATAAAGGCCACCAAGTCGGCATCCTGTTCGATCGCTCCGGATTCACGCAGGTCGGAGAGCTGCGGACGTTTGTCTCCGCCCCGCGACTCCACCGAACGGTTCAACTGCGACAACGCGATAATCGGAATGTTCAGCTCCTTGGCAATCGCCTTCAGAGAACGGGAGATCATGGCAACCTCCTGCTCACGATTGCCCCGTGTATCGACCGAAGCCGTCATCAACTGCAAGTAGTCGATGATGATCAACTGAATATCGTATTGAGTTTTGAGCCGACGGGCCTTCGACCGGAACTCATAAATCGACAGAGCCGGCGTATCGTCGATAAAGAGAGGGGCACCGGCAAGGGGTTTGATCGAGGCTTCGAGATGCTTCCACTGTTCGGGAGTCAGTTGCCCGTTACGCACGTCCCGGGAGTCGAGCCCCGACTCTCCGACAATCAGTCGCATCATCAACTGCTCGGCACTCATCTCCAGAGAGAAAAAGGCCACCCCCTTCTCGTAATCGACTGCAACGTTCCGGGCCAACGACAGGACAAAAGCCGTCTTACCCATAGCAGGACGAGCCGCTACGAGAATAAGGTCCGACCGTTGTAACCCATTTAACTTGAAATCCAAATCTCTAAATCCAGTTGGTACACCTGTAATAGACCCCTTATGTTGTTGCAGTTTGTTCAGTCTATCAATATTCGTAAGGACTATATCCCTGATTGGTGAAAACGTCGATTCAGATTGTGTTTGACCACCTACATCAAGAACGAGTTGTTCCGCCGTATTCATAATAACGGTTGGTTCATCCTCACCAGCATAGGTCATACCGACAATCTTATTACCTGCATCAATGAGGCGGCGCATCTGTGCTTTTTCTACAATAATGCGCGCATGTTCTTCAATATTATAGCCTGTCGCTTCATTCGCAAGAGATGTAATATAAGCAATGCCACCTACGGTATCCAATTTTTTACGTCGTTCTAGTTCTTCACTTAACGTAATAA
>OLGE01003362.1_pt1 | contig 12765 bp, 10 predicted proteins | sample 1605151 | NCBI WGS metagenome assembly OLGE01 (sample SAMEA3888912, study PRJEB22519) | human gut metagenome | biome: human gut; feature: human-associated habitat; material: faeces | place: Denmark | collected 2010
CTTTTCAACAAAGCAAACACGTTTTCTGATTACACGTTTTGTAGCCTCAGAAAATGGATGGGGATTCCAACCGGGGCGATTGTCTCTAAAAAAGACGGGAGTTTCTTTCAAGCCTCTTTAAAGGAATGTGATTTCTCGAGAGGTAAATTCAAGGGGATGAGAATGAAATACGATTATCTCCGGGGTAACACGACTATTGATAAAGAAGATTTTCTTCGTCTTTTCACCGCTTTTAACAAAAGATTATCACGAGATTATCAGGATTACTCGATAGATAAGATGTCGTTACGATTGTTGCATGAACAAGATTTTGAACTGGTAAGAACACGTCGTCAACAAAACGCGAAGTTGTTGCACGATGAATTATCTGGATTGAATAACGTGTCCATGATGTTTCAACACGAGGGGGATCGTGTCCCCCTGTTTGTCCCGATCCTCGTGAAAAAAGAGATTAGAAATTCATTAAGAGATTACCTGGTCGGCAATAAAGTTTATTGTCCCGTGCACTGGCCTAAAAGCCATTCATTGCCAGATACGACGCGTGCAGATGCTTTCTATAATAGCGAGTTATCCTTGGTTTGCGACCAACGCTATGGCGAGAGACAAATGAGAAAAATAGTGGATTTGATAAAGAATTATTGTAATAAAACCAACATATGAAAACAATCTTGATAACGGGGATAGGAGGACTTACCCCTCGTTCAATAGCGAAGACTATTCGAAGAAATCATCCGGGCTACAAGTTAATAGGAATTGACGTAAATAAAAAAGCGATTGGCTTTTTCATGAAAGGGTTGTTGGACGACTACTCGGTATGTCCCCGGTGTACCGATGTCGAATATTTCCCTTTTATAGAGAGGCTAGTTGAAGAAAAAGGAGTTGATTACGCGTTTGTCCAGCCGGAAAGTGAAATTGTTGAATGGGGTGATTACTTTGAAAAACGCGGGAAATTCCCGTGTCCTGTTTTCATGGGATGCAAATCGTTGTCAGAATCGTTGAGAGACAAAGCTATCATGGCAGAATTGTTGAAAGATACGGGCTTTATCCCAAAAACCATTAAGGTAACACAGGAGAATCCCCGGTTCGAGGACGTGGAAAAAGAAATTGGTTTTCCTTGCTGGATTCGCGCGACCGAGGGTACGGGAGGATTAGGCTCTTTAAAACTGGAAAATCTCAGTAGTTATAAAAGTTGGCTTTTTATCAACAATCAAATACCGGAGTTTACGGTTAGTGAATTTTTAACCGGGAGGCATCTGGCAAACGAGATGCTTTATTATAATAACGAGTACGTGAAAGGTGCGGCATTGGAATGTGTCGAGTACGTGATGGCAAACATCGCCCCGTCCCATGTCACGGGTAATACTGCATTCGGTCGTTTCTTGAATGAAGATCGCGTTAATAAATTTTGTGATGATTGCGTAAAATATTTGTGCGATAAACTGAACGTGCCGGCTCATGGCATATTATCTTTTGATCTCAAGGAAGACAAGGATGGTAACATGAAAGTAACGGAAGTGAATATTCGCCACATGGCTTATACCGGTGTTATGGCACAAGTAGGTTTTGACTTGATAGAAGACACGATACGTGTCATGGAAGATGGTAACGCGAATAACGTTACCAGGGACCGGTATCATCATTACGATAAGCCGTACGTGTTTTTTAGAGACGTGGATGTGGAGCCAATCGTGTTAGAGTCTGAAAGAATGTTTGTTGAACGTTGAAATGTTCGTGTATGAATATCTATGGGAATAAAGTTATCTTGAGGGCATTGGAACCTGGTGATATGCCTTGTTTGCGTGAAATGATTAATGATCCAGAAATGGAAAGAATGGTTATCGGTTGGAGTTTCCCTGTTTCAGAGAAACAACAATTGGATTGGTATAATCGGGTTATTAGTGATGATAAGAATTTTCGTTTCGCGATCATGTACGAGGGGAAATTTGTTGGCGTTTCAACTTTAACTCGAATAGATTGGAAGAATCGTTCGGCGGATCATGGAATAAAGTTGTGTAATGATGTGCCTAAAAAAATTGGAATAGGGACAGATGGCGTGTATGCAACGATGAGGTACGCTTTTGAAGAGTTACAATTAAATCGATTGTATAGTAGTATTTTGGAATATAACATAGCATCTCAAAAGTTATACGCGAAATGTGGGTGGAAGGTGGAGGGAAACTATAGAAGGAGTATTTTTAAAAATAATGCTTATCATGATGAATTGGCTATTGCGATTTTGCGAGATGAATATTTTGAGTGGAAGGCGAATCGGGGAGAATGATTTTTCGGGAATGTCTAGCATTGAATCGGGTATACATAAAAGAGTCGTGTAAGTGGTGTTGAGACTCGATGAATTTATTTTCTAAATTTTTTTCAATGAAAAATAGAATTTGGTTGTCTCTAGCCCACATGGGTGGACGGGAACAGGAATTTATACAAGAAGCGTTTGACACGAATTGGGTAGTTCCCTTGGGTCCGAATGTGAACGCTTTCGAAAAAGCCTTACGGGACTTTTTAATTGGAAATGGGAAATTGAAAGTTGAAAACGAGGGAAAACAGGTGGTGGCTTTGAGTGCGGGAACGGCGGCGTTGCATTTGGGGTTGATACTTTTAGGTATTGGAGAGGGGGATGAGGTGATTTGCCAGAGTTTCACGTTTTCGGCGTCGGCGAATCCAATTGCTTATCAGGGTGCAACTCCTGTTTTTGTGGATAGCGAGGAGGATACATGGAACATGGATCCGGTGTTGCTGGAGGAGGCAATTAAGGATCGTTTGGAGAAGACTGGGCGGTTGCCGAAGGCTATTATCCCGGTGCACTTGTACGGGATGCCCGGGAAGTTGGACGAGATTTTAGAGGTTGCCGGTCGTTATAACATTCCCGTGCTGGAGGATTCGGCAGAGGCGTTGGGTTCAGAGTACAAGGGGAGGAAGTGCGGGACGTTTGGGGAGTACGCGGCGTTGTCGTTTAACGGGAACAAGATTATCACGACGTCCGGTGGCGGGGCGTTGGTTTGCCCGAGCGAGGAACGGGCAAAACGGGCGTTGTTCTACGCCACGCAGGCGAGGGAACAAGCCCCGCATTACCAGCACGAGAAGATCGGTTATAATTACCGGATGAGTAATATATGCGCGGGAATCGGGAGGGGACAGATGTTCGTGTTGGAGGAGCACGTTGCCCGCAGGAGGGAGATTCATGATTTGTACGTGAAGTTGCTGGACGGGGTGAAGGGGGTGAAGGTGATGTGCCAACCGGAAGGAGGGGATTTTAACTCGAATTACTGGTTGACGTGCATCACGGTGGACCCGGAAGAGGCAGGTTTCACGAGGGAGGACGTGAGGTTGGCATTGGATGGGGATAACATAGAGAGTCGCCCGTTGTGGAAGCCGATGCATTTGCAGCCCGTGTTTAAGGAGGCTCCTTTTTACGGGAACGGGACCAGTGAACGGTTGTTCGAGATCGGGTTGTGTTTGCCGTCGGGACCGATGTTGACGGATCAAGATATAGAAAGAGTGGCGAAAGTAATTTACGATTTATGATTTCCGATTGAAGGATGTTAGGTGATTCTAGTAGGGATTAGCCTAGAAAGATAGTAAAGATAGAATACTCGACAATAGGGGTGTGACGAAAACGTTAGGGTTTTTGTCGCACCCTTATTGTTTATAGGCACGCGGGTGTGGCGTGCCTTTGTTGTTAAAGGTCATCTCACGAAATTTAAAAATACGTGAGTTCGAAATAAATCAGCATAAAACAAGAAGAGCGATCACGCAAGGAATTGTAAAGAATTAGAAGAGATAGTTATGAGGAAATAATCCGGTGTATAGTCCGATTTAATACATGAAATCAAGATTGAAACATGATTACATTCGGAACACTACCGTGTAAAGCGCTATTAAAACGCTATTAGAACCCTATTAAAACGCTATACAGAATAGCGTTTTAATAGCATTCTAATAGCTTACTAAAAATTTTATATATGGTAGTGATCCGCTAGTGATCCTGATTTGTTATACTTTTGTTGTTTTAACAGTGGTTCTATATAGTATGAAATGCTACAATACATGCCGAATACTTTTATCACTATGCCTGTAATACTCAAAAAAATAATTTAATCCTTATATCGAACTGGCGTTATTTTATTCTTTTCACCGGAGTAAACGGCTGGGGTACTTTAAAACGTTTTCGTTGATTTTCCTTGATTGTAAGACACTAAACTGGATATTTAAGATTAACTTTGCTGTGAATTTAGAAAAGTAAATAACAAAAAATGAAATAGATATGAAGAGAGTTTTGTTGATGATACTGGATGGTTGGGGTGTTGGAAAACACGATCATTCGGATGCGATAGGGAGTACGCCGACTCCTAACATCACGGAATTGGCAAGTAATAATCCTCGTGCTCTGTTGTACACGAGCGGGGAGAATGTGGGGTTGCCTGACGGACAGATGGGGAATTCCGAAGTCGGACACCTGAATATTGGGGCCGGACGGGTAGTTTACCAGGATTTGGTGAAGATAAACCGGGCGTGTCGAGATCATTCTATTGCACAGAATCCGGAAATTGTGAAGGCGTTTAACTATGCCAAGGAGAACGGGAAACAGGTGCATTTCATGGGACTGGTTTCTAACGGTGGGGTACATAGTTCGCTGGATCACGTGTTTGCCTTGTGTGATTTGTCGAAGGAGTTCGGGATCGAGAAAACCTTTGTTCATTGTTTTATGGACGGCCGGGACACGGATCCGAAGAGTGGAAAGGGTTTTATCGGTGAGTTGCAGAATCACATGAAACAATCCTCGGGTAAGATCGCTTCCGTGATCGGACGCTATTACGCCATGGCGTATCAAGGAGGCTTATGATTTGTTGGTGAATGGCGTGGGGACCCCGGTAACGGACGCCGAGGCGGGAGTGCAGGCTTCTTATGACGCGGGTGTGACCGATGAGTTTATCAAACCGATTGTTTGCGTGGACGAGGCCGGAAAGCCCGTGGGAACGATACAACCGGGAGATATGGTGATCTTCTTCAATTTCCGTAACGACCGGGCCAAGGAGTTGACCATTGTGTTGACGCAAGAGGATAAGCCGGACTTCGGGATGAAGACCATACCATTATATTATTGCACGATGACTCCTTACGATGCTAAATTCAAGGGATTACATATCCTGTTCGATAAAGAGAACGTGGTAAACACGATTGGGGAATATATTGCCAAGCAGGGATTGAAACAGTTACGTATTGCCGAGACGGAGAAATATGCTCACGTGACGTTTTTCTTGAACGGGGGACGGGAAGAGCCTTTCGAGGGTGAAAGCCGGATTCTGGTACCCTCTCCAAAAGTGGCTACCTACGATTTGCAGCCCGAAATGTCTGCTCCTATCGTGACGGAAAGGATCGTGGAGCAGTTAAATGAAAAGAGTGTTGATTTCATCTGTTTGAATTACGCTAATGGAGATATGGTGGGGCATACCGGAGTGTACAAGGCTATCCAGAAGGCCGTGGCTACCGTGGACGAGTGTGTCGGGAAGACCGTGGCTGCCGCTCGTGCTAATGGTTACGACGTGTTGATTATTGCCGACCACGGGAATGCCGATAATGCGGTGAACGAGGATGGAACGCCGAACACGGCTCACTCGCTGAACCCGGTGCCTTGTATCTGGGTCACCGATTCCAAGTGCGATCACTTGCGGGACGGGGTTTTGGCCGATGTCGCTCCCACTGTTCTCGCGATTATGGGACTTCCACAACCCAAGGAAATGACAGGGAAGTCGTTATTAGTTTGATATAAAAATGGAACGCTGGTCGAGTAAATGGCCAGCGTCCTTTCTTTTAGATCTATCAAGTGAGTTATGTGGATAGACGAATTTTAAGGATAGGTGTGATAATTACCATGGGAAATTATCAGGATTGTTCAGTGTATTCGTACGTTGGTTTCGGTTCAGCCCTGTTATAATCTCCATTTCAGCAGCAGATAACTCGAAGTCAAAGATGTCGATGTTTTCCTCTGTATAGATATCATTATCACAACGCGGAATCGTGACAAGTCCTCGTTGCATATGCCAACGCAAAATAATCTGGGCGATAGATTTTCCATGCTGTTTGGCCATTTTACCTATCACGGGGTCTTTAAGCTCCTCCGTGGTACCTTGGCCTAACGGTCCCCATGCTTCAGTTTGAATATTTTGTTGGAAGTTATAACCGGATTTATCTATCTGAGTCATGTAGGGGTGTATCTCTATTTGGTTGATAACGGGACGTACTCTCGCGTAGACAAGAAGTGAATCAATGTGATGAGGATTGAAGTTGCTCAGTCCGATGCTACGGATTTTTCCGTTATCTACATATTCCTCCAGTATCTGCCACGTTTCCTTGATATGTCCTTCCACGGGCCAATGTATCAACACCAAATCAAGGTATTTCAATCCGAGGTCGGAAAGGCTTTTGTTAAGAGACTGCCTAACCGTTCCATTTCGCATTTCTGTTGTGTTTACTTTTGTTGTTATAAAAAGTTCTCCGCGGTCAATACCACTCAAGCGGATGCCTTCACCTACTTCTTTTTCATTGTCATAACCTTGTGCCGTATCAATTAATCGGAATCCTATTTGGATAGCATGACATACACGTTTTGCGGCATCCTCCTTGACAAGGAACGTGCCGACACCTAATTGCGGCATTTCCATGCCGTTGTTCAGTTTGATCGTTGGTACTGTATTCATTTTTTGTGCACTTGTTTGGCTTGCCATACCCCATGCAAGGCTTAAGGCAAGGATTGATTTCATTTTGAATGTGAAATTACTTGTTCCCCAACAAAAAGAGTATGAGCTAATACTGAAATAAAAGCCAATTTTACTGTTTTGAAAATTTAATGGCTAATTTTGCATTTGATATGACTCGGAGTTATGATATAAAAGTAAGAACGGTACACGATTACAATCAATTTATAGGTGTAGAAGATATTCACGCTCAAGTGAGTGTCATTCACTATGATGAGTTATCTCCAATCAGACATTGCCGTACGCTATGGGGAATATACGGTCTGTTCCTTTTGGATGATGATTTGGAACAGCTTGATTACGGTTCTGGAAAGTACGATTATTCCATAGGAAGTATCGTGTGCGTTTCTCCCTCCCAAATAGGAGGTGCGCGAGATGATGGAAGTACGTTTCAACGTAAAGGTTGGGCACTTCTATTCAGTTCTGATTTGTTTCATGGCACAAGCTACGAGGAAGAACTTTTACGTTTGGAATTCTTTCATTACCACATAAGCACGGCTCTTACAATTACGAGCCAGGAACGACAAGACTATGAAACATTGTTACGAATGTTGCGATCTGAATTGATGGGAAGTAAACGCAAGCAAGTGATTATAAAATTGATAGAACTAATATTGACGTATTGCTCGTCTTTTTTCAATAGAAAATATTCAATAGGGAACGGAACAAAATGCGGTCATATAGTCAGCCGATTAGAACGTATGTTAGATGATTATTATGCTGCAGGCGAACAACATTCCCAAGGACTGCCCACGGTACGCTTTTGTGCTGATTGTCTTTGTGTTGCCCCGAATTATCTCGGTGATCTGATACGAAAAGAAACAGGCGATTCGGCCAATCATTTTATTGGGCGTAATATTATCCGTCGAGCCAAAGATATGTTGATATCCGGCAAGTCGGTAACAGAAACGGCCTATGCGCTTGGATTTGATTGTCCATCGCATTTAAGCCGTCTTTTTAAGAGGTTGGAAAAAATGACACCTTCTGCATCTATAAAAGCAAACTCTAAAGATGTTGAATGAAAAGAGATTAGAGTCGTATTGGCGAGTTGAATCTGCGTGTGAACGGATTTCTCCAAACCTATGCAATTATTCCATCGATTTTAGTAATTTTGCAAAATCATTTTCAATTAAAATATGATACAGATAGGGGACACGATTATAAGTCTGGATATTTTCGAGAAGAAGTTTTGTTGTGATTTGGTAGCTTGCAAGGGGATTTGCTGCGTGGAGGGGGATTCGGGAGCTCCATTGGAAGCCGGGGAGGCAGAAGAGATCCGGGAGAATTACGAGAAGATAAAACCTTACATGAAACCTGAGGGTATCGCCACCGTGGAGGAGCAGGGCTTTTCCGTGATCGACATCGAGGGCGACATGGTTACCCCGCTGATCGGGGGACGAGAGTGTGCGTATATTATCGAGGAGAACGGGTGTTCGTGGTGCGCTATTGAAAAAGCGTGGAGCCGGGGAGAGAGTTCTTTCCGAAAACCTATATCTTGCCACATGTATCCGATTCGGGTGAAACAGTACCAGAATTACGAGGCGATGAATTATGACCAGTGGACGATTTGTGCTTGTGCCCGCTTAAAGGGTGAGCAAGAGGGAATTCCGGTGTACGTGTTTTTGAAAGATGCCCTTATTCGTAAATACGGGGAAGAGTGGTACGAGCAGCTATGCTATGCCGCCCGGGAGATTGAGACGGGAAAAATCAAGTTCGGACGCTAATTTTTTTGAAACTTTTCTTTGTGAAAAAGGAAAGTTATTCTATCTTTGCAGCGCAAAAGCAAAATGGTGGATGTAGCTCAGTCGGTTAGAGCGTCGGATTGTGGTTCCGAAGGTCGTCGGTTCGAGACCGATCTTCCACCCGTTGAAACGGAGAATTGGAATTCAGTTCTCCGTTTTTCATTTTTTACTTCCCGGCTTGAGAGGGAGCTACTTTGGCTCCACTTGTTTTCTACTTGACACTACTTTTTCACGTGAGCCGAAATATTCGATTCGGATGGGATTATATTCCTGTGCTGTTTTTTTGTAAGGATAAGAATTATGTCTATTTTTACACAATCGTTGACGAAACGATGTTTTTGAATTAAATCATTAATAATTAAAATAATTAGATGGCTACAGATAAATTTTTGTGGAGACACATAGGGCCGCGTCCGGAGGATATCAAGGATATGCTCAAGGTGGTCGGTGTCAGTTCTCTTGACGAGTTGATAGAGCAGACTGTTCCTGAATCAATCCGGTTGAAAAAAACGTTGGACTTACCGGCACCTCTCACGGAGTACGAGTTTTTCTCGAAAGTGAAAGCGGTAGCTGCAAAGAATAAGTTATACAGAACGTTTATTGGAGAAGGATACTATGACACGATTACTCCTGCCGTGATACAGCGGAATATTTTGGAGAATCCGGCGTGGTATACGTCATACACTCCCTATCAAGCCGAGGTTTCCCAAGGGCGTTTGGAGGCTTTATTGAATTTCCAGACGATGGTGATTGAGTTGACCGGGATGGAAATTGCCAATTGTTCGTTGTTGGATGAGGCTACTGCAGCTGCAGAGTCTATGACTATGCTGTATGGCTTGCGCGGGAAAGAGATGAAGAAGGCCGGGGCTAATAAGTTTTTTGTTGACAACAAGATTTTCTCTCAGACAAAGGACGTGTTGATCACTCGTTCTGCCCCGCAGGGTATCGAATTGGTTTACGGTGATTACGATACGTTTGAATTCACTCCGGATGTATTTGGGGCAATTGTTCAATACCCGGCATCCAATGGTGAAATACGCAATTATAAAGCATTCGCGGATCGGGTGCATGCTAACGGTTCGTTGTTAGCCGTGACGGCAGATTTGATGAGCCTCGTGTTGTTAACGCCTCCGGGAGAGTGGGGTGCTGATGTGGTTGTGGGAACAACGCAGCGTTTCGGTATTCCGATGGCTTACGGCGGTCCTCATGCCGCTTACATGGCCACGAAAGAAGAGTATAAACGAAATATCGTGGGGCGTATTATCGGCGTGACAGTTGATGCACAAGGAAATCACGCTCTGCGTTTGGCTTTGCAGACGCGCGAACAGCATATTAAACGGGAAAAGGCTTCTTCCAATATATGTACGGCTAAGGCCTTGAATGCCACGATGGCGGGATTCTATGCTGCTTATCACGGACGTGAAGGTTTGGAACGTATCGCTCGTCACATTCATTCTGCTGCTGTAATTTTGGCAGAGGAGATTCAAAAGTTGGGTTACAAGTTGAAGGTGAATAAGTTCTTCGACACGTTGCGTTTCGAGTTGCCGGAAGGTGTTTGCCAGTCTGCATTACAGGATATAGCTTTGGAGAAAGAGATCAACCTGTATTATTGTCCTTGTGGTAAAGTGGTTGGTTTATCTACCGACGAAAAAATCAACGAAGAGGAGATCAATACGTTGATCGGAATTTTTGCACAAGCTGTTGGAAAGACGGTGGGTCACGTTGATTTTATAGACGATCGTACGGTGCTTGACCCGGAGATGTTGCGCGATGATGAAATATTACAACAGTCTGTATTCAATATCTATCATTCTGAGACCGGAATGATGCGTTATATGAAGAATCTGGAGAGACGCGATATCTCTTTGGCAACTTCTATGATTTCTTTGGGTTCTTGTACGATGAAGTTGAACGCGGCAGTAGAGATGTTACCGATTACATGGCCGGAATTCGGCGGATTACATCCGTTTGTTCCACTGTCACAGGCAGAAGGTTATCAGCAAATGATTCGGGAAACCGAGGAGATGTTGTGTAAAGTGACCGGTTTCAGCGGATGCAGTTTGCAACCCAATTCAGGTGCAGCCGGGGAATATACCGGATTGATGGTGATTCGTCAATATCATATTGCACATGGACAAGGGCATCGTAACGTGATTTTGATACCGGCTTCCGCTCATGGAACGAATCCGGCTTCGAGCACGATGGCAGGTTTCAAAATTATAGTGACTGCTACTGATCCGGAAGGAAATATCGATGTGGAAGATTTCCGTAAGAAAGCGATTGAAAATCGGGATAATCTGGTTGGTGCCATGATTACTTATCCGTCAACGCATGGTATTTTCGAGGAGTCAATCAAAGAGTTGGCAGATATCATTCACGAGAATGGAGGATTGTTCTATATGGATGGTGCTAACATGAATGGACAATGTGGTTTGACAAATCCCGGAACGATCGGAGCTGATGTCTGCCATTTGAATTTGCACAAGACGTTTGCCATGCCTCACGGTGGTGGTGGTCCCGGTGTAGGCCCGATCTGCGTGGCTTCTCACTTGGTTGAATTCTTGCCGACTCACACGATGGTGAAAACGGGAGGAGAGCATGGTATTCATGCGGTTGCTGCCGCTCCTTACGGTTCGGTAGGAATGCTTCCCGTGACTTACGGTTACTTGCTGATGTTGGGTGCGGAAGGATTGGAGATGGTGACCAAGATGGCGATCTTGAACGCTAACTATCTGGCTTCATCCTTCGAGAAATTGGGCTTCAAGATTCTGTTCAAGGGATCGAAAGGTCGTGTAGGTCATGAGATGATCTGGGATTGCAATATGTTCAATAAAGAATATGGAATCTCCGAGTTGGATATTGCCAAGCGTTTGATGGACTTCGGTTTCCACGCTCCCACTTTGTCGTTCCCTGTTCACGGGACATTGATGGTAGAGCCGACGGAAAGCGAACCGAAAGAAGAGTTGGATCGTTTCATTGAGGCTTTGAAGACTATTCGTGAGGAAATGATCGAAGTCGGAGAAGGAAAAGCTGACAAGACAGATAATGTTTTGAAAAATGCGCCACACACGCATAAAGTGTTGACTGCTGACGAGTGGTCTCATGCTTACCTGCGTAGCAAGGCGGCTTACCCGCTGGCTTGGGTGGCAGAGAACAAGTTCTGGCCGCAAGTAGGTCGCGTGGACGATGGGTATGGTGATCGTAACTTGATGTGTACCTGTGATCCGCTTGAGTCATCCAATGACGAGAAATAGATTCTTTTAAATTATATTGGAAAGCGTTTCATCGTTAGGGTTTGAAACGCTTTCCTTTTTTATCTTCCAGGGAGAAAGGTATGTTGGAGCAAGATGTTTTGTTGGATTTATTGGTACGTAAGGATAACCGGGCTTATCAATATTTGTATCAATGCTATTACGTGGCGTTGAAGGCTTTGGCAAGTTATTACGTGAAGGATAATGACGTGGCGGAAGATCTGGTGCAGGATGTTTTTATTTCGTTACTGGAAAGCAGGAATAAATTTGAAACTGCAAATGGGGTGAAGTATTTCTTGTATAGTTCACTGAAAAATAAATGTATCAGCCATTTCAGGAAACAAAAGATCCGGGACAAGTATTATAAGGATATTATCTCGTCGCAAACGGAAGAAGAACACTTTTGGGATAAAGTGTTGGAGGAAGACGTGTATACCCGGTTGATGGCAGCCGTCGAGACATTACCGCCTCAATGTAAAATGGTAATGATGTTAACTCTTGAGGGGTTAAAAGGGGCAGAAATTGCTGAAAGACTACATATTTCATTGGATACGGTGAAGGAACACAAGAGTAGTGGAAAGAAAAAGTTGGCTGCCCAATTGAAGGATGCAGAATTACGATGCCTGATCTGGCTACTTTGGTTTTAAATTAATTCATTTCTAAAAATTATTCGTGTAAATCAGGGAGTATTCCTGGTGTTATATCCTTGTATTTGTGGGAAGTACATTTTCCGTATAAATATTTTGTGTGCTTATCCCCCCCTTTTTTCATCCTTGTGCGTTTTGTTTATAAAGTTGGGTATAAAATGTGATTAAACGTTAACTTTATGAAACATAACGGAGATGTATTATTTGAGATTTCAGAACTGATCTATAAAGATTTATCAGGTAATGCAACAAAAGAAGACCAGTTAAAGTTAGATACATGGAAAAATGAATCCGAGCAAAATAGAATGTTGTACGAGCAAATTTGTTCGGATGAAGTTATGCGGGGTAAGATCCGGTT
>OLGE01003363.1_pt1 | contig 12756 bp, 16 predicted proteins | sample 1605151 | NCBI WGS metagenome assembly OLGE01 (sample SAMEA3888912, study PRJEB22519) | human gut metagenome | biome: human gut; feature: human-associated habitat; material: faeces | place: Denmark | collected 2010
GTATAGCTCAGTTGGTAGAGCAGCGGTCTCCAAAACCGCGTGTCGAGAGTTCGAGCCTTTCTGCCCCTGCCAAAAGAAGTCATGACGATGGTCATGGCTTCTTTTTTTCTTTGTTCAGATGCCAAGCGCCCTCCCTGCGCCGCGTGGGTGCAGGGAGGGCGCTTTGATAGGACGAGGGGTGAATGCCGCTCATCGCCTGCACTTGCGGTCAATGTAAACACAGCCGCCGATGGATGCGGCCACGAAAAGACCAAGACCAAGCCACAGCAGGAGCATCGTCTGGCACAGGGTACTGAGGGCAACGACCAGCCAGCACAGGGCCAGTACGAACATCAGCCTTGACATGGCCTTGCAGAGCTTCTTTTCATCGTATTTTGCTTTTTCCTCCGGCGAGGCGGTGTTGTAGCCTGCGATGAGGGATGTGCCCTTTCCACGGGAAAAGACAATGCCCAGCGCCAGAAACGAAGCGGACACCAACAGGTGGGCGGCAAGGAGCATGGGAACACCTCCGATCGAAAATAAAAGGCGGTACGGCAGTTGGTTCTCGCTTCTATTATACAGGAAAAGCATTGCCGTGCAAGGCACATTTTCTCCGGTACGCAAAAAGGAAGCGAACGCGGTGCGTTCGCTTCAAGTGAGGAGAAAAATGATGGAAAAGTATTTCAAACGGGTAAGCCCCGCCGAAACCGGGAATAGTGGTCAGAGAATGGCGCACAGCAGCCACGTCAGACCGATGGCCGCAGCGCCGATGGAGGCCCAGAGCCACGCCGGAATGCGGCGGCGTCTGCGGGGCATCCCCTGACAGCGGGCATAGTTTTTGGCGATGCGGACGGCCTGATCCACCAGCTGTTGGGAACTGATGCCGCCGCCGTCGGTGCGGAGAATGAAAATTGCCTGTTCAAAGATCTGCGGGTCCGGGGAGTCCACCACGATGACCCGGCGGGAAATGCCTTTAACCAAATGTATGCCCTCCTTGCTGTCTGATCGTCATACCCACAGTATGGACAGCGCCGCCGCCGCTTATACCTGCGTTTTACCGTTTTCTGTATTGCGGGGGCGGTACAATACCAGCGCGGCACAGTCGTCCGACAGGCCGCCGTGATCGGCGGACATGGTGAGGATGCGGTGCGCCAGCTCCTCCGGCGTGCCGGTGCCCCAACCGGCCAGCAGATCCAGCAGCCACTCATCGCCATCCCCAGCAGTGACGCCGTCGGACAGCAGCACCAGCCAGCCGTCGGGCGGCAGCGTAAAGCGGATAGCCTCCGGCTGCTGGGACACCTTCTCCAAGCCGGCGGGCAGTGCGCTGCCCTCGTAGCGGGTGACCCGCCCGTGTTTTTTGTAGTAGGACGGCGCGGCGCCGTACTTGTACAGGGTGACGGCGCCGGTGGCGCGATCCAGACACGCCAGATCGATGGTGGTAAAGCCCGCGCCCTCCTGACAGCGCAGCAGCAGCGCCGTGTTCAGGGTTTTCAGCGCGGGGGACGGCTCCACACCGGCCTGCAGGAACTGCCTGAGAAGCCGGACGGTCATGGCGGCCTCCCGGTGGGCGGCCTCACCGCTGCCCATGCCGTCGGACAGCAGCAGGCAGGCGGTATTGCCCGCCTCAAAAACGGCGGCCTGATCGCCGCACAACGATTCTCCGTCCCGGGGGCGCAGCGCTATTCCTGTAACATAGCGAAAGCGCGGGGCGGCGGAGGCCGGTACATCGGCGGACAGCGCCTCCGACAGCTGGGCATACTGCTCCCGCGCCACCTGATAGGCCTGGTGCAGCTGGAGCTGGTGGACATGGCGCAGCAAAAATTGACGGAGCTGGTCATTTACCGCCTCCAGCAGCCGGGGAAAGTGCAGGCAACGGCTGGAAAAGTAGGACGGGAAGTCCTCCGCACAGGCGGTGCCGCGGCGGAGCAGCTTGGGACAGGCGTCATTGAAGGCATTGTAGGTATCATTGTAGTGGGCCTGCCAGCAGTCGTGACGGAGCAGGCAGCCGGCGCACACCTGCTCGGCGGCGCGGTCGAACAGCACGGCGGGGTTTTCCGGGCGGGGCGGCGTCGTGCCGGCGAAAAAGCTGTCGTACACGGCGCGGAGGGCGGCAGCAGGTGTGGCGGTGTTCGGCGAGACAGGTGTCCGGGCGGAGGCAGCGACCTGCGCCGTTAACCGGGGCAGCAGCTTCTCCGGCAGAAGGAGGTACAGACCGGCGCCCGCCAAGTTCTGACACAGCAGCGGCAGGGGGTCAGGCCCGTCCAACAGCAGGTATGCGGTGGAGGCTGCCGCGCAGAACAGCAGCGGCGGCAAAAAGCGGGTGCGCCGCCGTAGAGCGGCGGCAGCCGTGGCTCCGCAGAACACCACCGTCAGCAGGACCTGTCTTCCGGTGTACAGATCCAGCACCAGCCCGGTGACAGCGCCTATGGCCGCTGCGGAGGCGGGAGACAGGTGCCGGACGGCAACCAGCAGCAGAGCAGCCGCCAGCAGGCCGCCGATGCGAAAGCCCGACAGCTCCCACCCGTAGGCAGTCAGACACACGCCTATGGCTGCCGCCAGCGCCGCCTGCTGCCGCATCTCCGGCGGCGCACTGGGATCGCCCAACGCGGGCAGGAGATACGCGGCGGCATAGAGGATGACCAGCGCGGCGACGCACAGCGCCCAGTGGCGGGGCTGACGCTGGAGCAGATACGCCGACTGCACCAGCAGCGTCATGGCAGCGGCGGCAGCAGGCCGGAAGCGTGGCTTTTTATACAGGCGGGTGGTACAGAACGCGGTGTTGGCGCAGAAGATGAGAATGGCGGCGGCGGTATGGCGCAGACCCGCCTGAAAGTCCAGAAAAAGAAAAGCGCCCAGTCCGGTGCCCAGCAGCGCACACAGCCCGGGCCAACCCACGCCGACAGCGGAAACGACAGCCAGCGCCCATGGGCTGTACAGACCGTCCAACGTACCGCCGGTAAGGAGAAAAGCGGCGGCAGCCGGTAAAAACATTGTCAGCAGCGGGCGCAGCGGGACGGCGCGGCTGACCTCAGTGACAGATCTCAAGGCTTGTCCCTCCTTTCGTCCCCTATTGTAGCGAAAGGACGGGGCGCATCCTGTCGGGAAATTTTTCTGTTGTATTTCCCCGGTCGATTTGATACAATGACCGCAGTGAAGACAACCGTTTGACAGAAGGAGGAACGCTATGAAGAAGACAGCAGCTATGCTGATGGCAATATGGATGTTGGCGCTGATGCTCACGGCCTGCGGCCAGCAGGCGCCGGAGCAGACCGGCGGCTCGGTGGAGCCCGGCACGGAGCAGGATCAGTCCGTAACGGGACAGGTGGACGCCTCCCAGCCGGATGAAGAGGAACTGGAGATGGGCAGCGTCAACGGCGGTACCTATACCAACAACTTTGCCGGGATCGGCTGCGCACTGGATGAGACGTGGGTATTCTATACGAAGGAGCAGATCGCGGAGCTCAACGGCTTCCTGACCGACGGTACCAGCGACGAGGACATGAAAAAGCTGATGGAGAACAGCCAGAGCGTGCAGGATATGTACGCCTCCTCTACGGACGGGCTGATGACCATCAACGTGGTGTTCCAGAACATGGGCTTGCTGCTGGGTACCACCATGAGCGCCCAGGAGTACGCGGAGCTGCACGTTACGCAGATCCCGGACGCCATGGAGGCCTATGGCTTTGAAGACGTCACGGCGTCCGTGACCACGGCGGAGCTGGCCGGTGAGGAGCGCCCCGCCATCGCGCTGACCGCCACGATACAGGATATCCCTGTGTACGAGCTGATCGTCTGCCTTCGGCAGGGGAACTACATTTACTGCGTGACGCTGTGCAGCTATACGGAGGATGTGACCGCCCAGATGGCGGAGCTGTTCTACGCCCTGTAAAAAACGCCGGGAGGGAGCAGCTTGGATACGATACAGCGGCAAAAGGACATATTGCGCCGGGAGCTGGCGAAGGCGGAGCGGGCGCTGACTCCGGCGGAAAAAAGCGCCTCCGACGCAGCCATCCTACATCATGTGGTGAACACGACAGTGTATCACCGCGCCCGGACGGTGTTTGCCTTTGTGGGGCGCGGTGATGAGATCGACACGCTGCCGCTGCTCAGGCGGGTGTTGGCGGACGGCAAGCGCCTGTGCGTGCCGCTGTGTACTGCCCCCGGTATCATGGAGTGCCGGGAGATAACGGACCTGTCCGTTCTGCGCCCCGGTGCGTACCGCATTTTGGAGCCGCCGGCGGAAGCGCCCCTCGTTGCACCGGCGGATATCGACCTCGCTGTCGTTCCCTGCGCCGGCGCATCTCCCGATGGACGGCGGCTGGGCCGGGGCGGCGGGTACTACGACCGATTTCTGGCGGGGTACGCAGGCGAAACGCTGCTGCTGTGCCGTCAGGCCCTTTTGCGGCCGGACATCCCGTGGGAGGCGCACGACGTTCTTATCCCCGCCGTGATAACGGAACAGGGAACTCCGACATAATAAACGCATCCCCCGGCTGCGCCGGGGGATGCGTTTATTTGCGTGGATTCAGACCGCGCCTGCCAGCTCCCGGACGGCGCGGATGGCGGCGTCCACCTCCGCCTCTGTGTTAAAGGCGGAGAAGCTGAAGCGCACCGCGCCCTGCGCCGCCGTACCCAGCGCCTGATGGAGCCGGGGCGCGCAGTGTGCGCCGGGGCGGGTGGCGATGCCGTAGCCGGTGTACAGCGCGTCCGACACCTCGGCGGAATCCCAGTCCCGAAGGTTCAGCGCCACGATAGCAGCCCGGCGGGGCAGGGAAAAGTCACCGTAGACCGTGATGCCGTCGATGCGCCGCACCCCCTCGTAGAACCGCTGCATCAAGGCACGCTCCGTCTGCTCCACCGTCTCCACGCCCTGCGTCAGCAGGTAGTCCGCCGCCGCGTCCAGCCCGGCGATACCGTGGCTGTTCAGCGTGCCGGCCTCCAGACGGGTGGGGTAGTCCTGCGGCTGCTCCCGGTCGAAGGAGTGGACGCCGCTGCCACCCCGCAGCAGGGGGCGGATGTCCACGCCGGGACGGATGCACAGCCCGCCGGTACCCTGCGGCCCCATGAGCCCCTTGTGGCCGGTGAAGCACAATACGTCCACCCCCAGCGCGGTCATGTCGATAGGGATCGCGCCCGCCGTCTGGGAGGCGTCCAGAATCAGCAGTGCGCCGTGGGCATGGGCGATCTCTGCGATGCGCGCTGCGTCCAGCAGATCCCCGGTCAGGTTGGAGGCGTGGGTGCAGACCACGGCTCTGGTGTTGGGGCGGAACAGCGGCGCAAAGTCCTCGTAGCGGATGCGCCCTTGCCGGTCGGCCCGGACGAAGGACAGTCCCATGCCCTGCGCCTCCAGCGCGTACAGGGGGCGGAGGACAGAGTTGTGCTCCAGATCGGTGGAGATGGCGTGATCCGCCGGGGAGAGAAGCCCCTGGATGGCGATATTCAGCGCCATGGTGGAGTTGGCGGTGAACGCCACCTGCTCCGGGCGGGGACAGCCCAGCAGCTGCGCCAGCTTCCGCCGTGTCTCGAACACCGTGCGGGACGCCTGCATGGACGCACCGTGGGCGCCCCGTGCGGCGTTGCCCGCCGTCAGAATGGCCTGCGCCACCGCCTGCGCCACCTGCGGCGGCTTGTGCAGCGTGGTGGCGGCGTTATCCAGATAGATGAGCTTTTCCATCAGTACATCTCCAATACAAAACAGCCGCCGTGGGCGATACCCGCCCCGTCCAGCGCGGCGCAGAGGGCGTCCCGCTCCTCCGGCAGTGCCTTCCACGCAAGACCGCACCCCGCCGTGATCTGGGAGGGGATGGGGATCATCCGTCCCGGCAGCCCGGCATCTTGGAACAGTGCCTCCGCTGCCATGGCCTGAGAGGTGGTGTCAAAGGTGACGACAAGCGCGGGCTTTTTCTGCCGCGTCAAGGCCGGACGACCTTCGTGGCCTGCATCTGCTTTTCCACGATGACGTACATGTTGGTCACGCCGCCTACCCGCAGCTGCTCAGTGAGGCCGTAGTGGTTCAGGCAGGTGCCGCAGGTGAGGATCTCCACGCCCAGCGATTCCAGCTTTTGCAGATCCTCCAGCGAGGCGGAGCCCTCGCAGGTCACGGCGGCGCCGCCGTTGTAGAACAGCACGGTCTTGGGCAGCGTCTCCTGCTGGGTCAGGGCGAACAGAAAGCCCTTCAGCAAAATCTTGCCCAGCACCTCGTCACCTTCGCCCATGTGGTCGGCGGACACCGCCACCACCGTGTTGTCGGCGGGGACGGCGCAGGTGGTATCCACCGTCTCCGGAAGCTCCGCGCCCTCGCCCACGGTGATGGTCACGCGGTACTCCTTTTCACCCAGCTGCGCCGTCTCGATGGTGCAGCCCTTGCTCTCTGCCAGCCGGGTCAGATTCTCCACGGCTACCTTGTTGTCCACCAGCGTCTGCACCGTGCCGGCGCCGTGCAGCTCCTTCAAGGCTTGCAGTGTTTTCACAACAGGAATCGGGCAGGCATCTCCCATGGCATTGACCTGTATCATGATAGCTTCCTCCTTGTGGTTCTTTCTTGAGAATAACGGTAGGTACATTGTAAACCCTCCGCGGGATTTATGCAAGAGGGAGGGACGGGGATTCACTGCGCCGCCGGCAGCGTCACCGTAAAGGTGGAGCCTTTTCCCAGCTGGGAGAACACCGCCACCTGTCCGCCGCACAGCTTTACCACCCGGTGTACGATGGACAGACCCAGACCGTTGCCGCGGCTGTCGGGACAGGTCTCGGCCCGGTAGAACTTATCGAAAATATGCCGCTGGGTCTCCTCATCCATGCCCACGCCGGTATCGGACACGGACACGGCGACCTCGCCCTCGCCTTGCCGCAGCACCACGGTGATCTGTCCGCCGGAGGGGGTAAAGCGGATGGCGTTGGAGAGCAGGTTGGACCAGATGTGCTCCAGCAGCTCCTCGTTGCCGTAGTAGTCCACCCGGTCGAGATCGCCCTCCACCGTCAGACCCTTTTTCAGCCAGTCCCGCTCCTGCTGCCGGACGCACCGGCGAAGCTGCTCGTCCAGACTGTACAGGGTCTTGCCGGATACGATCTCGGTGTTTTCATACTGGGTCAGCTCCAGAATGTTGGTGCTCATGGCGGCCAGCCGCTCGGACTGCTGCACGATGGTGTCCGTATAGGTCTGCCGCTGCTCCGGCGTCAGGTCAGGGCTTTGCAGAAGCTTGGCAAAGCCCCGGATGGAGATGAGGGGCGTTTTGAACTCATGGGAAAAGGTGTTCACGAAGTCCGACCGCAGCAGCTCCACGCTGGCCAACTCCTCCGCCATTTTATTGAAGCTGTGGATGTACGCCGCCACCTCGCCCCGGGCGCCCCGCAGCTCCACACGCACGGAGTAATCCCCCGCCGCCACCGCCTTTGTGGCCTTCATCAGCCGGGACAGGGGCGCCAGATACCCGCGGAAAATGAAGATGGCCAGCAGAACGCCCAGAATGGCGCTTACCGACAGGATGAGGATGGGCCACAGCAGCGTATAGCTCTTGTCCTCCAGATGCACCAGCCGCCGCACCAGAAAGAGGATGCCCAGCGCCAGCGTGGCGTACGCCACCACCAGCCCCAGCACCAGCAGGATCATCGTACCCAGCAGCCGGGCGGGGGGATTTTCCTTTTTCACCTTATTTCTGCGCATTCTCATCCTCCCGGGGCATCCCCATGTAGCCAAAGCCCCGGATGGTCCGCAGCTCGAAGTCCGGGTTATCCCGGAACTTGTCCCGCAGCCGGGAGATGTAGACCTCCACGGTATGCTCGTCCACATCGCTGTCCAGATCCCAGATGTCATCGATCAGCTGGCGCTTGGTGAAAAGCGTCCGGGGGTAGGACAGCAGCTTGTACAGCAGCAGAAATTCCTTGGCGGTGAGCTGCCATGTGCTCTGCGGGGTGATGACCTGCAAGGCGCTGCGGTCCAGCACCGTGGCACCCACCGTCAGCCGCCGCTCCGCCCGGCTGCAATACCGCCGCAGCAGCGCCTCGATGCGCCAGAGCATCTCCTCCTCGTCCACAGGCTTGACCATGTAGTCGTCTGTCCCCGCCCGGAAGCCCCGGCGCTTGTCCTCCTGGGTCACCCGCGCCGTCACCATCAGCACCGGCAGGTCGCAGTTTCCCTCCCGCAGCGTCTGGGTGAAGGTGATGCCGTCCATCCGGGGCATGGTGATATCCACCACCGCCAGATCGCACTGGTAGTGCTCCATTACCTCCAGCGCCTCCACGCCGTCCCGTGCGGGACACGGCTCATATCCGGCGCGGCGCAGTACCTCGCACATCAAAAGCCGGGCGCTCGCGTCATCCTCGGCCACTAAGATCCGGAACATACCGCTCCTCCTTTGCGTTTTTGCTGATTTTATCACAGATAGCCGCAAAAATCGAGACTTTTTAGAGGTTGGCTTGAGGTTTCTCCGGTATACTGCGGCTATAATCGGAAAATCATAGGAGGATAGACATATGCACAGACCTGTTTGCATCACATATGACAGCACCTGCGACCTGACGTCCCAGCTTCTGGAGCGGTTTCAGATCCGCACCGTGCCGCTGACCATCCGCAGCGGCGAGAAGACCTTCCCTGACGACGGGAGCTATACGGCGGCGGATCTCTATGCCGGCTACCGCAAGGACGGTACCCTGCCCAAGACCACGGCGGTAAGCCCGGAGGATTTCCGGCGGTTCTTCGCCCCCATTCTGGAGGAGGGATACGACATCGTCCACATCGACATCAGCTCGGAACTGTCCTGCACCTGCCAGAACGCCCTGCTGGCGGCGCAGGAGCTGGCGGAGCTGGGCGAGATCCATGTGGTGGACAGCCGCCAGCTCTCCACCGGCGGCGGCCTGCTGGCGCTGCAGGGCGCCAAGCTCCGGGATCAGGGTATGGCGGCGGCGGATATCGCCGGGGAGCTGCGCCGTCTGGCGCCCCTCAGCGACACCAGCTTTGTGCTGGACACGCTGGAGTATATGTGGAAGGGCGGCCGATGCAGCGGCGTGACGGCGCTGGGCGCCAATATGCTGAAGCTGAAGCCCAGCCTTGAGATACGGGACGGCAAGCTGGTGGTCTGCAAGAAGTACCGGGGCGCCATGGAGAAGGTGTACCGCCAGTATGTCACCGAGCGGCTGGCGGGCAAGTCGGTGGTGGAGGACTGGGCGTTCATCACCCACTCCGGCGAGGTGTCGGAGGAGACCTTGCAGGAGCTGACGGCGCTGGTGCGGGAGCTGGCACCCTTCAAGGAGGTCTTTATCACCCAGGCGGGCTGCACCGTGTCCTCCCACTGCGGCCCCGGGACGCTGGGCGTGCTGTTTTTGCGGCAGCCCGAGCCGGCACAATAAGTAAAATCATCCAAAACGGCCATCCGGCGGGAGCCTGTACGCTCCCGCCGGATGGCCGCTTTTACGCCGCTTATGCCGGATAGGGGGGATGTATAATCCTGCAAACTATATCGCGTGACCCGGCAGGGGACAGAGCCGGTGGGGGAAAAACCGTTTGAGTCCGCCGCTGGCGGCGCGGGTGTGGGTCATTTTTCGGCGGTGCAATGGGTGCAGCTTTCGCAATCTGGAAACTGCTGCGGGTCATATGCGATCCCGTTACGCTCGTAATAGTCCTGCAAAGCCTTTTTGATGGCCTCCTCCGCCAGAACGGAGCAGTGTACCTTGTGGGCGGGCAGCCCGTCCAGCGCCTCCACCACCGCCTTGTTTGTCAGAGCCATCGCCTGAGAAACCGGCTTGCCCTTGATCATCTCCGTCGCCATGGAGCTGGAGGCGATGGCAGAGCCGCAGCCGAAGGTCTCGAACTTCGCGTCCTCGATAACATCGTCCTTGATTTTCAGGTAGATCTTCATAATATCGCCGCACTTGGCGTTTCCGACCTCGCCGACCCCGTCGGCATCTTCAATAACGCCGACATTTCTTGGATTGCGGAAATGATCCATTACTTTTTCGCTGTATAAAGCCATAAGAACACCTCACTGAATGATAAATTCTCTTTGACCGCTGACCAGCTCGCGCCAGATGGGAGACATCCCGCGCAGATAGGCAACGACCTCTTTTACTGCTTGAATGGTATATGCGACATCCTCGGCGGTGATTTCCTCTGAAAGCGTCAGGCGAAGGGAGCCGTGGGCAATATCGTGTACCCGGCCGATGGCCAGCAGCACATGACTGGGATCCAGAGAGCCGGAGGTGCAGGCGGAGCCGGAGGAGGCACAGATACCTTTATCGTCCAGAAGCAGCAGAAGGGACTCCCCTTCGATACCCTCAAAGCAGAAGTTCACATTGCCGGGGAGCCGATGCACGGCATCTCCATTGAGGATGGAGTGGGGGATCTCGGACAAGCCGGCGATCAGCTTGTCCCGCAGCGCAGTCAGCTTGGCGGCGTTTTCGTCAAGATGCTCGCACGCCTCATCCAGCGCCGCCGCCATTCCCATAATGGCCGGCACATTCTCCGTACCTGCGCGTTTGCCGCGCTCCTGCGCGCCGCCCTCGATCAGCGGCGTCAGCAAGATCCCCTTTCGCGCATACAGCACGCCGATCCCCTTCGGACCGTGAAACTTGTGGGCTGACAGGGAGAGCATATCGATGTTCTGCGCCTGCACATGGATGGGCAGATGGCCTGCCGCCTGTACCGCGTCCGTGTGGAAGAGCACGCCCTTCTCGCGGCAGACCGCACCGATCTCACGGATGGGCTGGATGCTTCCGATCTCATTATTGGCATACATCACGGTGACAAGGCAGGTATCCTCCCGAATTGCGTCACGCACCTGCTCGGGAAGAACGATCCCGTTTTCGTGAACGTCCAGAAGGGTGATGGTAAAGCCCTCCTTCTCCAGCTTGTTCAGGGTGTGCAGGACGGCGTGATGCTCGAAGGCCGTGGAGATGATATGCCGTTTCCCTTTTCGTGCGCCCAGCCGTGCGGCGGAAAGAATGGCCTGATTGTCGGCCTCGCTGCCGCCGGAGGTGAAGGTGATCTCCGCTGCCGAGCAGCCGAGACGGTTTGCAATGCGCTGCCGTGCGTCCGCCAACGCCTCCGCAGCGGCCTGACCGGCCGAATGCAGGCTGGAGGGGTTCCCATAAATGGTATCCATGTACGGCAGCATGGCATGGATAGCCGCTTGACTCATTTTTGTTGTGGCGCCATTATCCAGATAGATCCTCATACATAACCTCCTGAAGCTCCGGCATCCGCAAAAGCGGACAACGGAGGCGGTATTTTGCTCTGCAAAAGCGGTGTGGGCAGATGCCGCTTGCCGGTATCGGACGGCTGCATTATACCCACCTGTTTTGTATGTTGTAGTGTAGCGCATAAAACATACTTTGTCAATAGGCTTTATACTTTTTTGAAAACACGCATCGACCGATCCCCGTCGAAGCGTGTTTTTCTTCATATGTTGTTCCGAAGAGAGAGGAAACCCTTATCGCACCATTCCCGGTTGAAAAGGCATCGGAGGAGACTCCGCAAAAACCGGCGGGATCCAAAATCGGGATCCCGCCGGTTTTCCTGACAGGCAGTATTATACGCTCTCCACCAGATGTGCGTCCTTCAGCTCCAGGATCTGATCGTACAGCGGAAGCAGCTCCGGGCTCACCTTGTGCTCAATGCTGATCACGGTCAGACCGGCGGTTCGGAGCAGCTGCGACAGAATTTTCTGGCTGCTGTCCTTATCCATGCTGGCGGTGGCCTCGTTCCGATTAGCACAACCAGCGCAAACCCGCATAAAACCGGGACTTTTCAAAAATCTAAAGACAATTAAACATCTCTATAATCACACCTGAAATGCCTTTTTCGTAAGTCTGCGACGAAAAAGGCATTTCTTTTTGCCCAAGGAAAGGAGGTGACACTATGTACTTTACTTCCGGCCAGAATCGGGCCTTTGAACGGCTGATGCAGGAAAAGCCCGGTTTCGATCACTACGACGGCGGCGGGGCGGACGCGCCGGAGGATTGCGGCACCTGCCGCTTTTATCGCCCGGATTGGAAATATCAATTCTGCGTCTATGCAGAGTGTCCCTATCAGCCGGGCAAGCTCACCGGTCTTGCAGCGGGGCCAAATTCACTGTGAAAGGAGCTGATTTTGATAGGATAAAGTATTCGCCCACCTCTGCAAACGTGCGGGAGAAGCCTTGAAACTGGCGGTTATCAGCCCCGAAAGGCGTAGGTTACAGTCATTATTAGCCCCCGAAACAGGTACAGACGCGCAGCGGGTGTATCTGTTTCGGGGGTGTGCAGGTGATAGCCGCAAAGCGGCGTAAGAGGGTGCACCCCTCTTGATCGTTATTCTTGTTCCAGCGGGAAGCTCGGCAACGCTTCCAGCAGCTTTAAGGAAATGTGCTGCCGCATATCCTCGTCAATGACTTTTTTCACTTTGCCGCCCGGCTGCCTGATCTCCACCGTGGAAAGCTCGTCGATGTAGTCCGCATAGTGGGCCAGCACCTTTTCTGTGGCCCACTTCTCACCGGCAACGGCGGCTTTGATTGTTTCATAGTCCAGCAGCTTTTCTTGTCCGTCCATCCTGATACCCCCGTCAGATTGATTTTTTCCATGATACCATATCTGGGAGTATGGAGCCAGAGAAACCGGCGATTTTCTGCTGGTAAATTCTACGCATTTAGAGCGGCACTATGGCGGGGATAGGATAAAACACTCACATACCCCGCCGACTATGCGGGAAAAACCTTGAAATATAGGGCTTTTTAAGGCCCTAAATGCGTAGGTTGGTGCTTTGTTGCGATATGCTCCACGGTTACGGTGTATTGTTCATATTCTGTT
>OLGE01003372.1_pt1 | contig 12733 bp, 9 predicted proteins | sample 1605151 | NCBI WGS metagenome assembly OLGE01 (sample SAMEA3888912, study PRJEB22519) | human gut metagenome | biome: human gut; feature: human-associated habitat; material: faeces | place: Denmark | collected 2010
TTTAAGTCGCCGATTCCTCTGAAATATCCCTGAATACCATTAGTGATGGCAGGAAGTATGTACATTACAGAGATAAGCTTAAGGTAGATTACACCGTGTCTTATAACCTCAGTATCCGAAGTGAACAGCTTCATAAGTGGTCTTGCAAATACGAAACATATAAAGAATATGAAGATTCCATATATTATCTCAAGAATAATACCGGCTTTAAAGCCTTTGATTACTCTGTCGTCTCTTCCGGCACCTTTGTTCTGTGCCATCATAGCTGTCATTCCGTGTGCAATGTTCTGCTCTGGTGTATATGCATAGTCATCAATTCTGTTTACTACTGCAAATGCGGCTGAAACCGAAACGCCCATAGTGTTAATAATAGCCTGTATTCCTATTTTACCAAGCTGTACAGTAGCCTGCTGCATAGCAGATGCCCAGCCGTAGCTTATAGTTTTCTTAAGCAGTGAGCGGTCAAATACAAGCCACTTCTTGCCAAGACAAAGAATCGGAACCTTGAATTTAATATATATCATGCAGAATACACAGCAGAGTGCCTCACTTACTACAGTTGCAACTGCACATCCGTTGCTTCCTGCTTTCAGGACAACAACAAAGAAAAGGTCTCCGAATACATTTAAAACAGCACTTATGATAAGGAAATACAGAGGTGTTGCACTATCTCCCAATGCCCTTAAAGTGCTTGAGAAGAAGTTATAAAGGAATGTAAATACAAGTCCTAACATGATTATTCTTAAGTACTGGGTTGTTAGTGTCATAATTGATCTGTCAACCTGAACAAGCATAAGAATAGGTTTTGTAAATATTATCGCAATCAGTGTAAGTGCAAATGAAAATATCATACCTGATATCATAGTTGTACTTATCTGGCGGGAAAGTGTGTCCATTTTCTTACCGCCGAAATAATTACCCATAAGAATACTTGCACCCATACATAATCCATTAAGGAAAAGAATAATGAGTGTAGTTATTGGATTGCATATTCCAACAGCAGCAAGTGCTTCTTTTCCAACAAATCTTCCGACAATAATAGAGTCAACCGCATTATAAGTAAGCTGAAATATATTTCCTAGTATAAGTGGAATTGTGAATTTAATTAACATAGGCATAATTCTGCCCTGAGTTAAATCTTTTGCCATAATTGATGAAACCTCTTGTGTGAATTTCGTAAATGATACCGTCCAAGTGCTTGATTTTAATGCTTATTTTTAAATATGTCAAGAAACATGTTATTTACAATTACAAGCCGCAAATTAAGATAAAAAATTAATAACCTGTAATAACAGTACTTAGTCTGCACTTACGTTCATAATCAAGAGATGTCTCTTGTCTGTGACCAGGGTATATTTTATAATCGCCAATTAAAGTGTTCATCATTTTTTCTATTGATGAAATAAGTAATTTCTCATTTCCGCCAGGTAAAGAAGTTTTACCATGTTTTTCAAACATAATGGTGTCACCAGAGAAAATATTATCATTAACAATGATTGCCATTGAACCGTCTGTATGTCCTGGCATACCTAAGAAAGAAAATGATAACTCATCAAGATTAATTATATCGTCTTCACAAATTAATATATCGGCTTTTACAGCTTTATAAGGTATTTTAACATAAGGTCTTTCATTAATAAGTTCTTCGTCTTCAAGTCGTCCGGCATCAATTTTAGATATAATAACAGGTACATTAAAATATTCTTTCACTTCTTTTAATGCTAAAATATGATCTGTATGACCATGTGTTATAAAAATGTATTTAAGACACAATCCATTTTCTTCAATTGTTTTAATAATTTCAGCAGCATTATCTGCTGGGTCAATCAGAATTGCATTTTTCTTATTCGAAGAAACAATATATACATTTGTGCTGCATGCACCCAATACTAGTTTTGTAATATTCATAATTCTTTACACACCCCATTTTTATGAGAATATATTTATATTGATTATATCAATTCTGTGTATATATAAATACGAAAAAAACACATGATGATATTTAAATCACATATTTCTATTCAAGAATTTCCTGCTAAAACTTTGATTATCAAATCACTATTGACAACCACATTATCTCATGATACTATCACATAAAGAAACTTTGAATATCAAAGTATATTAAAATCTTTAAAGGAGTATGATTATGTTAAGAATTATTGCTGACAGCACATGTGATATATCTAAAGAAGATGCAAGAAAGATGGGGATTCAGATTGTTCCAATATCTGTAAGGTTTGGGGATGAAGAATTCTTAGATGGAGTTGAGATAACACACGAGGAATTCTATACAAGACTTGCTGAATGTGATGAATTACCTAAGACTTCACAGCCAAGCCCTGATACATTCATGAAAGTATTTAATGAAGCTGTTGCTGCCGGGGATGATGTACTTGGAATATTCATATCTTCTGATTTATCAGGAACATATCAGAGTGCCTGCCTTGCTGCTTTAGACGTTGAAGAAGAAACAGGAAAGAAATTATACATGGTAGATTCAAGAAGTGCATCAATTGGAACAGCCCTTTTAATCAGAGAGGCAGTAAAGTTAAGAGATGCTGGTGTAAATGTAGCTGATATCGCTGCTGCATGTACAGAGATGTCAAAATACATCAAGCTTACAGCAGTTGTCGGTTCACTTAAATATCTTAAAATGGGTGGCAGACTTTCAGGAGCCGCTGCATTTGCAGGAACAATGCTTCATATAACACCGGTTGTAAGTATTGAAGATGGAAAAGTTGTTGTGATTGGAAAAACAAGAGGAAAAAAAGCAGCTGAAAAACTTATGCATGATAAGCTCATCAAAGACGGATTAAGTCTTACAAGAGATTTCATGTTTGGTCATATCAACTGCTCTGAATCCTTAGAAACATTTATTAATAAGAGTCTTACTTATATATCGGATGTTAATGGAAATGTTGGTGTAAGCTCTATTGGTTGTTCTGTTGGAGCTCATGTAGGTCCGGGAACATACGGAATTGCTTATGTAGAAGCTGCTGAATCAGGAATGAATCGTGAAAGCATCGTAAAGACGGCCTGATTCTTATAGCGTCGCTGTTCTGATGGAACGAATCTGTCAGAATTAACAAGCTCATCAAATTCCTTATATGGAACATACATGTAGTCCATGGTTTCTCCTTCCTGAAGGGTAACATGGACTTCTTTTTCTATTAAATTAAGGTAACTGTGATATATGGCATGCTTAGGCTTATCCACATAGCTGTAGAGCGGAATAAGGTCATCAGTAGAAATCTTAATACCAGTCTCTTCAAATAACTCACGGATTGCACCTTCAGCCGCTGTTTCGCCTTTAAGTATAGAACCACCTGTAACTTCCCACTTAAGAGGGTATGTTTTATTTCGTGAACGTTCTGTCGTAAGAAGCTTACCATCCTTAGTCATAGTATATACATTGACAATGACATGATACACCCCATCAGGTAAAGATTTTGCCTGGCTTCTTTTTAAATCGAAACCTAACAGCTTTTCATTCTCATCATAGGCGTCCCATAATTCCTCGTCAACTATTTCAACAAAACTGTCGTAATACTGCTCTTCGAAATATATCATTTCTTCAATCTGCTGGATTGTGTAAGATATATTTTCAGGTGCTATTATCCAGACTGTTTCAGGATCATCACGGCGTCTTGCTACAGCAATAAGCTCGCCGATATATTCATCAACGGCAACATCTACACCTAACAGATAAACTCTCTGTTTATCAAGCTCAGAAAATCTGGCAGTTCTTTCGACATCTACATAGCCGCAATTAATAGGATAGACCACCGAGGGGTTATCTTCATCAGTGCTTCCTAATGGGTGGTCGATTTTCACGGTTACAGTTTCTTCTCTCATTATATCTCCTTGTTAAATGTTTATTAATTTGATATACAAATATGAATATACACCAATTAGAACAAAGGTGCAACCAGTCTTAATATACATTGTCCGATTCTCAGGATTCTCGGCTTATTGATGTACTTGTCGGTTACTTCCTCACTTCTTCTGAAAATGTTGTAGAAATCATTAAGTATGTCGGCAGCAGTTTCCTTGCCATATACATATGCAGCATTTTCAAAGTGAAGGTAAAGGCTTCTGAAGTCCATGTTGATTGTGCCGACAACAGATACTTCTCCATCGCTTACCCACTGTTTTGCATGAATGAAGCCCGGTGTGTATTCGTATATTCTTACGCCGTATCTTACGAGATCTGCATAATATGATCTTGTGAGGCTGTAAGTAAGCTTCTTATCAGGAATACCAGGTGTTACAATTCTAACATCAACACCTCTCATTGCTGCCATTGCAAGCTCTCTGGACATCTCTTCTGTAATAAGCAGATATGGTGTTGTAATGTAAAGATAACGCTTGGCACTCTTAATAATATTAAGATAGACGTTTTCAGCAACCCTGTTGTTATTAAGAGGACTGTCAGCGTAAGGAACAACATACTGATTATTATTAACAGCCTTGTAGCCGTAATCAGATGCCTTGATATATTTGACATAATCATCCTGTGGTTCATCTGTTTTCTTAATAGAATTCCACATGGAAAGAAAAAGCATTGTAAGAGTCTTAACGGCATCGCCGGTCAGCTTAAGACCGGTATCTTTCCACTCACCATATGGGTGTGTTATGTTAAAGTACTCGTCAGCAAGATTATAACCTCCAGTGAATCCGACCTTACCGTCAATTACGGTAATTTTTCTGTGATCACGGTTATTCATGAACATGTTAAATGCAAGCTTGATTGGATTAAATACACGGCAGTCAATGCCATTTGCACGCATTTCCTTGATGAAATCCTTGTTAAGGAAGAAGATACTTCCTACATCATCATAGAATAAACGGACTTCAACGCCTGCAGCAGCTTTTTTTATAAGAACGTCCTTAATTCTGTCAAAGCTGGAAGCCTCTTCAATAGCGTGATATTCCATAAATATGAACTTCTCAGCTTTTTCAAGTTCTGTAAGCTGTGCTTCAAGGCCTTCTTCACCTATAGAATAAAATTCAATATCTGTATTCTTATATACAGGATATCCTTCATGATCACTAAGATAATGGAACTGATTATATATATAGATATCCTTATCTTTAACCTCTTTAAGAATGTTTTCATCCTGAGAAAGAGATTTTTTATAGGATTCTTCTATTGAATTAAATCTTTTCTTTACATTTCTTGTAACAATGGAACGTCCAAAAAGCAGATAAATAAGTATACCAAGTATAGGAAATGCAAGAATCACAATTATCCATGGCATTTTCATGGCTGAATTAGTAGATGTTCCGTATATCTTAAGCACAAGAATAATTGCAATAAATGTGCTTAATAATGAAATCCATGCGTAGTCCCTGTAAAAATATAATAAAAGATAAGCCAGCCACGCAACCTGGATAAGTACAAATATACCTGTAGCCAGAAGCCGTCCAAAACTGTTTTTTACGGCTGTTTTCTTTTCGGTTCTCATATGCTTGCGATTATCCATAATTTTCTTATCTCCTTGTCCTATTAATCAGATTGCCTTTCCGGCAAACTGTGTCATATACAGCTCATAATATCTGCCTTTAGCAGCAAGCAGAGACTCATGATTATCTGTCTCGACAACTCTTCCATTATCCATAACAACTATGACGTCAGCGTCCTGAATAGTTGACAGACGGTGTGCAATAATAAGGCTTGTTCTGTTCTTCATAAGATTAGTCATTGCATCCTGAATCTTTTTTTCTGTTCGTGTATCAACACTTGAGGTTGCTTCATCGAGTATAAGAATCTTAGGACTGGCAACAAATGCTCTTGCAATTGATAGTAACTGGCGTTGTCCCTGTGACAGATTCTGTCCATCTTTGGCAAGCATGGAATCATATCCGTCAGGAAGATGCATAATCATATTATGGCAGTTAGCCTTCTTTGCAGCAGCAATGATTTCAGTATCCGTTGCATCCTGTCTTGAATATAGAAGATTATTCTTTACAGTGTCGGCAAAAAGAACAGTATCCTGTAAAACAATTGCAGTATTCTTCCTAAGATTCTCACAGTCGATATCTTTAATATTAACACCATCAATGGTTATACTGCCGTTGTCAATATCGTAGAATCTCATAAGAAGATTGACAACAGTAGTCTTGCCGCTTCCGGTGCTTCCTACAAGTGCAACCTTCTGTCCTGCTTTAACCTTAAGGTTGAAATCATGTAATACTTGTTTCCCCTGAATATAAGAGAAATCAACATGATTAAATTCAATGTTGCCAGTAGAATTATCCATTGTAAATTCACCTGATTTGTCCTCGGAAGGTTCATCAAGAACAGCAAATACTCTTTCAGCTCCGGCTATGGCAGTCTGAATCTGACCCCATATATTGGCAAGCTCGTCAATAGGTCTGCCAAACTGCTTGGCATATACGATAAATGCTGATATTACACCGATGGATACATATCCTTTAATAGCAAAATATCCTCCAGCCCCTGCAATAATGACGAAGCCGGTATTGTTAATGACATTCATAACAGGTCCCATAGAACCACCAAGAATCTCAGCTTTAATACCAACCTTAGTCAGTTCGTCGGAAGTTTTATCAAAATCACTGCATACATTTTCCTGTCTGTCAAATGCTGTAACAGTCTTGATACCAGTGACCATCTCCTCAACAGTTCCATTAAGCTGGCCTAAAAGAACCTGTCGTCTGGAATAGAATTTTCTCATAGCTTTAGACAAATTCTTAGTTGTAAATATAGTAAGAATTACTGTTGTGCAGGAACATAATGCAAGCTGTGGGGATAAAGCAACCATCATAATGACAGTCCCAATAATAGTGAGAACACCTGAGAATAACGAACTCATGGACTGTGATACAGTGTTGGAGATATTCTCAACATCATTAGTCATCCGGCTCATAATGTCGCCATGTGAATGCTGGTCAAGATACTTGACAGACATGCTGACAATCTTATCAAAAAGATCCTGTCTCATATGTTTTACAATTCTCTGGCTTAATATGGCACTTAGTCTTGTCTGTATAAATGTACATATACTGTATATTATGTATACCACCAACATGAAGATAAGTATATGGTTTAAATTATTAAATTTTCTTAAAGAAATATAATCAATTGCCTGACTCTGAAGCTTTGGAGCATAGACAGAGCATACAACCATTACAACTACAGCGATGAAAAGAGCGATAATCACAGGTATTTCTTTAGCAAAATACTGCATAAGGCGCATAAATGTTTCCTTGCCGTTGACAGGCTTTTCGACAGCTGCGCCCCTGTTTCTAGGTCCTCCCTTCATGCCGGGAATTTTCATATTAACTTGTGAAGTATTCTTATCCTCAGCCATAATATTTCTATCTCCTTGATTAGATTCTAACTTACATTTTGTAAAGCCTACTTCTTATTCAACTGCGAATTATATATATCCTGATATATAGCACTGTTTTTCAGCAGCTCCTCATGAGTACCGACAGCACTTATATGTCCGTCATCAAGAATTACAATTCTGTCAGCATCTTTAACAGAGGCAATTCGCTGTGCAATAATAATCTTAGTAGTGTCCGGATATGCATTTTTAAGCATTGAATACAGATTAGCTTCTGTCTTTAAGTCAAGTGCACTTGTTGCATCATCAAATATAATAATCTCTGTCTGTTTAAGAATTGTACGGCTTATGGCAACTCTCTGCTTCTGACCGCCGGAAAGACTCGTTCCCTGTTGTGTTACAAGAGTGTCAAATCCATCTGCTGAAGTACTGATAAATTCCATAGCCTGTGCGATAGAAGCTGCATTTGCAATGTCATTGTCAGTTGCGTTTTCACGGCCCCACTGGATGTTCTCTTTAATAGTGCTCTGGAATATTTCACTTTTCTGCAGAGCGACAGATATACGCTCACGCAGATTCTTAAGGTTATATTCCCTTACATCAATATCATCAACAAGCACGCTTCCTTCGCATACATCATAGAATCTTGGAATCAGGTTAATAAGACTTGTTTTACCACAGCCGGTTTCACCGAGAATACCGATAGTTTCGCCGGGATTGATAACCAGATTAATATTATCAAGAATCTTCTTATCGCCAGTTAATGGATATGCAAATGTTACATTTTTAAATTCAATTTTACCTTTAATAGAAGTTGTGGCGTTAAATGAACCATCTTTGATAGAAGGCTCGCAAGCAAGCACTTCATTAATTCTTCTGCCTGAAGCAATACCTCTTGATGCGGTCTGGAACATATTAGTCATTCGCATAACTGCATTAAGTGACTGCGTGACATATGTAATTGCTGCCATGACATTACCTGGTGTTACAGAACCGTTGGCAACCTGAATACCACCGACCTTGATAACTGCAACTACAGACAGGTTGAGAATAATATTCATAATTGGCTGCATATATGAGAAAATCATCAGCACATTAAGCTGAGTATTTACAAGGTCGTCATTGGATTTTCCGAACCGCTCTTTTTCGTAATCTTCTTTAACATATGCTTTGACAACGCGGAAACCTGATACATTTTCCTGCATTACATTATTAACATTATCAAGCTTTTGCTGCAGTTTTGAAAAAAGTGGATTAGCTTTAGAAAGAAAATATATAACACATATGGTTACAAGCGGCAGGGCGCACGCGATTACTGCACCAAAGCTTAAGTTAAGGGATAACATGCATATTATGCCGCCAGCAAAAAGCATAAATGTCCTTATAAAACCACGCATGCTCATCTGTATGAAATTCTGAAGCTGTGTTATATCGTTGGTAATTCGCGTGATAAGCGAACCTGTAGAGAATTTGTCAGTCTGTTCGAAGGAGAAAGACATAATATTTTTAAATATATCTTTTCTTAAATCATTACCAAAATTCTGCGATGCAATATTAGCACACACACCACATAAGATACCAGATAATCCGCCAAGAATTACGAATATTATCATCTTAAGTCCTTCGGTAAGTACAAGATTCAGATTACCAACACCGTTATTAGATAAACCTAAAACACCTTCATCCACGATGGTGCTCATTAAACGAGGCTGAACGAGGTCCGCAAGAACCTCGCCCACCATGAATAAAGGTGCAAGAATGGCAAAAAGCCAGTATTTTTTAAGATATTTCAGCATATAAAAACTCCCTGTCTTTAAATTAATTATTCAAAAACCTTCCTTATGCTGTCGTAATGAAGAAATTCTCCTCTGTCAGCGATAGCCTTGATTTCTTCTGCTGTAGCAAATCTGAAACCGGCAGTTTCTTCTGTCTGTAAATGTATATCTGCTTCTGTAATATCCATGTTAAACTTATAGATATCAACAAAATAATTATCCTTTTCTTCAGGATTATCTCTTCTGTAAGAAAATTCAAAGCCGCCATCAGCCTGTGATACATCAACGCCGGTTTCTTCTAATACTTCACGGCAGACAGCCTGAAAAGATGTCTCTCCAGCCTGGCATGCACCGCCTGAGACTTCCCAGTGCCCCGGTGCCCATGCTTTAGTTAAGACTCTCTGTGTTATTAAAAATGTATTATCAGGTCTTTTGATTATGCCAAGAACAGTTAAGTGATAGTCACCATCCTTCATGTTCCAGTCATTACGTTTCATAGTACGGCCTGTAAGTTGTTTATCGACATCATAGATATCCCATATCTCGCCCATTATTAATCGTCTCCTGTTAAACTAATTATCTTTATGTTCTTTAAGATATTCAAGTACGCTGTGTACAGCAACATTTCCTTCACCAACAGCCTTGGCATACTGATAAGGTCTGCCTGTACAGTCACCTGCTGCATATACACCATCAATGTTAGTCTTCTGAGTTCTGTCAACAATAATATGTCCACCAGCCATATCAAGTCCTGATAATAATACACCCGGATTGATAGAATCCTTTAAGAAGAAAGCTCCGCTTACAGGGATAGCTTCTCCCTTGAAAGTTACTGAAGCTACCTTCTTATCTCCGTCAACACTTGCAGGAAGTCCGTTAAAATGCGTTATGTTATCATATTGTAACGTGGTTTCCTTATAAGGTGTGAAAAGATATATATGATTAGCAAGTCCTGCTAAAAATGTTACTTCATCCTCGAATTTAGGTGATGCACATATAACAGCAATATCCTTATTCTTATATAATGCTCCATCACATGTAGCACAATAACTTACGCCACAACCAAGGAGTCTTGCTTCACCTTCAATCTCTCTTGTTGTTGTCATACCAACAGTCATTATGACAGCTTTGGCTTCATATATCTCATTATCAGCACCGGCTGCAAAATAACCGCCGCAGTCATATATGGAATTAACCTGTGACTCTGTTATAGTAATGCCACAGTCGTCAATCTGCTTTAAGAACACAGACTGCATTTCGCTTCCTGTAACAGCAGGAAGTCCAGGATAATTCATGATTTTCTCGGCTTTCTCTATCTTAGTGCTTAGTGCTCTTGAACCAAACCATATAAAGTTAAGATTTCTTGCTTTAGCAGTGAGTGCAGCAGATATTCCCGCAGGTCCGCTGCCGATTATCATAAGGTCATACATATTACATAGCCTCCTTATTATGTTGACTTATAAACTAGTATTAATTAAAGGAAACGGCTTATACGCTCTTTCATCTGCTCTTCGCCCATGATATGAACGATAGTCCATAAATCAGGTGTATTAGCTCTGCCGGTTACCGCTATTCTTACCACCTCTGCAACATCTGATACATTACCCTTGAAGTTCTCAGGATTAGCCTTGTAAGCCTTCATATCAGAAGCATAGCCGTTCTTGTCAGCTATTTCCTTAAGCTTGTTAAACCACATGCTGTTATCATCATTATGGTCATAAGCAGCAAGGTAATCGTTAAGAATAATCTTAACCTCGTCATCAGCTAATCTGAATTCATCTCTTTCACCTGATTTGCCATCAAAGAAGAAACTGATAAGTTCAAATATCTGCTTAGCATACATGAAGTCTTTTCTTCTTCTCTTGGCACCAACACCCATGTAAAGTCTTAATATAGCAAGTAACTTCTCTTTGTCAGCAAACCATACCTTTTCCATCTCAGGTTCATTCTCTAATGCCCAGTTGTGAAGAAATTCGTATAAATCATCCTCTGATAACTTAGAAAGCTCATTCTTACAGATGTTATGAAGCTTTTCCTTATCAAATAATGCACCTGAAACACTCATCTTATCTACAGAGAATGGGAATTCATTGATATCCTTGTCAGGGAATTTTTCATGCCATTCCTCAAAGTTAGAGTTAAGGAGTGTAAGAAGATAAACCTTCATTGTGTATGGATGGTAACCGTCTTTTCTATAGTAATCAAGTGAAAGCTCCGGATCCTTTCTCTTAGATAACTTTCTCTTTCCGCCAGTCTCCTCATCAAACTTCATAAGGTGCGCTGTGTGTGCGTATTTTGGCATCTTGAAGCCTAATACATGGAATAATTCATAGTGTATTGGAACGGAAGCAAGCCATTCACCACCACGTACAACTGTAGTAGTTCTCATAAAGTGGTCATCAATTGCGTGTGCAAAATGATATGTTGGAATACCATCTTTCTTAAGAAGAACTACATCATGGATATTCTCTGGAAGCTTAATCTCTCCCTTAATGCTGTCTGTAAATGTGATTTCATTCTCAGGACTTCCCTGTGAACGAAGTCTTAATACATAAGGCTTTCCTGCCTTAAGATTTTCCTCGATAGTCTCTAAAGAAAGGTCACGGCATACAGCATATTTGCCATAATATCCAGTAAGAACCTTATCAGTTTCCTGTTGTAATCTTACAGCCTCAAGCTCTTCCTCTGTACAGAAGCAAGGGTAAGCAAGACCTTTAAGTACAAGCTCCTTTGCAAATGTATGATAGATATCAACTCTCTGTGTCTGATAATATGGTCCGTATGCATTAACCGGGTCAGAATCCGGGAAGCCTGCACCTTCATCAAATTCAATATCAAAATATCTTAAAGAATTGATTACAAGGTCAACAGCACCTTCAACAGTTCTCTTGGCATCAGTATCTTCAATTCTTAAGTAGAATACACCGCCGTTCTTATGTGCAATTCTCTCATCAGCCAAAGCACTGTAGAGATTGCCAAGATGGATAAAGCCTGTAGGGCTTGGACCTAATCTTGTTACCTCTGCCTTGTTTGGAAGTTTTCTATATGGGTATTTCTCCTCATAATAATCAGGTGTCTTATCCACATCAGGGAATAAGAGCTCTGCTAATTTCTTACAATCCTGTTCGTTCATTATTAATCTCCTTATATTGCTAAATAAATCTCATAATATTTTACACATTTTGCAGACGCATTTCAACCTTGAATATTAATCTGTGTTAATTCTGGGCTTTTTATTGTATTTAAAATGCATATATGCCTGTCTATAGCTCACAAGCTCCGATTTCCTCGCTTAGTATGAGTAAATACCGCTATCTACATAGTTTATTACGGTGTGCGAAGTCAAACGCGCTTCGCTTGAACGAGACTTCACACACCGAACTTTTGTATATAGCGGTATTAACTCATACACAGCTCATCAATAGTCGCTTGTGAGCTATAGACAGGCATATATGCATATAACTATATTGAAAAAGCCCAAGATTAACATATATTAAGTATATTGCGGAATGCGTATGCTACGCCGTCTTTATCGTGGTGCAGCGTTACGTGGTCGGCTATTTGTTTCAGGTGTGGTGCGGCGTTTTCCATTGCTATTCCTACGCCGGCGTATTCTATCATGTCTGTGTCGTTGTCTGCGTC
>OLGE01003379.1_pt1 | contig 12726 bp, 8 predicted proteins | sample 1605151 | NCBI WGS metagenome assembly OLGE01 (sample SAMEA3888912, study PRJEB22519) | human gut metagenome | biome: human gut; feature: human-associated habitat; material: faeces | place: Denmark | collected 2010
CGGGCCAGCACCCCGTCCCCCAGCACCGGGGCCGGGATGGTGTTCACCACCGTGTCAAAGGCCGGGGCCAGCCCGGCCAGAGCCGTCAGCGGAGCGGCCCGCAGGCCAAGGCTCTCGGCCAGGGCACGCTGCTCCGGCCGCCGGGCACACACGGTGGTCCCTGCCCCCAGTGCCGCCAGCCGCACGGCCAGCGCCTGCCCCACCGGCCCGAAGCCCAGCACCAGCACCTCTGCACCCCACAGGGTGCGGGTGCGCTGCTGCAGCAGGATGCCGATGCACCCCTCCGCCGTGGGGATGGCATTGTATACCGCCAGTTCCGGCCGGGCGAAGTAGTCTGCCAGTTCCACCCCGGCCTGCCGGGCGATCTCCACCGCCTGCGCCGACAGCCGCCCGCCCAGTGCAAAGGCCCCCGGCTTTGCCGCCCGCAGCAGTTCTGCCAGAGGGGTGCGGCTCTCATCCAGCGGCAGCGGCAGCAGGATCACATCCGCCCGCGCCACCTGCTCGGCTCCGGCCACCGCATAGCCTGCCCGTGCCAGTGCCCGGCCTGCCGCTGCCTGCCGGGCATCACTGCCCACCACCGCGATCCGTTTTCTGCCCTCCATGCCGCCGTTCCTCCCCCGCTGTGTTGTGCGCCATCCTATGCCGGGGCAGGCTTTTTGGTGCGTGAACGACGAAAAAAACTCCCTCAGTCAGATCCTGCGGATTTGCCAGCCCTCTCGGAGAGGGGGCCTTGGTGCTGCCGGAAGGTTTCCCGCGCTGTAAAAGGCTCCCTCCTTGAGGGAGCTGGCATCGCATCCGCGATGCCTGAGGGAGTTCCCATCAAAAAAAGGGACCGCCGTGCATCCTTTGCACAGCAGTCCCTTTCAAGCTCTATTCGTTTTTCGGATGCGCCGCCCTGACTGCCGCACGTCCTTTTTACTTCAGATACTTTGCCACAGCACGGGCCACGATGCCGCCCAGGATGCCGGACACCAGGAACTCCGCCACGCCCTGGACGCCCACCAGGAGCACCACGAACATGAAGGGGTTGGCAGCGCCCTTGACCGACACCAGATTCTGCACATAGTCGCAGCCGTAGAAGGCCAGCACGATGTAGCCCATGAAGAACAGGGTGTTCAGGGCGGGTGCGGTCATGGCGCTGAGGATGTAGCTCCAGGTGCGGGACTTGTCCAGCTTCTGCAGAGCCTTGAAGATCAGGCCGCAGCACAGACCCATGAGCACACGCATACCCACACACAGGATAAAGGTGTTCAGCGGGCTGACCTGAAACAGTGCGCCGGTCATGGCAGAGGCACCGGTGATGGCATCGTAGAAGCTCACAGCGCCGAACACGCCGCCCAGCAGGGCACCCACGGCGGGGCCCATGGTGATGGCGCCCACGGCGATGGGCAAGGTGAGGAAGCTCATGTACAGCGGGCCCACGGGCACACTGCCCAGACCGACAAGCTTCATCACCAGTTCAATGGCCACCAGCAGGGCCACACGAGTCAGAGTCTTCGTATTGGTATTCTTCATAATTCAGTTTTCCTCCTGCTGCCGTTCCGCCCTTTGTTGTCGGATACGGCGCAAACCTGCCCGCTCTGTGCGGGTTTTAGGTGAATATTCAAATCTCTTGGAAGCGCGTTATTGTGTCAGGGCGTGTTCCAGAGAAAAATGCGTTAGAATCTGTCGCCGGGGAAGCGCACCCCGGCGCTACGGCGCGCCACCGTGAGTACCCGGCTCACCGCGATGCTGGTATCCAGCATGCGGGCGCACAGCTCCTGGTCTCCGGCGGTCATGGCGCGGTAAAAGGCCTCGAACTCTGCCGCCTGCCGGGGACGATCCCCGTTCAGGTTGTAGTGCTCCTCCTTGCCCTCGTTGGGATGGAAGGTCACACCGCCGCAGTAGTTCGGGGTGGATTTTTGCAGAATGTAGCCCTTCGTGCCCTGAATGATGCAGCGGGCAGGGGCTGCGCAGTCCTTGGCGGCAAGGCTTACCGCCTTGAAACCGCTGTAATCCATCATCAGCACACCGCTGGTGTCGATATTGCGCTCCATGTTGGCGGCATACACCGCCTTATTCGGCTCACCGAACAGACCCACGATGTAGCTGACGTTGTACACGCCCAAATCCATCAGTGCACCGCCCGCGCACAGCGGGTCGAACACCGGCGGGGTCTGCCCGACGCAAAAGGCGTCGTACCGGCTGGAATACTGGCTGAAGCTGCACTGTACCATGCGCACCGTGCCCACCCGGGGCAGCAGCTCCCGGAGTTTGGCGTAGTTGGGCTGGTACTGGGTGGTCATAGCCTCAAAGAGGAACAGCCGCTTGCGCTGTGCCAGCGCAGCCAGCTCCTCGGTCTCGGCGGCGGTCACCGCCATGGGCTTTTCCACAATGACGTGCTTGCCTGCCTCCAGCGCCACCCGGGCGTAGCGGGCGTGCTGTAAGTTGGGCACGGCGATGTAGACCGCGTCCACCCACTGCAAAAGCTCAAAATAATTGGTGGTGTGCTGCGGGATCTGATATTGTGCACACAGCTCTGCGGCCTTTGCCGCCGAGCGCGGGGTGCTGCACACCGCCTGCACAGTAAACGGCGTGTGCTCCACAAGCCATGGCAAAAATTCCTGCACGATCTTACCCGTGCCAAGAATGCCCAGTTTCATAATGCTCTCCCTTATCCTCTTGTTCCCTCAGCCTACCAGCGCCTCCGGCTCGCGGCGGGTGCGGCGGTTGGGGTGCGGGTGCTTTGCCCGGAGGCGTCCCTGCTGACCGTAATGCCTGCCGCCGCCATGGCTGCGGCCGTGCTCCTGCGGGGCGTTCAGCTGGTACAGCAGTGCCAGCCCCTTCATCAGCAACTCCGGGTCATAGGTCAGGGGGTGGCGGCACAGCGGGGTGACGTACTTTGCCAGTCCGCCGGTGACTACCAGTGTAGCCGGGCTGCCCAATTCCTCTTCAATGCGCTGCACCATGCCGTCAATGAGCACGGCGGTGCCCAGCACCGAGCCGGACAGCATACAGCTTTCGGTATTGGTGCCGATGGCGCTCTTGGGCGAACCCAGATGCACCTGCGGCAGCTGGGCGCAGCGTTCGCCCAGGGCCCGCAGCCCGGTGGAAAGCCCCGGGCAGATCACACCGCCCCGGAACACCCGGTCCTTGTCCACTACATTAAAAGTAGTGGCGGTGCCCAGATCCACCGTGACCACCGGCAGCGGGAAGTTTGCCGCCGCATAGGCAGCATCCACCAGCCGGTCCTTGCCCACGGCATGGGGCTCGTCCACAGCCATGGTCAGACCGGTGCGGATCTCCGGCGAAACGATGACCGGCTTTTTGCCAGTGTAATAACGGGCGCACTCAGCCAGCGCCCCGGTGATCTGGGGCACCACGCTGGTGAGCACAGCGCCCTCAAACCGCACGGGCCGCTCCGGGTGGCGGCGGTGCGCAAATACTTTGTCCATTTCGGCACGATATTCTGCAGCCGTGCGGGTGCGCACCGTGTCCATGCGCGCCACAAAGCATACACGTCCGTCCCGAATGCCCCCCAGGGCGACGGTGGTGTTGCCTATATCAATGGCTAAGATCATAGTTCAGTTTTCCTTTTTTTCTGCGGAACGGGCCGGTACGCCGGAAAGTTGTCCGTTCCGCTTGAGCGGCGGCTTCCTCTATTCTTTGTCAAGCTGTATTTTACCGCATTTTGCCCTGCGATACAAGCCCGCACAAAGATTTTGTTGTGCTGGCGGAACTTTTGCATTATACTATAGAAAGAAATGTGGAAACAGTCTGTTTTTGCAGGAGGTCAATTCATGGATTTAAAGGGTAAATGCGTCCTTCTGGGCGTCACCGGCGGCATTGCCGCCTATAAGATGGCCAATGTGGCCAGCGCACTGCGCAAGCTGGGGGCCGATGTGGAGGTCATCATGACCAAAAACGCCACCCAATTCATCACTCCCATCACCTTTGAGACCCTGACCGGCCACAAGTGCATGGTGGACACCTTTGACCGCGACTTCAAATTCGAGGTCACCCACATCTCGCTGGCCAAAAAGGCCGACGTGATCCTGGTGGCCCCCGCCACGGCCAACGTGATCGCCAAAATGGCCCACGGCATCGCCGACGATATGCTCACCACCGTGGTGCTGGCGGCCAAATGCCCCAAGCTGGTTTCCCCCGCCATGAACACCGGCATGTTGGAAAACCCCATCACGCAGGACAACCTCGCCACGCTGGAGCGGTATGGCTTCACGGTCATCCCCTCCGAGAGCGGTGTGCTGGCCTGCAAGGATGTGGGCAGTGGCCGCCTGCCGAAGGAAGATGTGCTCATCGAGTACATCCTGCACACCATCGCCCGGCCCAAGGACCTGGCCGGAGTGCGTGTCACCGTGACCGCCGGGCCCACCCAGGAGGCACTGGACCCCGTGCGCTACCTGACCAACCATTCCACCGGCAAGATGGGCTACGCACTGGCCCGCGCCGCCGCCATGCGGGGTGCGGACGTGACCCTCATCCACGGCGAGACCGCTCTGCCGCCGGTCAAATTCACCACGGATGTTCCGGTGACCACCGCACAGGATCTGTACGAAGCCGTCACCGACCGCTTTGACACCACCGATGTGCTGATCATGGCCGCCGCCGTGGCGGACTACCGCCCGGTGACCGTGGCCAGCGACAAGATCAAGAAAAAGGACGGCGACCTGTCCATCCCGGTGGAGCGCACGCCGGACATTCTGGGCACCATCGGCCCCCAAAAGACCCACCAGTTCCTGTGTGGTTTTTCCATGGAGACGAAAGATCTTGTGGAAAACTCCTCCGCCAAGCTGGCAAAGAAGAATCTGGACATGGTGGTGGCCAATAACCTCAAGGTGGCCGGGGCCGGTTTTGGCGTGGACACCAACGTGGTCACCTTCATCACCCCGGACGGCACCCGGGAACTGCCTCTGATGAGCAAGGCCGACGTAGCCGACGCCATTCTGGATGAGATCTTAAAGCGGCGTTCTCTGTGAGAAAAACGGGAGGCTGTTGCCCCGCAACAGCCTCCCGTTTTTACTTCTCTTTCCGTGCAAACACGATGCCGATGGTACCGGGGCCGGAGTAACCGCCGATGGTGGTGCCGATGTCTGTTTCCCAGCATTCCTTGAAGTGGCCGTATTTCTTCAGGCCCGCTTTCACGGCCTCCATGCAGCCGGGCTTCGGCTGGCAGGAGGAAATGAACACCAGCCCATCCTCGATGTCATCCCGGTCGGCCAGACGGTCGGTGATGTACTTGCCCACGCAGATGGGCAGGCTGCCGCGGTATTTTTTGACCACTTTCAGCTCGCCGTTGATTACTTCCAGGGCCGGTTTGATGCCCAGCAGATTGGCCCCGAAGGCCAGCACGCCGGAGCAGCGGCCGCTTTTCGCCATGAAGTCCAACCGGTCCAGCACGAAGCTCAGCTCCACCCGCTTGGCAAGGCTCTGCAGCTTCATCTGGATGGCGCGGGCCGTCAGTCCGTCGGCGGCCCACTTTGCTGCCTTCAGAACCAGATAGCCCTGCCCGGTGCAGATGTTCTGGCTGTCCACGACGCAGACATTCTCGAATTCGCCGGCGGCCAGCCGTGCATTCTGGAAGCAGGACGACAGCTTGCTGCTGACCGAAATATGGATCACAGCATCGTACTCTTTGGCAAACGGGGCAAAAAATTCCGTATATTCCACCAAATTGGCAGCGGCGGATTTGGGCATCTTGCCGCCATTGTTCACATAAGCGAACACATCCGCCGGGTGGACGGTCACACCGTCCAGATAGCTGTCCTCTCCCATCAGGATGTGCATGGGCATCAGGGCAATGTCCCACTTCTTCAAAAGCTCTTCGGACAGGTCACAGGTGCTGTCCGCGGTGATCTTGATCTTCACGTCTTTTCTCCTTTTTGTTCGGTTCCTTTCAAAGCTGTTCCGTTTTATTGTATCACAAACGGTTCAAAGTTGTTAAGTATCTTGCGCCGATAAATGTAAATCTTTTATGAAGCCGCCCTGTGCTTCGGGTTTCTTGTACACATCTCACAAATCTGCACAGGGATTTATGGTTCTTTCCGAAAATTCGGCTTTACCTGTTTATTTTATTCGCCAAAAATTATATAATAAGATGTATTCAAATGGTTTGGGATCGGTCTGCTCTGCGGCCGTTTATTTATTGGAGGTTTCCTTACTATGTTCATGTACACCGACTACAACCAGCATCTGCTGGACAATGTAAAAAAGATCCACTTCATCGGCTGCGGCGGCAGCGGCATGTATCCTCTGATCCAGATCCTGGCTGCCAAGGGCTACGAGATCTCCGGCAGTGATGTGCTGGACGGCAGCATCATCCGCTACGAACGGGAGATGGGCGTGAAGGTCAACCTGGGCCACAGCGCCGACAACATCATCGGTGTGGACATGGTGGTGTATTCCGCAGCCATCTCCAAGGACAACGTGGAGCTGTGTGCCGCTTCCTCCTACGGCATCCCCACCATCGAGCGCAGCGTGCTGCTGGGCTATGTGAGCCGTCTGTACAAGCAGAGCATCTGCGTGTCCGGCACCCACGGCAAGACCACCACTACTTCTATGATCACCACCGCACTGGAGCTGGCCGGCCGCGATCCCTCTGCCGTCATCGGCGGCAAGCTGCCCCTGATCAACGGCTACGGCAAGGCCGGCAAGGGCGATGACATCGTCATTGAGTCCTGCGAGTTTGCCGAGACCTTCCTGAAGCTGACCCCCTACCTGTCGGTGGTGCTGAACATCGACAACGATCACCTGGACTACTACGGCAGCATGGGCGAGCTGAAGTTTGCCTTCAAGCGGTTTGCCCTCCTGACCCAGTTCATGATCTTTGCCAACGCCGATGACAAGAACACCATGGATGTTATGTACACCCTGGACCGCCGGGTGCGGACCTTCGGCATCGAGAACGACGGCGACTATCAGGCTGTCAACGTGCAGGAATACAAGCCTGGCTTCTTCGAGTTCGACCTCAAGGAGTGGAGCAAGATCACCGGCCACATCCGCCTGTCCGTGCCGGGCCGCCACAACATCTACAACGCCCTGGCCATGTGCGCTGTGTGCCGTTTTGTGGGCCTGACCGTGGAGCAGTGCGCCGAGGCCGCCCTGAACTTCAAGGGTGCCGGCCGCCGCTTTGAGGTGTACGGCGAGTGCAACGGTGCACTGGTCATCGACGACTACGCCCACCACCCCACCGAGCTGCGCGCTACCCTGAACACCGCCAAGGAAATGGGCTACAAGCGCCTGATCGCCGTGCACCAGCCGTTTACATACAGCCGCACCAAGATGCTGTTCAACGACTTCGTGGACGTGCTGAAGATCCCCGACATCACCGTGCTGACCCCCATCATGGGCAGCCGTGAACCCAACGACCCCACCATCACCAGTGCCATGCTGGCCGCCCAGATCCCCGGCTCCGTGCTGGTGAACAGCCTGCAGGAGGCTGCCGACTGGGTCAAGCAGAACGCACAGCCGGGTGACCTTGTCATCACCCTGGGCTGCGGCGACATCTACAAGGCCAGCAAGATGATGGTGGCCGACAACCAGTAAAGAATCTGCTATACAAAAAGAGGAACGACAGCTGTCGTTCCTCTTTTTTCGTTGATTCGGGTCAGTTCCGCGAGCACTTTTCCGCGTCGATGGCCAGCACGAACATCAGCACATAAAGCGCATCCTTCGGGTCGGTGATGTCCAGAACGTAGGTGTCCGTCCAGCGGAACGGTTCCTTGGACACGGCAGCCACCGTGCCGCCGTCCGGGCCGGTGATGGAAACGCCGTCTGCGCCATCCTTACCGGTGACGAAGAGGCCGTCTTTGCCATCTTTGCCCGGCTCGCCATCATGACCGATGACAACGGTGGTGCCGCCCTTGGTTTCCACAGTGACTTTGCCGTCCTTGCCGTCTTTACCGGCTACACCCGGCTCGCCCTTCTGGCCGATGGCCAGCTGGTCGTTGAGCTTGATGTTGTAGGTCATCTGCCCATTGTCATTCTTAGCGGCAATGAGCAGGTTGCCCTTGTCGGCACCGTGGTCCTTGGCCTCCTTGCGGTCGCAGCAGTACTTGACCTCCTTGCCGTACAGCTCGTGGTAGGCAATCGCGGTCACGACGGCCAGCGGAATACCCTTGTAGGCCGGTCCAAACAGCACATCAAAATCATCCCCATAGGTCTCATGAATCGCCTTGGCATAATACTCGCCCAGACGCATCAGCTGGGATCCGGTCACATAAGCCCCCGCGTTCATAAAAAACGGGGATTTCCTGCCGCTTTTTAAGGTAAACTCCCCGAACTTGAGCACATCGCTCTCCACCATAAATTCAATAAACTCCTGCTTGTACTGCTCCATTCTATCTATATCCTCCTGTTATCCTAAGCCGTCTTTTGTTTTCGTTCTATTCTACTCTACCATAAAAAAAGGAGAACCGCAATGCGTCCCGGTAGCTTTCGGAATATCATCATCAGAAATATTGTAGCAAAACAGCAGAAAAATATCCGGAAAACAGCAATCCTTATATAGAACGCTGTTTTCCGGATATGTTATTTATTGCATCTTCTCTGCTGCAACTATCCAATTCTTTTCCTGGAAAATCCCTCTGCCAAAAGTGTCATTCCAAGCATTAGAAGCAGGTACACGCCCGCATGGATGCCGGTGTCCCCGGTCTGTGGCGTGCCGGAACCTGCAGTCAGGATCTGTGCAGTCACAGATGCCGTGGTATCGCCGGCACCCTGGCTGCCTGTACCACCATTCTGGCTGTCCGTTCCCGGATTGTTTTCTGCCGCAACGTCCCGGTACACGATTACATACGTGGAAAAGCGGTCTGTCTCGAAAGAGACCGCTCCGTCTGCAAACGATGCATCCAACAGTTCTGCTGCTCCGTCATGAATGCGGATGATTTTATACTCTCTTGTTTTGGATGTATCTGTATTCTGCAATTCCTGCGGGATAACGGTCTTAATGCACATATTTCCCGCCGTAGCTGTCACTTCAGATGCATTGTCGGAGCCGATCCGCTTGAACAGCGTAATATCAAGAAGTTCTCCCACCGAATAATCTCCCAGTACATTCTGTATCAGCTGTCGGTCGGTTTCGCTGATGCTCTGGCGAATATCTTTCGTGCAGAGTGTCACCACAAGACTTTCTCCTGCGCAAATTCGCGCCTGCTCTGTCTCCGTCATCCCAAGTGCCTGATACAATGCCTCACTGCTCATTGCAAGAACCGTTCCCGGGGCACCGTCTACTGTCTGACTCTCCGCTGTTACACCTCCCTGCTGCGTCTGCTCTCCGCTGTTGTCCTGGTTCCCATTGTCATCCTGGTTTCCATCGTTATCCTGGTTTCCATTGTTGTCCTGGTTTCCATTGTTATCCTGGTCCCCGCCATTGTCCTGATCTTGGGAATCATCCGAATCATTATCTCCGCCATCAGAATCTCCCACGCGGTACAAAAATACATCATCAATAGTTCCCCATGTTTCCAGTTCCGTGGTGGTAATACCGATTGTAATCTCTGCACTGCCGTTTTCCGGAACCTGAATGCCGGTAAGTTCCACTTTGTCCCAGCTCATCCAGCCAAGCAGCGATGCCGTGCCAGTCCTGGTTTCACCCGCAGCAGATGCACTTAAAGAAATCGTATAGGAATCCTCGGTTCCTGCACCTTCCACATTCATAAAGCACACATATTCTCCCGCCTTTAATCCGGTCACCGTCTGGCTGACCGTAATCCCATCTGCCAATGTACTCCATGCATCAAATTTTAATGCCTTGCTGCCGCGCTTTACATCCTTGGTATCAATTTTAATCAATCCATTGTCATCTCCAGAAACGGTCCAGCCATTCCCGTTGCCGAGCCCTGCCTCAAAATCTCCGTTGACCAGAAGATTTTCTGCCGGAAGAATCTCTACGTTACAGAGTGCTGCGAGTCCTGCTGCCGTTCCTGTCACTGTTGTACTTCCGATCGCACCAAGTGCAGCCACCTGCGCTGCATTCCATGTCACCTCTACTTCAGTTGTGGTTCCGTCATTATTCACAGCCGTTACGGTCTGCGGAAGCTCGTAGTCATCCCCCTGACAAAAAGTAACCGAAACACTCTTTGTCACGTCCGGGCGCACCGTCGTGGATGCACCGGTATCCACATACTTAAATACCCGAAGCGACTCCAGCGGATAGCCATCGTGATCAAACAATGCCTGATTATCCCAGGAGCTTCCTCCATAGTAGCGTCCTGCATCCTCCGGATCATACTCATAGGAATAGCTTGCCGCCCACCCGGAACCGTAAGTCTCCCATTTCTGCTGATTCGATGCCAGAACTTCCGCCGCATCTGCTGCGTTTTCATCATATGTCTGTACCGGAATCCATGCCGGTTCCCAATAGAACATGCCGATCCCGTTTGTGGTATTGGAGATTGTCTCCATCACACTGCTGACGGAGTCTGCCTGTCCCTGTACGGAAATATTGTAATTTAGGTCAAGGGAAGATGCCTTATCCGCCCTCACATTATTCTCATGACCGTCCCCATCCTCAAACGTATATGCATAGGATGTCTCCGCCACCATCACCTTTTTGCCATAATTCTTCGCAATGCTTCCAAGAACCGACTGCAGATTGGAAAGTGTTCCGTGCCAGAACGGATAATATGAGGTGGCAAACACATCATAATCCACGCCGTAGGTGTCGAGATTGGCCGCAATCGCAGACTGCACACCTGTGTTCGGCTCGGTAAAATGCAGTGCCACCATCACCTCGCTGCCGTCTGCAATATCACCGTACATGGCATCCTCATAGGCACGCACAGCCGAAGCCCCTGCATTGTAGATCCTGGCTCGGTTCTCCCATGTGGACTCGCCGCAGATTCCGTTATTTGTCTCATTTCCGATCTGAACCATACCTACATCAACGCCCGCATCATGCAGTTCTGTAAGCGCATTCAATGTATAACTGTATACTTCTGCCGTCTTCTCATCCAGCTTCATGGCTGCCCATGCTTTCGGCACTTTCTGCTTTGCCGGATCTGCCCAGAAATCCGAATAGTGAAAATCGATCAGCACTCTAAGTCCAGCATCTGTCGCCAACTTCCCGAGTACCTGTGCTTTTCCGAGATCATTATTTCCACCGCCGTACCCATGACCGTCTGCATCATATGGGTCGTTCCACACGCGGATACGCACCCAGCTGACGCCGGATTCTTTCAGCAGTGTAAAAAATCCTGCATCATCCAGTGCATTGCCCTCAAAGTCATGATATACCACACCGCTTTCCGTCTCGGAAATGTAACTGGAAATGTCCACACCCTTAATAAAATCCTCCGGCAGATCCAACTGATTTACAAAAATAGATGTCTCCACAATACTTGCCAATACCAGTGCATCCCTCGCCGCTGTTACCTTTTCCGTCATGGCGGTAATGTCACCAACCGTCAGCACATCTCCGTTCGTTTCGGCATTTTCCAAAAATGTATCTGCTTCTGAGAGCACCGTAAGCAGTGCCTCCCAGCTTTCCGCCGTGTAATCCGCTTCATTCATTGTACGGCACTCCAAAACCAGACTTTTCAATTCCTCAAGCGCACTGCTCTTTTCCGCCTCGGTATCTTCCGCCGATATTTTTATCAGTGAAAAATCGTCCAGACATACCCAGGCATCGCTCTCTGCCTGAATCAGAAATCCAACTTTATAATCCGTCTGTGCCTCATCAACCGAGAAATCAAACGTAAACTGCGAAAAGCTGCTTCCCGCCGTATACGCTACAGAGGTATTGCTCTTTGATCCAAAATATCCCTGAATGGAAGTTCCATTCTGTATGTATCCGGTCACACGGTAATCTCCCGCAGCAAGCGACGCCACCTTCTGATACATGCTTACCGTTCCCGCATTGGTATAATAAATGCCAAGACCGGCGCTGCTTCCGTTTGCCGCCGCCCATTTATTGTACGCAATCGCGCCGGAGCCAAGACAGTTCCATGTAGCATCCTCCGTCTCCGTATCTCCAAACGTCCACGGCGAGGTATTTCCGTCGTACCAAAAATCCATTTTTCCAGCGTCATCCAGCGTAAGTTCGTCTCCCATAGTGCCGTCGCCAAACAGATTTTCCGCTTCCTCGCTGCTGTTTTGTTCCGAATCTGCATTCGACTCTTCCCCGTCATTCCTCTGAAGCGTCATCGTATCCAGGCAGACCCATGCTCCCGCGAGACTGTCAATCACCACTCCGACCGGATAATCCGTCTGCGGCTCATCCACAGAAAACGTTACCTCAAACATCTGGAAATCTTCTGTGATCGACACACTCTCAGATGTCAGTTGATCGGTGGAACCGGCAAACCCGTGCAGCGTACCTCCTGCTGAATTTGTCTCCTTCACATAACCGGTTATGATATAATCTCCCGCAGCAAGCGTGTCGATCGTCTCATACATGCCGACACTGCCGTCTTCCTTAAAATTGATTCCCAGACCGCTGTCCGTTCCATTTGCGGCCCACTGGTTGTAATCAATCGAATCCGCCGCCTCCCACGTTGCATCCGTGAAATACCATGTCCGGTCATCTGACCAGAAACTGCTGCCATCATCACCGAAATCTCCATCCGTAAACAGATTTGTCTCCTCTGCCTGCACCACTGCAAGCCCGGACACATCCATTCCCGTGAAAACCAGAGCCGCCGCCAGCATCGACGCTGCAGCTCTCTTCCATACGCCCACTTTCATTTTCGATCTCTCCTTCTCTATAATCTCTCCCCGTACATCCTGCCG
>OLGE01003397.1_pt1 | contig 12661 bp, 10 predicted proteins | sample 1605151 | NCBI WGS metagenome assembly OLGE01 (sample SAMEA3888912, study PRJEB22519) | human gut metagenome | biome: human gut; feature: human-associated habitat; material: faeces | place: Denmark | collected 2010
GTGGGTTTCGCATAGAGGTCCCGCTTCGCGGAACCCGTAGCTGAAAGTTTTTACCAGACAGCAATAATTATGAATCATGAATTCTTAATTAGGAATTGTCAGCATGGTGTTGAGGGAGTCAAAACTGAAACTATCGGAAACCAAACTTCGCCAGAAGTCAAACCCAAATCTAATGACCGATTGGGGATAATCGGAGCGAAATTTGGAATAATCGGGAAAAATTATTACTTTTGTAAGGATGAAGCAACAACGCCTTTAAAAATCACGAACAATGGACGACGAAATAAAGAACGAGCAGACAACAAACGGCAATTCCGACGAAATGCGCGACGACGAAGCCCGCAACGGCTACGAAAACGCAGAGGAAGAGAGCGAGAAAGTGGAGCACACCGACTATCGGCCCGTGAACCGCTTCGATGCTTCCGTGGTGCATCACCTCAGCGGCATGTACCAGAACTGGTTTCTTGACTACGCATCCTATGTGATTCTGGAACGTGCCGTGCCGCACATCGAGGACGGACTGAAGCCCGTGCAGCGACGCATACTGCACTCGATGAAGCGCATGGACGACGGACGCTACAACAAAGTGGCCAACATCGTGGGACACACCATGCAGTTTCACCCGCACGGCGACGCTTCAATAGGCGACGCACTCGTGCAGATGGGACAGAAAGACCTGCTCATCGACTGCCAGGGAAACTGGGGAAACATACTCACCGGCGACCGCGCCGCAGCACCACGATACATAGAGGCGAAGCTGTCGAAGTTCGCACTCGACATCGTCTTCAACCCCAAGACCACCGAATGGCAACTCTCCTACGACGGACGCAACAAGGAACCGATAACGCTTCCAGCCAAGTTCCCGCTCCTGCTCGCGCAGGGTGCCGAGGGAATCGCCGTGGGACTCAGCTCGAAAATACTGCCGCACAACCTCAACGAACTGTGCGACGCCGCCGTGAAATACCTGCGCGGCGAGGAGTTCCACCTCTACCCCGACTTCCCGACAGGCGGCTATATCGACGTGAGCAAGTACAACGACGGGCAGCGGGGAGGCGTGGTGAAGGTGCGTGCGAAGATAGAAAAGATTGACTCCAAGACCATCGTCATACGCGAAATACCATTCGGAAAGACCACGGCAACCCTCATCGACTCCATACTCAAAGCCATAGAGAAAGGCAAGATAAAGGCAAAGAAGGTGGACGACAACACCGCTGCCAACGTGGAGATACAGGTACACCTCGCACCCGGAGTGTCGCCCGACAAGACAATCGACGCGCTCTACGCCTTCTCCGACTGCGGAATAAACATCTCGCCCAACTGCTGTGTCATCGAGGACAACAAGCCCTGCTTCCTCACCGTGAGCGATGTGCTGCGCCACTCCACCGACTCCACGATGGGACTGCTGCGCAAAGAGCTCACCATAAGGCGCGGCGAACTCTTCGAACAGCTCTTCTTCGCGTCGCTCGAACGCATATTCATCGAAGAAAGGATATACAAGGACAAAGGCTTCGAGAACGCCGAGGACATGGATGCAGCCGTGGCACACATAAGCAAACGCATAGCACCGTTTACGAAAGACTTCGTGCGCGAGGTGACACGCGACGACATCATGCGCCTCATGGAGATAAAGATGCAGCGCATACTCAAGTTCAACAAGGACAAGGCCGACGAACTCATAGCACGCATAAAAGCCGAAATAGCCGACATCGACAACGACCTCGCACACATGACGGAGGTCACGATAAAGTGGTTTGAGTTCATAAAGGAGAAATACGGCAAGGACCATCCGCGCCGCACAGAGATAAAGAACTTCGACACGATAGAAGCATCGAAAGTGGTGGAGGCCAACCAGAAACTCTACATCAACCGTCAGGAAGGCTTCATAGGCACAGGACTGAAGAAGGACGAGTTCGTTTGCAACTGCTCGGACATCGACGACATCATCGTTTTCTTCAAAGACGGCAAGTACAAAATGTTCAAAGTGGCCGACAAGATATTCGTGGGCAAGAACATACTGCATGTGCAGGTGTTCAAGCGCAACGACAAACGCACCATATACAACGTGGTCTATCGCGACGGAAAAGGCGGCGCCTACTTCATAAAGAGATTCAACGTGCCGACGATGAGCACCGGAAAGGAGTACGACCTCACGCAGGGCACACCGCAGTCGCGCGTGCTCTACTTCACAGCCAACCCCAACGGCGAGGCGGAAGTGATAAAGGTGACACTCGAAGCCAACCCGAAGCTGCGCAAGATATTCATAGAAAAAGACTTCGCCGACATACCCATCCGAGGCCGTGCAAGCAAGGGCAACCTCGTGACGCGCAACCCCGTACACCGCATCGGACTCAAGAGCCACGGACACTCGACGCTCGGCGGACGCAAAGTGTGGTTCGATGCCGATGTGAACAGGCTCAACTACGACGAGCACGGACGACTGCTCGGCGAATTCAACGAGGATGATGCCATACTCGTGGTGCTCGACAACGGCGACTTCTACATCTCGTCGTTCGACGCAAACAACCACTACGAGGACAACATCAGGATTATAGAGAAGTGGGACCCCGACAAGATATGGACGGCAGCACTCTTCGATGCCGACAATGCGGGCAACCTTTACATAAAGCGTTTCCGCATGGAAGCGACGAAACGCTACCAGAACTACATCGGCGAGAACCCGCAAAGCCGGCTCCTCGTGCTCACCGATGTGGCGTATCCACGCCTTGAAGTGACATTCAAACCCATCACCACACCCGACGGACAGGCCACACAACGCCCGCCGATGGAGGTCGATGCCGAGGAGTTCATAGCCGTAAAGGGCTTCAAGGCCAAGGGAAAACGCGTCTGCACATGGGATGTGGAGGAAGTGACGGAGCTTGAACCCACACGCTTCCCCGAACCCGAAGCGGAACCGGACAACGATGACGACAACGACAGCGAACCCGAAAACCTCGACCCCGATGCCGGGAAAAGCCAGCAACAGGTAATCGACGAGATGACGGGACAGCTCAATCTTTTCGACAATGACAGCCTGTAAACCGGCCATAACACTGCTGCTCGCACTTGCGGCGAGCCACGCCTGCGCCCAGAGCGACACCATCGTGTCGCCCCGGACCATCACCAACGCCCGCATGATAAGCGTCGGCGCCACCGAAATCCTCGACACCTACCTCTCGCAAGAGAAGTTCCGCGGCACCGGACTGCGCTTCATCTCGCACACCGAACGCGACCGCGACGACAGCCAATGGAGCCGCCGCATAGTGCATCAGGGCGGCATAGCATGGGCAGACAACCGTTCGGGCGACGGAGGCGAGATTGCCGGAGCCTACCATTTCAGCTACGGCGTGCTGCACGGCTGGGCGTTTCCCGTTGGAAACGCGAGCCTCAGCATAAAGGCAGGAGCGCAAATCGACGCCACGGCAGGATTCATCTACAACACCCGCGGCAGCAACAACCCGGCACAGGCACGCCTCAGCCTCAACCTGTCGCCCACATTCTCAGCCACTTATTCCACCCACATCAGCCGCTGTCCCATAGCCATACGCTATGAGGCAAGCGCACCTCTTGCCGGAATAATGTTCAGTCCGAACTACGGACAAAGCTATTACGAGATATTTTCACGCGGCAACTACGACCGCAACATCGTCCCCACGACTTTCGTCGCCACTCCGTCGCTACGACAGATGCTCACCATCGATGTGCCGATAAGTCGCACCACACTGCGCATAGGCTATCTTGGCGACATAGAGCAGGCCTCTGTGAACAACCTCAAACAGCACATCTACACCCATGCGGTGCTCATCGGCATCGTGAAAAGATTCAAGACCATAAGACTCCGCCCATGAAACAGTGCATGAAACACATACTACTGCTGCTGGCAGCCGCCTTCGTGCTGACGGGATGCGTGGATGAAGACGAATACAGCAACACGCCGCGCGACAACTTCGAAGCCCTCTGGCGCATCATCGACGAGCGTTACTGCTTCTTCGACTACAAGGCTTCGGCTTACGGACTCGACTGGAACGAGGTGCACTCACGCTACGCCCGGCAGATAACCGACGACCTCACGGACACACAACTCTTCGAAATCCTCGGCAATATGCTCAGCGAACTGCGCGACGGGCATGTGAACATGTACTCGGCATGGGACATTTCGCGCAACTGGGCATGGAAGGAAGACTACCCGTCGAACATCAGCGACACACTCATCACGCGCTATCTCGGCACCGACTACCGCATCGCCGCCGGACTGAAATACCGCATCCTCGACGACAACACGGGCTACATACGCTGCGCATCGTTCGCCACCGCACCGGGAGAAGGCAACCTCGACGAGGTGCTCATGTATCTCACACCGTGCAACGCCCTCATCATCGACATACGCGACAACAGCGGCGGACTGCTGACGGCAGCCGAAAGGCTCGCCGCACGGTTCACCAACGACGAGATTACCGTGGGCTACATGCAGCACAAGACGGGCAAAGGACACTCCGACTTCTCGCCGATGGAGGAGCAACGGCTGAAACCCAGCCGCGGACTGCGATGGCAGAAGCGCGTGGCAGTGCTCACCAACCGCGCCGTATATAGCGCCGCCAACGAGTTTGTGAAGTACATGCGCTGCTGCCCCAAAGCCATAGTCGTGGGCGACCGCACCGGAGGCGGGGCGGGAATGCCCTACTCCAGCGAGCTGCCCATAGGATGGAGCGTGCGCTTCTCGGCATGCCCCATGTACGACCGCGACCGGCAAAGCACCGAGTTCGGCATAGAACCCGACTACAAGACAGACCTCAAACAGTCAGACCTGCTGCGTGGCGAGGACACGATAATAGAGCGGGCGCGGCAGATACTAAGACAAAACAACAGTTCAAACAACAACAAATAAAAGAAAACAAAAAATCATGAACAAAGCAATCAACACGGAAAAGGCGCCGAAAGCCATCGGTCCCTACAGCCAGGCAATAGAAGCCGGCGGAATGGTATTCGCATCAGGACAGCTGCCCATCGACCCCGCAACAGGCGAGTTCGCCGTCGGCGGCGTGAAGGAGCAGACACGCCAGTCGCTCACCAACGCCAAGCACATACTCGAAGAAGCCGGAACCGACCTCGCACATGTCGTCAAGACGACAGTGTTCCTCTCCGACATGGCAGACTTCGCAGCCATGAACGAAGTGTATTCCGAATTCTTCAGCCAGCCCTTCCCCGCCCGTTCGGCAGTGGCAGTGAAGACCCTGCCCAAGAACGCACTCGTGGAAGTGGAGTGCATCGCCGTGAAATAAAAAACAGGCAAAGCACAGCCTGCATCACGCAGGAAAATCCATCCACAAAAAAACAAGGCTTCTTTGGCTTCCAAACAAAACTTCTTTGCATCGTAAACAAGTCTTGTTTGGAAGCCAAAGAAGCCTTGTTTGCAAACCGGCGAAAACAGCCTTTTGACCACACCTTATTATATATTGCACGCCGGAAGCCCCCACTCGCGGAAGCCCAGAAACCAGGAAAAAGCCGGGAAAGAACGGCACGACACACGGAACCGCCCTCGCCCCGAACGGCACGCAGGAAGAACACGGAAAGTGGAAAAATGAGATTTAATACGCTCAAAGAGTTGCATATAAACAGAAAAGTTGTACCTTTGCAAAATATTTGTAAAGCAGAGAGTTGCAACACGCAACCCGATGCACACAAAAGAAAATGCAGAAAGAGAATAAGGACAAACATAAACACATACAATTATGAACGTAGCAATAGTTGGTGCGAGCGGAGCCGTAGGACAGGAATTCCTTCGCATACTCGCAGAGAGAAACTTCCCCATTGACAACCTCACACTCTTCGGCTCACACCGTTCAGCCGGAAGCAAATACAACTTCAAAGGCAAGGAGTACGAAGTGAAACTCCTGCAGCACAACGACGACTTCAAGGACATCGACGTGGCATTCGTCTCTGCCGGAGGCGGCACCTCAAAAGAATTCGCCGACACCATAACCAAGCACGGCTGCGTGATGATTGACAACTCAAGCGCATTCCGCATGTGCGACGATGTGCCACTCGTAGTACCCGAATGCAACGCCGAAGACGCACTGAACCGTCCGCGCAACATCATCGCCAACCCCAACTGCACAACCATAATGATGGTGGTGGTGCTCAAACCGCTCGAAGCCCTCAGCCACATCAAGCGCATACACATAGCAAGCTACCAGAGCGCAAGCGGCGCAGGAGCCGCTGCCATGGCTGAACTGCAGCAGGAATACAAAGAGATAATAGAAGGCAAGCCGGTGACAGTGAGCAAGTTCCCACACCAGCTGGCATACAACGTGATACCGCAAATCGACGTCTTCACCGACAACGGATACACCAAGGAGGAGATGAAGATGTTCAACGAGACACAAAAGATAATGCACTCCGACGTGAAATGCTCGGCAATGTGCGTGCGCGTAAGCTCGCTCCGCTCCCACTCGGAAAGCGTATGGATTGAGACGGAAAGCCCCATCAGCGTGGAAGAAGCACAGAAAGCCATCGCAGCAGCACCCGGATGCACACTCAAGGACGACCCCTCGAAACTCATCTACCCTATGCCTCTCGAAACAGCAGGCAAGGACGACGTGTTCGTAGGACGCATACGCAAGGACCTCGCCGACGACTGCGGACTCACATTCTGGCTCAGCGGCGACCAGATACGCAAGGGTGCGGCACTCAACGCCGTGCAGATAGCGGAATATCTGGAAAAGGTGGGCGATCTGAAGAAGTAAGCACTTGAAAAAGGCTGCATTTTGCCACATTTGCAAAGAAGCCTTGTTTGCAATGTAAAGAAGTTCGTTTTGCAATGCAAACAAGGCTTCTTTCATTTGCAGACAAAGCCATTCGGTTTCTTTCGGAATATTCCAATGGACATAAATATAAAATGAAACCAGAAAAACAACATGAAAAAAATATTTCTTACACCCGTTCTCATCCTATCGGCAGTGCTCCTCGTACTGCCCATGAACCTTTGCGCGCAAGCCGACGGCGGCAGACAGCCGGCGCAGAACGACACCCCAGTGCGCGATTTCGCCTTATGCCCTTCCGACACTACCTCCACATTTGAAGGCTGGGGCATCTCGCTCTGCTGGTGGGCACGCATGTGCGGCGAGTGGAGCGACGACAAGATAGACCAGCTTGTGGACTGGCTCGTCAGCCCCGACAAACTCAATTTCCGCATATTCCGCTACAACATCGGCGGCGGTGAAGACCCGCTCAACCGCAACTGCCAGCCACACCACATGGGCAAGGGCAAGGGGCTGCGCGCCGAAATGGAAGGATTCAAAGACTCCACTGCCGACGCCTATCACTGGGAACGCGATGCAGCGCAACGCAAGATTATGCTGAAGATAAAGCAGAAACGCCCCGACGCAATCTTCGAGGCGTTCAGCAACTCGTGCCCTTACTACATGACGGTGAGCGGATGTGTGGGCGGAGCCGACAAAGGCAACGCCGACAATCTGCTGCCGCAATACTATAACGAATTCGCACACTACCTCGTGGACGTGTGCAAACACTACAAAGACGAATACGGAATCGAGTTCGCCACGCTCGAACCGTTCAACGAGGCGATGAGCGACTACTGGTATCGCGACGGCAGCCAGGAAGGATGCCACTTCGACAAAGAGTCGCAAGTGAAGTTTCTGCGCGTGCTCAGTCCGGTGCTCCGCGCTTCGGGACTGAAGACAGTAATCTCGGCTTCCGACGAGACAAGCGTGAAACAGTCGGTAGAAGCCTTGGAGCACTACCGCGACGCAGGGGTGCTGCCGCTTGTGGGACAATGGAACACGCACACATATATAGCCGACAACACCAGTCGCAACGCCCTGCGCCGGTTGTGTCATGACACCGGCATGAAGCTCTGGATGAGCGAAGTGGGAAGCGGCGGCAAAGGCTTAGAGGGCAACATAGAGCTTGCCCAGAAACTGATAGACGACATGCGCCACCTGGAACCCACGGCGTGGATAGACTGGCAATATGTGGAAGAAAACAACGACCAATGGTGCCTGGTGCAGGGCGACTTCAAGGCGCAGACCTATCACCGCGTGAAAAACTACTATGTACGCCAACAGTTCAGCCGTTTCATACCGCAGGGCTACCGCATTGTGCGCACGGCATGCCCACAGGCACTTGCCGCCGTCAGCCCCGACGGTAAAGAATATGTGGTGGTAATGATTAACGGACAGAGCGACGCCGTAGCCCACAACATCGATGTGAAGGCACTCGGCAAGGGCATAAAGGCTGAATGCTTCCGCACATCCGAAACAGAAGACGTGGCACCCGTCAGCCAGTTCACGCTCAAGAAAGGCACCCTTTCATGCACGCTGCCCGCTCTTTCGGTCACAACAGTGATTATGAAAAGAAAATAATGCCGCGCCATGCGCCGAAAAACGACGCATAGCGAAAAATATATCCATTGTTCGAACTTAACCGTTTTTTTGCGTAACTTTGCACATAAAAATATATTCATGACCGAAATAGCCAGTTACTTCCCGATAACCGACCCCACACTCATTTTCTTTGTGGTACTGCTGATTATCCTCTTCGCGCCGATAATCATGGGCAAGCTGCGCATTCCGCACATCATAGGCATGGTGCTCGCCGGCGTGGCAATGGGAAAGTACGGGTTCAACATCCTGGCACGCGACGACTCCTTCGAGCTTTTCGGCAAGGTGGGACTATATTATATCATGTTCCTCGCGTCGCTTGAGATGGACATGGAGGGCGTGAAACGCAACAGCGGGCGGTTCCTCGCATTCGGACTTCTCACCAATGCCGTGCCGCTTCTGCTCACGTTCGTGGCGAGCATCTGCCTGCTCCGCTATTCAGTGCTCGCCTCGCTGCTGCTCGGATGCATCATGGCCTCCAACACACTCATCGCCTATCCCATCGTGGGACGCTACGGACTGCAACGCAAACCGAGTGTCACACTGAGCGTGGGGTCGTCGATGATATCGCTGCTCATGGCACTTGTCACGCTCGCCGCAATAGTGGCGTCGCAGGACAGCAACACGGGTTGGACATTCTGGGCATGGTTCGTGGTGAAGTTCGCACTCTACTGCGGAGCGATGGCAGTGCTGGTGCCGCGCCTCACACGCTGGTTCCTGCGCCGTTACAGCGATGCCGTTATGCAGTTCATCTTCGTCATGTCGATGCTTTTCATGAGCGCGGCGCTCAGCGAAGCCGTCGGGCTTGAAGGCATCTTCGGCGCATTCCTCTCCGGACTCATTCTCAACCGCTACATACCACATGTCTCGCCGCTGATGAACCGCATCGAATTCATCGGCAACGCACTCTTCATCCCCTACTTCCTCATAGGCGTGGGCATGCTCATCAACGTGCGGCTGCTCTTCGAAGGCGGCAACATACTCATGGTGGTATTCGTCGTGGCGTTCTTCGGCACGGCAGGAAAAGCCATCGCCGCCTACCTCTCGGCACGCCTTTTCCGTCTGCCTTTCTCGTCGGGCAACATGATGTTCGGACTCACATCGGCACACGCCGCCGGCGCGATAGCAATGATTATGGTGGGCATGAGGATAGAAGTGGTGCCGGGACAGGTGCTCGTAAACGACGACATGCTCAACGGCGTGGTGATAATGATACTCGTGACGTGCATCATCTCCACGATAACAACGGAGCGGGCGGCACAGCAGATAACCCTGCGCGACCAGGAGATGCCGCACGACGAAACCAGCGCCGAGGAGGAGAAGATGCTCATCCCGATGAAATATCCGGAGTATGCCATACGCCTCGTGAACCTCGCCATGATGATGCGCAACCCTAAAAGCAAGTCGGCACTAGTGGGACTCAACGTGGTCTATGACGACGCCGACATGCGGCGCAACCAGGAGAGCGGACAACAACTGCTCGAACGCGTGGCGCAATACGCAGCATCCACCGACATACAGATGCAGACCCAGGTAAGAGTGGCGGCAAACATAGCCAACGGCATACGCCATGCGTTCAAGGAATTCGGCGCGACCGAAATCATAATAGGCATGCACATGCACAGGGAAGTGTCGGCAAAGTTCTGGGGAGACTTCCACCAAAGCCTCTTCAACGGGCTCAACAACCAGATAATCATGGCACGCCTCACGCAGCCTCTCGCCACGATAAGGCGCATACAGGTGGTGGTGCCGTCAAGAGCACAGTTCGAACCCGGATTCTACCGATGGCTCGAACGCGTGGCACGACTTGCCGCCAACCTCGAATGCAAGACCTTATTCCACGGACGCGAGGATGTGCTGCCGCTCATCGAAACCTTCTTCAAGACACGACACGAAAGCGTGCGCACCGACTTCAACGTGATGACACACTGGGCGGAAATGCCGCAGATAGCACAGACCATCGCCGACGACCACCTGTTCTTCGTGGTCACGGCACGCAAAGGCACCGTGAGCTACAAGAACGCACTCGAACTCCTGCCCGAAGAGATAATGAGCAACTTCTCCGGAAAGAACATAATGATAATATTCCCCGACCAGCACGGCGACGCAATGGACGAAATGACATTCGCACAACCGCAGCACACCGAGGACAGCAGCGCATACGAAGCCATCGGAAAGCTGCTCAAACGCATAGGCAGCAAAAGCAAAAAAGAACAATGAAACACCAACGGCAATATGATTGACATAAAAGGAATAACAAAAAGCTTCGGCTCACTGCAGGTGCTCAAGGGCATCGACCTGCACATAGACAAGGGCGAAGTGGTGAGCATCGTGGGACCCAGCGGAGCCGGAAAGACAACGCTGCTGCAGATTATGGGAACACTCGACAAGCCCGACAGCGGCTCCATCACCATCGACGGAACCGACATACGCAGCCTGAGCGGAAAGGAAATAAGCCGCTTCCGCAACTCGCACATAGGCTTCGTGTTCCAGTTTCATCAGCTGTTGCCCGAGTTTACAGCCCTCGAAAACATCATGATTCCGGCATTCATAGGCAGCAAGACGAAGAGCGAGGCAAAAGAAAGAGCCATGGAACTGCTGCGATTCATGGGACTCGAAGAGCGTGCCTCGCACAAGCCCAGCGAACTCTCCGGAGGCGAAAAGCAACGCGTGGCTGTGGCAAGAGCCTTGGTGAACAACCCGGCAGTAATCTTTGCCGACGAGCCAAGCGGCAGCCTCGACTCAAAAAACAAAGCCGAACTGCACCAGCTCTTCTTCAATCTGCGCGACCGCTTCGGCCAGACATTCGTCATAGTGACACACGACGAGCAACTGGCGAAAACCACCGACCGCACCATTGAAATGAAGGACGGACAACTGTGCACACAGCACGACACTGAAACCCCGAACGAAAACAAGGAAACAGAAACAATATGATAAAATTAGGCGACTACAACGAACTCACGATAGTGAAGGAAGTGGACTTCGGAATGTATCTTGACGGCGGCGACGAGGGAGAGATTCTCCTGCCCAAACGCTATGTACCCGAAGACGCGAAACCAGGCGACAAAATCACGGTTTTCATCTACCTCGACATCGACGAACGACTCGTGGCCACCACAGAGAAGCCGCTCGCCAAAGTGGGCGACTTCGCCTACCTCGAAGTGGCATGGGTGAACGAGTACGGAGCATTCCTCAAATGGGGACTCATGAAGGACCTCTTCTGCCCGTTCCGCGAGCAGAAGAAACGCATGGAGATAGGCGAAAGCTACATCGTACACATACACATCGACGAGGACAGCTACCGCATCGTGGCGTCGGCAAAGGTGGAACGCTACTTCAACGAGCGTCCGCCGTTCTACAAGCACGGGCAGGAAGTAGATCTCCTGGTGTGGCAGAAGACGGAAATGGGGTTCAAGGTAATCATCGACAACTGCTACCCCGGACTCGTATATGAAGACCAGGTGTTCAAATACATACACACCGGCGACCGCACGAAAGGCTACATCGGCACCGTACGCCCCGACGGAAAGATAGACGTCACGCTCCAGCCCACCGGCCGACAGCAGACACTCGGATTCGCGGCGGAACTCCTGCAGTACATGAAGGACAATGGAGGCACATGCGACCTCGGCGACAAGAGCGACGCAGAGGAAATAAAACGCCGCTTCCAAGTGAGCAAAAAGGTGTTCAAACGCGCCATCGGCGACCTCTACAAGCAACGCCTTATCACAATCACAGACAGCGGACTACGCCTGAACTCCTAACCCGCTGAGCCACAGCATACATACGCCCCATACGCAAACAAGGCTTCCTTGCACCGCAAACAAGTTCGTTTTGCAGTACAAGGAAGCCTTGTTTGCTTCATAAAGAAGCCTTGTTTGCAACCGCAATAAATATTCAACGGTATTGCTGTCCGGCAAAGTATGGATTTGGTGTTTAGTGCTGCTGTCAGAACAAGGTATAGGAGGTCGAGCGTCCCGCTCGACAACACCACCCAAGCAATTCCTAACTTCTAATTAGCAGACTTGCTTTGTGTTGTCGAGCGGGACGCTCGACCTCCTAATTCCTAATTCGTAACTCCTAAATTCTAATTCTTATTATGCTATTGTCCGTCATCTTCCTTTAACTTCCGGCGAAGCCTAACTTCCGATAACTTCAGTTTTGACAGCCTCACCACAACCAAAAGTTTTTACCGGCCAGCAATAATCCCAAATCGCTTTCTATGTTAAAATCCAAATATTTTGACCATTATTTTTAATTTA